>OLPK01000025.1_pt1 | contig 196460 bp, 196 predicted proteins | sample 1672261 | NCBI WGS metagenome assembly OLPK01 (sample SAMEA3136665, study PRJEB25190) | human gut metagenome
ACTCCATCCTGATCAAATTCAACCAGATCGGTTCTCTGACCGAAACTCTGGCTGCCATCAAGATGGCGAAAGACGCTGGCTACACCGCTGTCATCTCTCACCGTTCTGGCGAAACTGAAGACGCGACCATCGCTGACCTGGCTGTCGGTACCGCTGCAGGCCAGATCAAAACCGGTTCTATGAGCCGTTCTGACCGCGTTGCTAAATACAACCAGCTGATTCGTATCGAAGAAGCGCTGGGTGAGCAAGCGCCGTTCAACGGTCGTAAAGAGATCAAAGGCCAGGCATAATCCTGTCTTTGTGAAATAATAATGCCAGCCTCAGGGCTGGCATTTTTTTTACCTCGTCGGCGATTATTTAAAATCGACGGCCATTTGCTGGGGGATCGACAGCCCGCGAGTGGTCTCCACGCAGCGGTCGATGTAATCCGTAAAACGCGGTGGTTTTGGCATTCCCATGCTCAACAGCTTGTCGTTACTAAAGCGCACATTCAACGTAGCGAACGCGCCATATAAGCGCATGGCTTTCAGCATCAGACGTTCATTGCATGGCCCAAATATCCCTTTCAGTTCACGACGCATTTTGACCAGCGTGTCATAGCTGACCTGGGCGTACTTATCCCCCACCGGGGCCTGTTCGAGGGCCTGAGCCATCGCCCGGTCGATTTCGGCAAACTTCACGCTATTCTCCTCCCCGGCAGAGATGTGCACCACTTCGCCGTGAGCCAGCGGCTGGTTAAGCAGCATCAGCAGGGCATCAGCGCAGTAGTCCACCGGGATGACATCGATTCGGTCCTCCATGGAACATAAAAATTTCTGCAGCATCAGCCCCATGCTGAACACCCAGAAAATACTGCTGGAAGGCCGGCAGCCGTGATGGGTATGACCCACCACTATAGAAGGGCGGGCAATGACCAGTGGCAGTGTAGGGCAATGCTGCTGCATCAACTGCTCGATGGTTGATTTCGAGTGGGTGTATTCCACCAGGTGCTCAGCGCGTTCCCGAAACTCCGCGCTTTCGGCGACCAGTGAATCCGGCTCAGGCGAACATGACATCGCTGTGCCGACGTGCAGAAAACGCTGCAGACCCTCAACCTGCGCCATCCGTTGCGCCAGGCGCAGCGTACCCTCAACGTTAACCTTCCAGATGAGCGGGTTGCTGCCAAACGAGGCGACAGCGGCGCAGTTGAGGACATGCGTGACCTGATCGAGGCGCGGATCGTTAAGAAAATGCTCCGGAGAGGCGAGATCGCCCAGCAGGATATGCTGCGGGTGAAGCATCGCCAGCTTCTCCTCGGCGATGTTGAACTTACGCATGTTCTCTTTGACCCGTTCGAGGCCTGCCTCGGGGCTATCAGCACGCACGAGCAGTAGCAGATCTAACCGGGTTTCCTGATGGAGTATTTTCTCTAACGCGGCACCGCCCAGAAACCCCGTAACGCCGGTAATTAATAATGTGGTCATAAACGCTATCTCATTATGGTTGGTCTGCGGGATTCTAGGCGGGCAAAAGTAAACGACGATTAAATAAAAAAGGGGCCCGATCAGGGATTTATTAAGACCAGTTTAAGGTTATTATCACCGGCGGATTGAATTGGACTCGCAGATCGGCCAGATAATTCACTCTTTCATGTATCAGTTTGTACATCACTGTATTTTAAGGTTTTTTATTTTACTGTCTGGACCTTTTATTTTATCCTGAATGACAGGAATAACATTTTCTGTTACACATTTTCAGTCCACGTGTCAGAATATTAATTATTTTAATTCTTATCATGCTAATAAATTAAGCCAAAAGAAAAGATTGTTTCTTTAATCAATAATATTATTCCCGACACGGATATTGACGAAGGGGTAAAAAAGGGATCGCAGCGCAGGACAAGACCTGTGCGCTGAAATCTGCGATAATGGACGTTTATGACCCTAAACAGAGATGACTATGCAGTACCCGATTAACGAGATGTTCCAGACCCTGCAAGGCGAGGGTTACTTCACCGGCGTGCCTGCCATTTTTATTCGTCTGCAGGGATGCCCGGTAGGATGCGCGTGGTGTGACACCAAGCATACCTGGGACAAGCTGGCCGATCGGGAAGTGTCGTTGTTCAGCATCCTGGCGAAAACCAAAGAGAGCGATAAGTGGGGTCCGGCAAGCAGCGAGGATCTGCTGGCGATTATTGGGCGCCAGGGGTGGACTGCCCGCCACGTGGTCATTACCGGCGGTGAACCCTGCATTCATGATTTAACGCCGTTAACCTCGCTTCTGGAACAAAACGGCTTTAGCTGTCAGATTGAAACCAGCGGCACCCATGAAGTGCGCTGCAGCCACAACACCTGGGTGACGGTATCCCCTAAGGTCAATATGCGTGGCGGGTATGATGTGCTGTCGCAGGCTCTGCAGCGGGCGGATGAGATCAAGCATCCGGTAGGGCGCGTCCGCGACATCGAAGCGCTGGACGAACTGCTGGAAACGCTGAGCGATGACAAACCGCGGATCATCGCCCTGCAGCCGATCAGTCAGAAAGAAGACGCGACGCGCCTGTGTATCGACACCTGCATCGCCCGTAACTGGCGCCTGTCCATGCAGACGCACAAATATTTGAATATTGCCTGATAAAAAAAAGCCCGGCAGCGTACTGACCGGGCTTTTTTTTCGCTTACTCGCCGCGATAGATGCAGCCAGCGGTGCAGGTCTCTTTGACCATCACGGCGCTCAGCAGCGGTACCCTCGGTTTCATCTCATCCCAGATCCATTTCGCCAGCACTTCGCTGGTGGGGTTTTCCAGACCGGGGATATCGTTCAGATAATAGTGGTCCAGGCGATCGTATGTCGGCTTGAAGGCGGCCTTCAGCTCGGCAAAATCCATGATCCACCCGGTATGGGGATCGACTTCACCGGTGATCTCCAGACGCACCATAAAGGAGTGGCCATGCAGGCGACCGCATTTGTGTCCTTCCGGGACGTGCGGCAGGTGGTGGGCGGCTTCGAAGGTGAAATCTTTAAACAGCGTGGTGGACATCATTGACTCTCAACAGGACGAAAAAAACCGCCGTAGGGTACCGGAAAGCACATTTTTTCGCATTAACTAAAACGGCCCTGAACAGAAAATGGACACATTTATCTGGGTTATCTTAATTAAATGGTTATATTTCATGTGGTTATTTAATCGATTTTGTTGTTAATAACTACAACTAAAACAGGTTAGTCCATTTGGTTATTTATTATTTCCATCCCTTCTTTAATTGTTACTATCAGCACCGTTACCCTTCTATTCTCTTCTGTTTTTGTCGCGCTGACAGGGCGCGAACAACAGCTTTGCTTACTGGAACAAACGACGCATGACGACACAGGCCACACCTTCCAACTTGCTGCCGCTCAACCCGGAGCAACTGGCGCGCCTTCAGGCGGCCACCACTGACTTCACGCCCACTCAGCTTGCCTGGGTGTCTGGCTATTTCTGGGGCGTGCTGAATCAGCAGTCCGGCGCGGCTGTGGCCGTTCCTGCCCAGGCCGCTGAGGTGCCCTCGATCACGCTGATTTCCGCCTCGCAAACCGGCAATGCCCGCCGCGTCGCCGAAGCGCTGCGCGACGATCTGCTGGCAGCGAAGCTGAACGTGAAGCTGGTGAATGCAGGCGATTATAAATTCAAACAAATTGCTGCGGAAAAACTGCTGGTGGTCGTGACGTCCACCCAGGGGGAAGGTGAGCCGCCGGAAGAAGCGGTCGCATTGCATAAGTTCCTGTTCTCGAAAAAAGCGCCGAAGCTGGACGGGACCGCGTTCGCTGTCTTTGGCCTCGGCGATACTTCTTATGAATTCTTCTGCCAGTCTGGCAAAGATTTCGACAGCAAGCTGGCCGAGCTCGGCGCGGAACGCCTGCTCGATCGCGTCGATGCCGACGTCGAATATCAGACCGCGGCTGCGGAATGGCGCGCGCGCGTCGTTGAGGTGCTGAAAGCCCGTGCGCCAGTTGCCGCGCCCGCCCAGCTGGCCACCAGCGGCGCGGTGAACGACATCCATACCAGCCCGTACACCAAAGAGGCTCCGCTGTCGGCGACCTTGTCGGTCAACCAGAAAATCACTGGCCGCGATTCCGAAAAAGATGTGCGCCATATCGAAATTGACCTCGGTGATTCCGGTCTGCGCTATCAGCCGGGCGACGCGCTGGGCGTCTGGTATCAAAACGATCCTCAGCTGGTCAAAGAGCTGGTGGAGCTGCTGTGGCTGAAAGGTGACGAGCCGGTAACCGTTGATGGCAAAACTCTGCCGCTGGCGGAAGCGCTGGAGTGGCATTTTGAGCTGACGGTTAACACCGCGACTATCGTCGAAAACTACGCCACCCTGACCCGCAGCGAATCGCTGCTGCCGCTGGTGGGCGATAAAGCTCAGCTGCAGCAGTATGCTGCTGCGACGCCGATCGTCGATATGGTCCGTTTCTCGCCGGCGCAGCTGGACGCCGAGGCGTTAATCGGTCTGCTGCGTCCGCTGACGCCGCGCCTGTACTCCATTGCCTCCTCACAGGCGGAAGTGGAGAGCGAAGTGCATGTCACCGTGGGCGTGGTGCGCTATGAAATAGAAGGCCGCGCCCGGGCTGGCGGTGCCTCCAGCTTCCTCGCCGACCGTGTGGAAGAAGATGGCGAAGTCCGCGTCTTTATTGAACACAATGACAACTTCCGTCTGCCGGCTAACCCGGAGACGCCGGTGATCATGATTGGCCCGGGCACCGGCATTGCGCCGTTCCGCGCCTTTATGCAGCAGCGCGCAGCGGACGGGGCGCAAGGCAAGAACTGGTTGTTCTTCGGCAACCCACACTTCACTGAAGATTTCCTCTATCAGGTAGAGTGGCAGAGCTATGTGAAGGAAGGTCTGCTGACCCGTATTGACCTGGCCTGGTCCCGCGATCAACAACAAAAAATCTACGTGCAGGACAAACTGCGCGAGCAGGGAGCCGAGCTGTGGCGCTGGATCAATGATGGCGCCCACATTTATGTCTGCGGCGACGCCAATCGTATGGCGAAAGACGTGGAACATACTTTACTGGAAGTGATTGCCGAATACGGCGCGATGGACGCCGAAGCGGCGGACGAATTTTTAAGTGAGCTGCGCGTTGAGCGCCGTTATCAGCGAGATGTCTACTAATGAGCGAAAAACATCCGGGGCCTTTAGTGGTCGAAGGTAAACTGACCGATGCCGAGCGCATGAAGCTTGAGAGCAACTACCTGCGCGGCACCATTGCGGAAGATTTAAACGACGGTCTGACCGGCGGTTTTAAAGGCGATAACTTCCTGCTGATCCGTTTCCACGGCATGTACCAGCAGGACGATCGCGATATCCGCGCGGAACGCGCCGCCCAGAAGCTGGAGCCGCGCCATGCGATGCTGCTGCGCTGCCGTCTGCCGGGCGGGGTGATCACCACCACCCAGTGGAAGGCGATCGATAAGTTTGCCGCGGACAACACCATTTACGGCAGTATTCGTCTGACCAACCGGCAGACGTTCCAGTTCCACGGCATTCTGAAAAAGAACGTGAAACCGGTGCATCAGATGCTGCACTCGGTGGGGCTGGATGCGCTGGCCACCGCCAACGATATGAACCGGAATGTGCTGTGCACCTCCAACCCGTACGAGTCGCAGCTGCACGCTGAGGCCTACGAGTGGGCGAAAAAGATCTCCGAGCATCTGCTGCCGCGTACCCGCGCTTATGCCGAGATCTGGCTGGATCAGAAAAAGGTCGCCACTACTGACGAAGAGCCGATCCTCGGTCAGACCTATCTGCCGCGTAAGTTTAAAACCACGGTGGTGATCCCGCCGCAGAACGATATCGATCTGCACGCTAACGACATGAACTTCGTGGCGATTGCCGAAAATGGCAAGCTGGTGGGCTTTAACCTGCTGGTGGGCGGCGGTCTCTCTATCGAACACGGCAACAAGAAAACCTACGCCCGCACGGCGAGCGAATTCGGTTATCTGCCGCTGGAGCATACTCTGGCGGTGGCGGAAGCGGTCGTGACTACCCAGCGCGACTGGGGCAACCGTACCGACCGTAAGAATGCGAAAACCAAGTACACCCTTGAGCGCGTTGGCGTCGAAACCTTCAAGGCGGAAGTGGAGCGCCGGGCCGGCATTAAGTTTGAGCCGATCCGCCCGTATGAATTCACCGGCCGCGGCGACCGCATCGGCTGGGTGAAGGGGATTGATGACAAATGGCACCTGACGCTGTTTATTGAAAACGGCCGCATTCTCGATTATCCGGGTCGTCCGCTGAAGACTGGCTTGCTGGAGATTGCTAAGATCCATAAAGGCGAATTCCGCATCACTGCCAACCAGAACCTGATCGTTGCCAGCGTACCGGAAGATCAGAAGGCGCGGATCGAGAAGCTGGCGCGGGATCATGGTCTGATGAATGCCGTTACTCCGCAGCGCGAAAACTCGATGGCCTGCGTCTCCTTCCCGACCTGCCCGTTGGCAATGGCGGAAGCCGAACGTTTCCTGCCGTCGTTTATCGACAAGGTGGAAGGGGTGATGAACAAGCACGGCGTGAGCGATGAGCATATCGTCACCCGGGTCACCGGCTGCCCGAACGGCTGCGGCCGCGCGATGCTGGCGGAAGTGGGACTGGTGGGCAAAGCGCCGGGGCGCTACAACCTGCACCTTGGCGGTAACCGCAGCGGCACCCGCATCCCGCGGATGTACCGTGAGAATATTACCGAGTCGGAAATTCTCGACTCGCTAGACGAACTGGTAGGGCGCTGGGCGAAAGAGCGCGAAGCGGGTGAAGGCTTCGGCGACTTTACGGTGCGTGCGGGCATCATTCGCCCGGTGCTCGACCCAGCCCGCGATTTCTGGGAATAACATCCTGGTGCCCGGTGGCGCGTAGCGACCCGGGCCTGTAAAACCCGTAGGCCGGGCAAACGCAGTGCCGCCCGGTAAAACAGGCAAACGAGGTTTATATGTCCGTACTCGATCTAAACGCGCTTAATGCATTGCCGAAAGTGGAACGTATCCTGGCGCTGGCGGAGACCAATGCGAAGCTGGAGAAGCTCAGCGCCGAAGAACGCGTAGCGTGGGCGCTGGAAAATCTGCCTGGCGAGTATGCGTTATCTTCCAGCTTTGGCATTCAGGCGGCGGTGAGTCTGCACCTGGTGAACCAGCTGCGCCCGGATATTCCGGTGATCCTCACGGATACTGGCTATCTGTTTCCGGAAACCTATCAGTTTATCGATGAGTTAACCGACAAGCTCAAGCTGAACCTGAAGGTCTATCGGGCGCAGGAGAGCGCCGCCTGGCAGGAGGCGCGTTACGGTAAGCTGTGGGAGCAGGGCGTTGAGGGCATTGAGAAATACAATGAGATCAACAAAGTCGAGCCGATGAACCGGGCGCTGAAAGAGCTCAATACCCAGACCTGGTTCGCTGGTCTGCGCCGCGAGCAGTCCGGTAGCCGGGCGACCTTACCGGTGCTGGCTATCCAGCGCGGGGTGTTCAAGGTGCTGCCGATTATCGACTGGGATAACCGGACGGTGTATCAGTACCTGCAAAAGCACGGGCTGAAATACCACCCGCTGTGGGATCAGGGCTATCTGTCGGTAGGCGATACCCACACCACGCGCAAATGGGAGCCGGGCATGGCAGAAGAAGAGACCCGGTTCTTCGGGCTTAAACGCGAGTGCGGATTGCACGAGGGTTAAGCTGTTAGCGCTTTCTTTGGGTGATAATTCAAGAAGAACACGCGGGTGATACCGCGCGTTCTTTTGTGCGTATCAGCTTTTCTTCTCCACCTTCGCCAGCTCTTTCACCAGCGGCAGCATCACTTTCACTACCTCGCGGCTGCGGCGTTCTATGCGTCCCGGCAGCGCGTGGTCGAGATACTGCTGATTATCAATCTGCACGCTATGCCAGCTGGTGCCGTCCGGGAAGGCGCGGGATTTCTGGCGCTGCTGATAGCCATCCTTTTTACCGAGTGACCAGTTGGTTGCCTCGACCGACAGCACCGGGATCCCCGCGCTGTCGAAGACGCTGGCGTCGTTACAGCAGGCGGTGCCTTTTGGGTATGCTGGGTTCAGTCCTGGATTGGTCGCCGCGACAATCCCCTTGCTGCGGGCGATAGCCAGCGCGCGGTCGCGGGTTAGCTTACGCACCGAGGCCGGCGTGCGGCGGCCACTGTTGAAGTAAAGCTTATCGCCCACCACCAGATTATCGAGGTTGATCACCAGCAGGGTATTTTTCTTTTCCGCCTCACTCATGCGCTGTAGCAGATTTTGCGCCCCGAGACGACCTTCCTCTTCACCGCTGGTGGCGATAAAGCGAATGCCATAGCGGGTGGGGATATTCTTTAAATGATCCGCCAGCTCCAGCATCACGCCGAGCCCCATCGCGTTGTCGTCGATGCCCTGCAGCGTCAGGCCGCCAAGGTTGTTCTCCACGTCTTTATCGCTCTGCGGCGCGTAGGTATCGAGGTGCGCCATAATAATGATTTGCTGGCGGGACTGGCCTTCATGGGCGGCGATCACCGTACTGCCGGTGGCGTTATGCCAGTTCTTACGCTGATTGTTATCGGTATAGATGTAGCGGGTATTGAAGCTGCGCACGTCGCTCTGATAACCCATCTGGGCGAACTGCTGGCGGAGGTACTCGGCTGACAACATCTCGGCTGGTGTTCCGGTCATTCGTCCCGGGAAGACGGTGGCGATATGACGGGCCTGGCTACTGGCGGCGTCGCCCAGCGCGCTGAAAGCGGGGGCGGCGGCGAAAACAAAACCGGTGCCGAGCGCCAGAGGAAGCAGACGGCGGCACAACGCGGAAAACATAAGGGGTCCTTACACGAACAAGACAATTTGACGCGTACAGTATGAAACTGTGACCGCGGTTAAACAATTTCAATTGCTCTTAAATAGCGGAAAAATAGCGCGTTAAGCACTTTTTGATATTTGTATTTCCACAGCGTTATTCCTTTGCGTCACAACTCATTCCATTTCGTAATTTCATTTGCTCTCAGGCGCACCCTATAGTCGCAGTATCGCTGATTGTAAGAGAGTTGTTGCGCCGTGGATTACTTGCCCCTTTTTGCCGAACTGAAACAAAGGCCCGTGCTGGTGATCGGCGGCGATGAGATTGCTGAACGCAAGATTAAATTCCTGCTGCGCGCCCAGGCGCAGGTGCAGGTGGTCGCCGGGACGCTCTCTCCGGCGCTGGCCGATCTGGCGGCGCGCCAGGCGCTTAGCTGGCGGGCGACGGAATTTAGCGAGTCGCTGGTGGATGATGTCTTTCTGGTGATTGCGGCCACGGAGGATGAGGCGCTTAACCAGCGGGTGTTTGCGGCGGCTAACGCGCGCTACCGGCTGGTCAACGTGGTGGATAACCAGGCGCTGTGCTCGTTTGTCTTCCCTTCTATCGTCGACCGTTCGCCGCTGCTGGTGGCGATCTCCTCCAGCGGCAAAGCGCCGGTGCTGTCGCGTATTCTGCGCGAGAAAATTGAAGCGCTGCTGCCGACGAACCTCGGGCGGCTGGCGGAATCGGCGAGCTACTGGCGCAACCATCTGAAAACCCGTCTGACGACCACCGAAGCGCGTCGCCGCTTCTGGGAACGCGTCTTTACCGGCCGCTTTGCCAGCCTGATGGTGGCGGGCAATCATGCGGAGGCGGAAAAGGCGCTGCAGGATGAGCTGGATAAGCCCGAACGCGAGACGGGAGAAATTATTCTGGTGGGCGCCGGGCCGGGCGATGCCGGGCTGCTGACCCTTCGTGGTCTGCAGGCGATCCAGCAGGCGGACGTGGTTTTCCACGACCATCTGGTGACCCCGCCGGTTCTCGAGCTGGTGCGCCGTGATGCCGAGCTGATCTGTGTCGGCAAACGCGCCGGCGAGCACTCGGTGCCGCAGCATGAAACCAATCAGCTGCTGGTGGCGGCGGCGAAGGCGGGGAAAACCGTCGTGCGTCTGAAGGGCGGGGATCCGTTTATTTTTGGCCGCGGCGCAGAAGAGCTGCAGGCTGCCGCCGAAGCGGGGATCCCGTTCCAGGTGGTGCCTGGCGTCACTGCTGCTGCCGGGGCGACGGCCTACGCCGGTATTCCGCTGACCCATCGCGACTATGCGCAAAGCGCCGTCTTTGTCACCGGCCACTACAAGCCGGATAGCGCCCCCTTCGACTGGTCGCTGCTGGCGAAGAGCCAACAAACGCTGGCGATCTACATGGGCACCATGAAGGCGGCGGAAATCAGCGCGCAGCTGATCGCCCACGGTCGCGACAGCGCTACGCCGGTCGCGGTGATTTCCCGCGGTACCCGCGACGATCAGCAGACGATAACCGGCACATTGCAACAACTCGAACACCTGGCGAAAGACGCCCCGATGCCCGCCCTGCTGGTGGTCGGCGAAGTGGTGCAGCTGCATCAGCAGCTCGCCTGGTTTCAACATACATCATCCGCCGAAGGGTTTAACGCTTCGGTGGTCAATCTGGCTTAAGGAACGGTTATGGACCAAAAACGACTCACTCACCTGCGGCAACTGGAGGCGGAAAGCATCCATATTATTCGTGAGGTGGCCGCCGAATTTTCTAACCCGGTGATGATGTACTCCATCGGGAAAGATTCCAGCGTAATGCTGCATCTGGCGCGCAAAGCGTTTTATCCGGGAACCCTGCCGTTCCCGCTGCTGCACGTCGATACCGGCTGGAAATTCCGTGAGATGTATGAGTTCCGCGACCGTACCGCCAAAGCCTACGGCTGTGAGCTGCTGGTGCATAAAAACCCGGAAGGGGTGGCGATGGGCATCAACCCGTTTGTCCACGGCAGCGCTAAGCATACCGATATCATGAAAACGGAAGGCCTGAAGCAGGCGCTGAACAAATACGGCTTTGACGCCGCGTTCGGCGGCGCGCGTCGCGACGAAGAGAAATCCCGCGCGAAAGAGCGCATCTACTCCTTCCGCGACCGCTTCCACCGCTGGGACCCGAAAAATCAGCGTCCGGAGCTGTGGCACAACTACAACGGCCAGATTAACAAAGGCGAAAGCATCCGCGTCTTCCCGCTCTCCAACTGGACTGAGCTGGATATCTGGCAGTACATCTATCTGGAAAATATTGAAATCGTGCCGCTGTATCTGGCCGCTGAGCGCCCGGTGCTGGAGCGCGACGGTATGCTGATGATGATCGATGACGACCGTATCGATCTGCTGCCGGGCGAAGTGATTGAAAAACGGATGGTGCGTTTCCGTACCCTTGGCTGCTGGCCGCTGACCGGCGCAGTGGAGTCTGAAGCGCAGACGCTGCCGGAAATTATTGAAGAGATGCTGGTATCGACCACCAGCGAACGTCAGGGCCGCGTGATTGACCGCGACCAGGCCGGCTCGATGGAGCTGAAGAAACGTCAGGGGTATTTCTAAGGAGCCGCCATGAACACCACAATTGCCCAACAAATTGCTAATGAAGGCGGCGTAGAAGCTTACCTGCACGCGCAACAGCACAAGAGCCTGCTGCGTTTTCTGACCTGCGGCAGCGTCGATGATGGCAAAAGCACCTTAATTGGCCGTCTGCTGCACGATACGCGCCAGATCTATGAAGACCAGCTGTCGTCTCTGCACAACGACAGCAAGCGTCACGGTACCCAGGGCGAAAAACTGGACCTGGCGCTGCTGGTGGACGGCCTGCAGGCTGAGCGTGAGCAGGGCATCACCATCGATGTCGCTTACCGTTACTTCTCGACCGAAAAACGCAAATTTATCATCGCCGACACCCCGGGGCACGAGCAGTACACGCGCAATATGGCCACCGGCGCGTCAACCTGCGACCTGGCGATCCTGCTGATCGATGCGCGCAAAGGCGTGCTCGACCAGACCCGCCGTCACAGCTTTATCTCTACGCTGCTGGGCATTAAACACCTGGTGGTAGCGGTCAACAAAATGGATCTCGTCGAGTTTAGCGAAGCACGCTTCAACGAGATCCGGGAAGATTATCTGACTTTCGCCGAGCAGCTGCCGGGCAACCTCGATATCCGCTTTGTACCGCTGTCGGCGCTGGAAGGCGATAACGTCGCCAGCCAGAGCGCGAACATCCCGTGGTATAGCGGCCCGACCCTGCTGGAAGTCCTCGAAACCGTGGAGATCCAGCGGGTAGTCGAGAGCCAGCCGCTGCGCTTCCCTGTGCAGTATGTTAACCGTCCGAACCTCGATTTCCGCGGCTTCTCCGGCACGGTCGCCTCCGGTACGGTTACCGTTGGCCAGCGTCTGAAGGTGCTGCCGTCGGGCGTCGAATCGAGCGTGGCGCGTATCGTCACCTTCGACGGCGACCTGCAGGAAGCCGCCGCCGGCGAAGCCATTACCCTTGTGCTGAAAGATGAAATCGACATCAGCCGCGGCGACCTGCTGGTTGACGCGCAAGCCTCGCTGCCGGCGGTGCAAAGCGCCAGCATCGACGTGGTGTGGATGGCTGAGCAGCCGCTGACCCCGGGCCAGAGCTACGACATCAAAATCGCCGGGAAGAAGACCCGCGCTCGCGTCGACGCTATCCGCTACCAGGTCGATATTAACAACCTGACCCAGCGTGAAGTCGAGTCTCTCCCGCTGAACGGCATTGGGCTGGTGGAGCTGACCTTTGACGAACCTTTAGTGCTGGATCCGTATCAGCAAAACCCGGTGACCGGCGGGCTTATCTTTATCGATCGCCTGACCAACGTCACCGTGGGCGCCGGGATGGTCAACGAGCCGCACCTGCAGGCGTCGACCTCGGCATCGCAGTACAGCGCCTTCGAGCTGGAGCTGAACCAGCTGATCCGTAAACACTTCCCACACTGGGACGCCCGCGACCTGCTGGGAGGCCAATAATGGCCCAGCATGACGAAAACGTCGTCTGGCATGCCCATCCTGTGACTCAGCAGCAGCGGGAACAGCATCACGGCCATCGCGGCGTGGTGCTGTGGTTTACCGGCCTTTCGGGGTCGGGTAAATCCACTGTCGCCGGGGCGCTGGAAGAGGCGCTGCATGAGCGTGGCGTCAGCACCTATCTGCTGGACGGCGACAACGTGCGCCATGGTCTGTGCAGCGATCTGGGATTCAGTGATGAGGATCGCAAAGAGAACATTCGCCGCGTCGGCGAAGTGGCCAGGCTAATGGTCGATGCCGGGCTGGTGGTATTGACGGCATTTATATCACCACACCGCGCGGAACGGCAGATGGTGCGCGAGCGCCTGGGGGAGGGACGCTTTATCGAAGTGTTCGTCGATACCCCGCTGGCCATCTGCGAGGCGCGGGATCCGAAAGGATTATACAAGAAGGCGCGGGCAGGGGAATTACGCAATTTCACCGGCATAGACTCGGTCTATGAGGCACCGGAAAAGGCGGAAATTCATCTGGATGGTGAACAATTGGTAACAAATTTGGTGCACCAACTATTAGACCTGCTGCAACAGAGCGATATTATCAGATCCTGAAACGGCAGCGGCATCGAGGGGTGCCGGTTGCCCGGTCTACAGGATTCGATATGCGCAATACCCAGAACCTCAGTATTATTCGTTCAGAACCGCCTCCGGCGATCGGCGACGAGACCACCTGGTCTCTGTCGGGCGCTGCCGTGGGCTTTATTTCATGGCTGCTGGCGCTGGGTATTCCCTTCCTTCTCTATGGCAGTAATACGCTCTTCTTCCTCCTTTACACCTGGCCGTTCTTCCTTGCGTTGATGCCGGTGGCGGTAGTGGTCGGTATTGCGCTGCACTCTCTGCTCAATGGCAAACTGCTCTATAGCGCCAGCGCGACTATCCTGACCGTCGGGCTGATGTTTGCGCTACTCTTCCTCTGGCTGTTGGGATAACCCGTTTCCGGGATGAATCAAGCATGGGTATCGGCAGCAAAAATATGGTACAGTCCCCGCGTTACGCGGCATCGTCCGCGCGCCCCGGTAGCGTACCCGGGCGAGTTTTGGGATGATGATGCCGTTTTTCAGGGGGCAGGATGGGTAAACTAACGCTGCTATTATTAGCTTTGCTGGTCTGGCTACAGTATTCACTGTGGTTCGGTAAAAACGGCCTGCACGACTACACGCGGGTTAACGACGACGTCACCGCCCAGCAGGCGACTAACGCCAAATTAAAAGCACGCAACGATCAGCTATTTGCCGAAATTGACGACCTTAACGGCGGGCAGGAAGCGATCGAGGAGCGCGCGCGCAATGAACTCAGTATGACCCGCCCGGGCGAAACCTTCTATCGTCTGGTACCGGATGCGTCTAAACGCAACCAGGCATCGGGGCAACAGCAGAACAATCGATAACCAGGCCCAGGATTACGACATGGCAGCCACTTTTCCGGGCGTTTGCGCCGTGGTGCCGGCAGCCGGTTTTGGCCGCCGCATGCAAACGGAATGCCCGAAACAATATCTCTCAATCGGTAACAAAACGATTCTCGAACATGCCGTCGCCGCACTGCTGGCGAATGCGTGCGTCCAGCGCGTGGTGATTGCCGTCAGCCCCGGCGATCGGCGCTTCAGCCAGCTACCGCTGGCGCAGCACCCGCAAATTACCGTCGTGGATGGCGGCGCCGAGCGCGCCGATTCCGTGCTCGCGGGCCTGAAGGCGTTGCCGGAGGCGCAGTGGGTGCTGGTGCATGACGCCGCGCGCCCCTGCCTGCATCAGGACGACCTCAGCCGTCTGCTGGCGCTCAGCGAAACCAGCCGTGTCGGGGGGATCCTCGCGGCGCCGGTGCGCGACACCATGAAGTGCGCCGAGCCGGGCAAAACCGCTATCGCCCATACCGTCGATCGTAATGACCTGTGGCATGCGCTCACCCCGCAATTTTTCCCTCGCGAGCTGCTGGTGGATTGCCTCACCCGGGCGCTGAACGAGGGGGCGACCATCACTGATGAAGCCTCGGCGCTGGAGTACTGCGGCTTCCATCCGCAACTGGTCGCCGGTCGCGCGGATAATATTAAAGTGACGCGCCCGGAAGACCTGGCGCTGGCTGAATTTTACCTCACCCGTTCCCGACACCAGGAGAAAGCTTAATGCGAATTGGACATGGTTTTGACGTACACGCTTTTGGCGGTGAAGGCCCAATCATTATTGGCGGGGTACGCATTCCTTATGAAAAAGGGCTGCTGGCCCACTCCGACGGCGACGTCGCGCTGCATGCGCTGACCGACGCGCTGCTGGGCGCCGCGGCGCTCGGCGATATCGGTAAGCTGTTCCCCGATACCGATCCGGCGTTTAAAGGCGCCGATAGCCGCGAACTGCTGCGCGAAGCGTGGCGTCGTATTCAGGCCAAAGGCTATACGCTCGGCAACGTCGACGTCACCATTATCGCCCAGGCGCCGAAGATGCTGCCGCATATTCCGCAGATGCGCGTCTTTATCGCTGAAGATCTCGGCTGCCATATGGACGACGTCAACGTGAAAGCGACCACCACCGAGAAGCTGGGCTTCACCGGCCGCGGGGAAGGGATCGCCTGCGAAGCGGTCGCGCTGCTGCGTAAGGCCGAAAAATGATCGCCTTTGACCAACTGACCTGGCTGCACGGCAAGCCGCAGAGCAGCGGGCTGCTGAAAGCCAATCCGGAAGATTTTCTGGTAGTGGAGGATCTGGGCTTTGCGCCGGACGGCGAAGGCGAACATGTGCTGGTGCGGATCCTGAAAAACGGCTGCAATACGCGCTTTGTCGCCGACGCGCTGGCGAAATTCCTCAAGATCCACGCCCGTGAAGTGAGCTTCGCCGGGCAAAAGGATAAGCACGCCGTCACCGAGCAGTGGCTGTGCGCGCGGGTGCCCGGCAAAGAGATGCCGGACCTGAGCAAATTTCAGCTCGAGGGCTGCCAGGTACTGGAATATGCCCGCCATAAGCGTAAGCTGCGTTTAGGCGCGCTGAAAGGCAACCAGTTTACCGTGATCCTGCGCGAGATTAGCCATCGCCAGGACGTGGAGACGCGTCTGCAGGCCATCGCTGAACGGGGCGTACCGAACTATTTCGGCGCGCAGCGCTTTGGCATTGGCGGCAGTAATCTGCAGGGCGCGTTGCGCTGGGCGGAAAGCGACGCGCCGGTGCGCGATCGCAATAAGCGCAGTTTTTGGTTGTCGGCGGCCCGCAGTGCGTTGTTTAATCAGCAAGTCAGTATTAGATTAAAAAAAACGGAATTTAATCAGGTTGTTGATGGCGATGCGCTACAATTAGCGGGGCGTGGGAGCTGGTTTGTCGTCACACCGGAAGAACTCGAGGTTTCGCAGGCGCGGGTGCACAACCGCGAACTGATGATCACGGCTGCGCTGCCGGGCAGCGGCGACTGGGGAAGCCAGCGCGACGCTCTGGCCGCCGAGCAGGCCGCCATCGCCGAAGAAACGTCGCTGCAGGCGCTGTTGGTGCGGGAGAAAGTTGAGGCGGCGCGCCGGGCGATGCTCCTCTATCCGCAGCAGCTTAGCTGGAACTGGTGGGATGACGTAACCGTTGAACTGCGTTTCTGGCTGCCGGCGGGCAGCTTCGCCACCAGCGTGGTCAGGGAGCTTATCAATACAACGGGTGACTATGCGAATATTGCTGAGTAACGATGACGGGATCCATGCGCCGGGGATACAGACCCTGGCAAAGGCCTTAAGGGAGTTTGCCGAGGTCCAGGTTGTTGCACCCGATCGTAACCGCAGCGGAGCCTCGAATTCGCTGACGCTGGAATCATCCCTGCGTACGTTTACCTTTGAAAATGGCGACATCGCCGTCCAGATGGGCACCCCGACCGACTGCGTCTATCTCGGCGTGAACGCGCTGATGCGCCCGCGTCCGGACATCGTCGTTTCCGGCATTAACGCGGGTCCCAACCTGGGCGATGACGTCATCTATTCCGGCACCGTGGCCGCAGCGATGGAAGGTCGCCATCTGGGGTTCCCCGCGCTGGCCGTGTCGCTGAACGGCTATCAGCATTACGATACCGCCGCGGCGGTAACCTGCACCATTCTGCGCGCCTTAAGCCGCGAGCCGCTGCGTACCGGACGGATCCTTAACATCAACGTGCCGGATCTCCCGCTTGATCAAATCAAGGGAATTCGCGTGACCCGCTGCGGCAACCGCCATCCGGCCGACCAGGTGATCCCGCAAAAAGATCCGCGCGGCAACACCCTGTACTGGATTGGCCCGCCGGGCGATAAGCGCGATGCCGGGCCGGGCACCGATTTTGCGGCAGTGGATGAAGGCTATGTTTCCGTGACGCCATTGCACGTCGATTTAACCGCCCATCAGGCGCATGAGGTAGTCAGCGATTGGCTGGAACGTGTCGGGGTTGACGGGCAATGGTAAGTAAACGTGTTGAAAGTTTGTTGAATCAACTGCGCACGCAGGGCATCGTCGATGAGCGTGTCCTCGAGGCGATCGCGCGGGTCCCGCGCGAAAAATTTGTTGATGAAGCCTTTGAACATAAAGCGTGGGAAAACACCGCGCTGCCGATTGGCCAGGGGCAGACCATCTCCCAGCCTTACATGGTGGCGCGGATGACCGAGCTGCTGACGCTGACGCCGGAGTCGCGCGTGCTGGAGATCGGCACTGGTTCCGGCTACCAGACGGCCATCCTGGCGCACCTGGTGCATCACGTTTGCTCGGTGGAGCGGATTAAGAGTTTACAGTGGCAGGCGCGTCGTCGCCTGAAACAACTTGATTTACATAATGTTTCAACCCGTCATGGCGATGGGTGGCAAGGTTGGCAGGCACGGGCGCCGTTTGATGCCATTATTGTGACGGCGGCGCCGCCGGAGATTCCAACCGCGCTGCTGGCGCAGCTGGATGACGAAGGCGTGCTGGTGCTGCCGGTTGGCGAAGAGCATCAGTTTCTCAAACGGATCCGTCGCCGGGGCAACGAATTTATCATTGATACCGTCGAGGCCGTTCGCTTTGTTCCCCTGGTGAAGGGGGAGCTGGCCTGAGACCCGGATTATTCCAGGTTTTTTTTGCCTGACTTTAGGCGTAGGGTGGACGCATTTTTCAGTGTCCTGGCCGGGCGCCGCCCGGTAAGCAAGATATTGGCAGTTAACATATTCCTGGGGGATAAATGAGCGCGGGAAGCACCAAATTTACCGTCAGCCGTATTGCGGCTCTTTCACTGGTTTCACTCTGGCTGGCCGGGTGTACCAACACCAATAATCCGCCAGCGCCGGTTAGCTCTGCCGGCGGTGCCGCCTCTTCCAGCACCAACTCCGGCATGCTGATTACGCCGCCATCCTCCGGCGTCAAGTCTGCTCCTCAGGCGCAGCCGATCCAGCCGGTACAGACCCAGACCATTCAGCCGCAGCCGACGCCGATGGCGCAGGAGCCGGTGCAGACGGTGAACGGTAAGATCGTTTACAACCGCAAATATGGCGATATTCCGAAAGGTAGCTACACCGGCGGCAGTACCTATACGGTCAAACGCGGCGACACGCTGTTCTATATCGCGTGGGTCACCGGCAACGATTTCCGTGACCTGGCGCAACGCAACAATGTCCCGGCCCCGTACGCCCTGAACGTGGGTCAGGTGCTGCAGGTCGGCAACGCCTCAGGCCAGCCGATCACCGGTGAAAACGCCGTTTCTCAGGCCAGCGCAAGGGCGAGCGGCGGTGCGACAGCCACCACAACTTCTGCACAAAAATCGACCGCGGTGGTTGCTTCACAACCGACTATTACGTATTCTGAATCTTCAGGTGAACAGAGTGCTACCAAGATGTTGCCTAATAATAAACCAGCGACCACGACCACAACGGTTGTCGCGCCGGTGACGGCACCAACAACGGTGAGCACAACCCAGCCGACTGCAAGCAGTACGTCAACCAGTTCGCCGATCTCATCATGGCGCTGGCCGACTGATGGCAAGGTTATCGAGAACTTTAGCGGCGCGGAAGGCGGCAATAAAGGTATCGACATTGCAGGCAGTAAGGGACAGGCTATTGTCGCGACCGCCGATGGGCGTGTCGTCTATGCCGGTAACGCACTGCGCGGCTACGGTAATCTTATTATCATCAAACACAACGATGATTACCTGAGTGCCTACGCTCATAACGATACCATGCTGGTTCGGGAGCAACAGGAAGTCAAAGCGGGGCAGAAAATCGCTACCATGGGTAGCACCGGAACCAGCTCAACAAGATTACATTTTGAAATTCGTTACAAGGGGAAATCCGTCAACCCGCTGCAGTACTTACCGCAGCGATAATTTGGCAAAGTACGGATAAGCGAAGCATCAGCTAACAGGCGCCAGGGCGGTGTCTACGTCCCTCTCACAGAGAGGGCAGGGGAAATCGTCCAGGCGTCGTTTGTTGATGTGCCGTGGAAGGTGCTTTGCTCAGGGATCACGGGTAGGAGCCACCTTTATGAGTCAGAATACGCTGAAAGTTCATGATTTAAATGAAGACGCGGAATTTGATGAGAACGGAATTGAGGTTTTCGACGAGAAGGCCTTAGTAGAAGAGGAACCCAGTGATAGCGATCTGGCTGAGGAAGAGCTGCTGTCGCAAGGCGCAACACAACGCGTACTTGACGCCACTCAGCTTTATCTTGGAGAGATTGGTTATTCCCCACTGCTGACCGCGGAAGAGGAAGTCTATTTCGCGCGTCGCGCACTGCGTGGTGATGTCGCTTCACGCCGTCGCATGATTGAAAGCAACCTGCGTCTGGTGGTGAAGATTGCCCGTCGTTACAGCAATCGTGGTCTGGCGCTGCTGGATCTGATTGAAGAAGGTAACCTCGGACTGATCCGCGCCGTTGAAAAGTTTGACCCGGAACGTGGGTTCCGTTTTTCGACTTATGCGACCTGGTGGATCCGCCAGACTATTGAACGGGCGATCATGAACCAAACCCGTACGATCCGTTTGCCGATCCACATTGTTAAAGAGCTGAACGTCTATCTGCGTACCGCGCGCGAGTTGTCCCATAAGCTGGACCACGAGCCGAGTGCGGAAGAGATTGCCGAACAGCTGGACAAACCGGTCGATGACGTCAGCCGTATGCTGCGTCTGAACGAGCGCATCACCTCCGTGGATACTCCGCTGGGTGGCGATTCAGAAAAAGCGCTGCTGGATATTCTGGCCGATGAGAAAGAGAACGGCCCGGAAGACACCACGCAGGACGATGATATGAAGCAAAGCATCGTCAAATGGCTGTTCGAACTGAACGCCAAGCAGCGTGAAGTTCTGGCGCGTCGTTTCGGTCTGCTGGGTTATGAAGCAGCCACGCTGGAAGATGTGGGCCGTGAAATTGGCCTCACCCGCGAGCGTGTGCGGCAGATCCAGGTGGAAGGTCTGCGTCGCCTGCGGGAAATTCTGCAGGGGCAGGGGCTGAATATCGAAGCGCTCTTCCGCGAATAAGATCTTTTCTCTCAAAAAGGCCCCCTCGACAGTCGGGGCCTTTTTCTTTGCGCTAGCCGAGTCGGGTTTCCTGCAGATGACGCCAGATCATTTTTCCTTCCGCTTGCTGAAAAATCGCCGTCGACCAGCGTACGTTCTCACTGCCATCAGCCAGCGTTTGGCTTTCACGGTATAGCACTGCGGCGCCGTCGTGCCACTCGCTAATGATTTTCGCCTGATCCACCACGATGTGTAATCCCGGACGGGTTGCCCCCGCATGGTGGAAAAAACGGCTCACCGCCGGGTAGTCCATCTTCTCGCCGCCCGGAGGGATCATGATGAATTCGGCGGCAAAACGTGTCATCAGCGCCTCAGCGCTTCCTTCCCCCTGGCTTAACCAGCGTTCGATAAGGACATGGGCGTCGAGGACTTCCTGCAGATAAGGGTTCATGACTTCTCCAGTGTGGTGTGCAGGCGATGGATAATCGCCCGATTGTTCAGCCGCAGGCAAAACAGCAGCGGCAACAGGGTGATGGCGGCGGCGCTAATAAACACCCCCTGCCAGGCGTAGACCGGCGGGAATACCCTCAGCAGCAGGGCGAGCAGCGCGCTGCCAACAAAGAAGCTGAGCTGGCGGTTAAGATTCCACAGCGCGCTGGCGTCAGGCATCTCTTCGGCAGGCGTATGCAGGAAGGCGCTGCTTTGCGCGGTACTGCTGCATAAGCTGCCGCCGCCGCCCATCAGCGTAAAGGCCAGAATTAACAGCGCCAGCGGGCTGTGCGCATCGATCTTCAGCAGCAGCAGGATCCCCGCCGCCTGAAGCAGGCAGCCGATGACGACCAGCGGCCGGGGCCCGAAGCGGTTGAAATACCTGCCGGTAAAGGTGATGGCGGCGAACGAGGCCAGCGACCAGGGCACCATCAGGGCACCGATGGCCCCCGGCGCCATCCCGGTGACGCGTTGCAGGTAGAACATCCCGACCACGTTGACGCCAATAAACATCCCCGGTACGCAGAGGTAGATCAGCATCGCGAAGCGCAGCAGGGGATCGGCCAGCAGCGGCAGCGGAAGAAAGCGAGTCGGGCGAACCGGACCGGGGCTGTCGTCCAGCCATCGCACCGCCAGCACAAAGGTTAGCAGAGCCACAGGCAGGCTGGCGAAAAAGACCCAGCGCCAGCTGAAGGCCTGGACTAACAGGCCGCCGATCGCCGGCGAGCAGGCTGGTGCCAGCAGGCCGACCAGCATCACCGCCGCTGACAGTTTCGCCCGCTCATGCGGCTGAAACAGCGGCCACGTCAATGCCTGGCCAAGGGGGATTAACAGCCCGCCGCCCATCCCCTGCAGCGTCCGCCAGAAAATCAGCTCGCCGAGACTACTGGCAAGCCCTGCCGCCAGCGCGCCGAGGCTGAACAGCCCCAGCGAGAGTAAAAACAGTCGTTTCGCCCCCCAGCGCTGACTAAGCCAGGCACTGAACGGTACGACGACCGTCAGACCGAGAATATAAGCATTGCTGACCCACGCCAGCTGAGAGACGGAAACCGTCAGCGCGCGGCTGATGGCCGGGAAGGCGATGCTTGCGATAAACATATTGATCAAATCGAGAAAAAAGCCGAACAGAAAAACGGTGGCAACGCGGTGGCGATAGGTCATGGTTCCCTCCCTCAGACAGGCGGCTACTGTAAACCCGGTTCTGCGGGGGATAAACGGGGCTGGTCGGGATATACTGTCTGAATATTTTTGACAATCATCCGGACGACAATGCTTAATCTTCAGCGTGTGACCATGTTTATCGCCGTGGTGGATGCCGGCAGCTTCACCCTGGCCGCTGCGGCGCTGGGGCAGACCAAGGCGGTGGTCAGCTTTAACGTGCGGCAACTGGAAAATGAACTGGGGGTGACCCTGCTGCTGCGCTCAACGCGTCGTCTGCGCCTCACCGACGCCGGGACGTTGTTCTATCAGCGTGGGGTGGCGCTGCTGAAAGCGGCGGAAAATCTGCAGGATGAGGTGCGGGCCAGCCATACCGGCTTAAGTGGCGAGCTGCGGATCACCACCACGCCGGAGTATGGCGCGCAGGTTATCATTCCGGCGCTGTCCGCGTTTGCCCGTCGTCACCCGGCGCTGCGGGTGCGCCACGTCTCCTCCTCCCATCATGCGGACCTCATTTCAGAACGATTTGATGTGGCGATACGCCTCGGTACGCTGGCCGATTCCCGCTATCGGGCGACGCGGATAGCCAGTTTCGCGATCCTGCCCGTCGCCTCTCCGGCCTGGCTGGCAAGCCATCCGGTGCAGACGCTGTCCGATCTGGCGCAAGCTGACTGGATTATTCATGAGCGTCTGTCGGCGCCGCTGCGCTGGCAGCTGCGCACGGATCAACAGACAGAGGTGGATTTCGCCATCGCCAGCGCGCCGCGCTTTTCAGCCGACAGCGCTACGGCGCTGATGAGCTTTGCCCTGGCCGGGTGCGGCATCGCCTTGCTGCCGGCATGGCTGGTAGCCGAAAAAGTGGCGCAGCGGGAGCTGGTGCCGCTCCTGTCGGAATACCATTTCCCACAGCAGGGCGTGTATGCCCTTTATCCCGATGCGCAGCATATGCCGACCCGGGTGCGGGCGTTTATTGACTTCCTGCGCGAGAAGGTCGGTTAAGCGCCCGTTCAGGGCGCCATCATTTTGCGCACCAGCCGGGTGAACTGTTCACGTTCGCCATCGCTCAGGCGGCCGAGAAACTCGTCATCGATCTCATTGCCCTGCGGAATCGAACGGTTAAGCAACGCCTCGCCTTGTTCGGTCAGATAGACAAAACGGCGGCGTTTATCGGCGGGATCGTGTTCCCGGCGCACCAGGCCGCGCGCCTCCATCCGGCTGAGCATCTCCGCCAGCGTGGCCTTGGTACTGACCGCCGCTTCAATCAGCACGACCTGCTCAATACCCGGCTGCTCCGCTACCGAGCGCATCACCGCATACTGAGGTTTAGTCAGGTCCGGTAACGCCTGCTGCCAGCGGGCGGTATGTTGTTGAAAAAGCTGGCGCAGCAGGTGAAATGCTTCGTTTCGTAACTCCATGAATACTCCGTAACAAAACTGTCACCTCTATGATAGCCGTTCGTACGCCATTTTATACCCTTTCTGCGTTTTTGATTAAAAATGCGCACGTATACGAACGATCTTGTCATCCCCGTCCGGAGAGGGTAATTTAAATATAAAGTTCGTGTACGAACAAAATGAATGAGGTCTGGAATGAAACTGATTATTGGGATGACGGGGGCCACCGGGGCTCCGCTTGGGGTGGCATTGCTGCAGGCGCTACGTGATATGCCGGAGGTGGAAACCCACCTGGTGATGTCGAAATGGGCCAAAACCACCATCGAGCTGGAAACGCCCTGGACAGCGCGCGAAGTGGCCGCGCTGGCGGACTTTTCCCACAGCCCGGCAGACCAGGCCGCCACCATCTCTTCCGGTTCATTTCGTACCGACGGCATGATCGTTATTCCCTGCAGTATGAAAACGCTGGCAGGCATTCGCGCGGGTTATGCCGAAGGGCTGGTGGGCCGCGCGGCGGACGTGGTGCTCAAAGAGGGGCGCAAGCTGGTGCTGGTCCCGCGGGAAATGCCGCTCAGCACGATCCATCTGGAGAACATGCTGGCGCTGTCGCGCATGGGCGTGGCGATGGTGCCGCCGATGCCAGCTTACTACAACCACCCGGAGACGGTTGACGATATCACCAATCATATCGTCACCCGGGTGCTGGATCAGTTTGGCCTCGACTATCACAAAGCGCGCCGCTGGAACGGCTTGCGCACGGCAGAACAATTTGCACAGGAGATCGAATAATGGCTTTTGATGATTTGCGCAGCTTTTTGCAGGCGCTGGATGACCAGGGACAACTGCTGAAAATCAGTGAAGAGGTGAACGCTGAGCCCGATCTGGCGGCGGCCGCCAATGCCACCGGACGCATCGGCGACGGCGCCCCGGCGCTGTGGTTCGATAATATTCGCGGCTTTACCGACGCCCGCGTGACGATGAACACCATCGGCTCGTGGCAGAACCATGCCATCTCGCTGGGCCTGCCGCCCAACACGCCGGTGAAAAAGCAGATTGATGAATTCATTCGCCGCTGGGATAACTTCCCGGTGACGCCAGAGCGCCGCGCCAACCCGGCGTGGGCGGAAAACACCGTGGATGGCGACGATATCAACCTGTTCGATATTCTGCCACTGTTCCGCCTCAACGATGGTGACGGCGGTTTCTACCTCGATAAAGCCTGTGTCGTTTCGCGCGATCCGCTTGATCCTGACAACTTCGGTAAGCAAAACGTCGGTATCTACCGCATGGAAGTGAAAGGCAAGCGCAAACTCGGTCTGCAGCCGGTGCCGATGCACGATATCGCGCTGCATCTGCACAAAGCGGAAGAGCGTGGGGAAGATCTGCCGATCGCTATTACCCTCGGTAACGACCCGATTATTACCCTGATGGGCGCCACGCCGCTGAAATACGATCAATCAGAATATGAAATGGCTGGCGCGCTGCGCGAGAGCCCGTATCCCATCGCCACCGCGCCGCTGACCGGCTTTGACGTGCCCTGGGGCTCAGAGGTGATCCTTGAAGGGGTGATTGAAGGGCGCAAGCGTGAAATCGAAGGGCCGTTCGGCGAGTTCACCGGCCACTACTCCGGCGGTCGTAACATGACGGTAGTGCGTATCGACAAAGTCTCGTATCGCAGTAAACCGATTTTTGAATCACTCTATCTCGGAATGCCGTGGACCGAAATTGATTATCTGATGGGGCCGGCGACCTGCGTGCCGCTGTATCAGCAACTGAAGGCCGAGTTCCCGGAAGTGCAGGCGGTCAACGCCATGTACACCCATGGTCTGCTGGCGATCATCTCCACCAAAAAACGCTACGGCGGTTTTGCCCGCGCGGTGGGCTTGCGGGCGATGACCACTCCGCACGGCCTCGGCTATGTGAAGATGGTGATCATGGTTGATGAAGACGTTGACCCGTTCAACCTGCCGCAGGTGATGTGGGCGCTCTCCTCGAAGGTTAACCCGGCGGGTGACCTGGTGCAGTTGCCGAACATGTCGGTCCTTGAACTTGACCCAGGCTCCAGCCCGGCAGGCATCACCGACAAACTGATTATCGACGCCACCACCCCGGTTGCGCCGGACCTTCGCGGCCACTACAGCCAGCCGGTGCAGGATCTGCCGGAAACTAAAGCCTGGGCTGAAAAACTGACCGCTATGCTGGCCAACCGTAAATAAGGAGAAAAAGATGATTTGTCCACGTTGCGCCGATGAAAAGATTGAAGTCATGGCGACCTCGCCGGTGAAAGGGGTCTGGACCGTGTATCAGTGCCAGCACTGTCTTTACACCTGGCGAGATACCGAGCCGCTGCGCCGCACCAGTCGCGAACACTATCCGGAAGCGTTCCGCATGACGCAGAAAGATATTGATGAGGCACCGCAGGTGCCACACGTACCGCCGCTATTGCCGGAAGATAAGCGTTAATAAAAGGGGCCCGCTAAGTCGGGCCTTTTTTATATTTAGTACAATTATGGAAGCTATTTTTTCATTAAATTAAAAGATTACGTGAGGGGTTAATATACTGGGATGACTTTGCGAGCCTGCTTCCAGATTATTATAAAATCCGTCTGATTAATTCCTTGCAGATAAATTTCACGCCCTGACGAGTATAGAATAGCGGCGGGTGCTTGAGGCTGTCTGGCCTTGAGCATTACCAGGACCCCAGACAGACGAAAGCCCCAGGAGATATTTCTATCAACTGAGGCTAGCGAATGAACATCGACAATTCAGATGTTAGTCTCTTCTTTGCAGGGAGGCAAGATATGCTGACAAAATATGCCCTTGTGGCAATCATCGTACTCTGTATTACGGTACTGGGATTTACGCTGTTGGTGCACAGCTCACTATGCGAGCTGAGTATTAAAGAGCGTAATATTGAGTTTAAAGCTGTTCTCGCTTACGAATCGAAGAAGTAGCATCCGCGCGGGGGCAACCCCGCGTATGGGTTGTCAGGACGCATCCTCTAGCACCCATTAAGGTGAAAAACGGCAGCGCTGAGCGGCGCTGCCGTTTTTCACCTTAATGGGTGGCTAAACCAGGCTTTTCAGACGGTAGATCCACTCCAGCGCCTGACGCGGGGTCAGGGAGTCGGGATCAAGATTCTCCAGCGCCTCAACCGCAGGCGAGGTCTCTTCCGGGGCGGCGAGTAGCGACATCTGCGTGCCGTCGACCTGGGTCGCCGCCGCGTTGGGCGAGATGCTCTCCAGCTCGCGCAGTTTCTGCCGCGCGCGCTTGATCACCTCTTTCGGCACCCCGGCCAGCGCGGCGACCGCCAGGCCATAGCTCTTGCTGGCCGCGCCGTCCTGCACGCTGTGCATAAAGGCGATGGTATCGCCGTGCTCCAGCGCGTCGAGGTGGACGTTGGCGACGCCTTCCATTTTCTCCGGCAGCTGAGTGAGCTCGAAGTAGTGGGTGGCGAACAGCGTCAGCGCCTTGATTTTGTTGGCCAGATTTTCCGCACAGGCCCACGCCAGCGATAGCCCGTCGTAGGTGGACGTGCCGCGGCCAATCTCATCCATCAGCACCAGGCTATGCTCGGTGGCGTTGTGCAGAATATTGGCGGTTTCAGTCATCTCCACCATAAAGGTCGAGCGGCCGCTGGCCAGGTCATCCGCCGCGCCGACGCGGGTAAAGATGCGATCGATGGGCCCGATCTCCACCTTCTGCGCCGGGACGTAACTGCCGATATAGGCCAGCAGCGCAATCAGCGCGGTCTGGCGCATATAGGTACTTTTACCGCCCATGTTCGGCCCGGTGATGATCAGCATCCGCCGCTGCGGCGCCAGCTGCAGCGGGTTGGCGATAAACGGCTCTTTCAGTACCTGCTCGACCACCGGATGGCGGCCTTCGCTGATGCGAATACCTGGCTTATCGCTAAAGGTCGGACAGCAGTAGTTCAGGGTTTCCGCACGCTCCGCCAGGTTGACCAGCACGTCCAGCTCGGCCAGCGCGCTGGCGCTGGTTTGCAGGTCGGCGAGATGCGGCAGCAGCAGGTCGAACAGTTCGTCATAAAGCTGTTTTTCCAGTGCCAGCGCTTTGCCCTTGGAGGTCAGCACCTTATCTTCGTATTCCTTCAGCTCAGGAATAATGTAGCGTTCGGCGTTCTTCAGCGTCTGGCGGCGCACGTAGTGGATCGGCGCGAGGTGGCTCTGGCCGCGGCTAATCTGGATGTAGTAGCCGTGGACAGCGTTGTAGCCGACTTTCAGAGTATCGAGGCCCAGCCGCTCGCGCTCGCGGATCTCCAGCTTATCGAGATAATCGGTGGCGCCATCGGCCAGCGCCCGCCACTCGTCCAGCTCTTCGCTATAGCCCGGGGCGATGACTCCGCCGTCGCGGACCAGCACCGGCGGCGCGTCAATCACCGCGCGCTCCAGCAGTTCGCGCAGTTCGGAGAACTCGCCCATTTTCTCGCGCAATTTTTGCACCGGCTGACGGTCAACGTCGGCCAGCAGCTCACGCAGCAGCGGCAACTGCTGCAGGGCATGACGCATGCGGGCTAAATCGCGTGGACGGGCGGTACGCAGCGCCAGACGCGCCAGAATACGTTCCAGATCGCCGACCTGGCGCAGCACCGGCTGCAGCTCGGTATAGCGCTCCTGTAGCGCGCCGATGGTCTGCTGGCGCTCCACCAGCACGGCGGTATCGCGGACCGGCATATGCAGCCAGCGCTTGAGCATCCGGCTGCCCATCGGCGTCACCGTACAGTCGAGTACCGAGGCCAGGGTGTTGTCGGTGCCGCCGGCCAGATTCTGGGTGATCTCGAGGTTACGGCGGGTGGCGGCATCCATAATGATGCTGTCCTGCTGGCGTTCCATGGTGATGGAACGGATGTGCGGCAGCGAGGTGCGCTGAGTGTCTTTGACATACTGCAGCAGGCAGCCGGCGGCGCACAGGCCGCGTGGGGCGTTTTCCACGCCGAAGCCGACCAGATCGCGGGTGCCGAACTGCAGGTTAAGCTGCTGGCGCGCGGTGTCGATTTCAAATTCCCACAGCGGGCGACGGCGCAGACCGCGGCGGCCCTCGATCAGCGACGATTCGGCAAAATCTTCCGCATACAGCAGTTCCGCCGGATTAGTACGCTGCAGCTCTGCCGCCATGGTTTCGCGGTCGGCCGGTTCACTCAGGCGAAAGCGCCCGGAGCTGATATCCAGCGTCGCGTAGCCAAAGCCCTTGCTGTCCTGCCAGATGGCGGCCAGCAGGTTGTCCTGGCGCTCCTGCAGCAGCGCTTCATCGCTGATGGTGCCCGGCGTAACGATACGCACCACTTTACGCTCGACCGGTCCCTTGGTGGTGGCCGGATCGCCAATCTGCTCGCAAATGGCCACCGACTCGCCCTGATTGACCAGTTTGGCGAGGTAGTTCTCCACAGCGTGGTGGGGGATGCCGGCCATCGGGATGGGTTCGCCCGCGGAGGCGCCGCGCTTGGTCAGCGAGATATCGAGCAGCTGCGACGCGCGTTTCGCATCGTCATAAAATAGCTCGTAAAAATCCCCCATCCGGTAAAACAGTAGAATGTCAGGATGTTGCGCCTTCAGCTTGAGATACTGCTGCATCATCGGCGTGTGGGCGTCGAGATTGTCAATTGTGCTCATGGGGTGTTATCCAGATCCCTGATTTGAAATGGCTGCGATTTTGTAGTTGTCGTCGTTATCACATGGATGAGACATGATAACGGAGATGGGCAGGTGAGGGAAACCGACGAAAGCGCGCGGCGCGATCCGGATTCCAGTTGCAGAGGGGGCGGGGTACCGTCACAGTGATTGAACCGCCGCCACGCGATCGTCTTCATACATTACGTTCGCCGTCGATGTTGTTCTGCCTTCTGGCCGTAGACCTCGTTACGACAACGGCTTGTGGTTGCTAGTCGTAAAGCCATTTACCTGCTTTTGCTGATTCGGCAAACATTTTGATAGTTAAAGGTTTACGCGTTTTTTCTACATCTTCTCGTTTTACTTTAAACCACCGAGTTAGCATTGGAGTATTCTCCCAAGGGAAATAACACGACCATTTAACACTTGAAAGATCAACATTAAATTTTTGTTCAAATTTATTTAAAGCGTCATGCAGATCGTCGCCGGGAGCATCAAATAAGTCATAATCAAGTTCCAATGGGATTTCTTTCCAATTTTTATCTAAACGGGTTGAGATCTCATCTTTAAACAAGTCTAAAACCTGATCTTGAATGCTTTTCATTAAAAGGATGTCCATTGTATACGGTCTTTGGGGCGAGCTATTAGGTTGTATTTTTCCTGAGTTTTTCTTGAAACTTGATAAATTGAGTTTACAAGTCCTATCCAACCTAACCACGGAACATAACGGGCGATAACAGCAGCAAGACTATTCGTTTTTCTCATTCTTACACCAACGGGTGTAGGAACCCTAATACCAAATGGAGTTTTTGCATTTCTCAGAAGCATCCTTCCATATTTAGAAACAACACTTGTTCCTTTTATTGCCTCTCCTGGCTTTGTTCTGGTTTTTAGCCAAGGTTGCCCGGCGAGGATAGCGGCACCAGATTCAATACCAATGCCAAGTTCGTCACAAAATTGTTCAAGAAAAATGACATCAAAAAGTTCACCAGCCGAAAGATTGGATTGTCCGTGATAGAAATAGGTTCCATTTAGTTCTTCTGTCGTATCCATTTGCTCATCTATTATGCTGTTTGTCTTTCATTCCAGGCATCGGTGAAAATTATATTTCCGTCACAATGTTTCCAGGTGATCTTCTCATATCTAAGTTCGACAGATTCAAGATGGTTGTTGTTCTTGTCTTCTGGGGAAGCCATTGTAGGAGATATTGATACGATTCGGACGCCTTCAAGTAGCATATTGAAGTATTCCACTTCTTGACCAGCATCGCTGATTTTATACCATTTGATTTCAGCAGATTTCAGGTTCTGACCAGTAGCTACTGCTTTGTAGAGGTATGGACTGGAATAGTCGAATTCTTTAACGATGATCATTGGTGAGTGCTGACGAGTGCCGGTAGGCTTGCCAGTGGCATTATCAGTGGGAATGGAGAGATTGTGATGAAACCCTTTAAATTCGATGCTGAACTCCCTGTCTGCAACATCACAACCACCTTTGATTAGTGCCCCACCGTCGTCGTATATCCACATATTACCTGGAATAGCCATGCTTCTTCTTCCCTCTATTATCATTAGTAAGAAAACAGTGTATCGAGTTGATTAAGCGCAGTAAATAATCAATGTGTCGTTTTTGGATTAATACGGGAAATATCTTCTCTGTAATGATGGTTTATATTTAAAAATAGCTGCCGTAAATATTTCATTGGGTTATTACGCCATTGGTATAGATTTTAAATATAAATGACCCTCAATAATATAATGCAGGCAATTATTGCCAGAAAGCGTAAGCGCGGCGCGATCCGGATTCCAGTTGCGCCGCGCGGGGATTATGGCGCCAGATAAACCTGGGGGGCCGCGTTGTCCGGGTGCTGGACGAGGCGGACATCCGCCCCGTACCAGCGATGGATAACCGGCTGCTGGATCACCTCCTGCGGCGTGCCCTGGGCGACCAGATGGCCCTGGTGGAGCAGCAGAATGCGGTCGGCCCACAGGGCGGCGAGGTTAAGGTCATGCAGCACCACGCAGACATGCAGTTGCCCGCCGGCGGTGAGCCGTTTGAGCAAGCGCAGCAGATGCTGCTGATAGTAAAGATCCAGCGCCGAGGTGGGCTCATCAAGAAACAGCCAGCCCTGCGGCGCGCCGTCGCGCCACAGCTGCGCCAGACAGCGGGCCAGCTGTACCCGCTGCTGCTCGCCGCCGGAGAGGCCGGGATAGCGGCGACCGGCAAGGCCATCGCAGCCGGTGACGGCCATCACCGCCGCCAGCACCGCCGGATCCGCCGGCGCGCCCCACGGTGCGCGTCCCATGGCAATGACCGTTTCCACCGTCCAGTCGGCCTGCAGGGCCGTTCGCTGCAGCATGACCGCCCGCCGGCGCGACAGCGCCTCGGGGGACCAGGCCTCCAGCGGCTTGCCTGCAAGACGGCGGGTGCCGCTGTCCGGAGTCAGATAGCCGGTCAACAGCCGCAGCAGAGTGGATTTCCCGGCGCCGTTCGGCCCGATAAGCGCCGTCATCTCGCCGCCGCGCAGCGCGACGGAGACGTTGTCGATGATCTGCCGCTGGCCGAGGTGAAGTGACAGCCCCTGGGCGCAATATTCATTAACCATGTCTGGAGTTCTCCCGACGAAAGACCAGCCACAGAAACCAGGGGGCGCCCAGCAGGCTGGTGAGCAGACCGACCGGCATCTCCGCCGGCGCCGCCACGGTGCGGGCCAGGGTGTCGGCCAGCAGAAGCAGGATTGCGCCGGCCAGCAGCGAGCCGGGGATCAGTCCGCGATGGTCCGGTCCCAGCCACAGGCGCATCAGGTGCGGCACCACCAGGCCGATAAAGCCGATGACTCCGCTGATGGCCACCGCGGCGGCCACCAGCACCGCGCTGCACAGCAGCAGCCAGCGCTGTAGCGCCTGCACGTTGACCCCGAGATAGTGTGCCTCTTCATCGCCAAGCTGCAGCAGATTGAGGCGGGACGCCATCCACCACACCGCCAGCGCCGCCGGGATAATCAAGGTCGCGGCCACCAGCAGCGTCGGCCATTCGGCCTGCCCCAGACTGCCCATTCCCCACAGCGACAGCTGGCGCAGCTGGGCGTCATTGCTCAGCCAGGACAGGACGCCGACCAGCGCGCCGCACAGCGCGTTGATGGCGATCCCCACCAGCAGCAGGCGCGACAGCGAACCCTCCTCCGCCCGGCTGAGGATGAAAATCACCACCATCACCGCCAGGCTGCCAATAAACGCCGCCAGCATCGGCATGTACAGGGCGATCAGCCCCGTAGCGGAGAACGGAAGCACCAGCCAGCTGGCCACCGCCAGCGCGGCGCCGCTGCTGATGCCCAGCAGGCCCGGGTCGGCAAGCGGGTTGCGAAACAGCCCCTGCATCACGCAACCGGAGAGGGCCAGCGCCGCGCCCACCAGCAGGGCCAGCAGCACCCGCGGCAGACGGATACTCAGCCAGATGTGGCGCAGCATCTCATCCCCGGAAGGCAGCAGGTTGACCAGCGGCAAGCGCATAGCGCCGAGGGTGGTGGCAAACAGCGTCAGGGAGACCAGCAGCAGCATCATCAACAGCAAACGGCGGGCGAGGGCAGGGCGCATCAGGGCAACTGCTCCGCTTTGTTTCGCAGCGCGATTATCGCCTGCGGTGTGCGCGGCCCGAAGCCCAGCAGGGCCATATCGTCGATCGTCAGCAGCTGTTTATGACGCCCCGCCGGGGTCTGTGCCAGACCGGGCAGTTTCCACAGCCCAGCTTCGCCGCCCATCCCTTTGAGACCATCGGCGGAGATCACCACCAGATCCGCCTGGCTGGCGGCGACCCCTTCCTGCGACATGGCGCGATAGTGGTCGAAGCCCTGCATCGCGTTCTGCAGCCCGGCGGCGCGAATGGCGCCATCGGCCGCGGTGTGCTGTCCGGCCACCAGGGTATTCATTCCGCCGTGGCTGAGAATAAACAGCACCCGCTTAGCAACCGGCTGCGTGGGAATGGCGGCGATCTGTTGCTGAAGCTGCTGGCGCAGCGCGTCGCCTGCCGCCGTTTTGCCTAACGCTTCGGCAATGACAGCCACTTTATTATCGATCGCGGACAGACTTTCGCCGCCCGGCACGTTAACCACCTTCACCCCGCTCGCCTGTACTTTGTGTAAGACCAGCGAAGGCTGCGCCTGGGCGCTCGCTAATACCAGCTGCGGGCGTAACGCGAGGATCCCCTCGGCGTTCAGCTGTCGCAGGTAGCCGACGTCCGGCAGCTTTTGCGCCGCCGGGGGCCAGCTGCTGGTGCTATCCCGCGCCACCAGACTCTGTTCCGCGTCAAGGGCATAGACGATCTCAGTGACATCTCCGCCGAGGGTGACGAGTCGCTCAACGGCAGCGTGGCTCAGCAGCGGGAAAGCGATGAAGAGCAGTAACCAGCGCATCATGCGGGCAGCCCTTCACGGGTCAGACGATCTACCTGCTGGCGCCATTGCGCCTGCTCGGGGTGCCCCTCGCTGCGCTGACCATAGAGCTGGGCAATCTGGGTGCCGTCTTTGGCGAACAGTTCGACGCTGGTGACGTGTCCATCTGAGGTCGGCTTGCGGGTCACCCACACTTCATCGAGGCTCTCTTCGCGCAGATGCAGGGTAAAAGTGGTATTGAAGATATTCAGCCAGCCGCGCATGGGGGCCAGCTTTTCCAGGGCGCCGGTGAAGATCTGTACGCAGCCGCGATTGCCGACGAAGATCATGATTTCATTGCCCTCCTGGCGCACCGTCTCCAGCAGCGACGGCAGCGCATGGCGATCCACGCGGCAGGCGAGGTCGTCGCTCACCAGACGGAAGGCCTGCTGGCGGGAAAGCTGATATTTACGCAGCAGACCGAAGAACTGGTGAACGTCGGTCATCGCGCGCCAGTCGTTCTCCAGCGCGGCGCCGTCGGCGGTGTCGGCATATTTCACCGGCTCCAGCGGGCGCAGGGCCAGCGGTGCCGGCGCCGCCACCCGATGTTCCGCGATCAGGGTGTCCCAGGCCGCCATGTCGGTCTGCGTGGTCGCATAGACTTTCAGCAGGGCGTCGCCGTGGTGGTCGAAAAACTGGATGCTCTGGCGGCCATTATCGTTCAGATGGAAGGCGCTGGCCCACTGGCTGAGGAACAGACGCAGGTCGAGCGCGCGCGGGTTCAGCACCAGCCCGGCGTGGCCGCTGAGGTGCTGGTGCGTGAACTGGCCCACCTGCTCATGCACGGCATACTCGTTGCGGCAGATGCATTTGGTTTCGCCGACGCGCTCCAGGGCGGCAATCAGCGTCCGGGCGTCATCGCTCAGGCGCACGGCATCATGGCCGAGGCGGGCGGCGGTCAGCTCGGCTTCGCTGATCCCCATTTCCGCGGCGATATCGCGGGCATATTTCGCGGTACTGGCCGCTTTGGTGGCCTGGTAGCGCTGCCACAGGTCAGGGTGTGCATTTGGCATAATCATATCCTTCTCGACGATGAATATCCCCGGCCGGCGGGCCGGGGGCAGGTGCGTTATTATTCGGGCAATCAGAAGTCGACGTTGACGCCCAGTTGCCAGGTGCGGCCCGGCATCACCGCCAGCGCTTTATCGTTGGCGTCCTGGTTGGTGCCGGTCTCGATATTGCGGCTGCTCAGGTAATCCCAGTATTTACGATCGGTGAGGTTGTAGACCCCGCCATTGAGGCGCACGTTTTTCGCCACCTGCCAGTACGCGGTCCAGTCCAGCATGCCGTAGCCCGGCACGCGCATATAGTCGCTGCTGGCATCGGTGATGGCGGACCCGCTGTTGCTGTAGCTTTCTCGGTTGGTGGTGGTCGCCTGTTTCCCTTTGACAAAGGTCGCCGTCAGGGCGGTGCCGTAGCGTTTCGCCGGATCGTCCCACGCCACGCCGACGATGGCTTTCATCGGCGCCACGCTGTCGAGGTCGACGTATTTATCGCCGCTGTAGCTGGATTTCGATTTCCCTTCGCTATAGCCGAGGGCGAGGGTGGTGCTCAGGCCGTTCACCTGCTCAAACCAGGTGCCAAAGTTAAATTTGGTGCTGATCTCACCGCCGTAGATATAGGCTTTATCGCGGTTTTCCGCCTGATAAATGGTGTAGATGTTCGACGGCACATTCGTGAACTGGCCCGGATTATTGGCGCGGGTATAGCGCGTATAGGCGATAAAGTTCTTATAGCTGTTGTAGAACAGCGCCGTGCGCACGGTGATGCCTTCGGTGACTTCCCCCTTCAGCCCCCACTCGAGATTATCGCTGGTTTCCGTCTTCAGATCGGTATTGCCGATCAGGGCATACTGCTGGCTGCCGGCGTAGCTGGAGCCAAGGTTCCAGGAGCCATACAGCTGGCTGGCGTTGGGGAACTGCGCGCCGCGCTGGTACTGCAGGTAGGTCATCAGGCGCGGGGTGAGGTCGTACTGGAAGGTCAACGACGGCAGAACCTGGGTATCGCTGTTTTTGCCGTACAGATTCGCCACCGACGATTCGGTCAGTACGCTGCTGTTGGCGGCAAGGTCGGACAGATTTTCCGGCTTAGTCGATTGATGCACCACGCGCACGCCGGGAATAATGGCGAAGTTGTGGCTATCAAGGTCGAAGTTGATCTTATCCTGGACAAAGCCGCCGAGAGTGTAGCTGCGGCTGTCTGCCTCCGGCTGCATGATCTCGCTGTAAACGCTGGGGATCGGCGACTGGCTGAACGGCCGCTGGGTTTTGCTGGTGCTGGCGTTGAAGCCGGCGCTCAGATCGTGGCGGCCCAGGGTTTTCGCCAGCGCGGTCTGCAGGCCCCAGGTATCGGTATCGTAGTTAGAGTTCACCGTCTGCATTCTGCGGGTGACGCTGTCCGGCATATAAGTCCAGTCATGGGCTTCGGTATGCTGGTAGTAGATTTTTGTGGAGACGCTGTCGAGGTAGTCGTTCATCGGCGTCCAGTCATCCTTCAGGCTCAGGCCCCAGCGCCGGGTCTGGCTGGTCTGGTTGGCGGTGCCGATGGTGCTGTTGCCGCTGGAGTCCCAGGTATCGTAGTGGGTGTGGTTGGTTTTATGGTAATAGTCGAAGGTGCTGGTCAGTTTGTGTTCATCGTTAGGTTGCCAGATCCCGGAGGCCAGAAACGCATCGGAGTGCCAGTTCGCCGGGTAGGCCTCGACGGTGCCGCTGTTGTTTTCGGTTTCCTGACCGTCACGGCGGCTGTAGACCAAAATTCCGCGCAGGAACTCATCGCCGCCGGCGACGGTCACCCCGTTGTGCCAGCTGCGATCCGCAGAGTCGTAACCGCTGCGGTAGCCGAAGGCGCTGGTCTTGCCCGGGCGCAGGTAATCATCTGCCGATTTCGGGCGGAAGGAGACATTTCCCCCGATAGCGCTGTTGGCCGTTTCCGTCGAGGTGGCACCGGACTGAATATCCACACTGCCATACATATACGGGTCGATATAATCGCGGCCGATGCCGAAGGTGTTGAGCCCGGCGCGACCGACGTAGCCGCGGCCGGTGGCGTTGGGTTGGGCAATACCGTCCACGTCGATGCCGACGCGGTTGCTCTCCATGCCGCGGATGTTGTAGCCGGTGTAGCCTCCGCGGTCGAAGCCGCTTTTGCCGTTGCCGGAGCCGCCGCTGGCCCCGGTGGCGCTGATGAGCGGCTCATAGCGCATGATAGAGCCAAAATCGTTAGCACCTTTATCCTCCAGCTCCTGGGCGCTGATGCTGTGTTCGCTACCGGCTTTCTGCACCGGTGCGGGGGCGGTGACGGTCATTTGTTCCGAGGTGTCATCCACCGTCTCGCCGCTAACGGCGGATGTGTCTGCTGCGATGGCAGAAGTCTGATAAATTGCTGCAAGCAAAGAGGTCACCAGCAGGCGTTTTTTACACCATGCTGCTGACGGAGTCGATTTGTACATAGTCGCCACGCCTTGATCGTTATTAGTATCGGCTCACGCGTTACTTCCAGAGTTGCAGGTTGCTCCGTCTTTTCCGTTGCGGATGGGGTCTTACTCCATTTGTTGATTGCGAATGGTAATGATAGGTATTATCGTTTGCAATAAAATAATCATGTGTTCTTCATTTAAACTGCACTTTGTTTACAATTTGCCCTTTCAGACTTAGCGAGACGACGATGAACTCAAAAGCGGCCATCACCATCACTTACTGTTCCCAGTGCAACTGGATGCTGCGCGCCAGCTGGATGGCGCAGGAGCTGTTACATACCTTCAGCACCGACATCGCCTCGGTGACGCTGGTGCCGGGGACCGGCGGGATCTTCACGATCGATGTCGGCGGTCAGCAGATCTGGGAGCGCAAGCAGGATGGCGGTTTTCCGGATGCGGCCGAGCTGAAACGCCGGGTGCGCGATGTCTGTTTCCCGGAGAAGCCGCTGGGCCATGTGGATAAAGGTGAGCAGAAGGGGTGACAACCCCCTCCGGGCGACAAGCGCCCGGAGGAGAAGCCGTTAGCGGGCTAACTGCACGTCAACCAGCACGCTTTGTCGGCGGGTGCGTATGAGGGTGACCGCTTCTTCCAGCACGCCGGGGAGATCCTCGGCCCGGGAAACCGACAGGGCCGCCGCGCGGCTGGAGGCGGCGATCGCGGCGAAATCCGGCGAGGTGGTAAAGGCGGTGGCCGGAATGGTCTCCGCGCGGGCGGCGTAGCCGTCCGGGTAGAGCGCTTTGGTGCCGCCCGCGACGGCGCCCCATCCGCCGTTATTTCCGACCACGACGAGGACAGGGAGCTTCATTACCTCCGCAATATGGTGGCAGACCGCAGGGTTGGCGAACAGGTACGACCCGTCGCCGACGGCGGCAATAATCAGCTCTTCCCGGCGCGCAAGCTGCAGCCCCAGCGCGATAGGCAGGGCTTCGCCCAGGCCGCCGGCCAGCGCTTCCTGGTAATAGCTCTCGGCATGGATCAGTCCGGCAAACTGCGGCAGCGTGGTCAGTTCAGAAACGATCCGGCCACGGTGTTGATTCGCCAGATGACCGAGGCAGTAGCTGAGCCAGGGTTTGGTAATGGCCCCCGTCTGGCTGGCATGGAGAAGCGCGTCGCGCTGGTTTTTCTGTTGCTGGATGCGGTTTTGCGTATATGCCGCCCGCTCCGCCACATGCTGCTGGCGGGCGGCCTGCAGCGGGCGCAGCGCCTCTTCCAGCAGGCTGAAGACTTCATCGGTCTCGCCCGCCAGGTTGATGTCCGCGCGATAGCCACGTACCGGGTAGCGGGAGAAGAGCGGATCGGGGCCCATCTGGATCACGGTGCAGTCCTGGCGACAGTCGCCCTCGGCGATCATCCATGGCGCCTGCGAGTCGACCACCAGAATCACATCGGCGTCGGCGAGCCAGGCGCTGGGATCAGCCCCGGCGAGCAGTGGGTTATCGGCGCTCAGGGTCACCTCGGTACCCCAGTATTCCACCAATGGGATCGCCCATTCGCGCACCAGGCTATTAAGTCGCGCAAAGCCACCCGCCGTTCGGGCGCCGCGCTGGGCGAAGATGACGGGATGCCTGGCGCAGGCGATTGCCTCGGCGGCCCGGGCGATATCTTCCCGGACTGGCGCATAGCGGACCGGCTGCTGCGAAGGACCGGCCTGCAGCGCGGCCTCATCAATAGCAAAGGTCTCGCATAATGGCTCGCGCGGTAAGCTCAGGTAGACCGGCCCTTTCGGCAGGGAACTGGCAATCGCCCAGGCCCGGTCAACATGCTCGCCGATCTGATCGGCCAGCCGCAGTTCAAAATCCCACTTCACGGATTCACGGATCAGTGCCGCCTGGTCGCGCATCTCCTGGCCGTAGCCAATCGGCGTATTGCGGCAGCCGAAGTGGGAATGTTCGCTAATCGGCGTGCGGCCGCCAAAAATCAGCACCGGAATATTGCTGTTGGCGAGGTTGATGACGCCGCAGGCGGCGTTGGCTAACCCGACGTTGGTGTGAACCATCACCGCCTGCACCTTGCAAGTGCCGAGGTAGTAGCCGTGCGCCATGCCGATGGCGGCGTTTTCATGCGGGCAGATCACCAGCTCGGGTACCTTTTGCCCGGTCGCCCGGGCCTTTGCCCAGGCTTCAATAACCGGCGGATAATCGGTGCCCGAGTTAATAAAAATATATGCCACGTCCAGCGCCTGTAGCCGATGCAGTAACAGTTCAGCAGCCGATAATGTGATAGAGGCCATATTCTCTCCGTATTCACGCGGTGTAATCGCGATAATTAAAAGGTTAAGAAAATAAATCCGCCCATCGTAATGATGGAGGCAATAATACTCAGCGCCATCGTCGAGGCCATTTCCTGCTCGCCGGTTTTATACTGCATGGCAATAATTATCGCGATGGAGCCTACCGGGATAGCCATCGTCAATACGACTTCCTTTATTTGCTCCATGCTGAAGCCCATTTTTAATAACAGGAGATAGCAGGCGCCGGGCACCAAAATATTGCGGGCGATAACGGTGATAATGGTAGCGGTGGTGATAACAATGCTGCGTGTATAGAGCACGATCCCGGCGGCAAACAGCGCCAGTCCGCCAGAGGCTTTACCCAGCAGACCCAGCGACATCGAGATAGTCTGCGGAATATGGATATCCGCCAGCACGATGATCAGGGCGATCACCGGTGACCAGACCACAGGTTGTTTAATGGCGTTTATCACCCGTGTGCCAAAGGAGATATGCTGGCTTTTATCGCCAGTGGCGACCGACATCAGAATCATTACCAGCGGTAGCTGGAAGACGTTTTGCGTGATGCTGGACACCGTGATCAGCGACGCGCTGACGGTGCCAAATAAAAAGGCCAGCACCGAGGTGCCGATGAAAGGAACCGCCGGCGAGCCGATGGCCAGCGCCTGCAGCGTACTGAGGGCGAGGTCGCGTCGAAACAGATAGCGGGCGACCAGTAAGGGAATGACGAAGCTCAGAATCAGCGCGAGGATAATGGCCACCGCAACCGGGCCCATGGTCATGACGATGTGTCGCGGCGTCATCACCATATTGCTGAAAATACTTAGCGGTAATGCATAGATCATCACAATTTTATTGATGTCTCCTGCCTGCTGCCAGTTAAAGTCTTTTCGTTTACCGCTTATATAGCCGATGATGACGGTAATGATAACCGGTAATATAGCGCCTGAAATTAATAGAATATTGTTCTGTGTCATGGTGATATATTCTCGTTATAAATTATCTTCGGGTCCGCAATTCGTTTTTGCCGTGCGTGATGAGGTTAATAAATCCGTTTTCCCTGATGCGCGGTAGCTATTTTTGAGCGTATTGATAGCGACATTTATTCGCTAAAACAGGCCGCAAGGGAAATGTAAAAACCGTTTGTTCAATGAGTAAATATCATGCCAATGAAATTTAAGCAGATTCAGGCTTTTATTACTGTCGCTCACGAAGGCAATATGACCCTGGCCGCGGAGAAGATGGGGATCACTCAGTCGGGACTGAGCCGGCTGTTATTGAGCCTGGAAGCGGACCTGAGCGCGACCTTATTCGAAAGACACAAACACGGTATGGCGTTGAGCGAATATGGCAGTGCCTTTTTACCCTATGCGCTGACGATGCTGAATACCGAACAAAAGGCCCGCGAGGAGATTGCGCTCATCCACGGCGCCGGGAAAGGTATCCTGCGGATTGGCTGTGTTTCCAGCCTGCTGACCAGCCATTTCATCGATAAGCTGGCGGTTTTCCATCAGCGTCATCCCAAGATCCATCTGCGGATCGTCGACCGCATTGACTCCGAGCTCTTTAAACTCCTGCGGATGCACGACATCGATATCGCCCTCTGCGGCCCCTTACCGCATGATGAGAAAATCGTGGTGCGCGGTAAAATTAACTGGCAGGACCGGATCTGCATCGTCGCCAGGCAGTACCACCCGCTACATCAGGCGGCGAACTTATCCCTCGAGGCGATGCTGGACTATCCGTGGATCATGCCGCCGCCGTTAAGTACCCCGATGAACATCCTTGAGGATATCTTTCGTGCCCATCAGCTACCCTGTCCGCAGCCGGTGATTGAGTGCGCGTCCTCCTCGGCCATTAAGGCCTTTCTGTGCGAGAGCGATCTGTTAACGTCGATGCCGGCCCCGGTTTACCGGCACGAGGAAGCGCTGGGCCTGCTGCGTCCGTTTGAACTCGAGGGCAGCGTTTTTATCCGCGATTTCTATGCCTACAGCCATTTCGGGGTTCTGTCCGGGGCAGCCCTGCAGTTGATCCAGCATCTCAAGCAGTGAGGCTGGTCGGGCACGAACGTTAAGGTGTATAATATATGCATCTTAATAACAGGCGAAAGGCGGGGAGATGGGGAAGCGTATCGAACGGGAAAAGATGACGATTCAGCGGATGATTGCCCTCTACCAGCGGCGCTGTCCCGGGGCGCTGGCCGATAATGCGCACTATCAGGCGCTGAACGCCTACGCCGACAAGCGCCTTGATAAGTGCGTGTTTGGCGAGAATAAACCAGCCTGCAAGCAGTGTCCGGTGCATTGCTACCAGCCGGCGAAGCGCGAAGAGATGAAGCAGATTATGCGCTGGGCCGGGCCGCGAATGCTCTGGCGCCACCCGATCCTCACTATTCGCCATCTGCTGGACGACAGGCGCCCGGTGCCGGCGCTACCGGAAAAATACCGACCGAAAAAATAGCGGCCTTTCCCTGGTCAGCGCGGCGCGTAGCCGGGCGACAAGTCGGCCCCGGTAAGGCATTAGCCGCCACCGGGGATGGTTGCTGAAGCCCTCTGTTTCTGACTATCGCGGATCGTGCTTGCCACAAAGGCGACCACAAACAGCGCGGAAAACAGCACCACGATAGTCGGCGCCGGCGCGCTGTCGAGATAAAACGCCAGCCACACCCCTCCCGCCGAGCAGCCGATGGCCACCGCTACCGCCAGCAGCAGGGCGTGGATAAAGCGCCGCACCAGCAGGAGCGCGATCGCCCCGGGGGCAATCAGCAGCGAAATCGACAGGATAATCCCCACCGACTGCAGCGTCGCGACGATGGTCAGGGCGATCATGCACAGCGGACCGTAGTGCAATAGTCCGCCGCGCAGGCCGCTGGCTTTGGCCTGCGTCGGGTCAAAGGCGTGCAGCAAAAAATCGCGCCATTTGAGACCGATAATCAGCGCAATCACCAGCGCGATAGCCGCCGTTTGTCCAATATCGCGAAGGGATATCCCCAGCATGTCGCCGAACAGGATATGGTCGAGATGAACATCGGACTGGATCGCTACATACAGCACCAGCCCGGCGCCAAACATGCCGGAGAAGACAATCCCCATGATGGTATCGCGCTTGAGTCGGCTGTTATCGTCGAGAAAACCGGTCGTCACGGCGCACAGCAGCCCGGCGATAAACGCGCCGATGGCGAAGGGGATGCCGATAATGTAGGCCAGCACCACGCCCGGAAAGACCGCGTGGCTCATGGCGTCGCCCATCAGCGCCCAGCCTTTGAGCACCAGAAAAACCGACAGTAGCGCGCAGGGCACGGCCACGATGATCGATACCGCTATCGCATTGACCATAAAAGGAAACTGGAACGGGGCCAGGAACAGGTTCAGCATGCGGCCTCCCTGGCACGGCGGCGGCTGGCCAGCAGGCCGTGCTTCGGCGCGAAGATAAAGGTGATGAGGAACAACAGCGTTTGCGCGACCACGATAATGCCGCCGGTGGCGCCGTCGAGATAGTAGCTGAGCCAGGCGCCGAAGAAACTGGTCAGACTGCCGATAGCCACGGCGATGGCCAGCAGGCGCGGAAAGCGGTCGGTTAACAGCCACGCGGTGGCCCCGGGAGTCACCACCAGGCAGATGACCAGAAAGGCGCCGACGGTCTGCAGCGCCGCCACGGTGCAGGCGGCCAGCAGGGTAAAGAACAGCAGCTTCAGGCCGCGGGTGTTCAGGCCAATCGAGCGGGCATGGTTTTCATCAAAGAAGGTCACCATCAGATCTTTCCACTTCAGCAGCAGGATCGCCATCGAGATAAAGCCGATCGCCGCCAGCTGGATAATATCCTCCGGGGCGATGGCCAGAATATTGCCGAGGATAATGGTCTGGATATTCACCGACGTCGGATTCAGCGACACCATAAACAGCCCGATCCCGAAGAAGGAGGAGAAGATCAGGCCAATAATGGCATCCTCTTTCAGCCGCGAGCGCTGCTGCAAAAACAGCATGCTGCCCGCCGCCAGGCCGCCGGAGAGAAACGCGCCGAGCGCGAAAGGCAGGCCGAGCATATAGGCCCCGGCGACGCCGGGCACAATCGAGTGGGAGAGGGCGTCGCCAATCAGCGACCAGCCCTTCAGCATCAGGTAGCAGGAGAGAAACGCACAGACGCCGCCTACCAGCGCCGACACCCACATCGCATTGATCATATAGTGATAGCCAAACGGCTCCAGCAGCCAGCTCATCGTGGGCCTCCTGCCGCGCGCCGGCTGATAAACGGCCGCTCGTCATCGGTGATAACCTGCGCTTCCGCGCCGGTGAGCGCGACGTGGCGCAGCACGCCGCTGAAAGCCCGCTCCAGATTCTCGGCGGTGAAGGTGGTTTCTGTCGGGCCGCTGGCCAGCACGGTGCCTTTCACCATCACCGTGTAATCACAAAATTCGCTCACTGACCCGAGGTTGTGGGTGGAGACCAGCATGGTACAGCCCTCATCGCGGAGCTCGCGCAGCAGGCTGATGATCCGCGCTTCGGTCTGCACATCGACGCCGGTAAAAGGCTCATCCAGCAGGATCACCTGACCCTGCTGAGCGATAGCGCGGGCAAGGAAAACGCGCTTTTTCTGCCCGCCGGAGAGCTCGCCAATCTGCCGATGGCGGAACTCGCTCATGCCCACGCGGGCCAGCGCGGCATCGACAATCTCGCGATCGCGCGGCTTTGCCCGCCGCAGCCAGCCCATATGGCCGTAGCGGCCCATCATCACCACATCCTCCACCAGCACCGGGAAGGACCAGTCCACCTCTTCCGACTGCGGGACATAGGCGACCAGGTTCTGGCGCAGCGCGCGGTTGACCGGCTGGCCGAGTATGGCGATCTCGCCGTGGCCGACGCGCACAAAGCCCATCAGCGCTTTAAACAGTGTGGATTTACCCGAGCCGTTAACGCCCACCAGTGCGGCAATGGAGCCGCGCGGTACGCTGAACGAGGCGTCGCGCAGGGCAGTGTGGCCGTTGCGCCAGGTGACGGTGAGCTGGTCGACATACAGTCCCGCTTGCGCTGCATTCATGGCTGCTTCCTCATCCCGTCCTGGATACCGTTGACGATGGTTTCGGTGGTGACGCGCAGCAGGTCGAGCCAGGTCGGCACCGGGCCGTCGGCGGCGCTCAGCGAATCGACATACAGCACGCCGCCGTAGTGGGCCCCGGCTTCGCGCGCCACCTGACGCGCCGGTTTATCGGAGATGGTGCTTTCGCTGAAGATGGTCGGGATGCGTTCTTTCTTCATGATGTCGATAACCTTGCGCACCTGTTGCGGGGTGCCCTGCTGGTCGGCATTGATCGGCCACAGATACAGTTCGCGCAGACCATAGTCGTGGGCCAGATAGGAGAAGGCCCCCTCGCTGGTGACCAGCCAGCGCTTATCCGCCGGCAGCTGCGCCAGTCTGGCCTGCAGCGGCGCCATCGTCTGGCGGATCTTCTCCTTATAGGCCTCGGCGTTACGGCGATAGGTGTCGGCCTGAGGCGGATCGTACTTCACCAGCGCATCGCGAATGTTATCGACATAGATCAAGGCGTTATCTGCCGACATCCAGGCATGGGGATTGGGCTTCCCGCTATAGGGGCCCGCGCTGATGCCCATCGGCTGGATCCCCTCGCTGACTACCACCTCCGGAACGCCCTGTAAGTGCTGATAAAAACGGGCAAACCACCGCTCGAGATTAAGCCCATTGCTGAGGATCAGCTGCGCCCCCTGCGCGCGTTTGATATCGCCGGGCGTGGGCTGGTAATCATGGATCTCCGCGCCCGGTTTAGTGATGGAGCTGACGACGGCGGCGTCGCCGGCCACGTTCTGCGCCATATCGGCGATAACCGTGAAGGTAGTGATAACCCTGAATTTCTCCTGCGCGGTGGCCGGCGTCGCGGCCAGCAGAGCCAGCGCGCTGGCCAGCAGCAATGATTTCAGCGGTGTCAGGTGTAGCATAGGATCCCTCGCAATGGTGTGGTTAATTTCCCAGCGTTTATAGCCATTGCTATGTTATATAGCACAAGCTATTTACAAATGAAAATAATTCTTATTTGCATGCGTGGGTAATAATGAGCCGGGAAACGAAAGCGACAAGAAAGGGGGAGATAAGGCTGGCCCGGCGCGAACCGGGCGAAGATCAAGAGATATCGGCGACCGACTGGCGCGGGATCAGGCGGCCAGCCAGCGAGCGGCCCTCGGCGGTGAAGGTTGGCCGGTCGTCAATCAGGCTGCGAATACGCTGAATACAGTTATCCAGCAGCGCCTCCAGTGGCCAGGAGATGCAGGTCAGCGGCGGGTAGAGCAGCGAGGCGAGCGGGGAATCCTCAAGGCTCAACAGGGAGACCTCCTGCGGGACGGCGATGGTGAATTCGCGTAACAGACGCATCGCCTCAGCCGCGTAGCGGTCGCGTTTAACGATAATGACTGAGTATTTACTGAAGCTGTTAATTAAGGTCAGCAGCGCCTGCTCGACGTCATCGTTGGCCGTCAGCACCAGCTGGCGGTTAAAAGGAATGGAGTAGTTTTGCAGGACGTTGCGGTAGCCTTCCAGCATCTGACGGCTGGCATCGTCGCTATCGCTGTCCATCAGCAGGGCGATGTTGCGGTGTCCCTTGCCAATCACATAGCGGCAGGCGCTTTCGGTGGCGAAGGCGAAGTCATAGCCCTGGCTGTTGCTCCCGGCGACGCCGAAGCGGTCAAAGGCGATAACGTTGCGCGGCGCGTCGGCGGCAACGGCGCCCAGCACCACCACCGCCACGCACTGGCGCTGCAGATCGTCGATCACCGCCGCCTGCTCTACCGGATCGCTGACATACTGGACCAGCAGGCTTTTATTCAGCCCTTTCAGCGCCTGAGAGAGCAGCGGCAGCAGACGCGCGCCGTGGCTTTCGTCCTGCGCGGAAATCACCAGACCAACGTGGCTGGATGTCTGACTGGCGAGGTTTTGCGCGGCAAAGCTCGGGCGATAGTTGAGTTCTTCAACGGCCCGCAGCACAGCTTCCCGGCTCTCTTCGCGCACGCCCCGGGTGCCGGTCAGCACGCGGGAAACCGTCGCTCTTGAGACATTCGCTAATCTTGAAACATCATCAATCGTTGGCATGGCTTTTTCTGTCTGAACATTTTCGCCTAGCTTAACATACCTGCTGAAAAAAGTGTCTACCGCTGCCCGTCCGCGGCGCCGGGCAGACGGGGCAGCCAGGCCGCGCCGCGCACGCCGCTGGCGTCGCCGAAGCGGGCCGGTTTGATCTGCGTGCGGCAGGTGTCGGAGAAGATCCACGGCACGATGGCGGCAGGCAGATCGCGATAGATCTGGCTGACGTTGGACAGACCGCCGCCCAGCACAATCACCTGCGGGTCGAGAATATTGATCACCGACGCCAGGCTACGGGCAAAGGCATCGATAAAGTGTCGCCAGTGGGCCAGCGCGCGCGGATCGCCGTTTTGCGCCGCGGCGACAATGGCTTCCGCACGGGCTTGTTCCCCATAGCGGCGGGCGAAGCCGGTGCCGGAGAGAAAGCTTTCGATGCAGTTCGTTTTGCCGCAGTAGCAGGGCTGCGGCGGACCATCGCGCTCAGGAGTATAGCCCGGCAGCGGATTATGCCCCCACTCCCCGGCGATAGCGTTGGGGCCGCTGAGCAGTTGTTGATGAACGGCGATCCCGCCGCCGCAGCCGGTACCGATAATCACCCCGAAGACGGTGGAGGGCCCGGCGCCGGCGCCATCCACCGCCTCCGAAAGGGTGAAGCAGTCGGCATCGTTTGCCATCCACACCGGCTGGCCAAGCTGCTGCATGATATCCCGGCGCAGATCGTGACCGTTGAGCACCAGGCAGTTGCAGTTTTTAATGCGCCCGCTTTGCGGATCGATAGCCCCGGGCAGGCCGATCCCCAGGGTGAATGGCTGCGGGCTGACCGCGCGAATATCGGCAATCAGGGTCAGCAGCTGACGCATAAAGGCGTCATAGCTCTCTTTGTGGGTCGGCCGGCGCAGGCGCTGGACGCATTCGCCTGCCGGGTCCAGCAGTACGGCTTCCATTTTGGTGCCGCCAATATCTATTCCAAGATGTAACATAGTGACCTCGGGGAATCAGACCCGGCCAGCGCGCCTGGCCGGGGAACGCGCTAGGCGTGAAGCGGTTGCGCGCGGTAAATCGCTATCAGTTCGGCAATCAGCTCTTTCGCCAGAATGGAGGTCATCAGGTGATCCTGAGCATGGACCATTACCAGCGTCATTTTGGTTTTTCCCTCGCCTTCGTCAGCTTCGATAAGCTGGGTCTGTACAAGGTGAGCTTCGCGGGAATAGTGCGCCGCTTCCTGCATTTTGGCGTCGGCGGTGGCGAAATCACCCGCTTTAGCGGCGTGCAGCGCTTCGTAGCACAGACTACGTGACTGGCCGGCGTTGATGATGATCCCCATCACCTGTTCTTCTAATTCCATGATTATCCTCTGAATCGTTAGCGTTAAGCGGTTTGCGCCGCGTTGTCAGCCTGGCCGACGGCGTTTTCACGCTCCTGGGCCAGCAGCTGTTTTTCGTAAGCTTTGAGAAATGGCAGGTACATCACCATGGCGGTGGCCATACAAATGAGGCACAGGATCACCGGGCTAAAGCTCCAGTTCGCCGCCCACGAGGCGCCGATGGGCGCCGGCGTTGTCCACGGCGTCATCGATACTACGCGGCTGACGAGATCCAGCTTCAGCGCAAAGTACGCCAGGGTCGCGTTGACCATCGGCACCAGCACGAACGGCAGGAAAAACAGCGGATTCATGATGATCGGCGCGCCGAACAGGATCGGTTCGTTAATATTGAATACCCCCGGCACGACCCCCATCCGGCCAATCGTCCGCAGATGCACGGCCTTGCTGCGCAGCAGCATCAGCGCCAGCGGCAGGGTGGAGCCGACGCCGCCGATCAGCAGATAGTGATCCCAGAAGCCCTGGACATAGATGTGCGGAATAGCGGTGCCTGCCGCCATGGCCGCCTGATTGACCGACAGGTTGGCCATCCAGAAGGGATTCATGATCCCGGTGACGATCAGCGCGCCGTGGATCCCGGCGAACCACAGCACCTGACAGACCAGCACTGACAACAGAATGGCCGGCAGTGTATCGGAAGCCGCGACCAGCGGTTTGACCAGCGACATGATCGCTTCCGGAATGATCATCCCCAGCTGAGCCTCGATAAACAGGTTCAGCGGATGCAGCGTCAGAATGATCGCCAGCACCGGGATCAGGATCTCGAACGAGCGCGCCACCCCGGCAGGCACTTCCGGCGGCAGGCGAATGGTGATGTTATGCCGCTTGAGGAAGGCGTACAGCTCGGTGGAATAGATGGCCACCAGAATGGCGGTGAAGATCCCCTGGCCGGAGAAGTAGGCCGTAGAGATCTGGCCATCTTTCAGCGGCGCGGCCACCAGCAGAAACGACATCAGCGACAGCATCCCGGCGGTCAGCGAGTCCAGGTGATGGTGCTTGGCGAGGCTGGCGGCGATCCCGACGGCAATGAACAGGGTCATCACCCCCATGCTGAAGTTGAACGGCAGCATCAGCGCATCGCGATGATCGAGCGAAAATTGCAGCCAGGCGCGGGCAAAGCCCCACGTCGTATCCGGAGAAAACGGCGGAAAGATAAATACCAGCAAAAACGAGCCGACGATCATAAAGGGCAGGGCAGTAATAAAACCGTCGCGGATCGAGGTGACGTATTTTTGCTGGCCGATCGCCCCCGCCATAGGCGTGATCTGCCGTTCGATCACATCGATCAGTTTAGCGTACAGAGAGCTCATGTTCTTTCCTTAGTTCTTGTTTTCAATGAGGGAAAGGGCGAAATCAAGGACCGCGGAGCCTTTTTGCATGCCGTAGTCCATCATATTGATGGGTTCGACGCGGATACCGTATTTATCCGCCTGTTTTTGCAGATCCTGCTGCATGTATTTCACCTGCGGCCCCAGCAGCACCACCTGATAATGGCCAACCTGTTCGGCGAACTCCGCTACGCCATAGGCATTGATCTCTACCGGCAGGCCCCGCTGTTCGGCTTCGGCAATCATTTTTTTCATCAGCAGGCTGGTGGACATGCCTGCCGAACAACACAACATAATTTTTTTCATAAGTACCGCTCCTGATGAGGTTGGATGAGCGGACTATAGTCAAAATGGATGCATTACGGAAAGCGCTTTCCGTTTGTGGATTTATTAATTGTGACCATGATCACCTATGGCAGGCTTTCACTTTCCGGTGTTGTGGGCGATCATCCCGGCGAGACAACCATTCGCAAAGGTAGGAGTATGAACATTCAGTTAATGAATGTGGCCGTGGACATCATCGAGCAGCGGCTGGCGCCGCTGGCGAATGTTCTGACGCGCAACAACCACATTACGGCGATGCGCGATAGCTTTGCGCTGGCGATGCCCTTTGTGATTGTTGGCAGCCTGTTGGTGCCCATTTTGTTTCCGCCCGTTTCCATCGACGGCGCCTCGCGTTTCGGCCAGGTCTATTTGCTACTGCGGCCTATCCTGCTGCCGACCTTTCAGCTAACCATTGGCCTGGTGGCGCTGATTGTCGCCTTCGGCGCCAGCGCCAGTCTCGCCAAGCAGTACCGTCTGCCGGAACGGCTCTGCGGTTTAACCGGGTGTCTGGCTTTTCTGCTGTTTATCGGCTTTCGCGAGACTGCGGTGAGCAATGTTTATCTCGGCGGTATGGGGATATTTACCGCTCTGATATCCAGCACCTATTCCATTGAGATAATTCGCTTTTTCTACAAAAAAGGCTGGTGTATTCGCTTGCCTGATGAAGTGCCGCTGATGACCCGCAATGGCTTTCAACTGCTGATCCCGCTGCTGGTGGTGATGCTGTCGATAAGCGTGATGAATGCCATACTGCTGCAGACCACCGGACGCATCGTACCGGAGTTGATCAGCGAAGCGGTGCGGCCGCTGGTGCTGGCGTCCGACACGCTGATGGCGGTACTGATCTCTTTATTTATCTGTAACTTACTCTGGTTTATCGGTATCCATGGCGCGCTGATCATCACCGGGATCATGAACCCCTTCTGGATGACCTATCTGTTTGAAAATCAGCAGGCGCTGGCGGCGGGTTCGCCAACGCTGCCGCATATTTATCTGCAGGGGTTCTGGGATTTTTACCTGCTGATCGGCGGTATTGGCTCCACTTTGCCGCTGGTGCTGATGGCGATGCGCAGCCGCTCGCGGCAGCTGAAAAGCGTGGCAAAAATTGGCCTGCTGCCGTCGCTGTTTAATATCAACGAGCCAATACTGTTTGGTTTTCCGGTAATCATGAACCCGGTTTTTTTACTGCCGTTTCTCTTTGTTCCGCTGATAAATGCCTGTATCGCATGGTATTTAACTCAGCTGGGTATCCTCGACCGCGCGGTGGCGATGCTGCCATGGTCGATGCCTTCCCCGCTGGGGGCAGCATGGTCGGCGAACGGTAGCTGGAAAAATTTGTGCATGAGCCTGTTCGCGATGTTTAACGCCTGGATGCTCTATCGCCCCTTCTTCAAAGTGTACGAACGCCAGCTCGCGGAAACCGAACGCTGACCCCCTCGCCGTCGGCGGCTTATCCCCCGGCGGCACTCATTCACCTGCTCCTCCTTCCGCTCTGCTGCCGGCTCCCGGCGGCATTCTTGTTATTTTATGTGATCAGTCTCACGAATATATTCGTCGCGGAGCGAATTTTGTGAACCAGATAGGCAATTATGGAAAGCGCTTTCCATTAACGGATGTACATTTCCATTTTTGATCCGTAAATTTCCCCTCCGTTATCGGTTCGTGTTAACAAACATAACGTGGGAAAAAAATAATGATAAAGCTGAAACATTCAATACCTCTGGCTCTCCTCTCGCTGGCAGGGGCCAGCAGCCTGGCCTGCGCCGATCCGAAGTATGATTTTGCGCTGCATGGCTATATCCGCTCCGGGATCCTGGCGAACTCCGATGGCAACCGCGCGGACTCCGTCGGCCTGATGCCGGACGGTAAGTGGCGACTGGGCAACGAAGAAGACACCAAGATCGAACTGATCCCCACCGTGACGCTGACGGCGGACAGCGGCGTGGTGGCGAAAGTGCAGGCCAACCTCACTCATCAGTCGAAATGCACCTCCGACTGGAACTGTCAGGATGACGATGGCCATGACGTACAGTTTCGCGAAGGGTTCGCCGAGCTGAGCAATCTGGATTTTGCGCCGGAGATGACCTTCTGGGCCGGTAAGCGCTACAGCAGCTCCAACACCTCCAGCCATCAGTTCGACTGGGAGTACATTCAGTACAACGGCACCGGCGGCGGCTTCGACAACATGGATCTCGGCTTCGCCCGCTTCGACGCCGGGGTGTACGCCTTTTCACCCACCGATGAAACCAAAGCCTACCCGGTGGATAAGGGAGATCAGGGCTACCCGGATGACTATTCCCTCAACCTGTGGCTGAAAAAGATCGCGGGGACAGGCTTCGATCTGGAGCTGATCGGCCACCATATGAACCGTAACGAAAACCACCCGACTTCCGCCGAGAAGGGCTATGGCGTGACCGGTATTTATAACTTTGACGGTTTTTATGGTCTGACCGGAGGCTACTCCCGCCTTGCATTGCAGTACGGGAAAGGGCTGGCGGCGGGTGACTCACTGGGTAAAAACGGCTGGGGCTGGGCCAATCTGGAAAACACTCAGTCCTGGCGAGTGGTGCTGGATAGCGTGGCCTCGATGGGCGACCTGGAGATCTCGACCTTCGCTTTCTGGCAGAAAGATAAAAACTACCGCTGGTGGACGGAAGATGACCATGGCTGGGGACGCTCGATGTGGGTCGCCGGTATCCGCCCTTATCATCAGATCACCCGCAACTTTGCCATGCAGTACGAGCTGGGCTACGAATACCTGGATGACAAAAACTACAAAGGGGTAAACGGCAAAGGCAAAGGCGGCCTGACCAAAGTCACCGTTGCGCCAACCCTGACCTTTGACTCCGGTTTCTGGGCACGCCCGCAGCTGCGCTTCTTCGTCACCTACGCGAAGTGGGATAAAGGTGTCTCCGATGCGCTGGACGGCAACTACAACTGGGATACCAATACCATCACCGCCGGCGGGTATTCCCGCAGTGGCTCTACCGACACCGTTAACTTCGGCGTACAGGCCGAGGTCTGGTTCTAAGGAGAGACAACGATGAAGCCGATGAAAAACCTGCTGCTGATGGGGCTGCTGTCCGCGCTGGGGGCCGGCGGGGCGCTGGCCGCCGAGCGCTCGCACTTTACGCACTTTATCACTCGCGACGGCGCCACCCTCAAGGACGGCGACAAGGTGTTTCGTTTCGCCGGGATCCACGCGCCGGAGCTGCACCGCATTGAAGACGACGCCCGCGGCCCCTGCAGAGCAGACCCGCGCGGCTGGGGACAATACTTTAAATGGCCAACGGCGCAGGAGCAGCAAAACTGGATCCAGGCGATGGTGCAAACCGGGGCGAAAGCCCAGCGCGTCTACGTGCTGTCGGTGCAGCAGGAATTTGATAAAGCCTGCGGGCGCGAGACCCATATTCTGGCGCCGGAAACGGCGGACGGCATGCCGCGGCTGAATGAGAAAGCCATGCGGGTGTATGACAACATGATTGCCGAAGCGGATAAACAGGGATTGCGACTGATCCTGCCGTTTATTGACCACTGGTGGTGGTGGGGCGGGCGTGAGCAGCTGGCGGCGTTCTACCACGAAAAAGCGGAAGACTTTTATCGGACCGATAGCAAGACCTTCAAAGCCTATCTGGATGTGATCCGCCAGGTTATCACCCGGACAAATACTGTCACCGGCCGCGCCTATTATGATGAAAAGGCGATCATGGCCTGGGAAACCGGTAACGAGCTGGAGGATACCAACGCCGATTTCCTGCATCAGACCGCGGCGTGGATTAAAAAATGGGCCCCTCATCAGCTGGTGGTGGATGGCACCTATAAGAAAATCAATTCCTTTGCGCTGACCGACCCCAATGTAGATATCGTCAGCAATCACTATTACACCAATGCCGATAATAACCATCCCGGGCAGGTGACGCAGGATCTGCGCGCCGTCGGCGGGCAAAAAGTCTATCTCGTCGGCGAGTTTGGCCTGCTGCCGGCGGATCAACTGAACGCCATTATGCAGTCGATCGTTCACAGCGACGTCAACGGGGCGCAAGTCGCCGGCGGGCTTATCTGGGGCTTCCGCGGCCATCGTCACGACGGCGGCTTCTACTGGCATAAGGAGTCGACCGGGCACTACAGTTACCACCTGCCGGGGTTTGCCAAAGAAGGCGAAGCGAACCAGGAGCAGGCGGTGGTCGATCTGGTGCGCACGGCCGCGGCGCAGATGGCCGGGCAGCAGACGATGGCGCCGCTGCCGAAGCCGGACGCGCCTTTGCTGCGCGAGACCACCTCGCCCTTCGCGATCAACTGGATGGGAGCCGCGGTGGGACGCAGCTACGATGTCGAACGCGCCGCCTCGCCGACCGGGCCGTGGACGGTGGTGGGCCGGGATATCTCCGATGGCGTTAACGAATGGAATCCGGAAACCATGGTTCTGTTCCGCGACGATTATCGTCAGCTTCAGCTCGGGCATACGTACTACTACCGGGTGACAGCGAAAAACGAGAGCGGCCGTTCGGCTCCTTCCAATGTGATTAGCGTGCAGCATAGCGAGGAGAATCAGCCGCCGGTTGTCACGCTGGAACCGGCCCTAACCACCACGCAGGACCAGGGCGTCGAGCTTACGGCCAGCTGGCAGGACGATGGCCTGCCGTCGCGAGAGGTTAAGGTGGGCTGGCAGCACGCCGGCGATGGCCAGGTGCATTTCTGCCATGCCGATCGGGCTCAAACCCGGGCCTGGTTTACGGCGCCAGGTACCTATGCGCTGACGTTCACGGCGGACGATGGGCTGCTGAAAAGCAGCAAAACCGTGACCGTGACGGTGGGCGAAGCGACGGGGAAAGCGCCAGCGGATTTTTGTCGTTATCAGGGCGAAGTTTATGGCGTGGCTGAGGGTCGGCTGACGGTGATGAAGAGTGATAAAGACGCGCTGACAGTTGGCGAGGACGGCTTCCTCGGCCCATTTGCCAACGAGGGGGATAAGATCGGCTGGCAGGTGCAGGCGCCGTGGAGCGGTCAGTTCCTGCTCAATGTAACCTTCAACGGCAAATGGGGCGGTAAGCAGAACTCATTTGTCGTCAACGGGGGCGCTCCGCAGGCCGTGGCCTTCCCGCAGACGGATGAGCAGGGCCAGCAGTTGCGGATACCGGTGACGCTTAACGCGGGGACTAATCAGATTGACTTCGGCCGCTTCGCCGGCGACTGGGGCTATATGTTCATTAAATCGATCGAAGTGGTCGCAGAGTAGTACGTTCAGGCTGCGCCAGACGGGCGCAGCCTTTTTTCGAAGGAGAGGTTATGCAGCAATATCAGTTTCCGCAAGGGTTTCTATGGGGGGCGGCGGCGTCCGGCCCGCAAACGGAAGGGGTCACCAATAAGCGCCATCGTTCCATCTGGGATAGCTGGTTTGCCGAACAACCGGAGCGATTTTATCAGCAGGTAGGGCCGCAAACCGTATGTGATACTTATCATCAGTATCCGCAGGACGTGGCGCTAATGAAACAGACCGGCTTCAACTCGTTTCGCACCTCGATACAGTGGTCACGACTGATCGCTGATTTGGAAACCGGTGCGCCGGACCCGGACGCGGTGCGTTTTTATCACGCCTATCTCGATGAGATGATCGCCAACGGCATTGAGCCGATGATCAATCTCTACCACTTTGATATGCCGGAAGCGCTGCAGAAACAGTACGGCGGCTTTGAATCGGCGCACGTGGCCGAGCTGTTTGCCCGCTTTGCCCGCACCGCCTTTAGCCTGTTTGGCCATAAGGTTAAATACTGGATAACCTTCAACGAGCCGATTGTGCCGGTTGAGGGAGGCTACCTGTACGACTTCCACTATCCATGTAAGAAAGATGGCCGGCTGGCGGCGCAGGTGGCGTTTAACATTATGCTGGCGCACGCCAAAGCGGTAACGGTTTATCGTGAACTGGCGCTGGCGGGCGAGATCGGCGTGGTGCTCAACCTGACCCCGAGCTATACCCTCACCGACAGCGACGCGGATAAAAAAGCCGCCGGGTATGCCGACCTGTTTTTTAACCGCAGCTTCCTTGACCCGCTGGTAAAACATGAATTCCCCAAAGCGCTGTGCGAGATCCTCGCCGCCCACGATTGCCTGCCGACGACCAGCAAAGACGACGTGGCGTTGATCCTCAGCGCGGATATCGATTTTCTTGGGGTGAACTATTACGTGCCGCGGCGGGTAAAAGCGCGTGAGGGCGAATATGATCTCGATTATTTCACCCCGGAATACTATTTCGAAAACGCGGTGAACCCGCAGGGCCGCTTTAATCCCTATCGTGATAACAACGAGATCCTGCCGCAGGCGATCTATGACATTGCCGCCAATATTCGCGATAACTACGGCAACATTAAGTGGTATCTCGCGGAAATCGGCATCGCGATGGATCGACAATCAGAGGGAGAGCCCGGGGCGGACGGGGTGATAGACGATAATTTCCGCATCCAGCTGATGGAGGAGCATCTGGTGCAGCTGCACCGCGCCATTGCCGACGGCGCGAACTGCTTTGGCGTACACCAGTGGACGTTTATCGACAACTGGTCGTGGATCAATGCCTTCAAACGACGCTACGGCTTCTGGCGACTGGATCTGGAGACCGGCGAGCGACAGATAAAACGCAATGCGCTGTGGTTTGCCGAACTGGCGACCAGCAACGGTTTTACCAGCGATAAATAGCGCGCTGCGCCAGCGCTCCCTCTCACCGGCGCGGAAAGGGGGAGCGCGCGAGGTTACACCAGTTCGTCTTTATTAATACCCAGCCGCTTCATGCGCGACAGGAGCGTGGTGCGCTTGAGCCCCAGCCGCTGGGCGGCGCCTTTCGGCCCGGCCACCACGCCGTTGCTCTCCTTCAGCACCCGGACGATCAGCTGATATTCATCCTCACCTTCCTCAGGCAGGACCGCCGGCGTTCGAGGAACTTCCACGATCTCCCGCTCCGGCAGGGAGAGCTGCAGTACGTTGCCGCGGGTGAGTAACACCGCCCGTTCGATAACGTTTTCCAGCTCGCGCACGTTGCCCGGCCACTCCATCCGCGTCAGGGTGCGCAGGGTTTCCGCCGGAATGCTGTCGATGTTGCGCCCCATGCGGCGGGCGATTTTAAAGGTAAAGGCCTTCACCAGCAGCGGAATATCGTCGGGACGTTCGCGCAGCGGCGGCAGGTGGATGGGGAACACGTTGAGCCGATAGTAGAGATCGCTGCGGAATTCCCTGTCGATAACCATCTGCTTGAGATCACGGTTGGTGGCGGCGATCAGCCGGACGTCGGTCTGGATCAGCTTGTTGCTCCCCAGACGTTCGAACTCCTGCTCCTGGAGGACGCGCAGCAGTTTAGGTTGCAACTCCAGCGGCATATCGCCCACTTCATCAAGGAACAGGGAGCTTTTGTCCGCCAGCTCGAAGCGGCCGATACGCTGGGCGCTGGCCCCGGTGAACGCGCCGCGTTCGTGGCCGAACAGATCGCTCTCCAGCAGCCCGGCGGGCATCGCGGCGCAGTTCATCTTCACCATCCGTCGACCGTTACGCCCGCTGAGGTTGTGGATAGCGCGGGCGATAAGCTCTTTACCGGTGCCGGTTTCGCCGAGGATCAGCACGGTGCTGTCGCTGTGCGCCACCATCTCGACCTGTTTGAGCACATTGTTCATCGCCTCGCTGCGGCCGATGATCTCGCCGAATTCGCTCTCGACATTATTGAGCTGCTCGGTGAGGGCGAGGTTCTCATCCACCAGCCGCTCTTTCAGGCGCTGAATTTCGCGGTAGGCGAGGGCGTTATCGATAGCGATCGATACCCGCTCGGCGATCTGCCGCAGCAGCTTGAGATTGGTGGTGGTGAAGACCTGTTCGTCGCACTGCGCCAGCTTCAGCACCCCGAGCAGGGTATTGCCGGACATCAGCGGCAGCAGGCACAGGGTCTGGATCTTATTGCCCCACATCTCGAAGAGCATTTTCTCATACGGCGCGAGGGTGTCATGCTCGTGCAGGTTGAGCAGCAGCATCTCTTTGCTTTTGAACACGCGCTCGGTGAGGGTACCAGCTTCATCCACCTCGCTCTGGTCGTGAACCGGATGGCTGGCGTCAAGATAATGCGTGGAATAGATGTTGAGCTTCCCTTTGCGGTCGCTGCGCAGCACCACGCTGATGGCGTCGATCCGGAAGTAGCGATGGATCTCTTTCGCCACCTCGCTGACCAGCTCGTCGATATCCAGGCGTGAGAGCACCGCGTTGGTGATCGCCACCAGGATGCGAAAGTTGTCGCGCTCGTGGCACAGCAGATCGTAATCGACGTTATTGCTGACCCGGTTCTGAATTTGCTCGGTGACGACGGCGACGATCTGCGTGAAGGTATGCAGCCGCTGGAACTCTTTCTCGCTCCACGGCCGGTTGTCACGGCGCAGAAATTCACAGCCGCCGAAGATCCGCCCATCAGCCGCCAGCGGCAGCAGCGAGTAGTACCCGAACGGGCGATAAAGCCCGCTGCGGATAAGCTGCGGCCAGGTGTCGGCAAAGGTCTCGTGGTCGCAATGCAGGGCATCCGGCCGGGAGAGTAAGCGGCGCACCGGACCGTGGGCGAGCACGGTTTCGTCCTCGTAGCTCACCGGGTGGCCGGCTTCATCGCAGGCATACCTGGCCGCGCGGTGGTTACCCGCGTTCCACAGGATGATGGCCGCCTCGTCGGCGAGCGCTGACTGTTGCACCAGGCGGGTGAGAGTTTCGCTCAGCGCGGCCAGATCGGGCTGCTGTAATAAAAGCCGGGTGATATCGAACAGCCCTTGCTGGCCGAGATCGCTCATCGGTGTATACGACATTGCTTACGTCCAAAACGCGCCGACAACGTGGCGCATAAGAAAATGATGGTACAAATAATAGTATGTTAATAAAGCGGTTATTGCCGCTTTAACCCCGGCTCGCGCTGCGCTTAGCCGGGCTACGTGCGCGCAGTTTTGTAGCCCGGATAAGGCGCCAGCCGCTATCCGGGACCCAACGCCGTCGTTAACAAATTCTCGGCAGCGGTTCGGCGTGGGGAAGATCGAGCGTCCGCTTCACGCCGTACAGCCCAACGGAACGCACGCCCGGGCGGGCGACCACTTCGCCGATTATCGCCGCATCGCGTCCTAACGCGTGAGACCGCAAATGCGCCAGCACGTTTTCCGCCTCGTCGCGGGCGACGGCGAGCACCAGTTTGCCTTCATTGGCGAAGTTCAGGGCGTCCAGCCCAAGCAGTTCGCAGACGCCGCGCACCGTATCGTTGACCGGCAGCGTTGCCTCCTGCAGTTCGATGCCGCAGCCGCTGGCGGCGGCGAACTCATGGGCGACGGCATTGACCCCGCCGCGGGTGGCGTCGCGCAGAGCTTTCACTCCACTCAGTGGCCGCAGGGTCTGGATAAGCGGCGTCAGCACCGCGCAATCGCTGGACAGCGCGCCGTCCAGCCCCATCTGCTCGCGCAGGTTAAGGATGGTGGCGCCATGATCCCCCAGCGTGCCGCTGACCAGCAGCACATCACCGACGCTAATCTGCTGCGTCCCCCAGCGAACGTCCGCCGGGATGGCGCCGATGCCGGCGGTGTTAATAAACAGCTTATCCGCCGCGCCGCGCGGCACCACTTTAGTGTCGCCGGTGACGATGGCGATCCCTGCCGCCCGGGCGGTGTCGGCCATGCTGGCGACCACCGCTTCCAGGGTGGCCATCTCCAGCCCCTCTTCGAGAATAAAGCCGCAGGAAAGATAGCGGGGGATGGCGCCGCTGACCGCCACATCGTTGGCGGTACCGCAGACGGCCAGCTTGCCGATATTGCCGCCGGGAAAGAACAGCGGGTCAATCACGTAGCTGTCGGTGGAGAAGGCGAGGCGGTCCCCCTGGGCGGCGAGCGCCGCCAGATCGAGGCGCGCCTGATCCTCCTGCTCCGCCAGCCAGGGGTTGGCGAAGGCCTGCATAAACAGGTCGCCGATCAGCTGCTGCATTGCCTGACCGCCGCTACCGTGAGCTAACTGGACGCTTTTCATGCTTCATTTTCCTGACTGCGATATTGATACCAGGCGGCGCAGGCCCCTTCTGAGGAGACCATCAGCGCGCCAAAGGCGCTTTGCGGATTGCAGGTGCGGGCGAAGAGCGGGCACTGGTGCGGTTTACAGCGGCCGGTCAGCACCTCGCCGCAGCGGGCCCGCGGGTCGTCGCACACGCGCTGCGGCGCCGGGCGGAAATGCGCCTCGGCATCGAAGCGCTGATAGGCTGGCGTAAGCTGCACGCCGGAGTCGCTAATGACCCCCAGGCCGCGCCATTCGCTGTCGCCATCCAGGCGAAAGACGTCGGCCATCGCCGCCTGCGCCAGCGGGTTGCCGGCATCCGGCACCACGCGACGGTACTGATTTTCCACATCGCTGCGCTGCGCTATTGTCTGCTCAACCAGCATCACCGCGCCTTGCAGTAGATCAAGCGGTTCGAAACCAGCGACCACTAAAGGACGATGATAGTCGCTGGCGATAAAGCCGTAGGCTTCGGTGCCGATCACCATACTGACGTGGCCCGGGGCGAGAAAGGCGTCGATACTGTTGTCCGGCTGATCCAGCAGGCTGCGCAGGGTCGGCAGCAGGGTGATGTGCTGGCAGAAAAAGTAGAAGTTATCGACGTTGCGCTCCCGCGCCTGACGCAGGGTGAGGGCGGTGGCGGGCATGGTGGTTTCGAAACCGAGGCCGAAAAAGACCACCTCACGCTGCGGGTTTTGCTGCGCCAGCCGCAGGGCGTCCATCGGCGAGTAAACGATGCGGACATCGGCGCCGCGGGATTTCGCCTGCAGCAGCGAGCCGTTTTTACCTGGCACGCGCATGGCGTCGCCGAAGGTGCAGAAGATGACCCCCGGACGGCTGGCAATCTCAATGCAGGCATCGATGCGCCCCATCGGCAGGACGCACACCGGGCAGCCTGGCCCATGAATAAATTCGATATTCTCCGGCAACAGCTGGTCGAGCCCGAATTTAAAAATGGCATGAGTATGGCCGCCGCAGACCTCCATGATGCGTAGCGGTCGCGCGGCGGTGTGCGGCAGCAGACGCGCACGCTGCTGAAGATGCGCCACCAGCTGCATCACCTGTTCGGGGGCGCGGTATTCGTCAACGTAACGCATTATCGCTCCTCGCCATACAGCAGCGCGCCGACGTCCGGCTCCACATCGAACATATTTTGCAGCGCCTCGAGAGTGTCGCGCGCTTCGGCTTCATTGATCACGCTCATGGCGAACCCAACGTGCACCAGCACCCACTGGCCGAGACGCGGCTGACCCTGCTCGTCAACGGCGCCCACCAGCGCCAGGTCGACGTCGCGCTGAATGCCACAGACTTCCACCTTCGCCAGCACGCCGTCGATGGCGCAAATTTGTCCCGGAATGCCTATGCACATCGCTGCGTCTCCAGCCAGGTGAGCCACTGCTCCATGCCTTCGCCGCTGGTGGCCGAGAGGAGAATAATCTCAATATGCGGATTGACCTCACGGGCGCAGGCCAGGCACTTCTCAACGTCGAAATTGAGATACGGCAGCAGGTCGACTTTGTTGAGCAGCATCAGGCTGGCGGCGGCAAACATATGTGGATATTTCAGCGGTTTGTCTTCGCCTTCGGTGACCGACAGCACCGCCACCTTATGGCGTTCGCCGAGATCAAAGCTGGCCGGGCAGACCAGGTTGCCGACGTTTTCGATAAACAGAATGCCGTGGTCAGCCAGCGGCAGGCGCGGGGCGGCGTCGGCGATCATCTGGGCATCGAGATGGCAGCCTTTCCCGGTATTGACCTGAATCGCCGGGGTGCCGGTGGCGCGAATGCGGGCGGCGTCATTGACCGTTTGCTGATCTCCTTCAATCACCGCGCAGTCGGCGCGTCCTTTCAGCCGGGTGAGGGTTTCGGTCAGCAGGGTGGTTTTACCGGAGCCGGGGCTGGAAACCAGATTCAGCACCAGCTGCTGTTTCGCCGCAAAGCGTGCGCGGTTGCGCGCCGCCAGACGGTTGTTTTTATCCAGCACGTCGATCTCCACTTCCAGCATCCGCCGCTGGCTCTGCCCCGGGGCGTGAGTCCCAGCCTCGCCATGGCCGTAATGCAGGTCGCCCTCTGGCGTGCGGGTGGGGGCGAAGTGATCGGTTTTGACACCGGTGATGGTCATCGTCTGGCGTGGGGCGGGCGCGAAGGGGGCGCTGCGGAACGCGGAATGCGGGTTTCGTTCGTCTCCTTCAATATAGAGGTTGCCTTCGCCACAGCCGCATGTTGTACACATAGTTTACTCCAGTTCTAAACGCTGAATCTGTAAGCCGTCATCCGCCACGATCTGTAGCTGGTCGTTATTGCAGAGCGGGCAGCGGCGGACGTGCTGCGAGACAAGATGGACGTACTGCTGGCAGCGTTCGCACCAGCATTCAGCCTGTTGTTCGGCGATATGCAGTTCGCACCCCTCCGCCAGCGTGCCCCGGCAGACCAGCTCAAAGCAGAAGGTCAGGGCGCTGGCTTCCACGCAGGAAAATGCGCCGACCTTGAGCCACACGCCGGTCACCCGTCGCGCGCCGGCCTGCTGCGCCTGTTGTTCAATAATTTCCAGCGCCCGCTGGCTGAGGGTGATTTCGTGCATAGTCGCCTCCGTATCGCAATGCGCCTTGTATGCAATAACGATGCCAGAATGAAATCGTCGTGGCCGGCAATGTCGATGTCGACGCCCCGGGGCTGTCATCGACATGTCGCATCGGCAGGGATGAATACAAAAACATAGTTAAATCAATTAAATAAAAAATGGCATGAAAAATGCTTAGAGGGTGCATCTCATGCAACGGAGAAACCGATATGACTATTTGGGAAATAAGTGAAAAGGCGGATTACATCGCCGACCGTCACCGGCAGCAGCAGGAGCAGTGGCACATCTACTGTAACTCGCTGGTTCAGGGGATCACCCTGTCGAAGGCCCGCCTGCATCACGCGATAAGCTGCGCGCCGGATAAAGAGCTGTGCTTCGTGCTGTTCGGCCATTTTCAGGTGTTTGTCGCGCTGGCGGAAGGCTTTAACAGCCACACCATCGAATACTACGTCGAAAACAAAGGCGGCGGTGATAAGTACCTGATTGCTCAGGCCACGCTGGCGGCAGATGGCACGGTGGACGGGCGGATCAGCAACCGCTCCCGCGACCAGGTGCTGGAGCACTATCTGGCGATTATCGCCACCGTCTATGACCGTCTGTATGACGCCATGGAGCAAGACCAACCGGTGGATTTAAGCCATCTGGCCCTGACCCACTGATCGCGAGGTGTCGACACGTGTCGAAAATGACACCTGCGCAACCTGATTTCGTCAAAAATGACTTTCACCCGAGGATGACCCGGTGAACCGTTTTGTAATTGCTGACTCCACTGTCTGTATCGGCTGCCGCACCTGCGAAGCCGCCTGCTCTGAGACGCATCGCCAGCACGGCCTGCAGGCTATGCCGCGGCTGCAGGTGATGCGTAATGAAAAAGAATCGGCACCGCAGATGTGCCACCACTGCGAAGATGCCCCCTGCGCCACCGTCTGCCCGGTTAACGCCATCCAGCGCGTCGATGGCGCCGTCCAGCTCAACGAGAGCCTGTGCGTAAGCTGCAAACTGTGCGGCATCGCCTGCCCGTTTGGCGCCATCGAATTTTCCGGCAGCCGTCCGCTGGATATTCCGGCCAATGCCAATACCCGACTGGCGCCCCCCGCGCCGCCGGCGCCGGCCCGTGTCAGCTCGCTGCTCGACTGGGTGCCCGGCGTGCGCGCCATTGCCGTGAAATGCGACCTCTGCCACTTCGATGACCAGGGCCCGGCCTGCGTGCGGACCTGCCCGACCAACGCGCTGCTGTTGGTGGATAGCCGGGATATCGCCCAGGCCAGCAAGCGTAAACGCCAGCTGACCTTTAATACCGACCTTGGCGACTTGTCGCTGTTCCAGGCGCAACAGGGGGAGAGGGAATGAGTGTAATGGGATTAGTCAATCAGGCGGTAATGTGGTACGCCGCCAGCGCCGTGCTGGCCTTTGTGTTTGCCATGCGTAAACCGCTCAGCGGCGCTATTGCCGGGATCGGCGGCGCGGTGGCCAGCGCCATGCTGGTGGTTGCCGGCGGCGCAGCGCTCTTGATGCCGGAACGGATCCACGGCGGCATGCTGCAGTTTCTGCATCTGACGATGCGGGTGGGCGGTGTCAACGCGCTGTGGCTGCTGGCCATCGGCCTGTCGGCGCTGCCGGTGTCATTGTTCAATATTAGCTGGCATCGCCATCCGCAGGTGAAGGCCAACGGCCTGCTGGTCAACCTGCTGTTGGCCGCCGCCACCTGCGCGGTGGTGGTGACCAATATCGGTTCGCTGGTGGTGATGGCGGAGATCATGGCGCTCTGCGCGGCGTTTCTCACCGGCTGCGCCGCCTCCGGTAAGCTGTGGTTTGCCCTGGGGCGTCTCGGCACGTTGCTGATGGCCTGGACCTGCTGGCTGGTGTGGTCGACCTACGGCACCCTCGAGCTGGCGCAGATCAACCTGCAGGCGGTGGATATGATGCAGAACCCGCTGCTGTGGCTACCGGGGCTGGTGGGTTTCGCCCTGCTGGCCGGGGCGATCCCGCTGCACGGCTGGGCGCCGCAGGCTCACGCCGGGGCCAGCGCGCCAGCCGCCGCGCTGTTTTCCACCGTGGTGATGAAGGTCGGTCTTTACGGCATGCTGACCGTCTCGCTGGCCGGCGGCGTGCCGCCGCTGTGGTGGGGCGTCATGCTGCTGGCGCTGGGGATGATCACCGCCTTTATCGGCGGGCTGTATGCCCTGATGGAGCATAACATTCAGCGTCTGCTGGCCTATCACACCCTCGAGAACATCGGCATCATCCTGCTGGGGCTGGGCGCCTTTGTTACCGGCGTGGCAACCCGCAACAGCACGCTGATGGTGCTGGGTTTTATCGGCGGTATGTATCACCTGATTAACCACAGCCTGTTCAAAACCACGCTGTTCCTCGGCGCCGGGGCGGTGTGGTTCCGTACCGGCCATCGCGATATCGAGAAGCTGGGCGGCATCGGTAAAAAAATGCCGTTGATCTCCCTCGCCATGCTGGTAGGACTGATGGCAATGGCGGCCCTGCCGCCGCTGAACGGCTTCGCCGGCGAGTGGGTTATCTACCAGTCCTTCTTCAAAATGAGCACCGGCGACCTGTTTATTGGCCGTCTGCTGGGGCCGCTGCTGGCCGTCGGCCTGGCGATCACCGGCGCACTGGCGGTGATGTGTATGGCGAAAGTCTATGGCGTGACCTTCCTCGGCGCGCCGCGGACGAAAGAGGCGGAAAACGCCACCTGCGCCCCCTGGCTGATGACCCTGAGCGTAATACTGGCGGCGGTCTTCTGCCTCGTTGGCGGCATCGCCGCGCCGTGGCTGCTGCCGCTGGTGAGCGGCGCCTTCCCGGTGCAGGCTCAGGTATCGAGCGTGGTATCGCAGCCGATGATCGCGCTGCTGCTTATCGCCTGCCCGCTGCTGCCGTTCCTGCTGATGATCTTCTTTAAAGGCGATCGCCTGGCGGCGCGCTCGCGCGGCGCGGCGTGGGTCTGCGGTTACGACCACGAGCAGTCGATGGTGGTAACGGCCCACGGCTTTGCCATGCCGGTGAAAGAGGCCTTTGCGCCGTTGCTGAAGCTGCGTCACTGGCTGAACCCGGTGCGTCTGGTGCCGGGCTGGCAATCGGCCTCGGCGCCGGCGCTGCTGCGCGGGATCGCGCTGGTTGAGCTGGCGGTGCTGGTGGTGATTGTCATTTCGCGAGGAGCCTGAGAATGAGTCTGTTAATTGCATTGCTACAGGCGCTGGTGCTGTTTGCCGTCGCGCCGCTGTTGTCCGGGATCGTTCGCGTCGCCCGCGCGCGGCTGCATAACCGCCGTGGACCGGGGGTACTGCAGGAGTATCGCGATATCCTGAAACTGCTGAGCCGCCAGAGCGTCGGCCCTGACGCCTCGGGCTGGGTGTTTCGCCTGACGCCGTACGTCATGGTGGGCGTGATGCTGACCATCGCCACCGCGCTGCCGGTGGTGACGGTGGACTCTCCGCTGCCGGTGCTCGGGGATCTCATCACCCTGATCTACCTGTTCGCCATCGCCCGTTTCTTCTTTGCCATTTCTGGTCTGGACACCGGCAGCCCGTTTACCGCGCTGGGCAGCAGTCGCGAAGCGATGCTCGGCGTGCTGGTGGAGCCGATCCTGCTGCTGGGCCTGTGGGTGGCGGCGCAGGTCGCCGGCTCGACCCATATCAGCACCATCACCGATACCCTTTACCACTGGCCGGCGGCGCGCAGCATTCCACTGATTCTGGCGCTGTGCGCCTGCGCCTTCGCCACCTTTATTGAGATGGGCAAACTGCCGTTCGATCTGGCGGAAGCAGAGCAGGAGCTGCAGGAGGGCCCCCTGTCGGAATACAGCGGCAGCGGCTTTGGCATCCTGAAGTGGGGCATCAGCCTCAAACAGCTGGTGGTGCTGCAGATGTTTGTCGGGGTCTTTTTCCCGTGGGGTCAGATGACCAGCTTCAGCGTCGGCGGCCTGCTATTGGCGCTGGTGGTCGCCATCGTCAAGCTGGTGGTCGGGGTGCTGATTATCGCGTTGTTTGAAAACAGCATGGCGCGTCTGCGTTTTTGTGCCACCTCCCGCGTCACCTGGGCCGGGTTTGGTTTTGCCTTTTTAGCTTTCGTCTCCTTGCTGGTGGCGTGATTAAGAGAGTTTGAGCATGTCTGAAGAAAAAATCGGTCAACACTATCTTGCGGCGCTGCACCAGGCCTTTCCGGGCGTGGTGCTGGACGAAGCCTGGCAGACCAAAGACCAGTTAACTATCACCGTGAAGGTCAACTACCTGCCGGAAGTGGTGGAGTTTCTCTACTACCAGCAGGGTGGCTGGCTGTCGGTGCTGTTCGGCAACGATGAACGTAAGCTCAACGGCCACTACGCGGTCTATTACGTGCTGTCGATGGAGCAGGGCACCAAATGCTGGATCACCGTGCGCGTGGAAGTGGACGCCAACAAACCGGAATACCCGTCGGTGACGCCGCGCGTCCCGGCGGCGGTGTGGGGCGAACGCGAAGTGCGCGATATGTACGGCCTGGTGCCGGTCGGCCTGCCGGACGAACGTCGTCTGGTGCTACCGGACGACTGGCCGGACGAACTCTATCCGCTGCGCAAAGACAGCATGGACTACCGCCAGCGCCCGGCGCCGACCACCGACGCGGAAACCTACGAGTTCATTAACGAGCTCGGCAGCAAGAAAAACAACGTGGTGCCGATCGGCCCGCTGCACGTCACCTCTGATGAACCTGGCCACTTCCGCCTGTTCGTTGACGGCGAGAACATTATCGATGCCGACTACCGCCTGTTCTACGTCCATCGCGGGATGGAAAAGCTGGCGGAAACCCGCATGGGCTATAACGAAGTGACCTTCCTGTCGGACCGGGTGTGCGGCATCTGCGGCTTCGCCCACAGTACCGCTTACACCACCTCGGTGGAGAACGCGATGGGCATCGTGGTGCCGGAGCGGGCGCAGATGATCCGCGCCATTCTGCTGGAGGTGGAACGCCTGCACTCGCACCTGCTGAACCTCGGTCTGGCCTGCCACTTTACCGGCTTTGACTCCGGCTTTATGCAGTTCTTCCGCGTGCGCGAAACCTCAATGAAGATGGCGGAAATTCTCACCGGCGCGCGTAAAACCTACGGCCTGAACCTGATCGGCGGGATCCGCCGCGACCTGCTGAAAGAGGACATGATCCAGACCCGTCAGCTGGCGCAGCAGATGCGCCGCGACGTGCAGGAGCTGGTGGATATGCTGCTCAGCACGCCGAATATGGAACAGCGTACCGTCGGTATTGGCCGTCTGGATCCGGAAATCGCCCGTGACTTTAGTAACGTCGGCCCGATGGTGCGCGCCAGCGGCCACGCCCGCGACACCCGCGCCGACCACCCGTTTGTCGGCTACGGCCTGCTGCCGATGGAAGTCCACAGCGAGCAGGGTTGCGACGTGATATCTCGCCTCAAGGTGCGGATCAACGAGGTTTATACCGCGCTGAATATGATTGATTTCGGTCTCGATAACCTGCCGGGCGGCCCGCTGATGGTGGAAGGGTTCACCTATATTCCGCACCGCTTCGCACTGGGCTTCTCCGAGGCGCCGCGCGGCGACGATATCCACTGGAGCATGACCGGCGACAACCAGAAACTGTACCGCTGGCGCTGCCGGGCGGCGACCTACGCCAACTGGCCGACCCTGCGCTATATGCTACGCGGCAACACCGTTTCCGATGCGCCGCTGATCATCGGCAGCCTCGACCCGTGCTACTCCTGTACCGACCGCATGACCGTTGTCGACGTACGCAAGAAGAAGAGCAAAGTGGTGCCGTACAAAGAGCTGGAGCGCTACAGCATCGAGCGTAAAAACTCGCCGCTGAAATAAGGAATCGCCATGTTTACCTTTATTAAAAAAGTTATTAAGACCGGCACCGCGACGCACGCCTACCCGCTGGAGCCGATGCCAGTGGACAAAAACTTCCGCGGCAAGCCGGAGCATACGCCGCAGCAGTGTATCGGCTGCGCGGCCTGCGTGAACGCCTGCCCGTCGAACGCCCTGACGGTCGAGACCGATCTGGCCACTAAACAGCTGGCGTGGCAGTTTAACCTCGGGCGCTGCATCTTCTGCGGCCGCTGTGAAGAGGTGTGCCCGACGGCGGCGATTAAGCTGTCGCCGGAGTATGAGCTGGCGGTGTGGAAGAAAGAGGATTTCCTCCAGCAGTCGCGCTTCGCTATCTGCCACTGCCGGGAGTGCCAGCGTCCGTTCGCGGTGCAGAAGGAGATCGACTACGCCATCGCGCTGCTCAAGCATAACGGCGATACCCGCGCCGAGCTGCACCGTGAAAGCTTCGAAACCTGCCCGGAATGCAAGCGCCAGAAATGCCTGGTGCCGTCCGATCGTATTGAACTGACCCGCCATATGAGGGAGGCCAGCTGATGAGTACTTTACTTGGCCCGCGCGATGAAAACGGCATTCCCGTGCCGATGACGGTGGATGAATCCATCGCCAGCATGAAGGCCTCGCTGCTGAAGAAAATTAAACGTTCGGCCTACGTCTACCGCGTCGACTGCGGCGGCTGCAACGGTTGCGAAATTGAAATCTTCGCCACCCTTTCGCCGCTGTTCGACGCTGAACGCTTCGGGATCAAGGTGGTGCCTTCGCCGCGCCATGCCGATATCCTGCTGTTTACCGGGGCGGTGACCCGCGCCATGCGCTCCCCGGCGCTGCGCGCCTGGCAGTCGGCGCCGGATCCGAAGATCTGTATCTCCTACGGCGCCTGCGGCAACAGCGGCGGCATCTTCCACGACCTGTACTGTGTCTGGGGCGGTACCGATAAAATCGTACCGGTCGATGTCTATATTCCGGGCTGCCCGCCGACGCCCGCCGCCACCCTGTACGGCTTCGCCATGGCCCTCGGCCTGCTGGAGCAGAAAATCCATGCTCGTCTGCCAGGCGAACTCGACGAACAGCCGACCGAGCTGCTGCATGCCGATATGGTGCAGCCCCTGCGGGTGCGCATCGATCGCGAAGCGCGGCGTCTGGCGGGCTATCGCTATGGCCGGCAGATTGCTGACGACTATATGCGTCTGCTTGGCCAGGGCGACAGTCAGGTGCTGCGCTGGCTGGAGGCGGAGAAAGATCCGCGTCTGACCGAGATCGTCACCCATCTCAACCAGGTGGTCGAGGGGGCGCGTATCCGATGAGCGAGACGGTGGTGTTCAGTCAGCTGAGCCGTAAATTTATTGATGAGAACGACGCCACGCCGGATCAGGCGCAGCAGGTGGTCTATTACAGCCTGGCGATTGGCCACCACCTCGGCGTCATCGACTGTCTTGAGGCGGCGCTGAGCTGCCCGTGGGACGCGTATCTGGCATGGATCGCCACCCTTGAGGCCGGGAGCGCCGCGCGGCGCAAAATGGAGGGCGTGCCGAAGTATGGCGAGATCGTCATCGACAGCAGCCATGTGGCGATGCTGGCCAACGCCTTTGATAAAGCGCAGTCCGCGCAGACCCCGCAGCAGCAGGCGTGGAGTAAAACGATGCTCAGCATGCTGCATGATATTCACCAGGAGAGCGCCATCTACCTGATGGTGAGGAGATTACGTGACTGACGTTTTACTCTGTGTTGGCAACAGCATGATGGGCGACGACGGCGCCGGCCCGCTGCTGGCGGAGATGTGCGCGGCGAACCCGTCCGGCCAGTGGGTGGTCATCGACGGCGGCAGCGCGCCGGAAAACGACATCGTGGCGATCCGCGAATTACGCCCCGAACGCCTGCTGATTGTCGATGCCACCGATATGGGCCTCAACCCCGGTGACATTCGCGTCATCGATCCCGACGATATCGCCGAGATGTTTATGATGACCACCCATAACATGCCGCTCAACTATCTGGTCGATCAGCTGAAAGAGGACGTCGGCGAGGTGATTTTCCTCGGCATTCAGCCGGATATCGTCGGTTTTTATTATCCGATGACCCAGCCGGTAAAAGAGGCCGTTGCCCGGGTGTACCAGCAGCTGACAGACTGGCAGGGCCAGGGCGGCTTTGCCCGGCTGGAGGCCGCAGACGATTAACCCAGCGGCGAACCGGGCTCTCCGCCGGCGCACGACTGACCGGCCGGGAGCCCCGTTCCCGGCGGCGCCAGCTCAAGATTCTCTATCACTAATTTCCCGGGCGACACCGAGACTCTGACCTGCGTGCCGACCGGAAACCCCGCCTGCTCCAGCCAGTCGCCGTTCAGGTTCAGGGCTGCGTGGCGGGTGTAGCGCCGCGTCTCCCGCGTTTTGCGGTCTTCATGGCGTTTTCTGACATATCCCACGGTTAACTGGCGAATGGCCCTGGCTATCCCTCTGGCTGCGGTAGTGTGCTGTGCGCTCATGATGTGCTCCTTGCTGAAGATACCTCTGTAAAAGTACTGGATAAAATACCAGTTATTGTGAACAGGAGGCAAACCAGAAACTGGAATCAGGCTCGAGAAAAAAGCATGTAATAGATGCAACAGAAAGCAGACGCCCGTCCCCCGTTTATCGCGGGGAATGGGCGCGCGTGGGCGAGAACGCTTAGTCGAGATCGGCGCCGTTGCTGGCTATCACCTTCTGGTACCAGAAGAATGACTTTTTACGCTTACGCGCCAGGGTGCCGTTGCCGGCATCGTCGCGATCGACATAGACAAAGCCGTAGCGCTTGCTCATCTCGCCGGTTGACGCCGAGACCAGATCGATGCAGCCCCAGCTGGTGTAGCCCAGCACCGGAATACCGTCGCCGATAGCGTCGCGCATTGCCCTGATGTGCTCGCGCAGGTAGCTGATGCGATAGTCGTCATTGATGTCGCCATTGGCATCGATCTCATCGCGGGCGCCAAGCCCGTTTTCCACCAGGAACAGCGGTTTCTGATAGCGGTCGTACATCATGTTCATGGTGATGCGCAGGCCCAGCGGGTCGATGCCCCAGCCCCATTCGCTGGCCGGGATGTGCGGGTTCTTCAGCGACTTGACGATATTGGCGGCGTTGGTATTGCTGGCGTTCATCTCCGCCGAGGCGCAGCGCGACGCGTAGTAGCTAAAGGAGACGAAATCGACGGTGTTTTTGAGGATCTCGTCATCGCCCGGCTGTTTCGCAATCGTGACCCCTTTTTCCCGGAACACCCGCGCGGCCCACACCGGATAGGCGCCGCGCGCCTGGACGTCGATAAAGAACAGATTTTCGCGGTCCTTCTCCAGCGCCATCCACACATCTTCCGGCTTGCAGGAGTAAGGATAGAAATTGCCGCCCGCCAGCATGCAGCCGACCTGATTTTGCGGGTTAATCTCATGGGCGATTTTTGTCGCCAGCGCGCTGGCCACCAGCTCGTGATGCGCGGCCTGGTACTTCACCTGCTCCTGATTTTCACCCTCTTCAAACACCAGCCCGGCGCCGGAGTAGGGGCTGTGCAGCATGATGTTGATTTCATTGAAGGTGAGCCAGTATTTCACCAGACCGTCAAAAGCTTCAAAGCAGGTGCGGGCGTAGTGGCTGAAAAAATCCACCATTTTGCGATTGCGCCAGGAGCCGTACTCCATCACCAGATGCATCGGCACGTCGAAATGACACAGCGTGACCAGCGGCTCAATACCGTGCTTTTTGCACTCCTCAAACAGTGAGCGGTAGAAGGCGATGCCCTGCGGATTCGGCTGCTGCTCGTCGCCGCGCGGGAACAGTCGGCTCCAGGCGATGGAGGTGCGAAAGACGCTGAACCCCATCTCGGCCATCAGGGCAATATCTTCTTTATAGCGATGGTAAAAATCGATCGCCTCATGGCTGGGGTAAAATTCGTCTTCACGCAGCGTAAAGCGCTTCTCCAGGCCTAATTTTACCGGCAGGCGGTGGGCGCCGTGGGGGAGGGTATCCACGGTGGTCAGCCCCTTACCGCCTTCAAGATAAGCGCCTTCAGACTGGTTGGCGGCCAGTGCGCCGCCCCATAAAAATCCCTGTGGGAAACTCGCCATGCATTACCTCATTATCAATTGTGTGTTCAGGCGTGGGATGCCTGGGCCCGGGCCTGGCGCGCTCTGGCGTCGGCAGCGGCCTGTTCAACGGGAATATCTTCAAAGCCGAGGATCAGCGTTAGGGCAAACGACAGCACCACCGACAGCGCCATCACGCCAAATACCCAGACGATAGTCATCGGATTGGCTGGATCGAAAAACTGCACGCTGGTAAACAGCCCTGGCGCCGCCATCGAATGGCTGGCCAGACCGGCGATTCCCGCCACCGCGCCGCAGATAAAGCCGCTGATTAAGCTGGCGATCAGCGGGCGCTTCAGGCGCACCGCCACGCCGTACAGCGCCGGTTCGGAAATCCCGGCCAGAATCGCCGATGCCGCGGCGGCCAGCGCCGTCTGGCGCAGCTCCGGGTTTTTGGTTTTCCACGCCACCGCCAGCGACGATCCGCCCAGCGACAGGTTGGCGCCGATCTCCGATGGCATCACCATGCCCTCTTTGCCGGTTTCGGCGATGGTCTGAATGATGGTTGGCGTAAAGACGCGGTGCATCCCGGTCATCACCAGCAGTGGCCACAGCCCGCCCATGATCGCCACCGACAGCCAGCCGAGATAGCTGTGGATCGTATACACCAGCGCGGAAATGGCGCTACCGATCCAGATGCCCAGCGGGCCAATCAGCAGGATCGCCAGCGGGGCGGCGATCAGCACGATCAGCATCGGCTTAAGGAAGTTTTTCGTCACCGCCGGGGTAATGCGATCCACCCAGCGCTCGATATACGACAGGCACCAGGTCATCACTAGCGCCGGGATCACTGTATAGGTGTATTTCACCGCGGTAACCGGAATAAAGGCGAATTCAACGTGTTCGCCCTGGGCGGCTTTGGCCATCAATTCGATAAACCCGGGATGCACCAGCACCCCGGCGATGGCGATAGCCAGCGACATATTGGTTTTGAATTTCACCGCCGCGGAGGCGGCCACCATCAGCGGCAGGAAGAAAAACGCGCCGTCACCGATAAGCGTCAGGAGGGTCAGCGTCGGTGAGCCTTTCGGCAACGCGCCGCTCATCTCGAGGATCATTGCCAGCAGCTTGACCATCGATCCGCCGATAATCGCCGGGATCAGCGGCGACATGGTGCCGATCAGCGCGTCAAGGATCCCGGCGCCGATGCGTTTCAGGGTTAGCGGCGCTTTGCCCTGCGGCTCAGCCGGGCGCAGGTCGCCAGGCAGCAGATTCACCACCTCGCGGTAGGCCTGGGAAACGGTATTGCCGATGATCACCTGGCACTGGTTATCGCTGCGCACAACGCCGAGTACCCCGGTCAGGCCTTTCAGGGTGGGGCTATCGACCTTTTCGTCGTCTTTGACCACGAAGCGCAGACGGGTCATGCAGTGGGTCACGGCGGCGACGTTATCGACTCCGCCGATTGCCTCGACTATCTGTTGCGCCAGGGCTGCATAATTTTTCGACATCGGATTTTATCCTGTTTATCAATAGGGTACTGATCTGCTACCGCGCCGCATCGCCGGGCGATACCATGTTTATATAGGAAACCGGTTCCACAAAATCATGGTGAGTTTCATTTGATTGCACAAGAAATAAAAAAAGATGATCTCAATTTTGTGATTTTGATCGCGAAGCGTCGCCGTGAGCCGGATCGCGGTGGTGAACAGGGGAATGCTGTAAAAGCGGGAAACGTGCAGTACACTGCCTGCAACTTTTGCAACAGGAAGAATCACATGGCAACGATGCTGGAGGTCGCAAAGCGCGCGGGGGTATCGAAGGCAACCGTTTCGCGGGTACTGTCGGGCAACGGCTATGTCAGTCAGGAAACCAAAGACCGGGTGTTTAAGGCGGTGGCGGAGAGCGGCTACCGGCCTAATCTGCTGGCGCGCAACCTGGCGACCAAAACGACGCAAACCCTGGGCCTGGTGGTGACCAACACCCTGTACCACGGCGTCTATTTCAGCGAGCTGCTGTATCACGTGGCGCGGATGACGGAAGACAAGGGACGACAGCTGATCCTGGCCGACGGCAAGCACAGCGCGCAAGAGGAGCGGGAGGCGATCCAGTACCTGCTGGATCTGCGCTGCGATGCGATCATCATCTACCCGCGCTTTCTCACCGTTGACGAGATGGACGAGATCGTCGAGAACCACTCGCAGCCGATCATGGTGCTTAACCGCCGCCTGCGCCGCCACGCCAGCCACTGTGTCTGGTCCGATCAAAAAGCCTCGGCGATGCGGGTGGTGGAGCGGCTGATTGCGCTTGGCCATCGCGATATCGCCTTTATTACCGGCTCCCTTGACTCACCCACCGGCGTCGAACGCCTTGCCGGCTACAAAGACGCGTTGGCTGGCCACGGAATCGCCCTGAACGAGGCGCTCATCGCGGAGGGGCGCTGGACGCCGGAAACCGGCGCGGCGGCGGTGGAGAGCCTGCGTCAGCGCGGGGTGACCTACAGCGCGCTGGTGGCGAGCAATGACGATATGGCTATCGGGGCGATGAAGCAGCTTCACCAGCTGGGCGTAAAGGTTCCGGATCAGGTCTCGGTGGTGGGGTTTGACGATATTGTGCTGGCGCCGTATATGGTGCCGTCGCTCGCCAGCGTTCGGGTACCGGTGACGGAGATGATTAAAGAGAGCATCAATCGGCTGATATTTATGCTGGATGGTGGGGAATTCAACTTTCAGCAGAGCTTCCCCGGGGCGCTAATTGAGCGTGATTCACTGGTGGCGGGTCCCTGTGCCTGACGTCGTCAGCTGTCATCGTCACTACTGACGATGACAGCAAATGTTCGATTTAATTCTCTTAACTATCAATGATATAAAAACTGGAACGTATTATGCATACTCCGGCGCCTAACCTTCTTACTGCTGGAGAAATGGATGAACCGTTTCATTATCGCCGATGCGAGCAAATGTATCGGCTGTCGCACTTGCGAAGTGGCCTGCGTGGTGTCCCATCAGGAACATCAGGATTGCGCCGCCCTGACGCCTCACACCTTTCAACCGCGTATTCACGTGATCAAAGGGGTCAATGTCTCCACGGCGACCGCCTGCCGTCAGTGTGAAGACGCCCCCTGCGCCAACGTCTGCCCGAACGGCGCCATCAGCCGCGATAAAGGCTTTGTCCATGTGATGCAGGAGCGCTGCATCGGCTGCAAAACCTGCGTTGTTGCCTGCCCGTACGGGGCGATGGAGGTGGTGGTGCGCCCGGTGATCCGCCATAGCGGCGCCGGACTGAACGTCGTGGCGGAAAAAGCCGAAGCCAACAAGTGCGACCTCTGCTTCCACCGCGAGAGCGGCCCGGCCTGCATGGAAGTCTGCCCGACGCACGCCCTGGTGTGCGTTGACCGCAATAAACTCGAGCAGATGAATATCGAGAAACGTCGTCGTACGGCGCTGGCCTGGTAAGTCGTGGCATGAAAGGGGTGCAAATCCGCATTCGCGGTAAAGTGCAGGGGGTGGGGTTCCGCCCCTTTGTCTGGCAGCTGGCCCGGACGCAGGCCCGCTGCGGCGATGTCTGTAATGACGGTGACGGCGTCCTCGTGCGGCTGGCCGGGGGCGACGATGGTTTTACTGCCGCTCTGGCTGACCACTGCCCGCCGCTGGCGCGTATCGACAGCACCGACTGCACCCCTTATTGCTGGACGGCCACGCCGAAGGATTTCACCATCCGCGAGAGCGGGGCGGGATGCATGCGCACTCAGATCGTGCCCGATGCCGCGACCTGTCCGGCGTGCCTCGCGGAGATGAACGATCCCCGGGCGCGCCGCTACCGCTACCCCTTTATCAACTGCACCCACTGCGGGCCGCGGTTAACCATTATCCGCGCCATGCCCTACGACCGGCCTTTCACCGCAATGGCGCCGTTCCCGCTCTGTTCCCCTTGTGAGGCGGAGTTCCGCGATCCTGCGGATCGCCGTTTTCACGCCCAGCCGGTGGCCTGCCCCGACTGCGGACCGCGGCTGGAATGGCGGGCAGAGGGGGAAACGCTGAACAGCGAGGCGGCGCTGCAGGCGGCCATCACGCGGCTGGCGGCAGGCGACATCGTGGCGATAAAAGGCATCGGCGGCTTTCATTTGGCCTGCGATGCCGGTAATCCTACTGCCGTTGCCACGCTGCGGGCGAGGAAACACCGTCCGGCGAAACCGCTGGCGGTGATGTTGCCGTCAGCGGCGGGCTTACCCGCCGACGCCGCGGCGCTGATGGGCTCCCCGGCGGCGCCCATCGTACTGATTGCTAAAGCGCAGGTCTCCGGCCTGTGTGACGAGATTGCGCCAGGACTTGCGGAAGTAGGGGTGATGCTGCCGTCTAATCCGCTGCAGCATTTGCTTCTGCAGGCCCTGGCGCGCCCCATCGTCATGACCTCCGGCAACCTTAGCGGCCGTCCGCCGGCGTTAAGTAATGCTCAGGCGCTCAACGACTTAGCCGACATTGCCGACGGCTTTCTCTTGCATAATCGCGACATTGTGCAGCGGCTGGATGATTCGCTGGTGCGGTCAAGCGGTGAAATGCTGCGCCGCGCCCGGGGCTACGTCCCGGATGCGCTGCCGCTGCCGCCGGGGCTACAAGACATCCCGCCGCTACTGGCTCTTGGCGCGGATATGAAAAATACCTTCTGCCTGGCGCGCGGCAGCGAAGCGGTGCTGAGCCAGCACTTTGGCGACCTTGGCGAGGAAGGCGTTGAACAGCAGTGGCGCCGCGCCCTGCAACTGATGCAAAGCATTTACGCATTTGTGCCGCAGCGGGTGGTGGTTGATGCCCATCCCGGCTATCGCTCAACGCAGTGGGCGGCGTCCCTGTCGCTGCCGGTGGAGGCGGTGCTGCATCACCATGCTCATGCCGCGGCGTGCCTGGCCGAGCACCGCTGGCCGCTTGACGGCGGCGACGTTATCGCCCTGACCCTCGACGGCATCGGCATGGGGGAGAACGGCGCGCTGTGGGGAGGGGAGTGCCTGCGGGTTAACTATCGCCAGTGCGAACATCTTGGCGGGTTACCGGCCGTCGCGCTGCCGGGCGGTGACCTGGCGGCGCGCCAGCCGTGGCGAAATCTGCTGGCTCAGTGCCTGGCCTTTGTCCCTGACTGGCAGGATTATCCGCAGACCGCCCCCCTGCGCCAGCGCAACTGGCCGCTGCTGGCGCAGGCCATCGATCGCGGCATTAACGCGCCGCGCGCCTCGTCCTGCGGACGGCTGTTTGATGCCGTCGCCTGTGCGCTGGATTGTGCGCCGGAGAGCCTGAGCTATGAAGGCGAAGCAGCCTGTCGGCTGGAGGCGCTGGCCGCCAGCTGCCCCGGCGTCAGCCACCCGGTTACGCTGCCGTGGCGCGACGACGTGCTGGACTTAGCCACCTTCTGGCGACAATGGCTGGGCTGGCAGGCGACCCCGGCGCAGAAAGCCTGGGCCTTCCATGACGCCCTGGCCTGTGGGCTGGCGGCGATGGCCTGCGACTGCGCCACCGCTCGCGGCATCGACACGATAGTTTGCACCGGCGGGGTGCTGCATAACCGCTTGCTGGCGGCGCGATTGACCTTTTATCTGGCGGATTTTACTCTGCTGTTTGCGCAGCAGTTGCCGGCCGGCGACGGCGCAATCGCATATGGTCAGGCGGTGATCGCCGCCGCCCGCGGGCAGGCTCAAGGAACACAACAATGATAATGACAGTTTTACGCCAGCAGCCGCGCGCTGCGGGACTGGTGTTGGGGTTGATCGCGGCAAACTTACTGGCCTGGTGCTGGGCGCTGCAGGCCTTTGGCGACAGCGGCGCGCTGATGGCCGCCAGCCTGCTGGCCTGGGGCTACGGCCTGCGCCACGCGGTGGATGCCGACCATATCGCGGCGATTGATAACGTGACCCGGAAGATGATGCAGCAGGGGCGGCGGCCCTTCGCCGTCGGGGCCTGGTTCTCGCTGGGCCACTCATCGATTGTGGTATTGGCCTCGGCGGCGATTGCCGCGACCGCCACGGCCTTCAGCGCGCAGATGAGCTGGCTGCATGACACCGGTAGCGTCATCGGCACCGCCGTGTCGGCCCTGTTTTTACTGGCGATGGCTTTTATCAACCTGGTGATTTTACGCAGCGTGTGGCGCAGCTTTCGGGCGTGGAAGCGCGGTGAGAAAGTGAGCGACGAAATCGTCAGCGGCGGCGGGGTGATGAGCTGGCTGTTTGGCAAAACCTTCCGTCTGGTCAGCCGCAGCTGGCAGATGTACCTGGTCGGCTTCCTGTTCGGCCTCGGTTTTGACACCGCTACCGAAATCGGCGTGCTGGGTATCTCCGCCGCCGGCGCGTCGAGCGGGATTTCCGTCTGGTCGATTATGGTCTTCCCGGCGCTGTTCGCCAGTGGTATGGCGCTGGTGGATACCCTCGATAACGTGCTGATGGTCGGCGCCTACGGCTGGGCGTTCAGCAAACCGCAGCGCAAGCTTTATTACAATATGACCATCACCGGCACCTCGGTGGTGGTGGCGCTGTTTATCGGCGGCCTGGAAGCGCTGGGCCTGCTAATGGATAAGTTTGCGCTCAGTGGCGGGATATGGCGCTGGGTGGGGATGTTAAACGATAACCTTGGCGATGCCGGATTTGTGGTGGTCGGGTTGTTTGTCGCCTGTTGGGCGCTGTCGGTGCTTAACTACCGCTGGCGCGGCTACGACAATCTGGCGCGTTAACCTGGAGATTTTCCCGGCTTGCGCTGTGCTTAGCCGGGCTACCAGGACAATACCGTAGCCCGGCTAAGGCGTTTACGCCGCAAGCCGGGAAAACCATCAACTCACCAGTTGCTTGAGCAGCGCAAAGGCTTCTTTCATCTTGTCTTCGCTGACCACAAAGGCACGCAGTTGATTCTCTGCATCCAGGCCTTTCGCCACCAGCCCCTCTTTGGCGGCCACGATATTCCACGTCAGATCGTCGCGGCGGGTGTCGCCGGCCAGATGCAGCGGCAGATCCGGGGTTTTCACTTTCACCAGCATTGGCGGCAGCTTGAGTTCCCCCGCCTGCGCCAGCAGGTTTTTACTCAGGCACATGGCGCTGAGTAAAATCGGCTGCAGGAACGGCAGTACCGTACCGTTGATTTCCGCACAGTCGCCGAGCGCATAAATCGCCGGGTCGCTGGTTTGCAGTTGGTTATTGACCACCACGCCGCGGTTAATCTGCAATCCGGCATGGCGCGCCAGCGACGTTTCCGGGCGCAGGCCGGCGGCGGCCACCACCGCATCGACGGTTATCGCGCGCTGGCGGTCGAGACTGACGCGAATGCCGTCGGCGGTTTGCTCTAACCCCTCAAGCTGCGCCTTGAGCATCAGATGTACGCCCATCTCGGTAAGCCGATGCTGCAGGCGGCTACTGGCCTCCGGCGGCATCAGCGCCGCCAGCACGCTGGCTGAGTTATCGACCACCGTTACCGCTTTACCGGCGCGGCAGAAATCCATCGCCAGTTCGCAACCAATCAGGCCGCCGCCGACGATCAGCACGCGCTTCGCGTCGTGCAGCTGGCTCTGCGCCGCGCCGTATTCGCGCTGGCTGTTCAGCGTCAGCATCAGCTCGCGTCCCGGTACCGGGGGGATAAACGGCGTCGCCCCGGTGGCCAGCACCAGTTTGTCATAGCGCCACTGGTTATCCTGGCTCTTCACTAACCGTTTTTCGGCGTCGATATCGCTCACCCAGGTATGGGGAAACAGACGCAGATTATACTGCTCGGCGAACTCGCCGGCGCTTTGCAGGGTCAGATCGTCGGCCTTCTGCCCGCGGCTGATGACATGGCTGAGGTCGGGTTTGTTGTATTCATCCATGCTATCGGCGGCGATTAAGGTCAGCGGGATTTGCGTATCCTGCTTACGGATATTTTTCACCAGCTGTCGGGCCGCGAAGCCCGAGCCGATGATGACGATGCCATCACTCATTTTGCCTCCGTCGCCAGTACGTCAAAGACATCTTTGCCAAGAGAACACTCAGGGCAGAGGAAATTGTCCGGCACTTCACTCCACGGCGTACCCGGCTGGACATCCTGGTTAGGTTCGCCTTTCGCCGGGTCATAGACCCACTGGCACACGCTGCACTGCATCATGGGACCGAGGTCAGCGGCCGCGGCCGCGGCGGCGGCACAGGCACAGTCCTGTTGTTCCGGCGTTGTCGCTGCTTCAGCAACCGGCAGCGGCGAGAGGGCCCACTGACGAGCGATATCGCGTCCGTGTTGGCGGCACAGTTCCAGCGCGTCGATATCCGGGCGCCATTTGGCTTTCAGGCTCAGCGACATCTCAAAGCCGGCATCCTGCAGGCGGGTGGACAAGCGGTCTACCGCGCCGCCGCTCCAGCCGTGTGAGCCAAAGGCGCTGGCGCGTTTATTGCGAAAACGCAGCCCGGTCATCTCTTCCACCAGCCCGGCGATTTTCGGCATCATCACGTTGTTCATGGTGGAGGTGCCCACCAGCACGCCTTTCGAGCGGAAAACGTTGGTGAGAATGTCGTTTTTGTCGCTGCGGGCGACGTTGAAGATTTTTACCGCCACCCGCGGGTCAACTTCGGTGATCCCCTGGGCAATGGCGTCCGCCATCATACGGGTGTTGTTGGACATGGTGTCGTAGAAAATCGTGATGCGATCTTCCTGATAATCCGCCGCCCACTCGAGGTATTTCTCGACGATTTGCGTCGGGTTATCGCGCCAGACCACGCCGTGGGAGGTGGCAATCATCTCCACCGGCAGGTTGAAGCCGAGGATTTCAGTAATTTTCGGCGTCACCAGGCGGCTGAAGGGCGTCAGGATGTTGGCGTAGTAGCGTTGGCACTGTTCGTACAGTTCAATCTGGTCCACTTCATCGTTGAACAGGTGTTCGTCGCAGTAGTGCTGGCCGAAGGCGTCGTTGCTGAACAGCACCGCGTCGCCGGTCAGGTAGGTCATCATGCTGTCGGGCCAGTGCAGCATCGGCGTTTCCACGAAGATCAGCTGTTTACCATTACCGATATCGAGAGTATCGCCGGTTTTCACCACGTGGAAGTTCCACTCAGGATGATGATGGTGGCCGTTGATCGAGTCGATGGCGTTGGCGGTGCAGTAAATCGGCGTATCCGGGATCTGCATCATCAGTTCGGTCAGCGCGCCGGCATGGTCCTCTTCGGCGTGGTTAATGACGATGTAGTCGAGGTCGGCGAGATCGATTTCGCTGCGCAGGTTCTGCACGAACTCGCGGCTGAATTTATGATCGACGGTATCAATCAGCACGTTTTTCTCTTCGCGGATGAGATAGCTGTTGTAGCTGCTGCCGCGCAGCGTTTTATATTCGGTGCCGTGGAAATCACGCACTTCCCAGTCACGTTGGCCAACCCAAAGAATGTTATTTTTAACCGCAATAGACATAGCAACCTCAATCAATACAGTGTGTTTAAACTCAGTTGACTGGCTTATATCAAGTTGCATGCCAACTTTTTAATTCATTGATAATTAGCTATTTTTAATTTTTCTGATTTTGATTGCTGTCAAAATGACAATGGCTAAAATAGTCGATATGACAATGCATGTTGTCAAAATGACAATGGAGCGGCAATGAGTTTTTCCGTCGACGAGCTGGCGAGAATCGCCATTGATTTACAAAGCGATATTGGTCACACCGACCGCTTTTCGCGCCTGATTACTACCCTGCGGCAGATCCTCGGCTGCGATGCCTCGGCGCTGCTGCGCTATGAGGCGCATCAGTTTGTGCCGCTGGCGATCGATGGCCTGGCGCAGGATGTGCTTGGTCGGCGCTTTGCCCTGGAAGGACACCCGCGGCTTGAGGCGATTGCGCGCGCCGGGGATGTGGTGCGCTTCCCGGCGGATAGCGATTTGCCCGACCCCTATGACGGGCTGATCCCCGGTCATGAGAGCCTGAAGGTTCACGCCTGCGTTGGCCTGCCGTTGTTTGCCGGACAGACGCTGATTGGCGCGCTGACCCTTGATGGTATGGATGCCGACCGTTTCGATAGCTTCAGCGATGAAGAGCTGCGGCTGATTGCCGCGCTGGTGGCCGGCGCGCTGAACAACGCGCTGCTCATCGCCCGCCTTGAGGCGCAAAACGTGTTGCCGGCGCAGCCGGTCAATTATGCGCAACCTGAGCGCCAGGAAATTATCGGCCTGTCAGCGCCCATGCTGCAGCTGAAAAAAGAGATCGATATCGTCGCCGCCTCGGATTTAAACGTGCTGATAAGCGGCGAAACCGGCACCGGTAAAGAGCTGGTGGCGAAGGCGGTGCACCAGGGATCGCCGCGAGCCGCCAATCCGCTGGTCTATCTCAACTGCGCGGCGCTGCCGGAAAGCGTGGCGGAGAGCGAGCTGTTTGGCCATGTGAAAGGGGCGTTTACCGGGGCTATCAGCAACCGCAGCGGTAAATTTGAGATGGCTGATAACGGCACCCTGTTCCTTGATGAAATTGGCGAACTGTCGCTGGCGTTGCAGGCGAAGCTGCTGCGCGTGCTGCAGTATGGCGATATTCAGCGCGTCGGCGATGACCGCAGCCTGCGGGTCGATGTGCGGGTGCTGGCGGCGACGAACCGCGATCTGCGCCAGGAGGTGGTGGAAGGGCGCTTTCGCGCCGATCTGTACCATCGGCTGAGCGTCTTCCCGCTGTCGGTTCCGGCGCTACGCGAACGGGAAAACGATGTGGTGCTGCTGGCGGGCTATTTCTGTGAGCAGTGCCGCCTGCGGATGGGGCTGGCGCGGGTCATTTTGGCTGAGGCGGCGCGAAACAGGCTGCAGCAGTGGTCCTGGCCGGGCAACGTGCGCGAACTGGAGCATGCTATTCACCGGGCGGTGGTGCTGGCGCGGGCCACCCAGGCCGGTGATGAAGTGGTGCTGGAGCCGCAGCATTTCCAGTTTGCGGTGGCCGCGCCGATGTTACCGACTGAGACGGTGGCAGCGGCACCCGCGATAGAGAAGGTCAATCTACGCGAGGCGACCGACTCTTTTCAGCGGGAAGCGATTAGCCGCGCGCTGGAGGAGAACCAGCGCAACTGGGCGGCGACCGCCCGTGCGCTGGAACTGGACGTCGCCAACCTGCATCGGCTGGCGAAACGTCTGGGACTTAAAGGATCCCCGCCTGGTAAAAATTCTGCAGGTTGATGGCGCCGACCAGTTGACCGTTTTCATCCACGACCGGCGCGGCGCTGATTTTGTGTTTCATCAGTCGCTCTTTGGCTTCCACCGCGCGGCTTTCAGCCTGCAGCGTTACGCCGTTGCGGGTCATCGCCCGAGTGACGCTATCGTTGAGCGTACCGCCAGCAACCAGCCAGCGGCGCAGGTCGCCGTCGGTGAAAACGCCCTGCACGCGGTTGGTTTCATCGCAGACCGCCACCAGGCCGAGCCCGGTTCGGCTGAGTTCAAGCATGGCGTCCATGACGTTGGCCCCGGCATCGACCCGCGGCACTTCTTCGTCGCGGCGCATCAGGTGATGCACCTTATTCAGCAGACGCGCGCCGAGGGCGCCCGCCGGGTGGGAACGGGCGAAATCTTCTTCATTGAAACCGCGCGCCTGCATCACCGCCATCGCCAGCGCGTCGCCCAGCATCAGGGTGTTAACGGTGCTGGAGGTCGGCGCCAGATGCATCGGACAGGCTTCGCGCTCCACGGCGATATCCAGCACCGCTTTCGCCGCCAGCGCCAGCGGCGAGGTGGATTTGCCGGTCATCGCCAGCAGCGGAATGGATTTCTCTTCCAGCCGCGGCACGATGAGATCCAGCTCTTTTGCGCTACCGGAGTAGGAGATAAACAGCATCACGTCGCGGCTATCGAGCATACCGAGATCGCCGTGCAGGGCTTCTGCCGGATGGACGAAAAAGGCCGGGGTGCCGGTGCTGGCGAAGGTTGCCGCCAGCTTTTTACCGATGTGGCCGGATTTACCGATACCGGAGACAATCAGTTTGCCCTCGCAGTGGATGATGGTTTCCGCCGCGCGGATGAAGTCGTCGCCCAGGCGTTCCGGCAGGCGGCTCGCCTCCTGCAGCTCAAGCATCAGGGTCTGGCGTCCGGCCTCTAACAAAAAGTTACTCATGATGTTCTCCAGTAATAATGACTTCAATACCTTTGGCTTCCAGCGCCCGCTGGAATTCAGGGTCAATATCGGCATCGGTAATCAATTTATCCACGCGTTCAAGGCCGCAGACAATGTTGGGACTTTTACGGCCAAACTTGGATGAGTCGGCCATCAGGATCACTTCGCGGGCGGCGTTACACATCGCCTTACTGACGGTATAGACCTCGTTAAAGGTGGTGACGCCCGCCACCAGATCAATGCCGTCGGTGCCCATAAACAGCTTGTCGAAGCTGAATTGTTCGAAGGCGTTTTCCGCCAGCTGGCCGTGGAATGAAGCCGATTTTTTACGGAAGGTGCCACCCGGCATCAGGATGGTCTGCTCGTTATCGAACTCGGAAAGGGCGTTGACGATATGCAGGCTGTTGGTCATCACCGTGATGTTATTGAAGCGGCTCAGCAGCGGCACCATCTGCAGCACGGTGCTGCCGGCGTCGAGGATGATTGAATCGCCATCGTGGATGTAGCGCACGGCGGCCTCGGCAATCTGCGCTTTCTTGTGGGTGTTGATCAGCGTCTTGTGGTCGATAGGCGGGTCGGCCTCGTCTTTATTCAACACTACGCCGCCGTAGGTGCGGATGACGGTCCCGGCATTCTCCAGAATCACCAGATCCTTGCGGATAGTGGTGCCGGTGGTGTCGAAGTGTTGCGCCAGCTCTTCGACCGAGCACTTGCCCTGCGATTGCAGGTGCTCGAGAATGGCTGCCTGGCGCTGACGTGGTTTCATAGGCGTTGTATCCTGCGTTTAAGTTTCGAAGTGATAATTTCGCAAGATATTAACTTTCACAACGAAATTATGCATGTTTCGGATTAAGCGCTAATGATAGTGCATTCTGACAGAGCGGATCATTGGGAAAGATCACATCAGGCTGCAATTCCTTGAGATGTTTACCGCTAAGCGTGGGGATTTTTTGCGGGCTGGCGAAGACGGTGAGACCCTTCATCAACAGCGTATCGCAAATACGATCGTTTTCATCGACGGCGATAGCGACAATCGCGCGTGGTTTAAAGCGCCCGGAGGAACGGCCGACGCCAACGCGGCCCTGCTGGCAAAGGCTATCAAAAGCGCGATTGAAGCGGCGAATTTGCCAGCCGCCGAAAGCCAGCTGAGTCAGCCAGGCGATAGCGGCGACGGTGATTAATGTGGTAACCATAATGTCTCCTGAAAGTGGGGTACCGGGTAAAACCCGGGTACCGTTTTTTGTCGGGTGGCGGCTAGCGCCTGACCCGACCGACATTTTTGTAGCCCGGATAAGCGCAGCGCCATCCGGGAACCTTTTAAAACATCACCTGGCCGCCGGTAACGTTAATTGACTGCCCGGTGCAGTACGACGCCTGCGGGCTGGCGTAAAACATCAACACGTTCAGCACATCCTGGTAATCGCAGCCGCGTTTCAACGGCACCTTATCGATGTAGTACTGCTCGACTTCGCTCTCATCAATGCCGAGCTTGGTGGCATACTGCGGCAGCAGCGACTGGAACATCGGCGATTTCAACAGATTGCCGAGCATCAGCGAATGGACGGTAATACCGTACTCCGCCAGATCCAGCGCCAGCGACTGGGTCAGCCCGACGCCGCCGAACTTCGCCGCGCTGTAGCCGGAGTTGTGCTTACTGCCCACTTTGCCGGACTTCGAGTTGATCTGAATGATGCGACCTTTAATGCCATCGCGGATCATCAGCCGCGAGAACTCGCGGGCGCAGAGGAAATAGCCCACCAGGTTCACCTGCAGCGAGCGGTCGAAATCCCCCAGCGCGAAGTCGCTAATAAACGCCGCTTTGGCAATCCCGGCGCTGTACACCAGCAGATCGACGCGCGTGAAAATCTCATCCACCCCGTGAGCCAGGGCAGTGACGCTGGCTTCGCTGGTGGCGTCGGCGCCGAAGCCGTATGCCGTGCCTTCGCCATATTCAGCGTTGATCTCCTGGGCGACGCGGCTGGCTTTTTCACTTTGAATATCGACCACCGCCACGCGGTAGCCCTCGGCGGCCAGACCGCGGCACAGAAACTCTCCTAAGGTTTGTCCGCCACCAATGACAACAGCAACCTGATTCATCTTTCTCTCCTTCTAAGCAACAAATTTCAGTACGCAGCCGGTCGCGATAGCATCCGGCACCGGGCCGGCGACGTGAACGGTTCCGGGAAACTCCGCTTCACGATGGCCGTCGAAGCGCAGGGTGATGTGGCCCAGCTCGCGCAGGTTTTGTTCGGCGACCTCGCCGACGGCGGTCACCGGATAACGCCTGTCGCCGAGCTGCAGCTCTGCGCCCGGCGTCAGGGGGCCGGCAAGCTCGCCGTGGTTGTGAATAAAGCAATACTCTTCGATATCCGCCGGGGCGCCCTCGCGGAAGGTGATCAGCATCTGCTCTTCCAGCGCCATCGTCGCGCAGGCGCCGATGCGGGTAATGGTGGTGTGGTAAATGACGGTCATCTTCAGGAACCTCTTACTGGTAAATAAATCCGGAAACGAACCACGCGATCAGCACCGTTGGCGCGCCGGTGAGGAAGCGGCTGACCAGCACCGACGGCACGCCGACGCGCACGGTATCCTGACGGGCTTCGGCCAGCGACAGGCCTACCGGGATAAAATCGCAGGCGGCCTGGGCGTTAATGGCAAACAGCGCGGGCAGGGCGAGGTGCGGTGGAATGTTGCCAAGGCCGATCTGGACGCCGATCAGCACGCCGATGACCTGGGCGATAACGGCGCCGGGGCCGAGAAACGGCGACAGCAGCGGGAAGGAGCAGATCAGCGCCAGGGTCACCAGTCCCAGCGGATGGCTGGCAAGCGGCGCCAGGCCGTGGGCAATCCAGTCGCCGATGCCGGAGGCCATGATGATGCCGATCAGCGCCGAGACGAAGGCCATAAACGGCAGAATGGTTTTCAGCACCGTGTCGATGGTGTCGCGTCCGGCCTGGAACAGTACCGCCACCACCGATCCCATCCCCATCCCGACCTTCGCCAGCAGGCCGTCGCTCTGTTCGGTGATCTTTTTGCTGGCGTCATAATCGCGGCCCGCGGCAGGGAGTGGTTGCGCTGCCGTCTCGCCGCTATCTTCCAGCAGTTTGATGTTCTCTTCTTTCACCCCGGAGACGTAAATATCCTCGACGATATACTGCGCCAGCGGCCCCGATTTGCCAGTGGCATGGATATTCACCGTAGGGATACGGCGCTTGGGATAGAGCCCGCAGCGCAGGGTACCCCCACAGTCGATAATCGCCACGCCGATGTCGCTTTCCGCCGGTTCGCCCTCTTTAAAACCGTCCACCGCCTGCCAGCCGGTCAGGCTGGCGATGCGGTCAACGATCGCCGGGCGGGTGCCGGCGGTGATATAGACGATCTTTTTGCCCTCGACGACGTCGAGTTCAAGGGGGCCGCCCCAGCCGCCGGTGCCTTTCTCAATACGAATGCGGGTCATGATGTCGCTCCTGACAGATGCACTTTCCGGGCAAGCTGAATCGCCATTTTTTTCTCGAAAATAGAGGTGGTCAGGTCGGTGATCCAACCGCGGAAGAAGTTGGTTACCAGGCCAACCAGCAGGTAGCTCACCGCCAGCGGGCCAAGCGGCAGGCCCAGCGTGGTGAGGCCGTTGGCGATACCGAGATAGACAAACAGCTCGCCGGGGTTGATATGCGGAAACAGCCCGTTCATCGAATGACAGCTATAGGAGGCCGCCGCGTAGTAGCTTGGTTTGTACTTCTCTGGCATAAAGCGGCCAAGGCTTAAGGTCATGGGGTTGCAGAAGACAAAGGTACCGATGCAGGGCAACAGCAGGTAACGGGTAAGCGGGTTGCCGGCGCAGCGCTGCGCCAGCTTTTCGATCCGCTGCTGGCCGATAAAGTTGATCAGCGCGTTCATGATCACCAGCAGGCTGATCAGTAAGGGGAGGATCCCGGTCACCATGCCGGTAAATACCTCGCCGCCTTTCTGAAACAGGCCGATAAACCACTCCGCGCCGTGGGTAACGACGTCAATCATTGTTCTCTCCTTCAGCGTGTTATTTTTCTTGCTAACTGCAGGCTGATTTTAATCATTTTGAAAGGTTTTAAAGTGTTAAATAGATCGCAAAATGAAAGATAAATATTTTATTTTGAAAGTTTGAAGGCAAGAGGATGAAACGATGAGGCGCATGACAGCATGCCGGGAAGGGGGCGATGAAGGACTATTTTGTCTACAAACGGATTGTCGCTTTCTTGTTGGTCGTCGCATGCTTTACCATAATTATCCCTTGCTGAATTTGTTAAACGGAATTCCCATGTTGAAGCGTCGCTATCTGGCTTTACTTCCCCTTTGTGTGCTCCTCGCTGCCTGCAGCAGCAAACCCAAGACCCCCGCGGAAACGGAGATGGCGAGTGGAACCGGCGGCTTTTTGCTGGAACCGCAGCATAACGTGATGCAGATGGGCGGCGACTTCGCCAACAACCCGGCGGCGGCGCAGTTCATCGATAAGATGGTGGCGAAGCACGGCTTCGACAGACAGCAGCTGCAGGAGATCCTGTCGCAGGCTAAGCGCCTGGATTACGTCCTGCGGCTGATGGATCGTCAGGCGCCGACCGGCCTGCCGCCGACCGGGCCGACCGGCGCCTGGCTGCGCTACAAGAAACAGTTTATTACCCCGGATAATGTGCAGAACGGCGTGGTGTTCTGGAACCAGTATCAGGATGCGCTGAACCGCGCTTATCAGGTTTATGGCGTGCCGCCGGAAATCATCGTCGGCATTATCGGCGTGGAGACTCGCTGGGGCCGGGTGATGGGCAAAACCCGTATCCTTGATGCGCTGGCGACCTTGTCGTTTAGCTACCCGCGCCGCGCCGAATACTTCTCTTCGGAGCTGGAAACCTTCCTGTTAATGGCGCGCAGCGAAAGCGACGACCCGCTGGATCTGAAAGGCTCTTTCGCTGGGGCGATGGGTTACGGCCAGTTTATGCCGTCCTCCTATAAGCAGTATGCGGTCGATTTTAACGGTGACGGCCATATCAACCTGTGGGACCCGGTGGATGCCATCGGCAGCGTGGCCAACTACTTCAAACAGCATGGCTGGGTGAGCGGCGATCTGGTGGCGGTGCAGGCGCTGGGCCAGGCGCCGGGGCTGGAGAATGGTTTCAAAACCAAATACAGCGTGTCGCAGCTGGCGGCGGCGGGGCTTACCCCAACCCAGCCGCTGGGTAACCATCAGCAGGCCAGTCTGCTGCGGCTGGATGTCGGCACCGGCTATGAGTACTGGTACGGGCTGCCGAACTTCTACACCATCACCCGCTATAACCACAGCACCCACTACGCGATGGCCGTCTGGCAGCTGGGCCTGGCGGTTTCGCAGGCCCGTGGCGGGTACTGATTTTCATCCGGCTGACAGATTCCGCGCCTCCCCGGATAGCGGCGCGTAGCGCCTTATCCGGGCTACGGTCTGGTATCCGGTTGGTAGCCCCGGTAAGCGCAGCGCGACCGGGGGAGAGTTCAATGACAGCTTGTCGCCCATCGGCAACACTGCGGCTACGTTACTGACAGATTCCGCGCCTCCCCGGATAGCGGCGCGCAGCGCCTTATCCGGGCTACGGTCCGGTATCCGGTTGCTAGCCCCGGTAAGCGCAGCGCGACCGGGGGAGAGTTCAATGACAGCTTGTCACCCATCGGCAACACAGCGGCTACGTTACTGACAGATTCCGCGCCTCCCCGGATAGCGGCGCGCAGCGCGACCGGGGGATGACGCCGGGGAGGCCGCGCTTAACCTCCCGTTTTTACCCGCCCGCATGCCTCTTGTTGACCTTTGTTACATTTCTGCTCACTGACACTGATTTACATTCTTTTTTCGCTTCTGTATTGTTATGTTATAACATTAAAAGAGGTGAAATATGTTCACATCAGTTTTTATGGCCTCCGGCGCGACGCGCGCGACCATCGCAGGCGTGCTGCTGGTGGCGCTATGGTTAGCGACCTGGTGGGCGGTGGCGCTGCCATGATTGAGCTGGAGCAACTGGTCGCTGGCTATGACGGGGTGGCGATCACCCCACCGTTGAGCGGGATGATATGCCCCGGCAGCCTGACAGCAATCGTTGGCCTCAATGGCTGCGGAAAATCAACGCTGCTGAAAACGCTCGCCGGGTTTCTACCACCGGTCAGTGGCCGCCTGCGCTGGCAGGGGAAACGGCCGGTGATTGGCTGGCTGGCGCAGCGCCATGCCCTCGAGTCGCAGTTTCCTCTCAACGTGCAGGATGTGGTGAGTCAGGGCGCATGGCCCGGCGTGTCGCTGCTACGCGGTCTGGGCGGCGATACCCGGCGACGTATCAGCGCGGTGCTGGAGCGGGTCGGGCTGGCGGGTCTGGCGAAATCGCCGATTGAGGCGCTCTCCGGCGGCCAGTTTCAGCGCATGTTGTTTGCCCGGGTGATGGTGCAGCAGGCGCCGCTGGTGATGCTCGACGAGCCCTTCACCGGCATCGACGAAGCGACCTGCCGGGAACTGATGGAATTGATCCTCGAGATGCATCAGCAGGGGCAGACCATCCTGGCGGTGCTGCATGATAACCAGCGGGTGGCCGACTTTTTCCCCGAGACGCTGCTGCTGACTTCCCAACGCGCCTGCTGGGGCGTCACCCGGGCGGTACTTCCGGCTTTCAGTCATGCGAGGTCGGCATGATCTGGCACACCTTCTTTCAGCCTTTTATTGAATTTGGTTTTATGCGCCGGGCGCTGGTGGTGTGTCTGGCGCTGTCGCTGAGCACCACCATGCTGGGCGTCTTCCTGCTGCTGCGGCGTATGAGCCTGATGGGCGATGCGCTGTCGCACGCCATTCTCCCCGGGGTGGCGGTGGGCTATCTGCTGAGCGGCATGTCGCTGCTGGCCATGACCCTGGGCGGCTTCATCGCCGGCATCGTGGTGGCGCTGGTGGCCGGGTGGGTGAGCCGGCGGACACCGTTAAAAGAGGACGCCAGCTTTGCCGGATTTTATCTGGGATCGCTGGCCCTGGGCGTCACCCTGGTGTCGCTGCGCGGCTCCAGCGTCGACCTCCTGCATCTGTTATTTGGCTCTATTCTGGCGGTCGATCGTGACGCGGCGCTGTTTGTCAGCGGCGTCGCCAGCCTGACGCTGCTGTGCATTGCGCTGTGCTACCGCGGTCTGGTCAGCGAGGCGTTCGACAGCGCCTGGCTGCAGGTGAACCACCCCCGCCTTCCCGCGCTGCTGCATGGACTGTTTCTGGCGCTGCTGGTGCTTAATCTGGTGGCGGGGTTTCAGGTACTCGGCACGCTGATGGCGGTAGGGGTGATGATGCTTCCGGCGGTTGCCGCGCGCTGCTGGGCGCGAACGCTGCCGGGCATTCTGCTGCTGGCGGCGCTCTCCGGCGCACTCTGCGCCTGGCTGGGATTAAGTCTCTCCTGGGCGGCCAGTCTTCCCGCCGGGCCCGCCATCGTGCTGACCGCCAGCGCGCTGTTTTTTATTTCGCTGTTTTTTGGCACGCATAGCCGGCTGCTGATCGGCTGGCGCAAATTGATGGGGTAAGGAAATGATGAAACGTAGTGCAATGGTTGTGGCGCTGGCTTTGGGGCTGATGGCGCAGGGGGCGATGGCAAAAACGCTGAACGTGGTAAGCAGTTTTTCGGTGCTGGGTGATATGGTGCAGCAGGTCGGCGGCGAGCATGTCCATGTCGATACGCTGGTCGGCCCGGACGGCGATCCACACACCTTCGAGCCCTCGCCGAAAGATAGTGCGCTGCTCAGCAAGGCCGACGTGGTGGTGGTCAACGGCCTGGGGCTGGAAGGGTGGCTGGATCGTCTGATTAAGGCCTCTGGTTTTAAGGGCGAGCTGGTGGTGGCCTCGAAAGGCGTCAAGACCCATACCCTTGATGAGGATGGCAAAACGGTGACCGATCCCCACGCCTGGAACAGCGCGGCGAACGGTGCGTTGTATGCGCAGAATATCCTCGATGGTCTGGTGAAAGCCGACCCGGAAGATAAAGCGGCGTTGACCAGCAGCGGCAAGCGCTATATCGAGCAGTTGACGAATATCGACGGCTGGGCGAAAGCGCAGTTCAGCGCCATTCCGCTGGCAAAGCGCAAGGTCCTGACCAGCCATGACGCCTTCGGCTATTTTGGCCGCGCTTACAATGTGACATTCCTCGCGCCACAGGGGCTCTCTTCAGAGAGCGAGGCCAGCGCGGCGCAGGTGGCGGCGCTGATTAAGCAAATCAAAGCCGATGGCGTCCATACCTGGTTTATGGAGAACCAGCTTGACCCGCGGCTGGTGAAGCAAATCGCCAGCGCGACAGGCGCCCAGCCGGGGGGCGAACTCTATCCGGAGGCGCTCTCCGCACCGGGTGGCGTCGCGGATAGCTATGTGAAAATGATGCGTCATAACGTGGCGCTGATCGCCGCCAGCATGAAGTAATCGTGCGATTTATCATCCCGGCGTCGCCGGGATGATTCATTTTGGATGTCCCCTCGTAAATTCCACACCTCGTCCCCATATCTCTGTGGAAAGTGCTATCTTTGATGGCCTCTTTATCCAGACCAAAGCGGGGCGATAATGACCGATTCAGAATTAATGCAGCTAAGCGAGAAGGTGGGCCGGGCGCTGAAGGCGCGCGGTGCGACGGTGACCACGGCGGAATCCTGCACCGGCGGCTGGATAGCGAAAGCGATCACCGATATTGCCGGCAGCTCAGCGTGGTTTGAACGCGGTTTTGTGACCTACAGCAACGAAGCCAAATCGCAAATGATCGGCGTCAGCGAAGCGACGCTGCGGGAGAACGGCGCAGTGAGCGAACCGGTGGTGGTCGAGATGGCGATCGGCGCACTGCGCGCGGCGCGCGCGGACTATGCCATCTCCGTTAGCGGCGTCGCCGGGCCGGATGGCGGCAGCGACGAAAAGCCGGTCGGCACGGTGTGGTTTGGTGTCGCCAGCGTGAGCGGGCAAGGCGTGACGCGGCGCGAATGCTTTGCCGGAGACCGCGAAGCGGTGCGTCGTCAGGCGACGGCCTATGCGCTCAATCTGCTCTGGCAACAATTTCTACAAAACACTTGATACTGTATGACCATACAGTATAATTGCCTCAACTGAACAAATATTAACGGCGAAGCGAACACGCTTCACCCTGCATGATTAGGAGTAACAATGGCGATCGACGAAAACAAACAGAAAGCGTTGGCGGCTGCACTGGGCCAGATCGAAAAGCAATTCGGTAAAGGCTCCATCATGCGCCTGGGTGAAGACCGTTCTATGGACGTAGAAACCATCTCCACCGGCTCGCTTTCTCTGGATATTGCGCTCGGCGCCGGCGGTCTGCCAATGGGCCGTATCGTCGAGATCTACGGGCCGGAATCTTCCGGTAAAACCACCCTGACGCTGCAGGTTATCGCCGCAGCGCAGCGTGAAGGTAAAACCTGTGCGTTCATCGATGCCGAACACGCGCTGGACCCGGTCTATGCGCGCAAACTGGGCGTGGATATCGACAACCTGCTGTGTTCTCAGCCTGATACCGGTGAACAGGCGCTGGAAATCTGTGACGCGCTGGCGCGCTCTGGCGCGGTTGACGTTATCGTCGTCGACTCCGTCGCGGCGCTGACGCCGAAAGCGGAAATCGAAGGCGAAATCGGCGATTCTCACATGGGTCTCGCGGCGCGTATGATGAGCCAGGCGATGCGTAAGCTGGCGGGTAACCTGAAGCAGTCCAACACGCTGCTGATCTTCATCAACCAGATCCGTATGAAAATCGGCGTAATGTTCGGTAACCCGGAAACCACCACCGGCGGCAACGCGCTGAAGTTCTACGCCTCCGTGCGTCTGGACATCCGCCGCATCGGCGCGGTGAAAGAGGGCGACAATGTCGTCGGCAGCGAAACCCGCGTCAAAGTGGTGAAGAACAAGATCGCCGCGCCGTTCAAACAGGCTGAATTCCAGATCCTCTACGGCGAAGGCATCAACTTCTTCGGCGAGCTGGTTGACCTGGGCGTGAAAGAGAAGCTTATTGAGAAAGCGGGCGCCTGGTACAGCTACAACGGCGACAAAATTGGTCAGGGTAAAGCGAACGCGATCACCTGGCTGAAAGAGAACCCGGCGGCGGCGAAAGAAATTGAGAAGAAAGTTCGCGAACTGCTGCTCAACAACCAGGACTCTACGCCGGACTTCGCCGTTGACGGCAACGACGCAGAAGAAACGGAACAAGATTTCTGATATCGTCTAACAGAGTGATAAAGGGCTGCTTATGCGGCCCTTTTGCATTTTTTAGATTATTGAGGTGCCTGTGACTGAACCTTCATCACGCCGCTCCGGCTACGCCCGCCTGCTGGACCGCGCTATCCGCATTTTGGCCATGCGCGACCACAGCGAACAGGAGCTGCGGCGCAAACTGGCTGCACCAGTAATGAGCAAAAATGGCCCCGAGGCGCTGGACGTCACCCCCGAAGAGCTGGAGCAGGTGGTTGCCTGGTGTATCGAAAACCGCTATCTCGACGATCACCGTTTTGTCGGCCAGTTCATCGCCAGCCGGAGCCGCAAAGGCTATGGCCCGGCGCGCATTCGTCAGGAGCTCAGCCAGAAAGGGATTGCCCGCCAGGACGTTGAACAGGCGATGCGCGAATGTGATATCGACTGGGTGAGCCTTGCCAGGGAGCAGGCGCAGCGTAAATACGGCGAACCGTTACCTTCCGCCTTTACTGAAAAAGTGAAAGTTCAGCGATTCCTGCTTTACCGCGGCTACCTGATGGAAGATATCCAGGAAATCTGGCGAAATTTTGCAGATTGACCCATCGGGGATTTTACTTCGCCGTAAAGAAAACTTATCTTATTCCCACTTTATTCCGTCGGGCCGCTGGTTGTGACAGTACAGACAGCGTCCAGGGCGATTATTCCTTATACACAAAATCATTCAAGCTGCATCAGGGCGGCAAGAGAGAACATCTTCTGGAACGCACGTCAGTTCGGTGCCGGGAGAGCAAGCGCAGCCAGGACAGAGGCGACTTGAAGGATGACGTGTAGCTTGATTTCAGGATAATTATGAGCAAGAGCACCGCTGAGATCCGTCAGGCGTTTCTCGACTTTTTCCATAGTAAGGGACATCAGGTAGTTGCCAGCAGCTCCCTGGTACCGCACAACGATCCAACCCTGCTGTTTACCAACGCCGGGATGAACCAGTTCAAGGATGTCTTCCTTGGCCTCGATAAACGTAATTACTCGCGCGCGACCACCGCGCAGCGTTGCGTGCGTGCGGGTGGTAAACACAACGATCTGGAAAACGTCGGTTACACCGCGCGTCACCACACCTTCTTTGAAATGTTGGGCAACTTCAGCTTTGGCGATTACTTTAAACAGGATGCCATCAAATACGCATGGGAACTGCTGACCGGTGAAAACTGGTTCGCCCTGCCGAAAGAGAAGCTGTGGGTTACCGTCTACGAGACCGATGACGAAGCGTTCGACATCTGGGCTAACGAAGTAGGCGTTCCGCGCGAGCGTATCATCCGCATCGGCGACAACAAAGGCGCGCCGTTTGCTTCTGATAACTTCTGGCAGATGGGCGACACGGGTCCGTGCGGCCCGTGCACCGAGATTTTCTTCGACCATGGCGATCACATCTGGGGCGGCCCTCCGGGAAGCCCGGAAGAAGACGGCGACCGCTACATCGAGATCTGGAACATCGTCTTCATGCAGTTCAACCGTCAGGCTGACGGTACCATGGAGCCGCTGCCGAAGCCGTCCGTTGATACCGGTATGGGGCTGGAGCGTATTGCCGCCGTGCTGCAGCACGTTAACTCCAACTATGATATCGACCTGTTCCGCGATCTGATCGCCAGCGTGGCGAAAGTCACCGGCGCGACCGACCTGACGAACAAGTCGCTGCGTGTGATTGCCGACCACATTCGCTCCTGTGCATTCCTGATTGCTGACGGCGTGATCCCGTCGAATGAAAACCGCGGCTACGTGCTGCGTCGCATCATTCGCCGTGCGATCCGTCACGGCAACATGCTGGGCGCGAAGGACACCTTCTTCTGGAAACTGGTTGCCCCGCTGATCGCCGTGATGGGTTCCGCCGGTGAAGAACTGAAACAGCAGCAGGCTCAGGTTGAGCAGGTACTGAAAACTGAAGAAGAGCAGTTCGCCCGTACTCTGGAGCGCGGACTGGCGCTGCTGGATGAAGAGCTGTCGAAGCTGAAAGGCGACACGCTGGATGGCGAAACGGCCTTCCGTCTGTACGACACCTACGGCTTCCCGGTCGACCTGACGGCGGACGTGTGCCGCGAACGCAACATTAAAGTTGACGAAGCTGGCTTTGAGGCCGCCATGGAAGAGCAGCGCCGCCGCGCGCGCGAGTCCAGCGGTTTCGGCGCTGACTATAACGCGATGATCCGCGTTGACGGCGCCTCTGAATTTAAAGGCTACGATCATCTGGAGCTGAACGGCAAAGTGACTGCGCTGTTTATCGACGGTAAAGCGGTGGATAGTGTCAGCGCGGGCCAGGAAGCGGTAGTGATCCTCGACCAGACCCCGTTCTATGCGGAATCCGGCGGCCAGGTGGGCGATAAAGGCGAACTGAAAGGCGCAGGCTTCTCCTTCGCCGTCAGCGACACGCAGAAGTACGGTCAGGCCATTGGTCATATCGGTAAAGTCGCCAGCGGTTCTCTGAAAGTGGGCGACGCGGTGCAGGCCGATGTGGACGATGCTCGCCGTCAGCGTATCCGTCTGAACCACTCCGCGACGCACCTGATGCATGCGGCGCTGCGCCAGGTGCTCGGCACCCATGTAGCGCAGAAAGGCTCGCTGGTTAACGATAAAGCGCTGCGCTTTGACTTCTCGCATTTCGAAGCGATGAAGCCGGAAGAGATCCGTGCAGTCGAAGATCTGGTCAATGCGCAGATCCGTCGTAACCTGGCTATCGAAACCAACATTATGGATATCGATGCCGCGCGCGCATCCGGCGCCATGGCGCTGTTCGGCGAGAAATACGATGACCGCGTCCGCGTGCTGCAGATGGGCGACTTCTCCACCGAACTGTGCGGCGGGACTCACGCGGCGCGTACCGGTGATATCGGCCTGTTCCGCATCACCTCTGAGTCCGGTACCGCCGCTGGCGTGCGCCGTATCGAAGCGGTAACCGGCGAAGGCGCGATAGCCATGCTGCACGCGCAGAGCGATCAGCTCAGCGATATCGCACAGCTGCTGAAGGGCGACAGCCACAATCTCGGCGAGAAAGTTCGCGCCGCGCTGGAGCGTACCCGTCAGCTGGAAAAAGAGCTGCAGCAGCTGAAAGAGCAGGCTGCGGCGCAGGAGAGCGCAAACCTCTCCAGCAAAGCGGAAGAGATTAACGGCGTTAAGCTGCTGGTCAGCGAGCTGGCCGGCGTGGAGCCGAAGATGCTGCGTACCATGGTTGACGATCTGAAGAACCAACTGGGTTCGACGGTTGTTGTGTTGGCTACGGTCGCAGACGGTAAAGTTTCCCTGATTGCCGGTGTGTCTAAGGATGTGACAGATCGCGTGAAGGCAGGGGAGCTGGTTGGTATGGTCGCTCAGCAGGTGGGCGGTAAAGGGGGCGGTCGTCCGGATATGGCGCAGGCCGGTGGTACCGATGCGTCTGCTCTCCCTGCAGCGTTAGCCAGTGTGAAAGGCTGGGTCAGCGCAAAACTGTAATAACTATAAACGCCTATACCCTAAATAATTCGAGTGGCAGGAAGGCGGCGACGCAGCGAATCCCCAGGAACTTACTCAAGTAAGTGACTGGGGTGAGTGAGGAAAGCCAACACACAGGCAACTTGAAGTATGGCGGGTATAGGTGCCGTAACCTCGGGGAAACGGCACCTTGCGTCATAAGTACTGATAACGATAAAGTCGGGTTGAAATTGTGTATATCGGCTAAACTTAGGTTTAACAGAATGTGATGCCATGACTGCCTTATACCGCAAGGTATTTGTCATCGCTTACTTTTTGGCGTTATATGATGGATAATGCCGGGATACGAGAGACCCGACTCTTTTAATCTTTCAAGGAGCAAAGAATGCTGATTCTGACTCGTCGAGTTGGTGAGACCCTCATGATTGGAGATGAGGTCACTGTGACAGTTTTAGGGGTGAAGGGTAACCAGGTTCGTATTGGCGTAAACGCCCCTAAAGAAGTATCTGTTCACCGTGAAGAGATCTACCAGCGTATTCAGGCTGAAAAATCCCAGCAGTCCAGTTACTAAGGTTTCCGCGCCTCGCTGTTCAGTGAGGCGCATCCCTTCCCGCCGTTATTTTTGCCTTTTTCACTTTTTCCCCTGCGCAATACCGGTTTTCATCACCCTTTGCCGCTTTGGCTGTTTGGCGTTATGCCTGCGTCAGGTCTGATTTCCTGTTGATAAATTGCCCTTTTTGCCGTTTTTGCACGCGAATTGCGTGCGAAGTGTGCAAACGAAAAAAGGTCTCGAAAAAGTGTTTGACTTATAAGTACCAGAAAGTAATATGTGCGCCATCGCAGCGACGAAGAGCAGAAACAAGTTCTTCGAAGCACTCGAAAGAGGCGTGTGTGGTGAGGTGGCCGAGAGGCTGAAGGCGCTCCCCTGCTAAGGGAGTATGCGGTCAAAAGCTGCATCCGGGGTTCGAATCCCCGCCTCACCGCCATTTTGCATCCGTAGCTCAGCTGGATAGAGTACTCGGCTACGAACCGAGCGGTCGGAGGTTCGAATCCTCCCGGATGCACCATCTTCTTTCTGAATTAAGAGAGAAGAACGCTGTGAAAGCAGCGGCCCGCAGTGCGAGGCATAATCGAGTCACTCTACCGATTAGGCCATCATACTCAGTGTGGCAGGTGTTAGTTGTGACACTGACGCGTAGTAAAGCAAGTTTCCCGATGCATCCGTAGCTCAGCTGGATAGAGTACTCGGCTACGAACCGAGCGGTCGGAGGTTCGAATCCTCCCGGATGCACCATTCTTTAACAAGAATGGCAAATCGCGAAATTTGATATCAGAATTACAGCAGTAATCCCGATGCATCCGTAGCTCAGCTGGATAGAGTACTCGGCTACGAACCGAGCGGTCGGAGGTTCGAATCCTCCCGGATGCACCATATTCTCCTTAGCAACAGCGACGACGATGTTGTTTTATGGTCTGCGAAATTATGGCCAGCACCAGGGAGGATAACGTTGCGTAAGCAACGGCCCGTAGGGCGAGGCGCAGCCGAGTAATCCTCCCGGATGCACCATATTCTCCTTAGTAACAGCAACATTGTTGTTATCTGGTTTGCGAAACCATCGTAAGTGCCAGGAGAGTAACCCCGCAGTAAAATAGCTTTCCCGATGCATCCGTAGCTCAGCTGGATAGAGTACTCGGCTACGAACCGAGCGGTCGGAGGTTCGAATCCTCCCGGATGCACCATATTCTCCTTAGTAACAGCGACGACGTTGTTGTATGGTCTGCGAAATCAGCGCCAGCACCAGGGAGGATAACGTTGCGTAAGCAACGGCCCGAAGGGCGAGGCTTAGCTGAGTCATCCTCCCGGATGCACCATCTTCACTCTTTACTCTCTCCTCACCATCCCTATAACCTCGTTTTCCATCACCGGTTTCATACTGACTTTTTTTATTGGCAAGCCGCGCTTTCCACTATAATTTATCCTTGTATATCAGCGTTATCAGGCTGAGTTAAATGCAAGGAGAGAAATCCATGAAATGGTTCAAAGCAATACCTGCTTTTTGCGCGACGCTGCTGGTGGCGACGGCCCTTACTGGCTGTGCCGGTTCGTCCACCAAAGAAAGCACCGGCGGTTACATTGACGATACCGTGGTGACCACTAAGGTGAAAACGGCGCTCTTTAACGATAAAGATATTAAGTCTTCAGAAATCAGCGTCCAGACCTTTAAAGGCCGCGTGCAGTTGAGCGGGTTTGTCTCCTCTGCGGAAAGCGCTAAACGTGCGGTGGAAGTCACCCGTCGGGTGCAGGGCGTGCGTATGGTCGAGAACGATCTGCGTATTAAATAAGACCCACTACCCGGTTTATGCCTGAAGGCGCCTGAGGGCGCCTTTGTCGTTTAAGCCGCTGGCCGCGACAACGACCGGCTTTTGCGATAGAGTAACTATTCATTAACCGGTTGGTGAGAAGACAATGTACGAAGGTTACGCAGGACTGATCTTTGATATGGATGGCACCATTCTCGATACCGAGCCGACCCATCGGCAGGCATGGAACGAGGTGTTGGGCCGCTACGGTATGCGTTTCGACGAACAGGCGATGGTCGCGCTCAATGGCTCACCAACCTGGCGGATTGCCCAGGCGATTATTGAACTCAACCAGGCGGATCTCGATCCACATCGCCTGGCGCAGGAAAAAACCCAGGCGGTTAAGGCGATGCTGCTGGACAGCGTACGCCCGTTGCCGCTAATTGAGGTGGTCAAGGCGTGGCATGGTCGTCGCCCGATGTCGGTGGGTACCGGCAGCGAAAGCGCCGTCGCCGAGGCGCTGCTGGCGCACCTGGGCCTGCGTCATTACTTCTCCGCGGTGGTGGCGGCCGATCATGTGGTCAACCATAAACCCGCGCCCGATACCTTCCTGCTGTGCGCCGAGCGCATGGGCGTTGCGCCGGAAAAATGCGTGGTCTTCGAAGATGCCGACTTTGGTCTGCAGGCGGCGAAGCGTGCAGGCATGGACGCTGTTGACGTGCGTTTGCTGTGAGCGACGCGCTGTCACTCACCTCGCTGTTTGCCAGTAGCTTTTTAAGCGCCACGCTGCTTCCCGGTAATTCGGAGGTTGTGCTGGTGGCTATGCTACTTGCAGGGGTCAGTCATCCATGGTGGTTAGTATTAATAGCAACAATCGGCAATAGCCTTGGAGGGGTAACTAACGTTATTCTGGGGCGCTTGTTTCCGCTGCGCAAAACCTCGCGCTGGCAGGAGCGGGCGGCCGGCTGGCTTAAGCGCTACGGCGCGGTCACGCTCTTACTGAGCTGGGCGCCGGTTGTCGGCGATTTACTGTGTTTGCTGGCGGGATGGATGCGCATTTCCTGGGGACCGGTACTCTTTTTCTTATGCCTTGGTAAGGCGCTGCGCTATATCGTTATTGCAGCAGCGACGCTTCAGGGCATGACGTGGTGGCACTAATTGGACTGATAGTTCATCCATTACAATTATGCTTATTCAAACGATTTCGACAGGCGGGAGGTCAAATTGATCCCGGACGTATCACAGGCGCTGGCCTGGCTGGAAAAACATCCGCAGGCTCTGCAGGGTATTCAACGTGGTCTGGAGCGGGAAACGCTGCGCGTGAACGCAGACGGCACCCTTGCAACGACCGGTCACCCTCTGGCGTTAGGCTCAGCGCTGACGCATAAATGGATTACCACCGATTTTGCCGAAGCTTTACTCGAGTTCATTACGCCGGTGGATGGCGATATTGAGCATATGCTGACCTTTATGCGCGATGTCCATCGCTATACCGCGCGTCAGCTGGGCGACGAGCGAATGTGGCCGCTGAGTATGCCATGCTATATCGCTCCCGGTCAGGATATTGAGCTGGCGCAGTACGGCACCTCAAACGTGGGGCGTCTGAAAACGCTGTATCGCGAGGGGCTGAAGAACCGCTATGGCGCGTTGATGCAGACTATCTCCGGCGTGCACTATAATTTCTCGCTGCCGATGGCGTTCTGGCAGGCGAAGTGTGGCGTGGAAGACGTCGAAAGCGGTAAAGAAGCTATCTCGGCGGGCTATTTCCGCTCGATTCGTAACTACTATCGTTTTGGCTGGGTGATCCCTTATCTGTTCGGCGCTTCGCCGGCGATTTGCTCCTCGTTCCTGCAAGGGAAACCGACGACGCTGCCTTTTGAGGAAGCGGGTAACGGTATGTACTACCTGCCGTACGCCACCTCGCTGCGCCTCAGCGACCTCGGTTATACCAATAAGTCGCAAAGCAATCTCGGAATTACGTTTAACGATCTGCATGAGTATGTGGCAGGATTGAAGCGGGCGATTAAAACGCCGTCGGAAGAGTACGCTAAAATCGGGCTGCAGAAAGACGGCAAGTATCTGCAGATCAACAGCAATATCCTGCAGATTGAAAACGAACTCTATGCGCCGATCCGTCCGAAACGCGTGACCCGTCGGGGCGAAACCCCGTCCGATGCGCTGCTCCGCGGTGGCATTGAGTACATTGAAGTGCGTTCGCTGGATATCAACCCGTTCTCGCCGATCGGCGTTGACGCCCAGCAGGTGCGTTTCCTCGATCTGTTTATGGTCTGGTGCGCGCTGGCCGACGCGCCGGAGATGAGCAGCGATGAGCTGCTGTGCACTCGCACCAACTGGAATCGGGTGATTCTGGAAGGGCGTAAGCCGGGCTTAACGCTGGGGATTGGCTGCGAAAGCGCGCAGTTCCCGCTGGCTCAGGTGGGCAAAGATCTGTTCCGCGATTTACGCCGCGTGGCGCAGACCCTTGACAGTATCCACGGTGGCCAGGCATATCAGCAGGTCTGCGACGAGCTGCTGGCCTGCTTTGACGATCCGGAATTAACCTTCTCAGCCCGCATTCTGCGTTCTATGATTGAAGAAGGGATTGGCGGCACTGGCCGTGAATTGGCGGATCGCTATCGGACGCAGCTGCGGGAAGAGCCGCTGGAGATCCTGAGCGAAGCCGATTTCATCGCCGAGCGCGAGGCATCGGTGGCGCGGCAGAAGAAAGTGGAAGCGGAAGACAGTGAGCCGTTCGAAGCGCTGCTGGCACGACACGCGTAGCCGCTGACGATACAAAAGAAAAAGGCCACATCAATGTGGCCAAACTTTCATCTCTGATTCAGGGATGATGATGATAATAAATGCGCGTCTTTCATATACTGAGACTCGCGGCTGAACAAAGAGTTCATTTTATTTTAAAAAAAATCACTCCCGGAGGTGACGAATGCCGTTGTTAGATAGTTTCACAGTCGACCATACCCGAATGGAAGCCCCAGCGGTGCGTGTCGCGAAGAAAATGAACACGCCGCATGGCGATGAAATCACCGTTTTCGATCTGCGCTTCTGCGTGCCGAACCAGGAAGTGATGCCGGAACGCGGTATCCACACCCTGGAGCACCTGTTCGCGGGCTTTATGCGCGATCACCTGAACGGGAATGGCGTGGAAATTATCGACATTTCGCCAATGGGCTGCCGCACCGGGTTCTACATGAGCCTGATTGGTACGCCGGACGAGCAGCGCGTCGCTGACGCCTGGAAAGCGGCGATGGCCGATGTGCTGAAGGTGAAAGACCAGAACCAGATCCCGGAGCTCAACGTCTACCAGTGCGGAACCTACACGATGCACTCGCTGGAAGAGGCCCAGGACATCGCTCGTCATATCATTGAGCGCGATGTACGCATCAACAGCAACGACGAACTGGCGCTGCCGAAAGAAAAACTGCAGGAACTGCACATCTAGTGCTTCCGCCACGGCCCGACGCCTGTCGCCGGGCCGCTCTCCTGACGCCGCCATGACGACCACCACGACTTTCTCCTTTCAGCACCGCCCGCTGGTGCCTTTTGCCCATGATTATGCCCACGGTGACCAGGAAGACTGGCATCAGCATGACTGCGCCCAGTTGCTGCATATTTTAAGCGGCGTGGTGCGGGTCGCGACACCGGCAGGTTACTGGGTGGTGCCTCCCGGGCGGGGCGTCTGGCTGCCGGCGGGAACGCCGCACGCGCTGCGTATGACCGGCAACGTGGCGGCGCGCACCCTGTTTATCGATCCGCTGGCGCGCGCCGATCTCCCGGCGGGTTGCCAGATCGTACAGATCACGCCGCTGCTGCGGGAACTGATCGTCTCATCCCTGGGACTGGCCGAGTGCTATGCCCCCGCCAGCCGTGACGAACGGATTTATGAGCTGATCCTCGATGAGATCCGCGGGATGGCGATCCTGCCGTTTGGCCTGCCGGAACCGCAAAGTGACACGCTGCGTCGGCTGTGCCAGCAGGTACGCGAGGCGCCGGGCGAAGCCTGGAGCAGCGGCCAGGCGGCAAAGGTGTGCAGCATGAGTGAGCGAACCCTTAACCGCCATTTTCAGCAGCAGACTAGCCTGACGTGGAGCGAGTGGGTGCGCCGGGCGAAGCTAATGGAAGCGCTGATTCGCCTGGCGCAGGGTCACTCCGTGCTGCGGGTGGCGCTGGAGCTGGGCTACGGCAGCCACAGCGCCTTCAGCGCCATGTTTCGTCGGGTGATGGGCGTCGCCCCCAGCGACTATTTTCGCCCTTCGACCTGATCGGCGACGCTGATCGCATTGCACAATGCCTGCAGCGAAGCGCGCGCCACGTCATTATCAATACCCACTCCCCAGTAGCTTTCACCTTGTGGAAAAACGCAGCGGATATAGGCGACCGACCGACTGTCGCTGCGCGCGCCAAGGGTATGCTCATGGTAGTCCTTGATCATAAACGGTTGTCTGAGCAGCGCGCTGAGGCCGCTGGCGGCGGCCGACAGCAGGCCGTTGCCCTGGCCCTGCAGGCGTCGGGTTTCGCCGTGGTGTCGCAGCGTCGCCTGCAGCGAAAGCTGGCCATCCTGTTGGCTGGCGCTCTGATAATCAAGCAGCGTCAGCGCAGGCTGCGCCAGCAGGCCGTAGCGCGTGCGGAACAGCTGCCACAGCGCGTGGTGGGTCATCTCTTTGCCGTCGCTATCGGTCACCTGCTGTACATGCTGACTGAAGTCCTGCTGCAGCCCGCGGGGCAGCTTGAGACCATGGTTTTGTTCGATAAGCCAGGCGCTGCCGCTTTTTCCCGACTGGCTGTTGACGCGGATCACCGCCTCATAGCTACAGCCAATATCCTGTGGATCAATGGGCAGGTAGGGCATCTGCCACGGATCGCCTGGCTGACGGGCATCAAACCCTTTTTTGATGGCATCCTGATGGGAGCCGGAGAAGGCGGTATAAGCCAGACTTCCCGCCCACGGGTGGCGTGGGTGAACGGGGATCTGGTTGCAGTTTTCCACCACCTCCACCACCCGGTTCATCTGCTCGAAGCGAAGCTCAGGGTCGATGCCCTGGCTGTAGAGATTCATGGCCAGCGTCACCAGGCAGACGTTGCCGGTGCGTTCGCCATTGCCAAACAGGCAGCCTTCCACCCGATCGGCGCCGGCCATCACCGCCAGCTCGGCGCTGGCGACACCGGTCCCGCGGTCGTTGTGCGGGTGCACGCTGATGCAGACCTCGCCGCGGCGGGAGAAGTGGCGGCAAAAATACTCGATCTGATCGGCATAGACGTTGGGGGTGTTCACTTCCACCGTCGCCGGCAGATTGACGATCATCGGCCGTTCGGCGCAGGGCTGCCAGACGTCCGCCACCGCCTCGCAAATCTCAAGGGCAAACTCGGGTTCGGTAAAGCAGAAGGTCTCTGGTGAGTATTCGTATTGCCAGCGGGTCTCCGGCTGTTGTTCGCACTGCTGGCGGATAAGTCGGGTGGCGCGGGTCGCCAGGGCGATCACTTCGGCTTTATCCATCCCGAAGACCAGCTCGCGAAACAGCGGCGCGGTGGCATTGTAGAGGTGGACGGTGGCCTGGCGGGCGCCGCGCAGTGCCTCAAAGGTGCGCAGGATCAGCGGATCCCGCGCCTGGGTCAGCACCTGGATGGTGACATCTTCCGGGATGCGCTGCTCGTCGATCAGCTGGCGGACGAAGTTGAAATCGGTTTGCGAAGCGGAAGGGAAGGCGACCTCAATCTCTTTAAAACCGCACTCCAGCAGCAGATCCCAGAACTGCAGTTTGCGGGCGCTGTCCATGGGCTCCGCCAGCGCCTGGTTGCCGTCGCGCAGGTCGGTCGACAGCCAGCGCGGGGCGTGGCTGATTTGCCGGTCGGGCCAGCGGCGGTCGGGCAGGGCAATCGGCGGATAGGGACGGTACTTTTCAGCAGGATGGCTCAGCATAGTGTTCTCCTTAATGGTCAGCCTTTATCCTGCCCGAGCACCGGGTGGCGAGCTTTCGCAAACGAGACAGAAACTAGCGAGAATTGGACAATCTGACGCCATAAAAAAGGGACCCGCAGGTCCCTTAGTCTGATGCTTAGTGTGCGCCCCCGCCGCCGCCGCCGGCACTGAATGGCGGCCTGGCGAACCACACCAGGCTGAGCAGAAGAATAAAGATCCCCGCCGAAACCCAGAAGATTTCGTTGGCGGAGATAATCAACCCCTGGTTGGTTATCTGCTGCGCTATCCAGCCGGAAGCCTGCTGCTGGGTCATTCCCATGCCCTGCAGCTGATCGTACATCTGCTGGGCGTTGGGGTTGAACGGCGTCACCGACTCGGTGAGCTGCGCATGGTGCAGCGCCTCACGGTTGGTCCACATGGTGGTGGTGATCGAGGTCCCGATGGAGCCGGCCAGAGTTCGGGTAAAGTTTGACAAGCTCGACGCCGCCGCCAGCCGCTCCGGCGGCAGGCCGGAGAGGGTGATGGTGGTCAATGGCATGAAGAAACAAGCCACCGCGAAGCCCTGGATAAACTGCGGCCACGCCGATGCACCAAAGTCCATACCCGGTTCAAAGGTCCACGCGCGCCAGTAGAAGCAGACGGCATACATAATAAAGCTGAAGGTGACCAGCCGACGCATATCGAGCTTATGGGCAAAGCGGCCAATAATCGGCGACAGAATGACCGGGATCACCCCCACCGGCGCCGACGCCAAACCGGCCCAGGTAGCGGTGTAGCCGTAGACCTCCTGCAACAGCTGCGGCAGCAGTACGATAGCGCCGAAGTAGAGCATATAGGCCAGGCTGATACACAAACAGCCGATGGTGAAGTTGCGCGACTTAAACAGCGACAGGTCGACTATCGGGTTATCGTCAGTCAGCTCCCAGACAATCAGGAAGCTTATCGCCACCACCGCCACGATGGTCAGGATGATAATCTCGTTGGAAGCGAACCAGTCGAGCTCTTTACCGCGGTCGAGCATCACCTGCAGGCTACCGATACCGATAATCAGCAACGCCAGCCCGACGCCGTCGATACGTCGCTGTTCGGTACGGGTTTCGCGCCCGCGCAGGGTTTGCAGCGTCATGATCACCACTGCGATACCAATCGGCACGTTGATGAAGAAGATCCAGCCCCAGTGGTAGTTATCGCTGATATAGCCGCCGAGAATCGGGCCACAGATCGGCGCGACGATCACGGTCATTGACCACAGCGCCAGCGCAATAGAACGCTTCGCCGGTGGGTAGTTGCTGAGCAACAGGCTCTGCGACAGCGGGATCAGCGGACCGGCGACGATCCCCTGAATGACGCGGAAGAAAATCAGCATCGTCAGGCTGTTCGACACCCCACAGGCCCAGGAGGCGATAGCGAATGCCACCGTCGACCAGACGAAGAGCTTCACCTCGCCGACGCGCTTCGCCAGCCAGCCGGTAATGGGGATGGAGATGGCGTTGGCCACCCCGAACGAGGTGATGACCCACGTCCCCTGGCTCAGCGACGAGCCAAGGTTACCGGCAATGGTTGGGATCGCCACGTTGGCGATCGTGGAGTCCAGCACCTGCATGAACGTCGCCAGCGACAGCGCAATGGTCATAATGACCAGTTGCGCGCCTTCGAGCGGTTTTTGCTGTTGCATTACGCTCACCCCGAATTATCCGGCGTTGGCCTGAATGATCTCGTCGATCAGTTTATTAACCGGCTCAAGCGCGATTTCGCGGGCATTGCTCTCGTAAACCGGGGAGCTTCGCACCTGGCTGGCCAGCATTTCGCCATCGCGATCGGTGGTGTTGACCTCCACCAGCGTGGAGAGGCCGATGCGCAGCGGGTGTTCCGCCAGCTGTTTTTCATCCAGCTCGATACGGACCGGCAGGCGCTGTACCACTTTGATCCAGTTACCGGTGGCGTTCTGCGCCGGCAGCAGGGAGAAGGCGCTGCCGGTGCCCATATCCAGGCCGACCACTTTGCCGGTGTATTTCACGTCATCGCCATAGATGTCGCTGATCACGGTGGCCGGCTGGCCGATGCGCATGTGCGCCAGCTGGGTCTCTTTAAAGTTGGCGTCGATCCACAGGTTGGTCGCCGGGACCACCGCCATCAGCGGCGTGGTGGTGCCGATCTGCGCCCCAGGCTGTACCGAGCGACGGGAAACGTAGCCGCTAATCGGGCTGACGATTTGCGTACGCTGCAGGGCCAGCCAGGCGTTACGCACTTCGGTGGCCGCCTGCAGCACCGCCGGCTGCTGTTCCAGTTTGGTGCCCAGCACGATCGCCTGGTTGGCGTTGTATTGCTGGATTGCCACGTCGAGTTCGGCCTGCGCGCTGGCGACGGTATCGCGGGCGTGCTGCAACTCTTCGCGGCCGATCAGGTTCGCGGCGCCCAGCGGGATGCGGCGATTCAGGTCAGCCTGCGCCTGGGCGAGGGCGGTCTTTTTGACGTCAATATTCGCCTGCAACTGCTTGCTGTTGATCATCTGCTGACGGGTTTGACGCACGCTGGCGGCCAGCTGCGTTTTGGCTTTCTCAAACGCCTGCTGGGCATCGGTCTGATCGAGCGTCACCAGCGGATCGCCTTTCTGCACGTAGTCCGTGTTGTCAGCCCAGACTTTGGTCACGCTGCCTGAGACCTGGGCCATAATTTGTACCTGGTTCCCTGCCACGTAGGCATCGTCGGTCTCTTCGTAGTGACGCAGTACCAGAAACCAGTAAATCCCATATGCCACGGCAATAATAATAAAGAGCAATGTCAGCAACAGGAGTGCGCCTTTGCGCTTTCCTTTTTTGCTGCCTGGTTGCTGCGGGGTTTGGCTCTCCGCATTTGCGCTCATGTTATTCTCCACGATCTTATTATTTCACATCGGCTGAGCCGACCTGTTTATCAGAAAGGCCAGCAGAGATCTGCTGGCCTGGCTGTTTTCCTTGCAACGTAAAAATGGGCTGAGCGACGCCGCCCTTAGCGTAGAGAGTCCGCCAGCACGCCTTCTTCTTCCATCTGGTCAAGGCGGCTCAGGAGTTTGCGGGTGATATGTTCGAGCTGATCTTTTTCGCTGGTGCTGAGTGAAGACCACAGCTGATGCAGGCAGTTATGCTGCGGTGGCAGGACTTCACGCAAAAACTGATGGCCCTTTTCGGTCAGTTGCAGATGCAGACAGCGGCGATCGTTATCGCTCTCGCGACGTTCAATCCAGCCGCGTTTTTCCAGTTCATCAGCGATACGGGTGGCGTTGGTACGCGACGAGCCCAGCGCGCAACTCAGCTCGGACGGCTGGATGCTGTGGTTTTCCTGTGACTCCAGCGTAATCAGCGCCATAAATAATGTCTCGTTAATTCCCTGCGCTTTGAGCATTTTATTGCGATTTTCCAGCAGCTTACCTTGCATATGCATGCAAAGACGAGTTAACAGGATCTCCTGGAACGGGAAATCTTCATGGCGGCTGGCGCGGAATTTGAGCATTTGCTCAATGGGAGTAAACGAACTATCCATTTGGGTATGACCTCATTAATTACAGCCGATATAATAACTATTGTGACAAATAAATCAAATGAATTATTGACTAAAATTGATACGTAAAGCTTAGAGTCCGCTGGTAATTTTCCATGCCAGACCGTAGGCCAACGCCGACAGCAGCGTCGGGACAATAATGCTGCGGGTTTTCCAGAAGGCGGCCCCCAGCACCAGGAAGCCGATCAGCGTCGGCGCCAGGCGATGGGCATCGGCGAGGATCTCCGGCACGCTGGAGACCACCAGCAGCGCGCAAATCGAGGCGATGCCGATGGTATCCAGCAGCACGCTGACCGGGCCACGGCGGGCAGGCCGGGCATGGCCGGCGCGCAAGCGCAGGGGAAGATAGCGAAACAGATAATTCACGCTGCCGACTATCACCCCGAGCAGAAGGACTTCACTGTTCATCCGGCATCCCCTTAAGCATGGCCTGGACCAGCGCCGTCAGACACCCGCAGACAATCCCGGCGAGGATGGCCGCCGGAATGGAAAATAACAAAATGCCACCCAGCGCGCCCGCCAGGGCTGCCGTGACGCAGAGTGACTGCTGGCGCTGGAATGAGGCCAGCAGGAAGCTCATAAACAGCGCCGGCAGCATAAAGCCGAGCGCGGCCTCCACCGCGGGATAATCCACCAGCAGGCCGTTGCCGGACCAGGCGCCGGCCAGCGTGCCGCATACCCACGATGCCCAGGAAGTAAAAGCGAGACCGAGCATCCAGTTTTCGCTCCAGCGGCGGTTATCGCGAACCAGCCTGGCGGTGGCCGCGGCGAAAACCTCATCGGTCAGGCCGAAGGCCCAGAGGGCGGTTTTCTTTTTATCCAGCGCTGAGCGAATGCGGCTGCGCAATGAGGGACCATACAGCACGTGGCGGACATCCATCGCCATCACCGTCAGGGCGGCGACCCACAGCGAACTGCCGGCGGCCAGCATGGCGGTGATCACAAACTGGCTGGCGCCGGCGTAAATAATGCAGGAGAAAAACAGGCTTTCCAGCGGGGTGAATCCCAGCCGGGTGGCGTTCAGTCCGAAGGCGAAAGCCACCGGCAGGTAGCTGATAACGATGGGGAGACTGTCTTTGATGCCTTCGCCGACGGTGGCGACACGTTCAGGTAAGGCACAGGTTAAGGGCGCGGGGTTTTCCATATGAATAACTTATCGCTGGATCCATGTGAAGGTGACAAATTGACCGATGGGTCCACCTTAACAGAGCGCGACGCGCCTTAACACTATGGAAATTCCTGGAATCCGCTTTTCCATACTCTGTGCTGCGAGCAAGGAGGGAAAGGGAGCCCGGATAAGACGGAGCGCCTTATCCGGGAGGCAGGGTTACTGCTGCGCGGCGAGCGCCGCTTTCACCCAGCTGTCGAACAGCGGCTGGTGGGCTTTGATCCAGCCATCGACATGACCGTTAATGTCGGCTTCGGAAGCATGGCCTTCGTGCATCATCGCATTCTCGGCGTTGATGTCGGCGATCGGCAGCTTCATGACGCTAAACAGGGTGGCGGCGGCCGGATTTTTCTCGGCCCAGGCTTTGTTGGCGACGATGTGCATTGTGTTCACCGGGAAGCCATAGTTGGCGCCGTTGGCCAGTTTGGTGTCGATGTTTTTCTGCTCGCCCGGCAGGGAGGAGAACGGCACCTGCAGCCAGACGACGTCTTTGCCAGGTTTCAGCACGTCGCTGACCCAGTACGGCGTCCAGGTGTAGTAGAGCACCGGTTTACCCTCTTTATAGCGGGCGATGGTGTCAGCCATCATCGCCGCGTAGTTGCCCTGGTTATGGGTGACGGTTTTGCTCAGGCCATAGGCGTCAATCTGGTGGTTAATCACCGCTTCGCAGCCCCAGCCTGGCGTACAGCCGGTGAGATCCGCTTTACCGTCGTTATTGGTATCAAACAGTTTGGCGATCTGCGGATCTTTAAGCTGATCGATGGAGGTGATGTGGTACTGCTCGGCGGTTTTTTTATCGATCAGATAGCCCTGGGCGGCACCTGAGACATACACCCCTTTACGATAGAATTTGTTATCACCGCCCGCCGCGGCGTACATGTCATCGTGCAGCGGCTGCCAGTTGGTGGCGATAAAGGTGGTATCCCCGGCGGCAATCGAGGTATAGGCAACGTTATAGTCCACTTCGCTCGGTTTCTCGACGGTGTAGCCAAGCTTCTCCAGCGCGCGACTGACCAGCAGGGTCTGGAAGGTCTCTTCCGAAATAGTGCTCTGGGCAGGCTTCACGGTAATCCCTTTGCCCGGCAGGTCGGCGGCGAAGGTGCTGGTGGCGATCAGGGTGGCAAAGGCGGCGGTGGCCATCATCGTACGATGTCGCATGGTGGTTCCTCTTATTGTTTAACGGGAAGAGCGACCCCCCGGCCTCGGCTGGTGCCGGGGAGCGGCGCTGTTATCGACTTATCGACAGAAAGGGCGAGTGATAAGCCCCAGTGGGCCGGTGGTGTACCAGCGGCGGTTGCCGCGACTGCGGGCGTCGCGACCGACGGCCTGGGTGAGGCGGTCAAGAATAATCGCGAGGATCACGATCCCCACTCCGCCGACGGTGGCGAGACCCATATCCAGGCGGCCGATGCCGCGCAGCACCATCTGGCCAAGACCGCCGACGGCGATCATCGAGGCGATCACCACCATCGACAGGGCCAGCATCAGCGTCTGGTTTACCCCGGCCATGATGGTGGGCATCGCCAGCGGCAGCTGAACCTTAAACAACAGCTGGCGCGGGCTGGCGCCAAACGAGCGCGACGCTTCGATCAGATCCGCGGGCACCTGGTTTATCCCGAGAATGGTCAGGCGGACGATCGGCGGCAAGGCGAAGATAATCGTCACTACCACGCCGGGCACGTTGCCGATGCCGAACAGCATCACGATCGGCACCAGGTAGACGAAGGCCGGCGTGGTCTGCATGGCATCGAGCAGCGGGCGGATAATTTTTGCCGCCCGCGGGCTGCGCGCCAGCCAAATACCCAGCGGCAGGCCGATAACCATGCAGAACAGCAGGGCGGTGAGGACCAGCGCCAGGGTGACCATCGCCTGCGACCAGGCGCCGATAGCGCCGATGGCAATCAGCGAAACCAGGGTGGCGACCCCCATGCCGAGGCTGGAGATCTGCCAGGCGATCAGCGCGAAGACGATAATCGCCACCGGCGCTGGCATCCCCAACAACAGCTGCTGGAAGGCGCTGAGGATGTAGTCGATCGGCACGCGGATCCCCTGGAATAGCGGACGGAAGTGCAGCACGATCCAGTCGATAGCGTGGGTGACCCAGCTGTCGAGCGGGATCAGCGTTTTATGGAACGGGTCCATGATGTTGAACGATTCCGGCTGCGGCGCGGGCGCGCTGTGCAGCCAGTCGGCGCCGCCGCCGTTGGCCGGCGCGGCAGTAGAGGCGCCACCCCAGGCATCGGCGGCCTGCGCAGCGCTGTCGGTTGCCGGGGCGCTGTCCCACGGATTAGTTTGATCAGCCATGATTCACCCCCTCGCGATCTAAAGCCTGGAGCAGCATTCGTTTGGAAATGATGCCAATGTATTGTTGTTCTTCATCCACCACCGGGACGGCGCACGGGGCGTGGCCGACGTGGGAGAGCAGATCGCTGAGCGGCGTTTGCGCCTCCACCGCCAGCGGGGCGTCAATCAGCGCCGCCTCGATCCCCTGGCCGACGCTGAGCGCGGTTTTCAGAGAATCGATCGAGACAATCCCGACAAAGCGATTTCCGCGTTCGATGACATAGCCATATTCCCGGTCTTCATCCTGTAATAATTTCAGCGCGGAGCGGGGGCCAAAACCTGGGGTTTTACGAATCAATCCAACCGGGCTGCGGCGGGCAATATCTTTGGCGCTGAAGACCTGGCTAATATCCACGCCGCGGAAGAAGGTGCGCACATAATCATTGGCCGGATTATTCAGTATTTCATCCGGCGTACCGACCTGGACCACTTCGCCATTTTGCATAATGGCAATGCGATCGCCAATTCGCATGGCTTCATCAAGGTCATGGGAAATAAAGACGATAGTGCGTTGATGCTTAGCCTGTAATTTGATGAGCTCATCCTGCATTTCGGTGCGAATGAGCGGGTCGAGCGCGGAGAAGGCTTCATCCATTAACAGAATATCGGGATTAATCGCCAGCGCGCGAGCTAAACCGACGCGCTGACGCATCCCGCCGGAGAGTTCATCCGGCCAGGCATGGGCATAATTCTCCAGCCCCACCTGACGCAGCGCCTCCCGCGCTTTTTGTTCTCGTTCGGCGGTCGGGACGCCGGCAAGCGCCATACCAAACGCCGTGTTGTCGAGCACGCTCATGTGTGGCATCAGCGCAAAGGACTGAAAAACCATCGCAATTTTCTTGCGACGCACCTCGCGCAGCTCGGCGTCCGACATTTTGGCGATATCGACTCCGTCAATCAGCACCTGGCCGCGGGTGGGTTCAATCAGGCGATTGAGAAGGCGAACCATGGTGGATTTCCCCGAGCCGGAGAGCCCCATGATGACGAATATCTCGCCTTCTTCAATGGCCAGACTGGCGTCTTTGACGCCAAGCGACAGCCCCGTTTTTTCCAGTATTTGCGCTTTGTTGAGTCCTTTCTCAATATATTTGAAAGCCCGGTTTGGGTGCTCGCCAAATATCTTATAAAGATTTTTAATTTCTAATTTAATTGCCATGCAATAGAGAAGTTCCTGTTATTTGTTTATTGCGATACGATACCCGATGGTGATTATGATCTTTTTACACCCTAACATACTCAGATTCTGTGACAACCCTCAATGGCAAACTCTCGGCAAAAGGGCGTGAGGGACAGAGCGGCGCAGCCCCCGTGATATAAGGGCTGAGCGTCAATTTGTTGTGGGTAATATTTTTTGATTATCTCTGGATAATTCGACTGAAATGGACCAGTTTTCTGTTAAATATGACGGAGTGATGACGGTTATGCGATGGAGAGAATATTTGGCAGATGAACCCACTTTTCTGCGTAATAGATCACCAGGAACCAGTCCGCCATATTCCTGGTGAAAGTACGGTTAAAAGTCCCAATCGTCGTCGGCGGTTTCTTCCGTTTTGCCTATCACGTACGAGGAGCCGGAGCCGGAGAAAAAGTCGTGGTTTTCATCGGCGTTAGGCGACAGCGCGGCGAGGATCGCCGGGTTAACCGCTGCCATCTCCGCCGGAAACAGCGCTTCATAACCGAGGTTCATCAGCGCTTTGTTGGCGTTGTAGCACAGGAAAGCGCTGACGTCGTCAAACCAGCCGCTCTCGCCGTACAGTTCCCGACTGTAGGCCAGCTCGTTGTTGTAAAGATCCATCAGCAGATCGAGGGCGAAATTTTTCAGTTCTTCGCGCTTTCCGGGGCTGACGATCTCCAGTCCTTTCTGATACTTGTAGCCAATGTAATAGCCATGTACCGCTTCATCGCGAATGATCAGACGGATCAGATCCGCGGTATTGGTCAGTTTTCCCCGGCTGGAGAAGTGCATTGGCAGCCAGAAGCCGGAGTAGAAGAGAAAGGATTCGAGGAACACGCTGGCGATTTTTTTCTTCAGCGGCTCGTCGGCCTGATAGTAGCCCAGCATCAGTTGCGCCTTGCGCTGCAGGGGTTCGCAGCTTTCACTCCAGGCGAAGGCGGCATCCACCTCTTTGCTGTGGCACAGCGTGGAAAAAATGGAGCTGTAAGAGCGGGCATGAACCGCTTCCATAAAGCTGATGTTCGACAGCACCGCCTCCTCATGCGGGGTCAGCGCGTCCGCCATCAGCGCCGGCGCGCCGACCGTGTTCTGAATGGTGTCGAGCAGCGTCAGCCCGGTGAAGACGCGAATGGTCAACTGCTGCTCCGCCGCGCTGAGGGTTTGCCAGGCGGGAATGTCGTTCGATAGCGGCACTTTCTCCGGTAGCCAGAAGTTGCTGGTGAGACGATTCCAGACCTCAAGATCTTTGTCGTCATCAATGCGGTTCCAGTTGATAGCGCTGATGCGCGTTAAATGGGTCATCCTGTTCTCCTTACAGTGCGCAGGACACGCAGCCTTCAATTTCAGTGCCTTCCAGCGCCAGCTGGCGCAGACGGATGTAGTAGAGGGTCTTAATGCCTTTCTTCCAGGCGTAGATTTGCGCCTTGTTGATATCGCGGGTGGTGGCGGTATCCGGGAAGAACAACGTCAACGACAGCCCCTGATCGACGTGGCGCGTCGCCTCGGCGTAGGTGTCAATGATCTTCTGGGGCCCTATCTCGTACGCATCCTGATAAAGGGCCAGATTGTCGTTATTCATAAACGGCGCGGGGTAGTACACCCGCCCGGTCTTCCCCTCTTTGCGGATCTCAATCTTCGAGACGATCGGATGAATGCTGGAGGTGGCATGGTTGATGTACGAGATCGACCCGGTGGGCGGCACCGCCTGCAGATAGCGGTTATAGATGCCATAGCGCATGACATCGTCGCGCAGCTGGCGCCAGCTTTCCCGGTCGGGCAGGGGGATACCGGCGCGGGCGAACAGTGCGCGCACCCGTTCGGTTTTCGGCTGCCACTCCTCCTGCAGATATTTGTCGAAGTACGCCCCGCTGGCGTAGCGTGACTGTTCGAAGCCAGCGAAGCGCTGGCCGCGCTCGCGGGCCAGCAGCATCGAGGTGTGCAGGGCATGCCAGGTCACGGTGTAAAAATAGATATTGGTGAAGTCCAGCCCCTCCGGACTGCCGTAGGCAATCCCTTCTCGCGCCAGGTAGCCGTGCAGATTCATCTGCCCCAGGCCGATGGCGTGGGAGGCCGCATTGCCGGCCGCCACCGAGGGAACCGACTGTATGTCGCTCATATCGGATACCGCGGTCAGGGCGCGCACCGCGGTGGCGATAGTGCGGGCAAAATCCGGCGAGTCCATGGTATGGGCGATGTTCAGCGAGCCGAGGTTGCAGGAGATATCCTCGCCGATATGGGCGTAACTGAGGTTCTCATCATAGGTGGATGGCGTACTGACCTGCAGAATTTCCGAACACAGATTGCTCATGGTGATCCGTCCGGCCACCGGATTGGCGCGATTGACGGTATCTTCAAACATGATGTACGGATAGCCGGACTCAAACTGGATCTCCGCCAGGCGCTGGAAAAGGTCGCGGGCGCGGATCCAGCGCTTGCGGACCCGTTCGTCGGCCACCAGCTGCGGATAGAGATCGCCGATGGCGCAGTCGGCGAAGGGTTTACCGTACAGCCGCTCGACGTCATACGGCGAGAACAGGGCCATCTGCGCGTCTTCTTTTGCCAGCTGGAAGGTGATATCGGGGATCACCACTCCCAGCGACAAGGTTTTGATGCGGATTTTCTCATCGGCATTCTCACGCCGGGTATCGAGGAAGCGCAAAATATCGGGATGGTGCGCATGCAGCCAGACCGCTCCCGCCCCCTGGCGGGCGCCAAGCTGGTTGGCATAGGAGAAGGCGTCCTCCAGCATCTTCATCACCGGCACCACCCCGGAGGACTGATTTTCGATGCGCTTGATCGGCGCCCCGGCCTCGCGCAGGTTGGAGAGTAAAAAGGCCACGCCGCCGCCGCGCTTCGACAGCTGCAGCGCCGAGTTAACCGCCCGGCCGATGGATTCCATATTATCTTCAATGCGCAGCAGGAAGCAGGAGATCAGCTCCCCGCGCTGCTGCTTGCCGGCGTTGAGGAAGGTGGGGGTCGCGGGCTGGAAGCGGCCGCTGAGCATCTCTTCCATTAGCTGCCGCGCCTGCTGGTCATCCCCCTGGGCCAGCGTCAGCGCCACCATTACGCAGCGATCGGCAAAATCCTCGAGGTAGTGCTTGCCGTCAAAGGTCTTCAGCGCGTAGCTGGTATAGAACTTCCAGGCGCCGAGGAAGGTCTGAAAGCGAAACGCGGCGCGCCGGGCATGGGCGAACAATGCCAGCACAAACGCGCGGTCATAGCCGGCCAGCACCTGCGGATCGTAATAGCCCTCACGAACGAGCCAGGTGAGTTTATCCTCCTGGCTGACAAAACTGAGGGTGTTGGGCTGTATCTGGGCGGTCATAAAGACCTCCACCGCCTGGCGATCTTTCTCAAACGGTATGCGACCCTCGCTGTCGTACAAATTCAGCATCGCGTTGAGGGCGTGAAAATCCGCCGCGGCGGTTATACGTTCTGCGGTTGTCGTTGCCAAAATTCGCTGACTCCTTTACGCACGTTGTCGATATCGTCGGGGGTTCCCATCAGCTCGAAGCGGTAGAGATAGGGCACGGCGCATTTTTGCGCGATGACCTCCCCGGCACGCCCCCAGGCGTCGCCAAAGTTGCGATTGCCAGCGGCAATCACCCCGCGGATCAGCTGGCGGTTATGCACGTCGTTTAAAAAGCGGATCGCCTGACGCGGTACCGCGCCGGCCGTACCGCCGCCGCCATAGCTGGGAACGATGAGAATATAGGGTTCGTCTACCTGGAGATGTTCGCGCTCGTTCAGCGGAATGCGCACCGCCGGCAGCCCCAGGCGCTGCACAAAGCGATGGGTATTCTCCGAACGGCTGGAGAAGTAGACGATGAGGCTCATGCGCTGGCCGCCGTGACGGAGGGGCGCAGGCGATTGATCATATCCGGGCGGAAGCCGCTCCAGCGTAGCTCACCGGCGATCACCACCGGCAGCTGGCGAAATCCCTGCTCGCGCAGGGTGTCAGCTGCATCCGGCTGCTGGTCGACGTTCACCATTTCAAAGGCCAGTCCTCGGCTCTCCATGGCTCGCCGTGTGGCATGGCACTGCACGCAGTCATTTCGAGTGTAAATAATAATGCGCATGATTCGTATTTCCATTTAAGATAACAGCACGGCGCTAAACGCAGCGTCGAACGTTGTGGGTCATTCGATAAGGAAATACTAGATGTAGTTGTTTGAAAGTTCAACCACTCAATATATAGCGTTTTTAGCAAGGAAATCCCCCGCCGGGACAATTCGGCGGAGGAGGGGGAAGGCTGTGCGGAACTACAGACGCATGGCGACGGCGAGTCGGTTGAAAGCGTTCATCAGGCTGATGGCTAAGGTCAGATCGCTTATCTGACGCGGGGTAAAATGTTCGCGCAGCGGCAGGTAAACGTCATCTTCCGCATGGCTGGCGGCAATGTCGGTGACCGACTCGGCCCACGCCAGCGCTGCGCGTTCGCCAGGTGTGAAGTGGGCGCTTACCCGCCAGCCCGCCAGGGCATCCAGTTTGCTTTGCGCCATACCGCCCTTGCGCAGCGCCTGGCTGTGCTTCTCAAGGCAGAAGGCGCAGCCGTTGATCTGCGAGACGCGTAAATAAACCAGCTCTACCAGGGCGCTGCCCAGCTCGCTTTTCTCCAGCGCGATGCTGGCCTGTACCAGCCCTTTATAGACTTCCGGGCTCAGTTCACTGAATGGCTGACGTAATTGGCTCATGGTGTTCTCCTCTCTAAGACGGCAGCCAAAATAGCACTATAATGGACTGCAAAAGATAGCCATATTGTGATGAAAAAAGCAGACCATAATGGAAGCGATCCACCTCCCTCTTTATCAGCGTATTGCCCGCCAGCTGAAATCGGCAATTGAACGGGGCGAACTGACCCCGGGCAGCCGTCTGCCCGCCAGCCGGGTGTTTGCCCAGGAGCAGGGTGTCTCCCGGGCGACTATCGAAAACGCCTGGGGTGAACTGGTCGCCCAGGGGTGGCTTGAGCGGCGTGGGCAGGCGGGGACCTTTGTCAGCGAGCGGCTCAGTCCGCGCCAGCTGGCGCCGGTAACGCCAGCGCAATCAGCCGCCTCGACGGACCCGTTGCCCTTTCAGATGGGGCTGCCGGCGCTGGATCTCTTTCCGCGCGGGCTGTGGGCGCGAGTGATGGGTCGTCGGCTGCGGACGCAGTCGCGGTTCGACCTTGCCCCCGGCGATCCCGGCGGCGACCCGCTTCTGCGCCAGGCGATCGTGGAGTATCTGCGCCTGTCGCGCAGTATTGACTGCCAGCCGGAGCAGGTGCTGATTACCGGCAACTATGCTACCTCCATGGATCTTATCCTGCGTACGCTGGCGCAGCCGGGGCAGCATATGTGGATGGAGGATCCGGGGTATCCCTTTATCCGCCCGGTCGTTGAGGCCAGGCAGCTGGTGGTGGATGCGATCCCGGTGGACGACGAAGGAATGGATGTTGGCTGGGGCTTGCGGCATCACCCTCAAGCGCGGTTTGCCCTGCTCACCCCGGCACACCAGAGCCCGCTGGGGGTCGCGCTGTCGCTGCCCCGGCGTCGCCAGCTGCTGGCGTGGGCGACAGCGCGCGACGCGTGGATTATTGAGGACGATTACGATAGTGAGTTTCGCTATCACGGCAAACCGCTGCCGCCAGTGAAAAGCCTCGATGCGCCGCAGCGGGTTATCTACGCCGGCACTTTCAGTAAGTCGATGTTTCCGGCGCTGCGCACCGCCTGGCTTGTGGTGCCGACCCCGCTGGCGGCGCGTTTTCATCAGACGGCGGAGCGCCAGCCCTGCACCGTTCCTACTCTGTGGCAGCAGACGCTGGCGGATTTTATCCAGCAGGGACATTTCTGGCGTCATCTGAAAAAAATGCGCGCCAGCTATAGCCAGCGCCGACAGTGGCTGGAGTCGGCCCTGCAGGCGCAGGGCTTTCAGGTCACGCCGCAGCAGGGGGGCATTCAGCTGGTCATGCCGGTCAGCGGCAACGATCGCCTGCTGGCCCGGCAGGCGGTTGAGGCCGGGCTGGCGGTGCAGGCGCTGAGCGACTGGCGTCTTCGCCATGCAGGCGAGGGGGGATTACTGATGAGTTTTACCAATATTCGCTCAGCGGCGATGGCCGATGCGCTGGCCCGGCGGCTCAGAGAGGCGATCGAGAACGATGGCGCATAAAAAACCCCTGCGGCCAGAGGCGCGCAGGGGCTGACGCGTATTTGTTATCTTCATTAGATTCCGTGAAGCTCGCGGGCTTCCGCTCGCCAGGCGCGCGCGGAAGCTGACGCTGTCTCTATTATCGACGTAAATTGAGCAATACGCCAATAAATACCCCGACGGCGGCTGCGGCGCCGACGCTGTGCCAGGGTTTATTGCGCACGTAGGTATCGGCGCAGCCCAGCGCATCACAGGCTGCCTGACGGGCATCCAGCGCCGCCTGCTGCACCCGGTTGTGACCATTGAGGCGGGCACGGGTCTCTTTCAGCAGCGACTGAGCTTTAACGCGCGCCGCTTCGGCTTCCTCTTTCGCGTCACTGCCCCACGATTTCAGCACCTCTTCCAGCGTATCCGCTAATTGACTGACATCGTTATGGATATCCTCAGCATTCTCGTCAAAATTGTTGCGGTTCACATGGTTAGCCATCGTTATCTCCCTTAATTCCATCGAGTGAGTAAGTGTAGGACAAGATTTTGAATTATGCTTACTGCTGTGGTTTCTGGAATATTCCGAAAGCACTGCGCTTAACGAATAAGGTAAGGTCAATGTGCGGTAAAAGATAACGAGGAATCAGTATGTATTTAAGACCCGATGAGGTGGCGCGTGTTCTTGAAAAAGCCGGCTTCACCATGGATGTTGTGACGCAAAAAGCGTACGGCTATCGCCGAGGCGATAATTATGTTTATGTGAACCGCGAAGCGCGCATGGGGCGGACAGCGTTAATTATTCATCCAGCGCTAAAAGAGCGTAGCAATATGTTGGCCGAACCGGCCTCAGATATCAAAACCTGCGACCATTATGAACAATTTCCGCTGTATTTAGCCGGAGATGCGCAGCAGCATTATGGTATTCCGCACGGATTTAGCTCACGGATGGCGCTTGAGCGTTTTCTGAATGGACTATTTGGCGAAGCCCAGCCGGCGATGTCGACAAATTAATACGACGGTTAAGACCGGGGCGGAGCAGGCTGGCGAGAGAGCGACTGGCAGGGGCAGTCGCTGGAATAGCGTCGGTCAGGCTTTCGCCTGCTGGTAGGGGGCCACGCGGAACAGGCGGCGGCAATAGTCGAGGAAGTAGCCGTAAGCAGCGCCCATCATCATCGATACCGCCAGGTTTGAGCTCACTGCAGCGACAATCTGGTGCCAGTCTGCACCTACGCTCCACAATATCGCGACATACACTGGCGACTGGAAAGTGACGTAGGCCAGCACGTCGGCCATATTTTTCATCCAGCCTGCCGGGCTAATGCGCCGGGCCTGACGCATCGCAAAGTCGCGATAAAAACCATAGGGCACGGCAATAATAATGTTGACCGGGATCGCCACCAGGCGCGACGATAACGACTGCTCAAACGTCATACCAGAGAGAAAAATTTCGATCATCATGTTGACGACGGTGCAGTAAACCACCATCGCAAAGGTGTCTGCAACCGCATGCCGCAAGCGGGAGTGCGCAGAGAACATCGGAGTGCTCCTCGAAAATGAAGTCAATAACGCCGAAAAATGCGCGTTGGTATAGCGTTTTTGGGCTGCCTGTTTTGATGTGCGTAGAGTATATCTCTGCATTAAAAGTGGCAACTAGCTATAAATTTTTATTTATTGTCTTTTTGTCGATAAAATACTCTGCGACAGTTGGTTTTCTGCCCGTTACGCTACTTTTATTGCTGGTTTTGTTAAATGTGTTTAATTTCAGTTGGTTACTTGACGTTTTTGCATGATATCTGACCAGGGAGGCGGCGTCTGACCGCCCGCTGTGGCGCAAAATCGCGTGAGCCTGTGATGAAGGTCTCGTTAAGATGTTTTTATGCCATTATGCCGGTTTTTGTGGTGAAAAATTCTAAAATGACGTGTGGCGTTTTATTCTGATTGGCTGGGTAACTATTCATTAGACCGTGTGGAGAGGGCCTGCGCATCCGCCGACGATAAGAGGATAAACCGCTGACCATAAAGGTAATATCGCCTGCTGAATATATTTTCATATCTTACCATCCGCCGCTTTTATTTATTCATGGTCTTGTTGGCCTGCGCTGGCGAAAAAGAACCGGGGATTTGCCGATATAGGGCAGGCGGAAAAGGTTTACTCTTTGCATAATATATTTATCTGGACAACCGAAGGCTGGAAATAAATAAGTGTTTCCATTACACTTGCTGCGTTGTATCTTTTAATTGGTTATCTGGGATTTCTTAATTTTATGTCTTTAATGTTACACAAACTGAATAATATCCGTTCACTGCGTACCCTGTCCCGTGAATTCTCCATTGACGTGCTTGAAGAGATGCTGGAAAAGCTCAGGATCGTCACTGAAGAAAAACGTACGCAACAGCAGCTGGCGGCGCAGCAGCAGGCGGAATATCAGGAAAAAGTGAATACCTGGCTTGAGCTGATGCGCGCCGACGGTATTTCTCCTGACGACCTCGTGGCCGATATTCAGCCGTCGATGGCGGTAGGGAAAAAGCGGCAACCGCGCCCGGCGAAATATCGTTATACCGATCATACTGGCGCAGAAAAAACCTGGACCGGTCAGGGAAGAATGCCGAAGCCGATTGCTCAGGCGGTTGCTCAGGGCAAATCGCTGGACAGTTTCCTCATTTAAAGCCGATCCGGCCGGTATCAGGACAGTGGGGGAGACCCGCCGTTCCGTCCGGCCTTATCACTCTCCGGGAGAGGGGCTTTAGCAGACGCCAAAGTCGCCCTCTTCCTGGTATGGCGTCACCTCTTCTGAGTTCAGCGTATAGCGCTCGCCCTGCTCTTGCGCGGCCTGAACCACCACCAGCTGTTCTCCCTGTACTTCAACCACTTTCAGTTTTGGTCCACCCGCACGCGGTTGTACCAGATCGCCGACAGAAAACATCATTCACTCCTCACGGTTAACATCCTGGATGAACCTCAACCATAGCTCAACGACTGGCCAGTGAACACTGGCTGTGCTGTTTTTTGTTAAAACAATTGGGGGTATATGTATTAATGTTGTTAATGTTTTGCTGGCGCCATACCGCTGCTGAGAAGGGGGGACGGCGAGGGTAGGGTTACCATCAATCAGGTCAGGAAAGACACCATGAAGTATATCGTTCTATTGATCATTGTTATTGCTGTTCTGTATGTCCATTATCGCGGGCGGGTGCGCTATCGTTTCTGGCGACAGCTCTCCGATCATTCAACATTTACTGCTCCGCTGAATGGATTTATGTATTTATTTTCCCGCGTGCCGAATACGCCATATCTGCGCCCGGAGATGTTTCCCGAGCTGGCGATATTGCAGCAGAACTGGCAGGTAATTCGCGATGAAGGTCTCCACCTTCAGCAGCTGGAGCAGATTAAAGCGGCCGATAAATATAACGATGCCGGATTTAACTCATTTTTTAAAACCGGCTGGAAACGTTTTTATCTGAAATGGTATGAGGAGGCCCATCCCTCCGCCAGCCAGCTCTGCCCACACACCACCGCGCTACTGCGCGATATCCCGTCGGTGAAAGCGGCCATGTTCGCCACCCTGCCAGACGACAGCCGTCTGCCGCGCCACCGCGATCCCTACGCCGGTTCGCTGCGCTTTCATCTCGGCCTGGCGACGCCGAACGATGACCGCTGCTTTATCGAGGTGGATGGCCAGCGCTACAGCTGGCGCGATGGGGAAGGGGTGCTGTTTGATGAGACCTATATTCACTATGCGGAAAATACCAGCGGTGAGAATCGGCTGATTCTGTTCTGTGATATTGAACGGCCCATGCGCTACCGCTGGGCGCAGCAGGTGAACCACTGGCTGGGACGTCATCTGATGAGCGCCGCCTCGGCGCCCAATGATACCGGCGATCGCATTGGCGGGATTAACCGGGCGTTTCGCTATATCTACCAGATCCGCATTGTCGGCAAGCGGCTGAAAAAATGGAATAAGACGGTCTATTACATCGTTAAATGGCTGCTGTTCGGCGGCATTGCCTGGCTTATCTGGAGTGCGTTTTAACCCTCATGACGCCGGTTCCAGGGCATGATCGCCAGCAGACGCGCCATGCCGCAAAAGCCGGTCACCCCGGCGAAGGTGAGCCCGGCGCCGACCGCGCCGCTGAGCAGGAAGAAGCCGCTGCTCACGGTATAGCCCAGCAGTACACCGAGTAAAATCAGGACGCCAGCGGCAATTTGTACCTGGCGCATCAGCGGCAGCGGCTGGGATTTATCCTCCTCAACCGGGAACCCCGCGGCCCTCCAGCCCTGAATCCCCCCGGCCAGCAGGCTTGCCTGCGCCGGTGCGGCGGCGGCGGCCAGGCGAATCGCGTTATTCTGCGTCCGGGAACCCGCCTGGCAGTGAAAGATGACTGTCTCTCCGGCCCGGGCATTGAGGGTCGCACCGTTGGTCAGGCTGGCCAGCGGCACCAGTTCGGCATCGGGAATATGTTCGCGCGCGTATTCATCCGCATCACGGATATCAATCAGTCTGGCGCCCTGGGCAATCAGCGCCCGGGCTTCGGCCGGGGTTAAGGTAGCGATGGTCATAGGATCCTCACGGGCAATAGAGCGTTTTCAGCGTGTTGATCACCTGCTGTACCGCAGGGTGGGTGATGAAATAGTGGATACGCTGGGCATCGCGCTCGCTGTCGATCAGCCCCTCGTCACGCATCCGCGCAAGGTGCTGCGAGGTGGCGGAAGGGCTCAGGCCGGTAGCGCGCGATAGTTCACCGGCGCTGGCCCGCGGCGCATCGCACAGTATGCACAGGATCAGCAATCGGTGAGGATTGCTCATGGCTTTCATCAGCGCGGCGGCTTCTCCGGCGCGGGCCTGCAGGTCTTCAGGTGTGGTCATATATTTTAGCTTTTTCTAAATTTAGATAACTCTAAAATAAAAACATCCCCTGCGCCAGCACTTTTTATCTGTGACTCAGGCCGGAACGGCGAGCTGGGCAATCTGCGCTCGCGCGCTGGCGATCCCTGCGTCGCGACCATGCGGACGATTGTCCAGCCCTTCGGCATAGATAAATTCCACCTCATGGATCCCCATCAGCCCCAGTACCGCGCGCAGATAGGGGGTGATGGCGTCGGTGGTCTCTCCCTGGTGAATACCGCCGCGGCTGCTGACGACCACCGCCCGAACGCCCTCGACCAGCCCCTGCGGCCAGCTGTCGGTGTAGCGAAAGGTTTCCCGCGCCCGCGCCACGAGGTCGAACCATTTCTTCAGGTCGGTCGGGACGTTGAGGTTATACATCGGCGCCCCGATCACCAGCAGATCGCTGGCTTTTAACTCGGCGATAAGCTGGTCGGAGAGCGCAACCGCCGCGCGGATGGCCGGCTGCGGATCCACTGCCCCGCGCAGGGCGGCGAACAGGGGGCGATCCAGTGTTGGCAGCGCCATGGCGCTGAGATCGTGTTCCGTGAGCCGATCGCGGTGGCCCGCCGCCCGGCGCGCCGCGAGAAATTCGTTAATCAGCTGATTGGTCAGGGATGTTTCGCCATTAATGCTGGATTTTAATACCAGAACGTTAGCCATGATGAGTGCCTCAAGTGAAGGGGAGAGGCAGAGACTAACACTGTCTTTTTTCTCTCTGGAGTGACATTATTTTCCTCTATTGTATCCCGTAAGGAACCAATTTGTGCGTGACGATCTGAACGCGATCCCGGTGTTTGTTACCGTGGTCGAGAGCGGTAACTTTGCCAGCGCGGCGGCGATCCTCCACGTGACGCGTTCGGCGGTGGGTAAAACCATTGCCCGGCTGGAAGCGCGCCTCGGCGTGGCGTTATTCCAGCGCACTACCCGTCGGCAACTGCTGACGGAAGAGGGGGAGCAATTTTACCACCAGTGCCGGGAAGCGCTGGCGCGCATCCGCGAGGCCGAAGAGGCGCTCCAGCGCGGGAAGGGCGAGGTGCAGGGGCGGCTGCGGATCTCGCTACCAGTGCTCTTTGGTCAGCGCTGCGTGGCGCCGCTGCTGTTCCGCCTGAGCCAGCGCTATCCGTTACTGAAGCTCGAGCTCCACTACAGCGACCGGCAGGTCAATCTGCTGGAGGAGGGGTTTGATCTTGCGGTGCGTATCGGAAACCTGGCCGATACCGGGTCGCTACGGGCGCGGGCGCTGGGGGAGCATGGCATGGTGCTGTGCGCGGCGGTAGAGTACCTGCGCCGCCAGCCGGCGCCGCAGACCATCGCCGGGCTGAGCGAGCACCGCACCCTCGGCTATCTGCACAACGGCCAACTGCAAAAATGGCAACTGTACGACCCGCAGCAGGGCGAAGTGCGCTTCAGTCCGCAGACGGGGCTGGTACAGGATGATTTTGCCGCCATCGCGGCGGCGGTGCAGCAGGGGATGGGCATCGCCTGGTTGCCGGACTGGCTGGTGGCGCAGGCGCTCGCCGACGGGACGCTGCAGCAGGTGCTGGCGCCCAGCGCTCAGGTGCGTTTCGCTATCCACGCGGTGTGGCCGGAGGGGCCGTGGCTGCCGCAAAAAACGCGGGTGGCGATCGATGCCCTGCGGGAAGGACTGCGCCTTGCTAAAAGCACACCGCCCAGCGGTTAAGGGTATCTTAAGGCGACCGGGCGATAATGACAGAAAGATGACGACTGAGAGCTATCGCCATGAACGCCCTGGAAACCCTGAATCAATCTGTTTTTTTCGCGCTTAACGCGCAGCCTGGCGCCGCGGAGGGCCTGCTGTCGCTGGCCCGTTTTTGCGCCAGCGGCATCGTGTTTATGATGCCGGCGATCGCGCTCGGCCTGTGGTTTCTCGGTGGTCGTGAGGGACACCGCCAGGCGCTGTTTATGACCCTGGCCGTGATGATTTCCCTCGGGCTGGGGATGGTGTGCGGGACGCTCTGGTTTCATCCGCGGCCGTTTATGATCCCCCTCGGCCATACCTGGATAAGTCATCTGGCGGATAACAGCTTCCCCAGCGATCACGCTACGGTGATGTTCAGCGCCGCGTTTGCGCTGCTGTCGCTGCGCCTGCGGGCGCCTGGTCTGCTGATGCTGCTGGCTGCGCTGCCGGTGGCCTGGTCGCGGATCTATCTTGGGGTGCATTTTCCGCTGGATATGGTGGGCGCAGCCCTGGTCTCCATTGGCGGGGTCATCGTGGCGAAGCGGGTCTGGCAGGCGGTCGGCCCACGGCTGGTGCTGCTGTGCGAGGCCGTCAGCCGGCGGATGTTCTCCTGGCTGCCGGCGCGCTTTACGCCATAGCCTCAGCGACGAGGCCGTCCGGTACGGGCGGCGCGGCGGTATAGCGTGCTGCGGGCGATACCCAGTATCTGTGCCGCCCGGCTGACGTTGCCGTTAACGCTGGCCAGGGTATCGACAATCAACTGCTCGTCATGGGCCTGCAATCCTCCGCGCGGCAGCGGCGCAGGCGCGGTGCGATACGCCTCCGGCAGCGCGTCGGGCGTCAGCGTGTCGCCCTCATCGGCCAGAGCCAGCATCACCTTCAGGACGCTCTGCAGCTGGCGCACGTTTCCCGGCCACGGCAGCTGGCTGAGGTGGACCAGCAGTGCATTTGAAAGCGTCACCCGGCGTGAAACACCGCCCAGGTCGCGCCACAGCGTGGCGATAAAGGTTTCCAGCGCCGGCCACTCGCGCAGCGGGGGCAGCGCCAGGGCATACTCCCGCAGGCGCCACAGCAGATCTTCACGGAATTCGCCGGCGCTGACCCGTTGCGTCAGATTGCGGTGGGTGGCGCAGATCAAGGCGAAATTCACCGGCACGCTGCGGCTGGCGCCCAGCGGGGCCACCTCTTTTTCCTGCAACACCCGCAGGAGCCGCGTCTGCAGCGCCAGCGGCATATCGCCGATCTCATCGAGAAACAGTACCCCGCCCTCAGCCTCGCGGATTTTACCGATATAGCCGTTTTTGCTGGCGCCGGTAAATGCCCCCGGCTGGTAGCCGAATAGCTCGGATTCGATCAGCGATTCCGGGATGGCCGCGCAGTTGATGGCGACAAATTTGCCACTGCGCCAGCGGCTGTGCTGATGCAGCGTACGGCTGACATACTCCTTGCCGCTGCCGGTTTCTCCCTCAATGCATAGCGCAATGCCAGCGTTGAGCAGCCGCAGCAGCTTTTCGCCTTCGCGCGGGCTGGTGAAAGGGAGATGCATGACCGGCGGGGCGCTTACCGCCACCCGGCGGCGGGTGGGCTCCCGCAGGCGATAGTGATAGCGGCCCTGCGGGGTGGTCAGCGGCAGCGGGACGCTGACCGCCCTTTGCGCCAGCGTCGGAAAAAGCGACGCAAAGGTGAGCTGGCCAAACTGCGCCGCGCTCAGGCCGAACTCGCGCATCGCCAGTCGGTTGCCGGCGGTGAGGACGTTGTCAGAAAAGACCAGCAGCAGCTCCTCGACGCTGTCGAGCTTGTCCACCTGCCGGTGCAGGCTCATCAGCCACTGCTCCGGATGCAGGCTCTGTTTCACCCACAGATACTCAATCTGCTTTGCCGCCGCCTTCACCCAGCCGAAGGTATGCTGGTGGGGAAAATCCGCCGGGCCGGAGATATCCAGCACCCCGGCAATACTTCCGTCCGGCCGCTGGAGCGGCATCGCCGCACAGTACAGATTCTGATTGCGGGTAAGAAAATGCTGGCGGCCATCGATTTCGCAGCCGTCATCAATGACCAGCGCGGTGCCAATGGCGTTGGTCCCGCGCCCGCTTTCGCTCCACAGATTGCCGGGGGCCAGCGCCACGCGCTGAGCCTTCTGCATCGCCTGGGTATCGCCGACGGTGTGCAGCACCAGGCCACTGGGGTCGGAGAGGACCACCACCGACTGCAGGTCCGCCACCTGGCGCGACAGGGCATCCACCACCGGCTGCGCCAGCTGCTGCAGGCTGCGGTGGCTGGCGAGCCGGTCTGCCAGCTCCCCGGCGCGCAGACGGGGAAAATCCTCGGTAGCGGGATCCAGACCATAGCGCTGGCAGCGAGACCACGAGTCGCTGAGCAGGGGGTTAGCGTTAACCTCTGGTGCGAGAAGATAGGGATTACCTGGCACAGGGCACCTCAGGGTCGATGTTGCTGTGTTGCAATATTGTAGCCATTTGGTTTATTTGGTGTTGCGATTTGCAACACAGAAGTGGACATCTGTGCGACAGCGCCTGCCATCCTGGTAAATAAATAATCCTAACTCATTAATAAATAATATAAATTGTTGGCAATAAAAAACTGGCATAACCCCTGCAAAGTGAGATGCGTTCGGCGGCAAGTTTAAAAAATCAATATGCCGCTGCGTCTCAACCCTACAGAAGGAGATTTGCGATGCGTTATGCACATCCTGGCCAGCCCGGCGCCCTGGTTTCATTTAAATCCGCTTACGGCAACTTCATTGACGGTAAATTTGTCGAGCCGCTGAGCGGTGAATTCTTTATGAATACCTCCCCGGTCGACGGCAGCAACATTGCGCAGTTTCCCCGCTCGGACGCCAAAGACATTGAGTTCGCCCTCGATGCCGCTCACCGTGCGGCGCCGGCGTGGGGTAAAACGTCAGTGCAGCAGCGCTCCCGGCTGCTGCTACAGGTCGCCGATCGTATTGAACAGCACCTGGAGTATCTGGCCGTCGCGGAGAGCTGGGACAACGGGAAACCGATCCGCGAAACCCTGAATGCCGACCTGCCGCTGGCGGTGGACCATTTCCGCTACTTCGCCGGCTGCCTGCGCGCCCAGGAGGGAAGCACCGCCGAGATTGACGAAACGACGGTGGCCTATCATTTCCATGAACCGCTGGGAGTGGTTGGGCAGATTATCCCGTGGAACTTTCCGCTGCTGATGGCCGCGTGGAAGCTGGCCCCGGCCCTGGCGGCGGGTAACTGCGTGGTGCTCAAGCCGGCTGAACAGACGCCGCTGAGCATTACCCTGCTGCTGGAGCTGATCGGCGATCTGTTCCCGGCCGGGGTGCTTAACGTGGTACAGGGATTCGGCAAAGAGGCAGGCGAGGCGCTGGCCACCAGCAAGCGTATCGCCAAGCTGGCGTTCACTGGCTCCACGCCGGTCGGGCGGCATATTCTCGCCTGCGCGGCGGAAAATATTATCCCCTGCACTGTCGAGCTGGGGGGCAAATCGCCCAACATCTACTTTGCCGACGTAATGGAGGGAGAAGAGGAGTTTATTGAGAAGGCGGTGGAGGGACTGGTGCTTGGCTTCTTCAACCAGGGGGAGGTATGTACCTGCCCGTCGCGGGCGCTGATCCATGAATCCATGTATGAGCCCTTTATGGCGCGGGTTATGGAGAAGGTGGCGCAGATCCGCCGTGGTGACCCGTTAGATACCGACACCATGATCGGCGCGCAGGCTTCCCGCCAGCAGTTCGATAAGATCCTCTCCTACATTCAGATTGCGCGGGAAGAGGGCGGGCAAATTCTGACCGGCGGCGAGCGGGCGGCTATCGCGCCGGCGCTGGATAACGGTTTTTATATTCAGCCCACGCTGATTAAAGGCCGCAACGATATGCGCAGCTTCCAGGAGGAGATCTTTGGGCCCGTGATCGGGGTGACCACCTTTAAGGACGAAGCGGAAGCGCTGACCATCGCCAATGAGACCCAGTTTGGCCTTGGCGCCGGGGTCTGGACGCGGGATACCAACCTCGCCTATCGCATGGGCCGCGGGATTAAAGCCGGCCGCGTATGGACCAACTGCTATCATGTCTACCCGGCGCATGCTGCGTTCGGTGGCTATAAACAGTCTGGCGTTGGCCGGGAAACGCACAAGATGGCGCTGGATGCCTATCAGCAAACCAAAAATCTGCTGGTGAGCTACGGCACCGCGCCGCTGGGTCTGTTCTAAATACAACCCCGCGCTTCTGTTCCAACCTCTGTCCGCAATCCGTCCGGGTTGCGGATTTTTTTTAACTGCAAAATAACCCTGCTATTTAGCCGGCTTTATTGAGCGGCATGACCAACACATTCACACGGCTGATGTAATATCTTTCACTTGAAAATAAAAAGGGTTCCACAACAAGAAATTATGCGCAGTGAGGCGGACACTTGTGCTTCATTTATGTAGCAATGATGAATATTAATACCAGGAAAATTCCTAATTTTCCTGTGCTGCCGATCGGAAGCACAATAAAACAAGACAACTTTTTGAGTAATTAACTTTAAATTTGTTAATGGTTTTGATCTGTTGTTGTTTGAAAGTGTTTTATTACCGTTTGTATAGATATGTAAATTAACATTGAAAAGGCATTTCAAAAATAAATTTTATGCCTCTGATAATCATTAACTTATTCGTAACATTGTGCCGGGTTGCCTTTTGGTAGGTGCGGTAATATATTTATTTCGCACACCAAAATAACTTTTTTAGCTTCTGTTTTTTATTAATGTTCACCTTTTGACAGAATAAAGCAGAGCGAGAGGGCGTGTGCCTACTATCCTGCGGAAGGAACGCAATGAACATTTACAAGGAGGAACTGATGAGCAGCTTCGCGATAGCCAAGCGCTATTGCCGATGACTGTGTGATATATTCGTTAACGATGAGATAAATAATGAAAACCCAACTTCGTATTATGGCAATTCTCATGGGCGCGCTGGTTTCGGGCGCGGCAATTTCAGGCAATACGCAACCGGCAAGATCGACAATGACCGTTAACCCAGGCGCCAGCGCAGGCACTCAGGGTACCGGTGGGCAGGTAATTTTTAACGGCTCTATTACCGACAGCTCCTGCAACGTCGACAGCGGTTCAACCGGCCAGACCGTGGATCTGGGCAAATGGGCCAGCAGCTATTTTACCGGCACCGGCTCCGAAACCACCAAAACTCCCTTCCATATCAAAGTCAAAGATTGCCCGGCCAGCGTGGCCAAGGTTGCGGTGCTGTTTGACGGCGCGCGCGATCAGTCTGATACCACTCTGCTGGCCACCAATGGCGGCGCCACCGGCGTGGCGATCAAGCTGTATGAAGACGACCAGAACACGGCGGTCAGCCTCGGCAAAGTGTCCAAAGATCACCCGGTCGTCGCGGGCGCCACTGCCGGCACCGGCTCTGCTGACCTCGAGTTTTACGCCGACTATGTCTCTACCGGGGCCGTGGCGGCGGGCGATGCCAACGGTACGGCTAATTTCAATATGATTTATAACTAATCTTATTGCGCGTTATTCAGAGCCAGTCCATTGCGTCAGGATCCATAGCAGATTGTTGAAATATTAATGGCGAAGCAGTCGCGATATATATTCGTGACGGTATTGTTGTTCCTGCTAATTATCTCAATGGTTACTGGCTCTGTTATTCACAGCTTTATTTTATTGTCTGTTCAACCTTTACCTGATGGTTATTAATGATGAAGAAAATAATTGCCGTTGCGGCTTTTCTGCTGTGCTCCACGGCAGCGCAGGCCGGTATTGTCATGGGTGGAACCCGTGTGATTTATCAGGAAGGGAAGCGTGAAGCCGCTATTTCAGTCACCAATGCCGATACTCACACACCCTATCTGGTGCAGTCGTGGGTGGAAAATTACGCGGAAAATGACAAGAGCAAGGTGCCCTTTATTGTGACCCCACCGCTGTTCCGTCTCGATCCGGAGCAGAATAACGTTCTGCGCATTAACTTTATTGGCGCCTCGCTGCCCGGCGATCGTGAGTCGGTGTTTTGGCTGAACGTCAAAAGTATTTCTCCGACGCCGCAGGGCGAGGTGAATAAGCTGCAGGTCAATATTAAGTCGAAATTCAAAATTTTCTATCGCCCCAACGGTCTGGCAGGCGACCCGGCAAAAGCCTGGCAGCAACTGAAGTTTACCCAGTCCGGCGGTCATCTGACGGTGGCAAACCCCACTCCCTATTTTGTCTCTTTTTACTCCGTCGCGGTGGGCGGGCAGAGCATCGATGAGCCTGGCATGGTGGCTCCGTTCGGCCAGAAAACGTGGCCGGTGAGCGGGCACGGCGCCGTCAAATGGCGGGCGATTAACGACTACGGTGGCGTCAGCGATTTCGCCCAGCAGTAATTCCCTTTTGTGATGACATGACCGGACGGCGCCAGCATGAAAAGAACAACAACAGCGAAGGTGCGGGAGTATGCCGCAATGCCAGTGACCGCAGGACGGGCGCTGGCGCTGGCGACAGTGCCGACGATGATGTTTTGTCTCAGCCCGCTGAACCGGGCGCTGGCCGACGACTATTTTGACCCGGCGGCGCTGGAGTTTGCCGACCCGCAGCAGCAAACCTCCGACCTGCACTACTTCGCCAAACCCGGCGGGCAGCAGCCGGGCACTTACTCTGTCACCGTGGTGGTTAACGATCAGGAGCTGGGTCAGGCTGATATTACGTTTGTTGACGATGGCGGGAAGCTGCAGCCGGTGCTGACGCCCGGTCAGCTGGCGGATTATGGGGTCAACGTCAGCGCCTTTCCCGCCTTTCAAACGCTGCATGAAGGAGAAACCTTCACCCGGATCGAGAAGTTTATTCCCGACGCCAGCAGTCGGTTCACCTTTGCTAACCAGCGCCTGACGCTGAGTATTCCCCAGGCGGCGATGAACGTGCAAAGCCGCGGCTATGTCGATCCCTCGCGCTGGGACGATGGCGTGCCGGCCGCGTTTGTCGATTACTATTTTTCCGGCGCGCAAATAAAGAACGCCGATGACGGGGAGAGCAGCCGCTCAAACTACCTCAATTTACGCAGCGGCGTGAACCTGGGCGCCTGGCGGCTGCGCAACGTCTCCTCAATGCAGTACGACCAGCAGCGCCGGCACTGGGATACCCAGAGCACCTGGCTGCAGCGCGATGTCCGCTCGCTGAAGAGCTTGCTGCGGATCGGCGATACCTACACCACCGGCGATGTGTTTGACAGCATCCCCTTTCGCGGCGTCCAGCTGATGTCTGACGATGAGATGCTTCCGGACAGCCAGCGCGGCTTTGCCCCCACCATCCGCGGCGTGGCGCACAGCAATGCCAAAGTGACCGTCTCTCAGCACGGGTATGTGATCTACGAAACCTTCGTGTCGCCGGGGGCATTTGCCATCAGCGATCTTTACCCCACCTCGCAGAGCGGCGATCTGGAGGTGAAGGTGACCGAGAGCAATGGTTCGGTGCGCACCTTTACTCAGCCCTATTCCGCAGTTCCTTTTATGCTGCGCGAAGGGCGCGGCAAATTCAGCCTTAGCGCCGGGCGCTACCATTCGGGGGCGGATACCGTCCGCTCGCCGGAATTCCTGCAGGGAACCCTGTTCTACGGTCTGTCGGCGGGGTTTACTCTCTACGGCGGTACGCAACTGGCCCAGGACTATCAGTCCTGGGCGCTGGGCCTGGGTCGCGGCTTCGGCGAGTTCGGATCGCTGGGAGGCGACGTGACCCAGGCCATCACCCGCACGCCGTCGGGCAAGCGCTACGCGGGCCATTCGCTGCGCGCCCAGTATCAGAAAGATTTTGTCAGCTCGGGGACCTCATTCAGCCTCGCCAGCTACCGCTACTCCTCCAGCGGCTATTACGATTTTGCCGAAGCCAGCGCGCTGGAAAGCGCGCAGGGGCAGGTGGACAACCGGCGTCGCCGGGAAGAGCTGTCGGTGACACAAAGCCTTGGCGGCCTCGGCAGTCTGGCGATCTCCGCCTGGTCGCAGGATTACTGGCACCGGCAGAGCCGGGATGAGACTGTACACCTCGGGTTCTACAGCGCCTGGAAGGGGATCTCCTGGGGCGTGGGCTATTACTACACCCGCGCCAGCAATCAGGAAAAAAATGACCGTTCCTGGTCATTTAATATCAACATCCCGCTGGGCGGCCCGCTGTCCGACAGCGCGGTAAGCTATAACACCACCTCGGACAGCAATGGCTATACCTCGCAGCAGGTCTCGCTGTATGGCGCGGTGCCGACGCGGCCAAATCTGTTCTATTCGGTCCAGCAGGGCTATGGCAACCAGGGGCGAGGCAGCAACAGCAGCGTCGCGCTGGATTACCACGGCGGCTTCGGCAACGCCCAGCTCGGCTATCGTCATGACGCCGCCAGCAACCAGCTGACCTGGGGAGGCGCCGGCTCGGTGGTCGCGCATCCGCACGGCGTCACCTTCGGCCAGACGGTGGGCGAGAGCTTCGCCATCGTCCGCGCGCCGGGGGCCGCTGGGGTGGCGGTACAAAACGGCAACAATGTGCACACCGACTGGCGCGGCTATGCCGTGGTGCCATCCCTGACCGCCTATCGAAAAAATGTCATTACCCTCGACACAGAGTCGATGGCCGACGATACCGACGTCGATCAGGAGGGGCAGACCGTGATCCCCGGCGGCGGCGCGGTGGTGATGGCCAACTACCGGACCCACATTGGCAACCGGGTGCTGTTTACCCTGCGCAATGCCCAGGGGCCGTTGCCGTTTGGCGCCAGCGCGCGGCTGGTCACGGCGGAGGAGAGCGGCAATGCGCCGGGCGGCATGGTGGCCGACGGTGGGCAGGTGTACCTCAGCGGCGTGCCGCAGGAGGGGACCCTGGCGGTGAGCTGGGTCGTTAACAACCAGTCGCAGAGCTGCACGCTGCATTTTCAACTTCCGGATAACCCACAGCAGAGTCTGAATACGGTGAAAACCGTCTCCGGACTGTGCCAGACACGCTGAGGCGGCTATGAAATCTGTTTTTCGTCTACTTCCTGTTCTCTTTCTGCTGGCGCTGAGTGGTTACCTCCCCGGCGTGCGGGCTGAAACCTGCCGCGCGAATATCGGCCAGACCACGGTCAATATTCCCAATATCAAATATTTACCCACGCTGCCGGTCAATACCCAGATGACCAGCGCGATGGCGGATAACGGCAGCGGGATCCCCTTTTCCTGCGACCTGCAGCTGCCGACGGCGAGCGCCAAACGCATCGTCTATAAGCAACTGAAAACCGGCGGCTCGCCGGTGGTGATTAACGGACAGCACGTCTACCCCAGCGCCATCGACGGCATCGGTTACTCGCTCAGCTTTCAGTGCGCGGGCGGCCCGATGCGCGCTATCGATGGCAGCCACTCCGCAGGCGGCGAGTCGGTGGTGGTGTGCGACAGCGCAATGCTTCCGGCGCTGATGACGCAGCAGCAAACCACGGTCAGGATCGCGGTGACCTTCTATAAAACCGGGACGGTGCAGCTGGCGGACGGGACGCACACCAACTCGCCGTCGCTGCCGCAGGTGGGGGAGATGACCATTGAGCAGCAGGCCAGCGGGAGCGCCAGCTATGTCGCCAGCGCGCCGGTCAGTATCGATATGGCGGCCCTGAACGTGGACATCGGCAGCAGCGGCAGCTGTCAGGTAGCGACGTCGACGATCCAGGTCACTCTGGGCACGGTAAACCGGGCGGAGTTTCACGGTAAAGGGAGCACCGGCGGCCAGGCGAAGCGCTTTTCGATCCCGGTGTTCTGCCCGTCGCCGACCGACGTGCGCATCGGCTTTTTCGGCGTCAGCGTGGAGAGCGATACCCTGGCCCTGAGCAAGGCCAGCAACAGCGCCAGCGGCGTCGGCGTGAAGCTGACCTACGGTAATAACCCCGGCGCGGCGGTCTCTGATGGCACCAGCGTTAAGATCAATGAGGCCAGCAACTTGCCGATCCTGAAAAGGGTGACCGGCACAAACGCCGGTACCGCCGAGGCGATCAATTTTAACGCCCAGTATGTGCAAACTGACGCCACGGTGGGGGCGGGCACAGCCAACAGCATGGTGACCTTCGCCCTGGAGTATAACTAGCCTGACGCTGGCGCATGGGCATTCTGCAGGGGGATGGGCACCACTGCGCCGTAGTCGTCGATATAGTTCAGCTGGTACAGGCGAGTGCTGTCGGTGGTCATCACGGTATGGCTGCTGTATGGCCGGAGCATCACGTTTCTCATCGGCGAGAGGTGGCCTTTATTATCGATCAGCGTCCCGTTGACCAGGGTGATATGCAGTGGGCCTGAGTTGGTAAAGCGCAGGTGATTCCCGCTCTGCTGCCACTGCAGCTTTTGCACCTCTCTGGCGAGGGTGGTGGTGATGGCGGGCGGACGATAAAAGAGCTTCAGGCGGGTACGGACGACAAATTGCAGCGTATGCGTGCCGACGGCTGCGGGAGGCGTCTCCTGGATATTGACCCAGTACACGCTTTCCCGATCGCCGGGCAGCCCGCCGCCGAGATAGATAAAGCGCAGCTGGGCGGATTGTTGCGGCGATAAATAGACCTGCGGCGGCGTCGCCACTATCGGCAGGCCGACGCGCGAGGTATTGAGTCCGGCGTCCAGCCAGATCTGCACTTTATAAGGCGTGCTGCTGCGATTGTGAATGTTCAGGCTGGCGACCTTTTCTTTCCCGGAATAGACCACCCGCGTGGCATTAATGGTGATCCCGGCGCAGGCCTGAAAGGTCACTGCGCAGAGCAGAATCGCCAGCTGTGTTTTCATGAGGACTCCCTTGACGTCTCATCCCTGACCGGGAAGCTATTCCTGCATAATGGTAAATCGGGCCGTCGCATTGCCGTCGCCGGGATCGGCGTGGGTTTTGTCCCAGGTGTAATAGAAGGCGTTCAGCCTGAAGGTTCCGGAGCCGCCGTCCAGCGGGATCTCTATGCGGGGATCGTGTTGCGGATCAAGGCGTTCATCGAGGCTGAGCGGGGTGCCCGTGCGGTCAGTGAGCAGAATACCTACCTTGCTGGCCGGCTTACCGCTGCCGTCGAGCGCCAGCACGCGGTTTTCAGGTGTGTCGGCAGGCGAGGGGCCGTCAACCACAATGTAGTAAGTGCCTTTCTCACAATCTTTAACGCGAATGTCGATGCCGACCGCCGGCCCGGTCCCAGACTGACTGTTTTTCAGTCTCGACAGCGGAATAGCGCCCATACTGACGTCGATGACCCCGCTGTCGCTCACCCCTTCGAGCTTGCAGGAGGCGTTCACGACCTTGCCGATGAAATTCAGCTTGCCCTCTGCCGCGAGTGCAGGGACAGCGGCCAGCCCGGCAAAGACCGTCGCCAGACACAGCGTGATTATTTTCATTTTCTTTCCTTCTCTATTGCCCGTAAAGCTGGCGCCAGGGCCGTTATTTTGATGAGTCTTATTTACGCCAGGTATGTTTTTTATTAATTCATCTGACTGACAAATTTATTAATACCAGGAAATAAACTGGCTTGTTATTTAGGGGCTGCTTTTGTCGGGATAGTAGCGTGGGGGAATTGCGACGTAAATAAGACGGTTATTAACGCGAGTTGAATGCCAAATATCGCTCGATAAAATAAATTGCTATTTTAATTCAATGCATTAGAAATAGCTTATTGCTCTTTTTTGCCAGGTGTTCGAACCCACTTCATGGTGGAAAATACGATCGTTCACGTAAGGCTACGCCCGGCAGATGAGGGATCATTCACCGGAGGGGGGCTGTTTTTTATCGCCAGATTTGCGATCGGCAACCGTGCTGCCGGGTTGTATGTCACGATGATTAAAAATAGGATGAATGCCCTGGCGTATGCTGCGGATGGTGTTGACTGATAAGCGACCGATCACCCCGGCGCGAAAAATCGATAAGGATAAGGATGGCGAGATGAAACTGACGGTGGGGCTGGCGCTGACGCTGGCGATAATGACCTGCGGCGCCCAGGCGCGCGATATGCAAACCATCGAGCACAGCGGTGAGCTGAAAGTGGGCGTGCCGGGCGATTACGCCCCGCTGGCGTTTCGCAATGCCGCCGGCGAGCTGCAGGGCTATGACGTGGACATGGCCCGCGATCTCGGGCGCACGCTGGGGCTGAAGGTGAGCTTCGTCTACACCAGCTGGCCAGCGCTCGCCGCCGATCTGCGGGCGGACAAGTTTGATATTGCGATGGGCGGCGTGACGCAGACTCCGGCGCGGGCGAAGGACTTCGCCCTCAGCCACCCGGTAGTGGCGAACGGTAAAATCGCCTTAGCCAACTGCCAGTCCGCCCCGCGGCTCGGCTCGCTGGCGAAGATTGACCGCCCGGAGGTGAAGGTGGTCGTCAACCCTGGCGGCACAAACCAGAGCTTTGTCGATGAGCATATCAAGCAGGCGCAGATCATTCGCGTACAGAACAACGTCGACAATCTGGAGGCGCTGCGGCAGAAAACAGCCGATATGATGGTGACAGACCTGATCGAAGGCGACTATTACCAAAGCAAAGAGCCCGGCGTGTTCTGCGTTGCTAACGAAACACCGTTCGCCGGCACCGCCAGCGACAAGGTGTATATGATGAATAAGGATAACCCGGCGCTGCTGGAGAAAGTGAACCAGTGGCTGGATAGCCAGGACAAAGAGGTTCTCAAACGGAAGTGGAAAATTCGCGGTTAACGCGGCGGCGCGCCACCGCCGGCAGACGCGTCCGGCGGTGGTTATCGTCCACGGTTAGCGCTGCGGCGACAGGGGCTGTCGCGCGAGGCCGCGGAAGTAGCAGGCGTAGCCGAGGGTGGCGGTCAGGCACAGCATATAGCCAAACGACTCGCTGCCTTCCTCGACCGTGTTTTTCACCACCCGGGCGTAGTTCTCATCCAGCACGGCGTACCACAGGCCGTGCATGCCGAACAGCCGCGAGAAGACCAGAATCGCCAGCAGGCCGCTGATCATCATCCCGTAATAGGGCGTGCGGGTATACTCCGCCAGCTGCGACAGGGTCTGACGCAGATGGCGCAGCGGCGCCAGCAGCGACCCTACGGTGGCCAGCAGGGCAAACCACACCCAGCTGCCGTGGGAGAGCAAATCAAACAGGCCATCCAGTTCACGGATCAGCATGGCGAGGAAGAAGCCGCCGATGAGGATATTGCTATAGCGCAGGTGGGTATATTTTCGCGCCAGCAGGAAGTGAACCAGTACGATGACGGCCAGCACGCTCTCCTGCACCACTTCGGTGAGCGACACCTCCGGGATGTCGTTGCCAAACACCCGAATATCCACCCACAGACAGAGTACCGCGAGGGCGGCTGCGACCGCCGCGCCGAGAAAGAATAGCAAGCTTCGTAACAGAGACATTAACACCACAACTTATACTTAAAAGAAATATCATAAGTTTTGGGAATGCATGTTCCTGTTCACTTTGTGCGACTTTGCCGCGTTTTTTTAACATTTTGCGCGGTTTAGCGCCGGCGAAGGCGACAGGGGAGGGTGACTCCCCTGAATGAGGTGGGCGTCAGAGAATATCATCCACCACGCCGCCGTCGACGCGCAGTGCGGTGCCGGAGGTGGCCGATGCCTGCGGCGAGCAGACGTAGACCACCATATTGGCGACCTCTTCCACCGAGGCCGCCCGCTGGATCACCGAGCTCGGACGATGGGTCATGACAAACGCTTTCGCCAGTTCCTCCAGCGACTTGCCGGTTTTCGCCACGTCGTCTTTCAGCATCTCGGCAAAGCCGTCGGAAATCGTCGGCCCTGGCAGTACGCTGTTAACGGTCACTCCGCTGCCGGCGACATATTTCGCCAGGCCGCGGGCCAGCGACAGCTGCGCGGTCTTGGTCACGCCATAATGGATCATGTCCGCCGGGATATTGCGCGCCGATTCTGAGGAGATAAACACCACCCGCCCCCAGCCTTTACTGACCATCGCCGGGAGCAGCCCCCGTGACAGGCGTACGCCGGACATGACGTTGGTCTGCCAGTAGTTGTCCCATGTCGCGTCGTCGGTGGCGTAGAAATCCTGCGGGCCATAGATCCCGGCGTTATTGACCAGAATATCGACGCCGGTCACCGCCCGCAGCAGCTGGGCTGCGCCGTCGGCGTCGCTGAGGTCGGCGATGGCGGGTCGCGCCTTCGCGCCCGACACCTCATTTTGCAGACGAGCGATGGCGGCGTTCACGCTCTGCTCGCTGCGCCCGTTAATGATGATCTCTGCGCCGCTCTCCGCCAGGCCTTTGGCGATGGCGAAGCCAATACCCGCCGTGGAGGCGGTGACCAGCGCGACTTTCCCCGATAAATCAATCTTCATGTTCCTGCCTTCTGGTTGTGGATCTCCCATTAAGCGTAGCAGCGGCAGTATGGCTGGGGATCAGTAACCGGCGTGCTTATTGACCAGGTTCTTCAGCGGCAGCCCGCGGCGCTGGCGCTGAATGTTCTCCAGCAACTGGCGGGCGATCACCTCGGCAGGGGCCGCAGAGGCCATATGCGGGGTGATGACCACCTGCGGATGGCGCCACAGCGGATCGTCCGCCGGCAATGGCTCCTGCGGGAAGACGTCGAGCACCGCCCCGGCGAGCTGGCCGCTCTCCAGCGCCGCCAGCACATCGTCATTGACCATATGCTCCCCGCGGCCGCAGTTGATCAACACCGCCCCGGCGGGTAGCCGGTTGAACAGCGGCGCGGCGAGGATACCTCGGGTCTGCGCGGTGAGCGGCAGGAGGTTAATCAGCCCGTCAAGCGACCCAAGAAAGTGGTCGAGCGCCTCCTCGCCGCGATAGCAGGTGACACCAGCCAGCTGCTTTTCACTGCGCGACCAGCCGGAGACCCGATAGCCGAGGCGGGCCAGCTGGTCTGCGATATAGCCGCCAATTTCGCCCAGACCCATAATGCCGATATGGAAGTCGGCGGCGGCGCGCTGGGGATAGAGCTTCCAGGTTTGGGTTCGCTGGTGGGCCAGCGCCCGGTCGAAATGGCGCTGAAACCACAGGACGCTCCACAGAGCATATTCGAACATGCCGTGGCGAAAATCTTCATCGATCACCCGGCACAGCGGGATCTCGCTGGCGAACAGCGCGGGCGGCAGATGATCGACCCCGGCGGACGCGGCCTGGATCAGCTTCAGCCCCGGCGAGCGGCTCAGCAGCTGCGGGTCCGGGAACCAGCAACTGGCGTACTGGGCGTCGCGTGCCGCCTGGTGATGGGGCAGAAGCGCCGTGACGTCGGGAAACTGCTGCAGGGCGGCGCAAATATCGCGGGCGAAATCCGCGTCGTTACAATCCACAACGATAGTGATATCAGACATAGGCGTTAGTCTTTGTAAGAGGTATCGAGACGGTCAAGACGGCGCAGCCACGCCTGCCAGACCTGTTGACGTTCATGCTCCACGCCCATCAGCTGCTCGCAGGCGTGCTGGCTGAGGTGCGGAGCGATGGTGTGGATCGGGCTGAGGGCCGCCAGCTGGGCGGTGGCCATCTGGATCTCGCAGGCGCGGTTCAGGTAGTACATGATATAAAACGCATCGGCCACGGTGCGGCCCACCGACAGCAGGCCGTGGCTCTGCAGGATCATGGCGATATTATTCCCCAGCGAGCGCTGGATGCGCGCCCGTTCGTCGAGGTCAAAGGCCACCCCTTCATAGGGATGGTAGCCGACGCGCTGGTAAAACTCGGTGCTGATCTGGTTAAGCTGCAGCAGGCCGTCCTCGCAGGCGGCCACCGCCATCCCCGGTAGCGTATGGGTGTGGATCACGCAGTGGGCGTCTTCCCGGGCCATATGCACCGCGCTGTGGATGGTGAACCCCGCCGAGTTAGCCGGCGCGTCGCCCTCTACGACCTTGCCCTGCATATCCACCACGATCAGGTTGCTGGCGGTGACTTCGTCAAACATCATGCCGAAGGGGTTAATTAAAAAACGCGGCTCGCCATCGCCGGGCAGGCGCACGGAGAAGTGGGTGTAGAGGGTATCCTCCCAGCCGAACAGCGCCGCCAGCCGGTAGGCGGCGGCCAACTGCTGGCGCAGGTGTTGCTCAGTTGCCATTTAGCGTACTCCCATAAATTCACGGATTCGTTGCAGAGAAGGGGCCTCCAGCGGGCTGCGGATCACCTGCGGGGCGATATCGGCCTGCACCACGCCGTTCTCCATCAGCACCACGCGGTCGGAAATCGACAGGGCGAACTCCATCTCGTGAGTGACAATCAGCATGGTCATGCCTTCGCGGGCCAGCGACTGAATGACCTTCAACACTTCGCCTACCAGCTCCGGATCCAGCGCCGAGGTTGGCTCGTCAAACAGCATAATGTCCGGTTTCAGCGCCAGCGCCCGGGCGATCGCCACGCGCTGCTGCTGGCCGCCTGAGAGCTGCCAGGGGTATTTGTGGGCATGGGCCAGCAGGCCGACGCGGTCGAGCAGCGCCAGGGCCTGTTCGCGGGCGACCGGCTGGTCAAGCAGCTGGTGATAGCGCGGGGCCAGCATCACGTTGTCGAGCACCGTGCGGTGGGGGAACAGGTTGAAGCTCTGGAAGACCATGCCGATGCGCCGCACCCCGGCGCGCATCTGGCGTTTGTCGACGATGGCTCCGCCCTTCAGATAGTCCTCGCCGTAGAGAATGATCTCCCCGCCATCAAGGCTTTCGAGGGCGTTGATGGTGCGGATCAGGGTGGTTTTGCCGGAGCCGGACGGGCCGATGATGCTGATCACCTCCCCGTTCTCCACCTGCAGATCGATGCCTTTCAGCACCTCATGCTGACCCCAGGATTTGCGGATGCCCCGCAGATCGAGCGCTGGCGGCGCGCCGTTGACGGCCGGCGTTTTGATCTCCTCCGTCAGCGCCGGCAGGCTCTGGCGCAGCGCCTGGCATTCCGCCTCGCTGAGGGTTTGCGGACGCTTGCGCTGAATATCGAGACGATTTTCCAGCGCCCGGAACAGCCAGGTGAAGACGGTAACCACCATCACGTAGTACACCGCCACCGCCAGCAGGGTCTCCATCACGAGGAAATTTTGCGCATACAAGCGCTGGCCGGTGAGCAGCAGCTCGGGTAAGGAGACCACCGACAGAATCGAGCTCAGCTTAATGATGGTGATGTATTCATTGATCAGCGTCGGCAGCGAGATGCGAAACGCCTGAGGAATAACAATCAGCCGCTGGATGCCGATAAAGCTGAAGCTCAGCGCATGGCCCGCCTCGCTCTGCCCCTTGGCCACCGACAGCAGGCCGCCGCGGTGGATCTCCGCCATATAGGCCGCTTCGGTGACGGTCATCGACACCAGCCCGGCGATAAACGGCACCCCGAGTAGCGGCTGGGTCACCGGAAACAGCTGCGGCAGGTTGTAGACAAACACCAGCAGCACCATCAGCGGCACGCTGCGAAAAAACCAGATATAGAGTTCGACGGGGATCTTGACCCAGCGCGGCGCGGAGAGCTTCGCGCAGGCTAACAGAAAACCGACCACCAGGCCGATCCCCCAGGACAAGGTGCTGACCACGATCACGGTCACGCACGCCTGCCAGAATGCTCCAATGCTAAACAGTGAAAAAAAGTATCCCCAATCGAACGCCATACCGACTCCTGTTGCGCAGTGCTTATTGTCTTAATCGATGCTTTCTAAGTTGTATTTTTTGATCAGCGCGGCATATTGGCCGTTGGCTTTCAGCGCGGCCAGGGTAGCCTTAATCGCCTCCGCCAGCTCGGTGTTGCCTTTGGCGACGTAGATCCCCAACGGCAGCGGGTAGACCAGGCGCGTAGAGCTTATCCCCAGGCGGCCGCGGCTCTTGTCGACGATGATCTGCGCCGCCGGGGCAATCTCAAGCTGGGCGCCGATGTTCTTCGACAGCAGCGCCTGCGAGGCTTCCGGCGCCGTCGGGAACTCCTGAATGGTGATGGCCGGTTTGCCGTTTTTCAGGCACCACTCATCGGAGTGTTTTTTCAAGCTGGTCACCCAGGTGGTGCCTGCCTGCAGGCCGACCTTCACGCCGCACAGCTCATCTTCGGTTTTCGGCTGCACCGCGCCGCCCTTCAGGGCGATGATCGACGCGCCGGAGAGGGCGTAAGGGATGGCGTCGGCCTGTTTCTGGCGTTCCGGCGTCACGTACATCCCGGAGATCACCGCATCATATTTCTTGCCGATGCCGAGGATCAGGCTGGTGAACTTGGTGTCGATCAGCTGCGGTTTGGCCTGCAGATGTTGGGCGATCAGCGCGGCGAAATCCGGGTCGAGACCGACGATGTTGTTATTGCTGTCATAGGACTCAAACGGCGGGTAGGTGACCTCCATCCCCACCTTAAAGACGCCCTCGGTCAGCAGTTCCGCCGCCTGGGTGACAGGGGAAAAACAGGCGCTGACGGCGAGGGTAAGCGCGACACGGCGCGAGATTTTTTTCAGGGTGCTAGTCATCATGGTTCCTCACGGGTGGTTAGGGGTTTTTTTGCTGTGCCTGTTTTTTCAAATGGCCAAAGGTATTGGTGCCGCGCGCGCGCTCCGGTAGCTGAAGTTCACCGCGATTGACCTTCTCGCGCAGGTAGCGATAGGTTTGCAGCGCCTGGCTCCACATATGCTCCCCGATGCTGAGCTCCTGATATTCACCGGCTTCGCCGGCGGCGAGGAAGGTCGGCAGCGGGCGGATCAGCGTGTGGTAATCGCAGGCGAAAAAGAGCGGGAAGGAGTACCGCTCCTGCGGCACTTTGCGCACCCGGTGGGCTGTAGCAACAAATGTGCCAGCGCTGAGCACTTCCAGCATGTCGCCGATATTGATCACGAACGCCTCTTCTCCGGCGGCGTTCTTGACGGGAGGTGCATCGATCCACACGCTTTCTTCATTGAGGACTTCAAGGCCGGGCTGGTCGGCGAGCAGCAGGGTGAAGCACTCATAGTCGGTGTGTGCACCAATTCCGGGAACATCTTCGACGCTGGCGTCGAACGGGTAATGGATCAGCCGCAGCTTGGCCGGCGGGCAGGTCACCATCGGTTTGAAATACCCTTCCGGCAGGCCGAGCGCGAGGGCGAAAGCGTCGAACAGACGGTGGCCGAGGGCGAAGACTGCGTCGTAGTAGGCCAGCACCCGCGCGCGGAAATCCGGCAGATCGGGCCACTCATTGGCGCCGATCAGCGGCGTGCCGGCGAGCACCAGCGGATGGTCATCCGCTGCCTGGAAGCCGATATCGAAAGCCTCTTTATGGTCCGGCTTGCCGGAGCCGTAGATCTCTTCTCCTTCCGGAACGTAGCCCTTATGGCTTTTGGAGTGGCCGATGTAATAGTTCATCTTCTCCTCCATCGGCAGGGCGAAGATCTGCTTCGCCGCCTCGCGGACGCCGGCGATCAGCGCCGGGTCGATGCCGTGGCCAGTGATGTAGAAAAAGCCCACCTCACGCGCCGCGCGGCCGATGGCGTCGGCCACCGCCTGGCGCCTGGCGAGATCGTCGCCGGCCAGATCGCGGATATCGATGGTCGGGAGTTCAGTAAAAGCGTGCTTCACGGCGGTCATGGCTGCGGTTCCTGTTCAGTGAGCGTTAAAAACTGCTGAAAGTGGGCCTGCTGGCGCGCGGCCATCCAGGCGTTGAGCGACCAGAGGTCGGCCACCGGAACGTTGGTGAACGGCAGATGGTGCAGATAGCCGTCGGCGCCAAACTCCGGGGTCAGCGTGGTCTGCGGGTAGCCGCGCTGGCGCTGTGAATGCCAGACCTGCTGCCAGAAGCGCTCGGCAAAAGCCAGCGCCGGCTGATACTCCGGCGCCGCCGGGTGCGGCACCTGCGGCCCCTGGTCGTAGCCCACCCGGGCCTGCACGTGTTGCACGCGGTCGATAAAGGCGCTGAAGTCATCGCAGGGGTCATCCAGCAGGCGCTCGCTGACCACCACCCAGTGGCTGATGTCGGCGGTAAAGCGCAACTGGGGGAGCTGCTGAATAATCTCCAGCGTGAGCCACGGGCTGTACAGCGAGGTGGCGCGATGGGTTTCAAAGCTGCAGGTCAAACCAAACCCGGCGGCCAGCTCGTGCGCCTTGCCGAGAAAATCGACCTGCTGCGCCAGCGGCCAGCGATCGTTGCCCGCCAGCAGATTGACAAAGCGCGGGTTGAGGCTGCTGGCCTCGGCGAAGCGGGTCTGCAGGCGCGCCAGATGCTGCTCCGGCGTTTCATGCTGGGCGGGGAGCACTCCGCCGCCGCTGAAAAGAATGGCGATATACTCCAGCCCCGACGCCTGCAGGCGGTCGGCGAGCTCCCGCCGTTCGGCCACCGTTAACGGCACGCGGGCTTCGATACCGCAGCAGCCGACGCGCTGCAGTTCATCCAGCGTTTGCGACCAGGGGGTGGTGACTCCCCAGAGGGTGCGAAAGCATTTCAGCTCCATGGCGGCTTCCTCAGGCGTACTTCACGCCGGGCAGGACGCAGAGCATCTCGTACAGCAGGTTGGCCGCCAGCTGGGAGGTATTACCGCTCACGTCGTAGGGGGGCGAGACCTCGACCAGATCGGCGCCAATCAGGTTCAGGCCGCGGCAGCCGCGGACGATCTCCAGCGCCTGAATGGAGGTCAGGCCGCCGACTTCCGGCGTCCCGGTTCCCGGGGCCCAGATGGGATCGAGGCTGTCGATATCAAAGCTGAGATACACCGGCCCGTCGCCCATCTGCTGGCGGACTTCGGCCATCAGTGGCGCCAGCGAGGTATGCCAGCACTGCTCCGCCTGCACCAGGCGAAAGCCCTGGTCAACGCCCCACTGGAAGTCGCCGGCGGCATAGCCCTGGGCGCGCTGGCCAATCTGCACCACCCGTTTGAGGTCGAGCAGTCCCTCCTCAACGGCGCGGCGGAAGGTGGTGCCGTGGGCGATTTTCTCTCCGAACATCTCATCATTGGTATCGGTATGGGCGTCGACGTGGATGAGCCCCACCGGACCATGTTTTTTGGTCAGCGCCCGCAGGATCGGCAGGGTAATGGTGTGGTCCCCGCCGAGGGTTAGCGGGATCAGCGGATAACTATTCAAACCGGTGTAGTAATCTTCGATAATTTGCACCGATTTGAGCAGGCTGTAGGTATTGATCGGCACATCGCCGATGTCGGCCACCGACAGCGAGTCGAACGGCGCGGCGCCGGTTGCCATATTGTACGGACGGATCATCACCGATTCGGCGCGAATATAGCGCGGTCCGTAGCGCGTACCTGAGCGCTGCGAGGTGCCGATATCCAGCGGAATGCCGACAAATGCCGCATCAAGTCCCTGTAAATCTTCAATAAACGGCAGGCGCATCATCGTGGCGCGGCCGGCGAAGCGTGGCATCTCATTGCCACCCTGCGGTTGGTGAAAGAGGTTATCCATGTCTGCTCCTGAATCTGACGGATGAAACGTAACAGGAGAGATAGTGCGCAACCCGCGCTGGACTTTACATCGTCTGACGTAAATACTCAGTTCATTTATTGGTGAACTAAATACGATGCATCACGACGCCAGCCTTAATATTCGACAGCTGCAGGTTTTCGAGGCGGTGGCCCGCCTGGAGAGCTATAGCCGGGCCCAGCAGGAGCTGGGCATTTCGGTCTCCGCCATCAGCAATGCCATGTCGCAGCTGGAGGGACAGCTTGGCTTCACCCTCTGCCAGCGCGGGCGCGGCGGTTTTTCCCTGACTGAGAAAGGTCAGCAGTTTTTACAGCAGGCGATCCGCGTGCTGAGTGAACTCAATGAGCTGGAGCGGCAGTCGGCGCTGCTCAAAGGGGAGCACAGCGGCACCTTGTGCATCTCGACGCTCGACTCCATCGAGACCGAAACGGCGCTCTCGCTGCCGGTGGTTCTGCGCAGCTTCAGCGACAAATTTCCCCATGTGCATATCAAACTGATTATTCGCACCCCGGCGGAGCAACTGAACGGCGTGCTGAACAACCATATCGACCTGGCCATCGGTAGCTACAACTCGCAGGTGCATAACATCATCAGCGAGCCGCTGTACCGCGAACAGCACTGGCTCTACTGCAGCGATCTGCACCCGATGTTCTTCAGCCGCCAGCTGGATAAAGAGCAGATCAGCCAGTGCCCGCTGGTGACCCGCAGCTACTGGAACACCAGCGATTTGCGCCGCCGGGGCTTCAGCAAAGGCAGCGCCACCGTCGAGACCGTCGACGCCCAGCTGTTGCTGATCCTCTCGGGGAAATATATTGGCTATCTGCCGGAGCATTACGCCTGGCCGTGGATCAAAGAGAACCGCCTGCGGGTGCTGCTGCCCAACGAGTTTGGCTTTCAGTCGCCGTTCTCGGCTATCTGTAAGCGCGGGCGCAGCAATGAGCCCTACCTGAAAGCGTTCCGCGACCTGTTGAAGAAAAACACGGTGGCGCGGCCGAAGTGGAATTACTGAGTGGGGTAGGGGCTTCCCTCCGTCGCGGTGGTGGCTCTGGCGCTCAGCGCGCAGCCCGGCGGTGGCATTTCTCCTGTTTAAAAAACGAACAGTAGCTGGTAGCCCGCCCGGGCTGCGGCTGCCAGGCAACTGCCTCCAGGTTATCCACAGGGTTAGGCGCCGCTGGTGTGGACAGGTCGCCGGGCAGCGCAGTCGTTAGCGATTCGCTTTAATGGTTTTTTCCGCAATCGCGATGGTGGAGAGTTTGTGCAGGCAGATCAGCGCCAGACAAATCCCGCAGGATCCGCTGCCGTTATGGCAGCGGATAGTTGGCGAACGGGGAGAGAATGATGTCTCCTGAACCGCCCGTCAACGGCTGACCCGTGCCAGATTTCAGCCAGTAATAAATCCTCGGGTGCCGTTACGCTTCTCCTATACTCATACGAGCATGCCGGAACGCCTGCCCAGACGAAGTTTGCCCGCCTCAAACGAGAGGGCGACACGCGCCATCTTTGTCGAGGGATATCATCCGCGGCCGCCGGGTCGCTTTGCAGCCTGAAGCAATACCACTTGTCAGCCTCATTTCACAAGGACAGCTCAACGTCATGTTGCGTACTGCGGCCTATATCAATATCGCCGCACGGTCATCGCTTTTCGAGGATTATTGTCATGGTTAAATTGCTGTTGCAGGGCTCATCCGGCCCGGAGGTTGTCCAGTTACGCGAGCGTCTGGCGAAAACGCTGGGGGCGGATGCGAAGATGTTTGCATTGCCGTCGAATAGCGACACGTTCGATGCCACGCTCGCCTCGGCGGTCCGACACTGGCAGTCGAATATCGGCATCATCGCCGATGGCGTCGTCGGTCCCTATTGCCAGAGCCTGTTGGCGCTTATCAAGCTGCCTGCGTTTGCGCTGCGGGCAGATGAGGTGCAGCATTTATTCCCCGCCACCAAACCATCCAATGTGCTGCGCTATCTGCCGTACGTCGCGGCAGCGTTAACCAGCGAAGGACTCACGACGATCCCGTTGATCCTGGCCGCCCTGGGGACCATCCGCGCGGAGACCGAAGGCTTCGTGCCGATTTCCGAATATCCCTCGCAGTTCAACACGCTGCCAGGGCTGCCGGCGTTCAGCGCCTACGACGCAGGGACCGACAAAGGCAAGAATCTTGGTAACATCAACCCTGGCGATGGCGCCAGGTTTCGCGGACGTGGTTTCGTACAGCTTACGGGGCGGTCGAACTACCAGAAATATGCTTCCCGCATAGGTGTGGACATTATCGGCTCTCCCGATTTAGCTAATGCACCCGAGGTGGCGGCGGTACTGTTGGCGATGTTCCTCGGCGATCGTCGAGAGGCGTTAACCGCGGCCCTGACAGCCACGCCCCCCGACTATCGGAAAGCGCGCAGGCTGGTGAATGGCGGGGCGCACGGGCTGGATAGTTTCAAAAAAGTCTTCACGCTTGCAGCGGTCTTGCCAGCGGTTATGCAGCAGACCAGCCAGATTCAGGGCGCGGGAGCTGGCAGAGGGGCCAGACAGCAGGCGGGCGCCGCCGCGATCGCGGCCCCGGCAGAGGGACCGGTTCTCAATGCGTCGAAGGATCCGCTTGATCTGCGCGATCGTACCTATACGCCGCCGCCGGTGAGCCTACCGGACCGCTTTCCGGTTGATAAGGATATCGCCACGCTACTGACCGTCTACACCCAGGCGCAGCTGATCCTCGATCAGGGGCGGGAAGGCGCCTGCACGGGTTTTGGCTTAGCCTGCGTGGTGAACTATTTGCGCTGGCGTAAAGCTGGTTTCCCGAAAAAACTCGATTCAGTGAGCCCCCGCATGCTTTACAACTTTGCCCGGCGATACGACGAATACGCCGGGGAAGATTATGACGGTTCGAGCTGCCGTGGTGCGCTTAAAGGGTGGTTCCATCACGGCGTGTGTCTGGAGTCTGACTGGCCTTACCGGGAGCAGGAAAATATCCCGCCGCAATACGGATACGCAGAGCGCGCGGTGAATACGACGCTGGGGGTCTACTATCGTATTGATATCAAAAATATTACCGATATGCAGGCCGCCATCCATGACGTGGGGGCTATCTACGTTTCCGCCTTTACCCATGAGGGCTGGCAGACGGTCCCGACAGCGAAAAAGGCGCCCACCAATCATGACTCGCTGGCGGTCATCGCGTTCAATGGCAAGCCTACTAAAACGGGCGGTCATGCGTTTGCTCTGGTTGGGTTTAACCGCGACGGGTTTATCGTACAAAACTCCTGGGGTACAGAGTGGGGATGCGGTGGCTTCGCGGTACTGAGTTATGCCGACTGGCTGACCAACGCGATGGATGCCTGGGTGGCGGCGCTGGGCGTGCCCGGCGTGGTGCCAGGGCAGCTTGCAACGGGTTCGCCAGCCCTTGCCGCACCGGCCGCCGCGGGTAATCACCCGCAGTGGTGGGACGAAACCACTGCCTATCAGCACAGTATTGTTATCGGCAACGATGGTCGGGTGGACCGCTACCTGACTCAGGACGAGATGACGCGTACGCTGATGTATCAGGGATGCGTATTGCCCGATCGTTGGTTTCGCTTACAACACGCAGAGACTAAACGCTTAGTCATTTATGCGCATGGCGGGCTCAACAATGAGGCCGGGTCGATTGCGCGGGCGCGGGCGATGGGACGTTACTTCACTGGCAACGATTGCTATCCACTCTTTCTGGTGTGGAAAACAGGGATCCTGGAGTCCATTGGCGATATCTTCTCCGACCATTTTCGCCGTGAACCCTCGCGCGCGGGTGGCGTGCGTGAGGCATTGACTGAGGCTTCCGATCTGCTGATTGAGGAAACTATTGGCCGGCCGGCCGCGAAGCCTCTGTGGAGCGAAATGAAGGAGAACGCTGAATTTAGTTGCGTTTCAGGACGCGCAGGCGATCTGCTGGTGACAGCCCTGCAAAAGTTAGTGGAAACCTGGGGGAAAGCGCTTGAAATTCATATAATTGGTCACTCGGCGGGCAGTATTATTCTCGGCCATTTCGTCGATCTGTTGTCATCCCGCGGCCTGGGTGACGCTCTCAAGTCTGCGCATCTCTATGCGCCGGCATGTACGGTACAGTTTGCCAACCGACACTATGCCCCGCATGAATTGCTGATGAAACGTATGTATCTCCATATCTTGTCCGATCGCATTGAACGAGCCGACAATGTGGCAGCTATTTATCGCAAGTCGCTCCTCTATTTCGTCTCCAACGCGTTAGAAGGGGATCGGCGAACACCGCTGCTGGGAATGGACAAGATACACGATAAAAACTACTCAGGTTGGGACGGTTCGTCGAGCACCGGGGAAGCATTGCGTAACTGGCGTCATGCTGCGGCTGAGGCGGGGCTGGAAAAGCGCGGCCGAACCAACATCATTGATATCGATAAGGTCCGTGGCGGCCCAGGCGTGATGATCGATGCTTCCCACGGCAGTTTCGATAACAACATTGACGTGATCAGCCTGACCCTGCAACGCATTGTTGAGAATAACCAGCTGAACGTACCGGTGGATGATCTTCGCGGTTTTTAGATGGCACGGTATGTGGTTGCCGGGTTTGTCATCCGGCAGCCTTTGCCCGTGAAATCAGAAAATTTACTTCGCAGGCTAACCGCAGATTGCTTCAAAAAAATTCCCGTATTTGTTATATTGTTGTTCATTGATTATTCACCTCTGCGGTGCCAAAAAGAACAAGATTCACCGCAACCCAGGACAATACCATGTTAGATTACCGCTTCCCGACAGCTTTGCAGATGGTTCTCAGCGTAGCAATGGCGGAGCAGATGGGTGAACGTTCGACGAGTGCGATTCTGGCCTACGGCCTGGAAGCGAACCCGAGCTTTATCCGTAAACTAATGGTTCCGCTTACTCGTGACGGCATCATCGTCTCCACGCTTGGCCGCAACGGCTCTATTCATCTTGGCCGCCCGGCGGACAAGATCACCCTGCGTGATATCTATCTTTCGGTTATTGAAGATAAAAAGCTGTGGGCGTCGCGTCCTGAAGTTCCGGCTCGCTGCGTGGTCAGCGCCAACGCCTGTTGGTACTTCAAATCGATTGCCGATGAAGCAGAGCAGGCTTCGCTAAACGTCCTTGCTCGTCACACCGTGGCCAGCGCGCTGGAGGCGGTCAAAAACGCCGATACCAGCGGCTGCGATCCGGTGCCGGAAATGATCGCCCGCTTTAAGAAAGCGCTTTAATTCCTATCTGATGACGAAAAAAAACCGCCTTCATTGTGAAGGCGGTTTTTTGTTATCTGCTGCAGGCTAGGCGGGCAGATCCTCCTGGACCGGCTTCCTGCGGGTCACCAGTTTCCGCAGCGTCACGTAAAACACCGGCGTCAGGAACAGACCGAACAGCGTTACGCCCAGCATCCCGGAGAACACCGTGATCCCGGTGACACCGCGGACTTCCGCCCCCGCGCCATGGCCGAGGATCAGCGGAATGGTCCCGGCGATAAAGGCGATGGAGGTCATCACGATCGGGCGCAGACGCAGGCGGCATGCCTCCAGCGCCGCTTCCATGATGCCTTTCCCCTGGATCTCCAGCTCGCGGGCAAACTCGACGATCAGAATGGCGTTTTTACAGGCCAGGCCCATCAGGACTACCAGACCCACCTGCACGAAGACGTTGTTATCGCCCCCGGTCAGCCAGACGCCAAACAGCGCGGAGAGCATCGTCATCGGTACGATAAGGATCACCGCCAGCGGCAGGGTCCAGCTTTCATACAGTGCGGCCAGCACGAGGAACGCCAGCAGCACCGCCACCGGGAAGACGATCAGCGCCGTGTTGCCCTGGGTGGCCTGCTGGAAGCTCAGATCCGTCCACTCAATATTCATCCCATTCGGCAGGATCTGCTTCGACAGCTCCTCCAGATGCGTCATCGCCTGCGAAGAAGAGAGGATCCGCGGATCGGCATCGCCAATCAGGTCCGCCGCTGGATAACCGTTGTAGCGGATCACCGGATCCGGCCCGTAGGTGGTACTGATATTCACCATACTGCCGATCGGCACCATTTCGCCCTGATTATTGCGGGTGCGCAGATTAGCAATATCTTCCACGCTCTCGCGGAATGGCCCATCGGCCTGGGCCATCACGCGCCAGGTACGCCCGAACTGGTTAAAGTCATTGACATAAGACGAGCCGAGATAGGTCTGCAGCGTGCCGAACAGATCGGTTAGCGACACCCCCTGCGCTTTCGCCTTATCGCGATCGACCTGCACGTCCAGCTGCGGCACGTTAGCCTGGTAAGTCGAGATCGGGAAGTGCATCCCCGGCGTCTGCATAATCGCCCCGGACATCGCATTCACCGCGCTTTGCAGCGCGCCATAGCCCAGCCCACCGCGATCCTGGATGTACAGGGAGTAGCCGGAACCCTGACCCAGTCCTAAAATCGGCGGCGGCAGGATGGAGAACCCAAAACCCTGCTGGATTTGCGCGATTTTGGCGTTGATCTCCGCGTTAATTTCCGCCGCCGTGTGTTTGCGCTGGTCGAACGGTTTCAGGCCAAAAAAGACCGTCCCGGTATTCGGCGTGTTGGTGAACTGCAGTGCGTTAAGACCCGGGAAGGCGACCGCATAATCGACCCCTTCGGTATTCATCCCGATCTCGCTCATTTTGCGGATCACCGCATCGGTGCGCGCCAGCGACGAACCTTCCGGCATCTTCACGCCGCCAATGAGATACAGCTTGTCCTGGGTGGGAATAAACCCGCCGGGGACGACTTTAAACATCACCCCAGCGGCGCAGAGCAGCAGCACATACACCACAAACACCGCACCACGGCGTCCGAGCGTTTTGCTCACCAGTCCCTGATAGCCGTTCGAGCTGCGCAGGAAAAAGCGGTTAAACGGACGGAAAATCCAGCCAAACAGACGATCGATCAGCCGGGTAGGGAGGTCTTTCTTCGCGCCGTGCGGCTTTAACAACAGGGCCGCCAGCGCCGGGGAGAGCGTCAGCGAGTTGATGGCCGAGATCACCGTCGAGATGGCGATGGTCACCGCAAACTGTTTGTAGAACTGGCCGGTGACCCCGGAGAGAAACGCCATCGGCACGAACACCGCACACAGCACCAGTGCAATGGCGATAATCGGCCCGGAGACCTCACGCATCGCCTGGTGCGCCGCGGCAAGCGGCGCAAGCCCCTCTTCGATATTACGCTCAACGTTCTCCACCACCACGATGGCGTCGTCCACCACGATACCGATAGCCAGTACCAGCCCGAACAGGCTCAGGGTATTCAGCGAGAAGCCCAGCAGATAGAGAATGCTGAAGGTACCCACCACCGATACCGGCACCGCGATCAATGGGATAATTGACGCGCGCCAGGTCTGCAGGAACAGGATCACCACCAGCACCACCAGCACCACTGCTTCCAGCAGCGTCTGCACCACCGCGCGGATGGAGTCGCGCACGAAAACCGTCGGGTCGTACGGCGCCGCCCATTTCATATCTTCCGGGAAGCGGGTGGCCAGCTCGGCCATTTTGGCGCGTACCGCGTTCGACAGATCGATGGCGTTAGCCCCCGGTGACTGGAAGATACCGATCCCGACCGCATCCTTATTGTTGAGCTGGGAGCGCAGCGCATAGCTACCGGAACCCATCTCGATGCGCGCCACGTCGCGCAGGCGGACCAGCGAGCCGTCCTGCGCCGTTTTCAGAATGATATTGCCAAACTCTTCTTCAGTATGCAGACGGCCCTGGGCGTTAATGGAGATCAGGAAATCGCTCTCCTGCGGCAGCGGCTCGGCGCCAAGCTGTCCGGCAGACACCTGGACGTTTTGCTCCTGCATCGCCGTCACCACATCCGAGGCTGTCAGATCGCGGGCCGCGACCTTATTGGGATCCAGCCAGACGCGCATCGCATATTCACCGGAGCCAAAAATCTGGATCTGGCCGACGCCGGGCAGGCGCGCCAGCTCATCCTTCACTTTCAGCGTGGCGTAGTTGCGCATATACAGCGAGTCGTACTTACCGTTTGGCGAAAACAGATGCACCACCAGGGTCAGCGTCGGGGACTGTTTCTGGGTGGTGATCCCCAGACGGCGTACATCCTCCGGCAGACGCGCTTCCGCCTGCGCGACCCGGTTCTGCACCTGAACCTGCGCCTGATCCGGGTCGGTACCCGGGCGGAAGGTGACGGTGGTGACCAGCACGCCGTCGGAGCCAGCGACCGATTTCATGTACATCATGTTTTCAACGCCGTTGATCGCTTCCTCCAGCGGCGTCGCCACGGTCTCGGCAATCACTTTCGGGTTGGCGCCGGGATACTCCGCGCGCACCTGGACGCTCGGCGGGACGACGTCCGGATATTCGCTCACCGGCAGCAGCGGGATAGCGATTAACCCGGTGATAAAAATTAAAATCGACAGCACCGCGGCGAAAATCGGCCTGTCGATAAAAAAGCGGGAAAAGTCCATGTGTTGGATTCTCTGATTAGGGATCAGTTGAGGGCGGCGCTGGTGGTCATGGCAACGGTTTTGGCATTCACCGGCATACCCGGCATAAACACTTTTTGTAACCCGTCGACGATGACGCTATCCCCAGGGTTCAGCCCCTTCTGAACGATGCGTAAACCGTCTGCCAGCCGCCCCGGGGTAATATCGCGTCGCTGCGCTTTACCATCTTTATCAACGATATAGACGTATTTACGATCCTGATCGGTCAGTACCGCTTTGTCGTCGATCAGCGTGGCTTTGAACTCCGCGCTGCCCGGCAGACGCACGCGGGCAAACAGCCCCGGTGTGAACAGACGCTGCGAGTTATCCAGCAGCGCGCGCATGCGGATGGTGCCGGTACTCGGCGTTAACTGATTATCGAGAAAATCCACTTTGCCCTGATGGGGGTAGCCCTCCTCGCCAACCAGGCCAATCTCCACCGGGAGCGCCTGATTATCGCTGGACGCCCCTTGCCCACGGCGGGCGAGGTTTTGATAGTGGAGGTAGGTTGACTCGTCGACGTCAAAGTAAACGTATACCGTCTTCTGCGAGACCAGAGTGGTGAGCACGCTGGCGGTGTCGCCCGCGGTGACCAGGTTACCGCTGGTGATCAGCGCCCGGCTGGCGCGGCCGTCAATAGGGGCGGTCACTTTGGTGAAGTCGAGGTTAAGCTGCGCGGCATCCACTGCCGCCTGCGCGGCGCGAATATCAGCCTGCGCCTGAACCGCGGCTGACCGGCGCTGCTCCCACTCTTCACGGGAGACAAGATTGGTATGGACTAATTTATCGGTGCGGTTCGCCTCACTTTGCGCCAGGCTGGCCTGCGTTTTGGCTCTCGCCAGCGTCGCCTGCGCCTGCTCCAGCGCGGCGCGATAGGTTCTGTCATCTATGGTGAACAGCACCTGGCCCTTTTTCACCTCCTGACCGTCGGTGTAATTCACTTTATCAATGTATCCCGAGACGCGAGGGCGAAGCTGAACGCTCTCCACCGCTTCAATGCGACCGTTAAAACTATCCCACTGACTGATCGACTTCACCAGCACCTTAGCGGCGCTGACCGTCGGGGCGGGAGGCGCGGCGTTTTGCGCGACGCTGTCGTCGCAGCCGACGAGCAGAAAGGAGAGCATCATCGCGCCGAGCGCGGTCAGGTGAATGTTTCCCCAGGTTTTTTGCAGGCTCATTATTTTTATTCCGGTAATTGTAGCCGCCGGGCAAGACGCAGCGTGAGAGGCCGCGCCACTTCCTTTGTCCGGGCTGGCTTAAGGCCATTTGTGTCGATCATCGCCACAAAACTGTAACAATTTCGAATACACTATCGCGGCGATTGTAGGAAGGCGCTTAACTAAGTGCAAGAATAATTGTTGCACTTTATGTGCGGTCCTGGCTGGAGACAAAAACCGCGATCCCGGCGTGGATTTAAATGTAACAATAAAACTTGCATTTTGTGTAAAAACAGGCCACCTTTAAATGCAACTGACAAAGATGCTTTTAACCGGCTGCGCGGAGGTAACATGATGAACACTGGCGCCATCATTCAGGATCTGATCGACTGGATCGACAACCATCTTGATAGCCGTCTGGATATTGACACCGTTGCCCGACGATCCGGCTATTCGAAGTGGCACCTGCAGCGGATCTTCAAAGAACATACCGGGCAGCCCCTCGGAGAATATATTCGGGCGCAAAAGCTGCAAAAGTCGGTCGAACGCTTAGCCCACAGCAACGAGCCGATCCTCAACGTGGCGATCGCCCTCGGCTTTGACTCCCAGCAATCCTTCAACCGCAGCTTCAAGCGCCAGTATGGCCAGGCGCCCGGCGTCTGGCGCCGGAGTATCAGCCGCTCTGCAGGGCAGGCATCTCGTCAGTGATCTTCATGACCGGGGAGGATCAGTCCTGACCCGGTCCATGATCAAATTTGCTGCCTTTGCCGATGGCATAGAACTGCCCGCCTGCGACATAGTGAACGGTCCGCAGCTCGTCCGGCGCATCATCAAAAATCCAGTGTCCGTTACGGAATACCCGATCATCGCTCCAGGCGGCGACGATATCGCCCATAAACAGATTGTGCTGTTGCTGAATGTCCGGGTAGGGCATCACTTTGCACACCAGCCAGCCCGCGCAGCCTGCCACGAGGGGGATGTCGAACCCCGGCTGATAAATGAAGGGGATGGAGTCATTTTTATCCGGCGCGTCGGCATAGCTGCGCCCGCCAGCGTAAAGGACGGTTGCCATCTGGCTGACTACGGGGATCTGCACCACGAAATAGCCGCTCTTTTCCACCAGCTGACGAGTGAAGGCCTGGGGGCCGATATAGGCCACCACTTTTCGCTCGCCTGCCAGCCCAACCCAGGCGGCTGACATGACATTTTCGACGCCATTATATTTTGCGGAAATCATGGTGGTGGACCCGACCTGCAATAAACGATAGGCCTTACTTAATTCGACAGGCTGAACGGACATGGTTTTTCCTTTATGCGTGTTATTTAACATTATGATTCTCTGGATATTTATTGAGGGCATGGCCATTTTGGGCCCCTCACGCGATACCCATAGCGCAACGATACGCCAGGCTATTAAGCGCAAAAAGGTGCGTAAATTGTTTTCATTATTCATAATTAACGAATAATCATGCCGTCTGTCGGTAAGTTGCTTGCTTCAGGAGAGAAAGAAGGTGGATCGTATCCAGGCTATGCAGATGTTTATGCGCGTCGCGGAGGCAGGGAGCTTCGTGCGTGCCGCGGAAACCCTTTCCCTGCCTGCCTCCACTGTCACCAGTACCATTAAAAACCTTGAGAAATACCTGAAGGTGCGGCTGCTGAACCGGACCACAAGGCGGGTGAGCCTTACCCCGGAAGGGATGCAGTATCTGGCGCAGTGCCGGGAAATTCTCGCCCTCATCGAACATAGTGAATCCACCCTGAGCGAGTCTGTCGCGCGGCCTCAGGGGCGCCTGCGGGTTGATATGCCCGCGGGCATCGCGCATTTCATCGTCATGCCGCATCTGCCGGACTTTTACCGGCGCTATCCCGATATCTACCTGATGATCGGCGTCAGCGATCGCCAGGTCGATCTGATTCAGGAAGGCGTCGACTGCGTGATACGCATGGGAGAGCTGAACAACTCCAGCCTGGTGGCCCGCCCTCTGGGCCGCTTTCGCTGGGTAACCTGCGCGTCGCCGGACTATCTTCGGGAATATGGCGTGCCGCCGTCACCGGAGGCGCTCTCTCAGCACCGGGCGGTGCATTATTTCTCCGGCCAGGCGAGACGGGCCGATGAGTTCCGCTTTGTTCGCCACGGGGAGACCTTTTCTGTACCCGTCAGCGGCAACGCCGCGGTGAATGAAACGGGGCTCTATATAAAAATGTGCCTGGCGGGCTTCGGGCTGGCGCAGCTGGCGGAGAATATCGTTGCTGACCACCTGCAGGAGGGGAGACTGGTGGAAGTGCTGACGGACTGGCAGCCGCCCCCGGTACCCGTCACATTGCTCTATCCGCACCAGCGCTTTCTCTCTCCCGCTGTGCGGGCGTTTGCTGAGTGGATGAACGAGGTGGTTTGAGGGAGGTATTGCTTCCGATATAGCGCGTCGGGAGCCCCGCCAGGGAGGGGAGGGTTCCAGCAGAAATATCTGGTCTGCGGATGAATCGCTCGATATTCTGTAATGCTTTGTCTTTTTTGTGAACAGGAAAAAGTATGCTTAATACGCTACCCGATTTACACAGAAGTTTTGCAGAGCAACTGAAGCTTAAATTACAGTCTGATCCGCGGATTCACTCCCTTCTCGCTGGCGGCTCGTTTATCCATGGCGGGTTTGATCAATACTCCGATCTGGATTTTGTGGTGGTGGTCGACCCTCTCTATTATGACGAAATCATGGCTAAGCGTATGGCGTTCGCCGGAACGCTCGGCCATCTGCTGCATGCTTTCACCGGGGAACACGTCGGTGAGCCTCGCCTGCTGATCTGCCTGTTTGGCCCGCAACTTCTGCATGTCGATCTGAAATTTATCACTCTGGACATGCTCACTCAGCGCGTTGAAGAGCCTGCCGTGTTATTTACCCGAGATAACGATGCTCTAGAGCGACAACTGGCAAAATTTAGCGCGCACTGGCCGGATATGACGCCGGAGTGGTTTGAGTCCCGAGCCTGGATCTGGCTGCATTATGCCGTGGTTAAACTGGGCAGGGGGGAACTCTTCGAAGCGATGGGGATGCTGTCTTTCTTCCGGGAACAAGTGCTGGGACCGATGCTGTTCCGTCGCGCCAATCTACCGCAACGCGGTGTTCGCCGAATAGAAGCCCTCGGCATTGATCCCGATGGCCTGCTGACTTCCACCCTGGCAACACACGATCGTCACTCCGTCGGGATTGCCATTCGAAGAGCTGCTGACGCTTATGTCACTCTGCGGGCTGATGCGCTGCCTGACAATATCGCAGACGATGCGGCGCGTCGGGCGGTCCTTGCCATGCTGGACGCGTATTCTGACAAGGGGTAAATCTATCCCTCCGGCCGCGGACGCGGCCGGAGTGTGAAAAGGTTGTGCGAGTGTCGTGGGAGGTCTAGTTCTGAGAGGGGGGGGTTGGCGGGTAATTGGTAGCGCGAAAACAACAGAGCTTTTCGTTTGGTCTATCAATGGGCCTAAAAGGTTCGGATTTAATGAGTTCTCTTCGGAGGTCGTGGGAAAAATTGCAGACACAAAAAAGCCCGCAGGGCTTGCGCCGTGCGGGCTTTCAGGACTTCATCGGATGACTCTGGTAATCACCTATGGAGAATTTTGGTGGAGCTGGCGGGAGTTGAACCCGCGTCCGAAATTCCTACATACTATTTTTAGCATATAAAAAACAATAAATTATGTTTTAAAACAGTCGGTTAGTTTCATCTGGTGTTTGTCTGTTTTATGTGTTTTTAATGTTCTGCCGCCAAAGTGCCGCCATTAATTCATGCGTTTATAATCCATCATCTGATCCACTAGTAGTTCTACTTTTTTGAATGTTGAGCCCTCGTATAGTTCGACCAAGGACTCATCAAAATTTTCAATTTTTGAATGCAAACTCGGGCTTGGCATGTTTGATCTACTACCTTTAAATCCGTTTGGTTGGATTTCTAACGTACTAAATACGGTCCATGAAACAGGATTTGTCATAGTGAAGGTTTCTTTTAAAATAGGGCAATGGCCAACAAAATCTGGTGGGATTTTTTCCATTTTTGGCGGGATTATAATGTTTAATCCTATACCTTTATTTTTTTGATTTAGAATTTTAGTAGAGCGATAAGAAATTCCGGAAATGTTTTTATTTCTATTGCTGCTAATCCATTGCATCAATAAATTAGGAATAATATACTCTTTATGAAAGTTTGCGTTGATGTATGTTTTTGAATAATTACAAGCTAAAACCAAAGGCCAAGCAACCAATTTAGATACAATTTTATTTAAAAGTGGAATCTCCGAGTTATTTTCATTCTCCCCATCTTCTTCTTCAAATTCAAGATCCTCTTCTTCCGAGAGAAAAAAATAGTCCATTGGAGTTGTACGTACTGCTGAAGTTAAGCTATAACCTAAGTCTAATATCATTAGGTCAGGAGATTGTTCATCTGTTTTGAAGGAAGAAATATATAGTTTATCAAAGTCAGGTTTTCCCATTTCTTGCCAGCATACAAATATTGAAGAACCAAGATATAAACAAGGTAATCCTGAGACGGAAAAACGCATGGCCCCGACAAGATGTCTATTTTCGAAAGGTATATGGAATAATTCCTTACGTTCCTTTAAAACATTATCACTTCTTCTGACTCTAAATAACGGGCTCTCACTGTTGCATATTTTAGAAAGTGGCCTTGTCATATTAAATACATGATTATTCATTTTTGTGCGCGTTAAAGCGTAGTCAAAAGTAGAATATGCCTCTCTTATGTTTCCTTGTAGAAACAAAGTAAGGGTTTCAACTATTTTTTCAGAAAATGAGGTAATTGTTAGCTTTCTCTTTCTCACATCTTTGATTATAAGATTGTTTGGATGTATTGTTGCTATTGTGTCGATTGCATTTATATAACTATCGATTCTTTTTTCGAAATCTGCTATTAAATTTGAGCCTGACTCATATGGAGGGCTAAGTAGATCATATTTATCTAGGATTGCAAATATTTCTTTTTTCTCTGATATTGTGTCCATTTTATCACTCTAAATTATTTAATGGGTTTTTTGTTATTGCATCTTCTAAATGTTCGGGGGCAAAATGTGCGTAAATCATCGTCATTTTTATATCAGCATGGCCAAGAATATCGCGCAGTACCAGTATGTTTCCACCGTTCATCATAAAGTGACTGGCGAATGTATGGCGCAGCACATGTGTGCACTGGCCTTCAGGCAGGTCGATACCAGCTCGTTTTACTGCACGCTCAAAAGATTTTCGACAAGGAGTGAATAGCTGCCCTCTGTTTTTAGGGAGTTCGTCATACAGAGCCTGAGATATTGGTACGGTTCGGTTTTTCTTGCCTTTGGTTTTGGTATAGGTGATCCGGTATTTAGATAACTGATGGCCCTGCAGGTTTTCGGCTTCACTCCACCGCGCGCCGGTGGCCAAGCATATTTTTGCAATACTCAACAAGCTGGGGCTTTGAGAGTCAGCGCAGGCATCAAGCAGGCGTTTAATTTCGTCCGGGGCCAGGAACGCCAGTTCTCCCTCTGCAATTTTGAATGTAGGCAGCCCGGCGAGCGGGTTAGGCGCTGACCAGTGGCCCAGCTTTTTCAAGGTGCCAAAAACGGATGATAAGTTACGCTGTTCTAGGTTTACCGTGCGGGGCTTTACTGGCGACATTAGCGTGCCGTCTTCGTTTCGTATCTCACCTTTTAATCGTGCTTCTCGATATCTGGTAAAGTCACCGGCTGTTAGCTCCGAGGCGATGGGATCGCCTAGGCCGTTACAAATAATGTTGAGTTTCGCCATCAGGCGCTTGGGGTCTGCGAGCGTCTGGCCATAAAGGGAGTGCCACTGCTCAATCAATTCTGACAAACGCCGCCGATCTTCCTTTTCACCCAGCCACGGCTTTTTGTTCACTTCATCCATGGTGAAATTTTCGAATGCTATAGCCTCGCCCTTTGTCGCAAATTGCTTGCGCACGCGCTTGCCGTCCCGCCCGTTCGGATAGCACTCGCACAACCACTTTCCGTTCGGCTGTTTTCTGATGGTCATGTTCAGATGCTCTTTATGACTTTAACTGCCCGGCCTACGACCTCAATATCATCAAGGCTGCACTCAAAAGATGATTCGCCCTGCTGGACAACTAATCGATTACCGGGGATTCGTGCAAGCTTTGCCATCGTTTTTATCCCATCGATATCGACGAGCCATGTACCGTTTACTGGCGGAGTGCCGCTACGGTCAACGAGATAGGAACCATCATCCGTATGGATGAGCCACGGATTAGTTATGTTGTGAGGGATCAGGCTGTTATCTAGTATGACTTTTCCATGGTCAACTAAAGCTCCACCATCCAATGTGGCCTTGTCAATTTCAGGTGCTACTACCTCGGATAACGGTTTGATGTGGGAGTGGTTCACAAAACCAAAACTATTTTCCTGAGCATTATTATCATTTTTATCTCCCTGCCCGGTAGCTAACCAAAGTAGCGAAACCCCAGTTTCAAGAGCGCACTGTATAACCCATTCCGCGGGAAAACTATCCCTTAAATATCTGTTTGCCATAGTGCTTTTTGAAACAGAAAGATGGTCGCATAGTTGCTGTCGAGAGTTGAATTTATAAGCCTTAATCAGCCTATTGATTGCTTCACGTCCTCCGCTGTCATTGCCAACCTTGATAGATCTCATAAGCAAAACCCTTGACGTATATAAAATGTGATCTTAGTATTCGATCGAGGTTAGAAAAACAAACCTCAACCAAATAAAACGAGATAAAACGAAACCAAACCAAGAGATACTGCACTATGAGCACAGATATTTCAATTCGTGTACCAAAAGAGATGGCAACTCCTGCAGAGTTCGCGGAATGGGAAGGTATTTCACGCGGTTCTGTTTATCAAAAAATCCACCATGGCAAACTCGCTAAGTACATGGTAAAGAAAGAAAAAAATAAAGGTCGTGTAAGTTTGCGTTACCTGATGTACAAAACCGATCAGGTTCGTGAGTCCCTTGGTCACTCCAACTTCCGCATCATCGTTGGTCAGTAAGTCCAATTATGAGAACTTTTGGAGCGACGAACATGTTTGATTTCAGGATTTCCAAACATCCACATTTTGAAGAGGCCTGCCGGGCTTTCGCGCTGCGTCACAACATGGCGAAACTGGCGGAACGCGCGGGAATGAATGTCCAGACACTGCGCAATAAGCTAAACCCGGACCAGCCGCACCAACTTACCGCACCGGAAATCTGGCTGCTTACTGATCTGACCGAGGATTCCGCATTGGTTGATGGTTTCCTGGCGCAGATCCACTGTCTCCCGTGCGTGCCGCTAAACGAAGTCGCGCGCGAAAAGATGCCGGATTATGTTCTAAAAGCTACGGCAGAAATCGGCCGCGTGGCTGCCGGCGCTGTTTCCGGCGAAGCGCACACAACGGCAGGGCGCCGCCAGATTGTTGATAGCATCAATTCAGTTACTCGACTGATGGCATTAACCGCAGTGACGTTGCAGGCGCGCCTGCAGGCAAGCCCGGCGATGGCCAGCACCATTGATACAGTCACTGGCCTGGGTGCCTCGTTTGGTTTGATCTGAGGTAGCTATGTTGAATAACCAACCATCAATCGCATCGCTTCTCGTTAAGCAAAGCCCATCACCTCATTTCGGGCATGGCTGGATCATGGGTAAAGATGGCAAGCGCTGGCACCCGTGCCGCTCGCAGGATGCGCTGCTGGCTGAACTGCGTACTAATAAACAGGGGAAACCATGGCTATTGAAGGCGATTCTGCGACTGTTCCACTAAGTCCGGGGCATCGGCTGGATGGCCTGAATCATATTGCAGAGCTAAGGGCGAAAGTGTTCGGCTTGAATATAGAACCTGAACTGGAGCGTTTTATTAGCGATATGCGGGACCAGCGAGATATTAACCATAAACAGAATGAGCGTGCCTTAGCCGCCATATTCTTTATGGCTAAGATTCCGGCGGATCGTCATAGCGTCAATATGAATGAGCTGACGACTGACGAAAAGCGGGAGTTGATAAAAGCAATGAACCATTTTCGTGCAGTGGTGAGCTTATTTCCAAAGCGGCTAACCATGCCGAATTAACCAGTAACAGAAATTAATGGCGTAAACCCGCCGGGCATTCTTTTGCCAAAATTCAGGAGAAACAACAATGCGAAATATAGAAACCCGTCCCAACAAAATCGGCCCCGATGATGCAGGTCTTAACCAGATACTGACAGAGGCACGCATGGAAGAACGCCGTGCACGTGCTGCGGCAATGGCCGCCCGCCTTGATAGCCTGGCGTGTCACATCACATCGCGCCAGCTTAATCACGTTGAGGCGGCGGAGCTGCTGCGCGTTGCTGCGGAAAACATCCAGAACGAAGCGCAGGAGATCCACTGATGGCTGATTCTATGGACCTCGTACAGCAGCGCGTTGAAGAAGAACGTCAGCGGCATATCCACACCGCCCGCAGTAAAGCGCCGGGCGTTTCCCGTGTCTTGTGCATTGACTGCGACGCACCAATACCGCCAGCCCGCCGCCGCGCTATTCCAGGCGTGCAGTGCTGCATCACCTGTCAGGAAATCGCAGAGCTGAAAGGTAAACATTACAATGGGGGTGCTGTATGAGCACCATCCTGAAATGGGCGGGCAATAAAACCGCTGTCATGCATGAGCTGAAAAAGCACCTGCCTGCAGGCCCGCGACTGGTTGAACCTTTCGCGGGTTCCTGCGCTGTGATGATGGCGACAGAGTATCCTCATTATCTTGTCGCGGATATTAACCCTGACTTAATAAATCTATATCGGGAGATAGCTACAAACGCATCAGATTTTATTGAGCGTGCCAAACACCTGTTTAAAATTTTCAATAGTGCAGATGGTTATTATGATAGCCGGGATTCATTCAATCTGGATAAAGATCCTGAGTGGCAAGCGCCTCTCTTTTTATTCTTAAATCGTCATTGCTATCGAGGCCTTTGTCGTTATAACAAAAAGGGCGAATTCAACGCACCTTACGGTCATTATAAAAAACCGTATTTTCCTGAAAATGAAATACGCGCTTTTGCTGAAAAAGCAACCCGTGCCACGTTTTTCTGCGCCAGCTATAACGAAACTTTGGCGTTATTGGTGCCTGGGGATGTTATTTATTGCGATCCGCCCTATGACGGTACTTTCAGCAACTATCACACTGCCGGTTTTACTGAGGACGATCAGTATCAGCTGGCCTCTATTCTTGAGCGCCGGGCATCAGAAGGCCATCCGGTCATTGTTTCGAACAGCGACACTTCTTTGACTCGTTCCCTGTATCGAAATTTCACTCAAGACCGCATTAACGTAAAGCGCAGCATCGCCGTTGCCGCGGGCGAAGGAAAAAGTGCTGACGAACTTATTGCTGTAATGAAGCCGGGGATATGGGCTGGCTTTAATCTAGCTGGCGGCCCTGATTGCTCAGTCGTGCATGAGGTGCGCGCGTGAGTCATCACGAAGTTGAAAAGCACGGCGGAGCAGAAGATTCCGCCGCTGCTTTTGCCTGGGATGTACCTAAAAAGGCGATTAACCCATATCTGGACCCGGCGGAAGTTGCGCCGGTGTCTGCGCTTTCAAACCTGATCGCCCTCTACGCCAGCGACAACGAGCAGGAGCAGCTGCGCCGTGAGGCGATGAGCGATCAGGTCTGGGAGCGCTATTTCTACAATGAAGCCCGTGATCCTGTTCAGCGTGAAATGGAGCAGGACCGGCTGATCAGCCGTGCCAAAATGGCCCGCGAGCAGCAGCGGTTTAATCCCGATCTGGTGATTCTGGCAGACGTAAGCGCTGAACCATCACATATCAGCAAGCCACTGCTTGAGTGCATTAAATATTTCGAGGGCCTGGGAAAGCCGAAGGCATATTCCCGCTATCTACGTGAAACCATCAGGTCGTGCCTTGAACGCCTGGAGCGCGTGCGTGCCAGCCAGGTTTCTGCGTCATTCCGGTTTATGGCGAGCCACGACGGGCTGGAGGGCCTGCTGGTTCTGCCGGAAATGAACCAGGAGCAGGTTAAGCGGTTATCTACCCTGGTGGCGGCACACATGAGCATGTGTCTGGATGCTGCCTGCGGTGAGCTGTTTACGGATGAAGACGTTACGCCAGAAGAGATCCGCCGGTCATGGGAAAGGGTGGCCGCTGAGGCCATGCGCCTTGATGTTATCCCGCCTGCCTTCGAGCAGCTGCGCCGCAAAAAGCACCGCCGTAACCCGGTACCATACGAACTTATTCCGGGTTCGCTTGCCCGTATGCTCTGTGCTGACTGGTGGTATCGCAAGCTGTGGCAGATGCGGTGTGAATGGCGGGAAGAACAGCTGCGCGCCGTCTGCCTGGTTAACAAAAAGGCGTCCCCGTATGTCAGCTATGAGGCCGTGATCCATAAACGCGAACAGCGCCGCAAATCGCTGGAGTTCTTCCGCTCGCATGAGCTGACCAATGAGCAGGGCGATAAGCTGGATATGGAAGACGTGGTAAACGCCAGTAGCAGCAATCCGGCGCACCGTCGTAATGAAATGATGGCCTGTGTTAAGGGGCTGGAGTTAATCGCGGAAATGCGCGGAGACTGCGCGGTGTTCTATACCATCACCTGCCCGTCACGCTTTCACGCAACGCTCAATAACGGCAGGCCAAACCCGAAATGGACCAGTGCAACGGTCCGGCAGAGCAGCGACTATCTGGTGCATACGTTCGCCGCTTTCCGCAAGGCGATGCACAAAGCCGGGCTGCGTTGGTATGGCGTCCGCGTTGCTGAGCCACACCATGACGGCACCGTGCACTGGCACCTGCTTTGCTTCATGCGCAAAAAAGACCGCAAGTCCATCACTGCGCTGCTGCGTAAATTTGCCATCCGTGAGGACCGCGAGGAGCTGGGAAATAATACCGGTCCGCGTTTTAAGTCTGAGCTGATCAACCCGCGCAAGGGGACGCCGACCAGCTACATCGCGAAGTACATCAGTAAGAACATCGACGGCCGCGGCCTGGGTAATGAAATCAGCAAAGAAACCGGCAGATCACTGCGGGACAATGCCGAACATGTCAATGCCTGGGCTTCGCTGCATCGCGTCCAGCAATTCCGCTTTTTCGGTATACCGGGCCGCCAGGCTTATCGCGAGCTGCGTTTGCTGGCAGGCCAGGCCGCGCGACAGCAGGCCGATAAAAAAGCAGGTGCGCCGGTACTGGATAACCCGCGTCTGGATGCCGTGCTGGCGGCAGCCGATGCCGGGTGTTTTGCCACCTACATCATGAAACAGGGCGGCGTACTGGTTCCGCGTAAACATCACCTGGTCCGCACGGCTTATGAACTCAATGACGAGCCATCAGCCTATGGCGATCACGGCATCCGTATTTATGGCATCTGGTCCCCGATTATTGAGGGCCGGATTTGCACGCATGCGATGAAGTGGAAAATGGTTCGTAAGGCCGTTGACGTTCAGGAGGCGCCAGCCGACCAGGGCGCTTGCGCCCCTTGGACTCGTGGCAATAACTGTCCCCCTGTGGAAAAAATGAACGAAAACGGGGCCGTAAGCGGGCAGGATTTACCGGATATTGCGGGTATGGATGAGCGGGAGCTGCAGGAGTATCTCCATAGCATGAGCAAAAAGGAGCTGAGGAAGCTAAACGCACGGCTTCGCATGGTTAAGCCTAAGCGTCGGAAAGGGTACAGGCAGGAAGTGGATAATCAGCAGCGCCTGCAGCTGGAGTATGAACTTAAATTGAGAGGCTTTGATGGTTCGGAGGCGGAGAGCGATCTGCTTCTGTGCGGTGGCAGTATTCCATCCGGTGCCGGTCTGCGTGTCTTTTACCGGAACCAAAGACTGCAGGAAGATGATAAATGGCGGCAGTGGTACTGATGAAGGGGCGCATTTTTTGCCTTTATCCTGCTACATCGGACACATCTGATTGAATGATAAAAAGTATTTTACAACTTAAAAAACGTATTATACTGTATTTATATACAGTATTTGGTTGTCCGTATGTAGGGATGTGGCATTACATATCCTGTAGTGAGGATCGGAGGGAAAAATGCAGGACTATCTTTTGGAGTCGTTGAAGCTCCAGCGTATTGATTTTTTTATCAAGCTTGTAGCGGCTAGTGAGTGCAGCGATGAAGAGAAGCGGCTTGCTATCCAGTGGGTCTCAGAGCTGACTGATGAATTAATGGCGAAAATCCGTAGCCATGAGTACAGCCGGTCAATGGATGTTTCCAGTTAGAAGGGATGATCTCCATGCGTGTCGAAATAATGATTGATAAAGAGCAGAAAATTAGCCAGACGACACTGGAAGCACTCGAAACCGAGCTTTACCGCAACCTGACCCCTTTGTATCCCAAAACGGCGATCCGCATTCGCAAAGGCAGTGCCAACGGTATCGAGTTGACCGGCTTAAAACTTGATGAGGATAAGCAGCGGGTAATGGAAATTATGCAGCAGGTCTGGGAAGACGGCAGCTGGCTGCATTAACAAAACGTTGCAGGCGATAAAACTGGTTTTTACCGCCTGCAAGGTTGAACAACGAGCAAGGCGAGGCGTTAGGCTATGGGGTCTAAAGACAGCAATTATCAGGTCGTTTATCGCTATGAGCCATTAATGAAGTATGTCCCGGGTGGCTGGGTGCTGTTTCAGCGGCCAAAATCCTGCGGCGGCGGGTTCTGGCTGGGTAGAACCTATGATGGTGTTTTTATGTTTGAACTTGATCGTCCCGTTCCCCTTAGTGAGGGGGTTAAGTACATCATCCTCTCATCTCGAGTGGCTGAAAACTTCATGGATTTTGACGATGATTTCAGGCTAACCTGAAAAAAAGAGAGTGCATGACTATGCCGCATGAATCTGCATGATCGTTTGAAGATCGTTTTGGCTCCGGCCCGCCAGTTCTGGCGGGCTTTTTCCTATCTCATGCAGGTGCATGAAAACTACTACACAAAGCGGGCAGGCGTGGCGGGGATACGAGCGCGCGCTTGCCATCGACCTCTTTATTTATTAGACTCAAAAAGCTCTTTAGTGTAGGAACAATGGTTCCAGCCGGGTGGTTAGCCAGGCTCTAATTTATTGTCCATAATAGGGTTGCGAAAGACACACACTTCTCCTTCGCATATCCTGCTTATGGCAGTCAATGCGAAGGAGAAGTGCGTGTCTTTCGCTGTCTTTAGTAAAGGGCAATGCTCGCTGCAATTGTTGCAGCGAGCATATTTGAGATAGATATTATGCAGCTTTCAAAAAAACTATGTGAAAAATTCTCTCTTACCCCTTTGAAGCTTTCTATGCTCTCCACAAAAGCTCCCAAAAAATATCGTGTTTATTATATACCTAAGCGAACTTCTGGCTTCAGAGCAATTGCACAACCAACTAAAGAGTTGAAGGAAATTCAGCGATTTTTGGTTTCAGAACTGGAGCCTATTTTACCCATTCATTCTTCAGCAATGGCTTATAGATGTGGCATTAGTATAAAAAACAATGCGGAAAAACATAAGAATAATTCTTTTATATTGAAAATGGATTTTCAGAACTTTTTCAATAAAATCAAGCCCGGTATTTTTTTTGAGAAATTTGATAATCTCGATATCCAATGCAATAGTCATGATAGATATTTACTGCATAATTTTTTGTTTTGGAAGCCTGGACAAAAAAGAAGTGTTACGCATATATTAAGTGTAGGTGCACCTAGTTCACCATTCATTAGTAATTTTGTTATGTTTGATTTCGATTCAGCTATAAGTGAGTGGTGTGCTAAATTTGATATTGTTTATACTCGTTATGCTGATGATATAACTTTTTCGACGTCAAGGAAGGGGATTTTATTTAGTGTTCCTAAGATCGTGAAAAATATGCTTGCAGAGTATGCGTCTGGTATTACTCTCAATGAAGCAAAAACTATTTTTACATCTAAAGCTCACAACAGGCATGTAACTGGCGTAACTATCACCACTGATGGTAAATTATCTATAGGCAGAAAGAAAAAGAAGTATTTATACTCACTTGTTTTTAAATATACCAAAGGTGAGTTAACAAACGAAGAGATTTTATATGCAAAAGGCTTGATGGCTTACTGCATACATATCGAAAGGAACATAATAACTAGATTGAAAAAGAAATATGGTGCGGAAGTAATTAATCAATTCCTAAAGGAGACAGGAGATGAATGATTCAAGAAAAAGACTAGATAATATTTTTTCAGAATTTATTAATTTGGTTGATAATAGTGATTCAGAAGATCAGGTGGTTTATTCACCTTTATTGGAATTGTTAAATGATGCCTTAAATAAGGATAACCTATACTTAAAAAAATTAGCAATAGTAGATTATAAAAGATTGAGGGATTTAATAGTAAATCTTGAAGATGACCTTACTGTTTTCGTGGCAGATAACGGATACGGTAAAACGACTATACTTGATGCAATCGCAATATCATTAAGTTGGCTTCGTTCTAATATACAAAAAAAAGATAAACCAGGAACATATATTAGAGAGGTTGATATAAACAACTCGAAGGATGCACTATATGCATCTATTGCGGCAACATTTAAAGTACAAGAGCTGAATGCAAATGTTCTTGTAACAAATGTAAAAGACGGTGTATCTTTCAAACGTAGTAATGATTTACAAGAGATTAAATCATTAGCAACAATGTATCGTTATGTTAATACGTTTTTAGAGAATTCTAGTTTACCAGTAATGGCATATTATTCTATAGTCCGTTCGGTTGTTGGTGGAGGAGTTGATAATAAAAGAAAAAATAATAAAAATAAATTATCTTGGTCAAAGTTCGATGTTTATGATGATTTCATGTTCGACAGAAATGATTTCGGTGAATTCCTGAATTGGCTTATATTTTTATCTAATAAATCAGCTCATGAGAATGCGGCTGCACTTGATAATCCGGAGTCACTTATAAAGGAAATAGAAAGCATTGATAATACCATTAAACAATTAAGTGTTGTTTCTAACATTGATGCTGATATTATTAGTCAATTAAAAAATAGTCGTGATGAAAAACAATTCTTATTAAATAAGATTAACAGTGCAAGCCGTTTCAGTGCATCAAATTTATACAGAAATGTGATTAATACTATATTGAAGTTTTTACCTGAGTTTGATGATATTAACCTTGTTTACAGTGAGAGTGATGTTAAGCTTGTTCTCACCAAGAAAGGTATTGAGTTAGACGCTCAACAACTTTCGCAAGGCGAGAAAACTATACTTACTTTAGTTGGTGATTTATCTAGAAGACTTTCTCTTCTAAATCCAAGCTTACAGAATCCATTTGAAGGGAAAGGTATTGTTCTAATTGATGAAATTGATTTACATCTTCATCCTGCATGGCAGCAGAGAATTATTGAGCGTTTATTAACCACTTTTCCTAATATACAATTTATACTATCAACACATAGTCCACAGGTTTTATCCACCGTTCCGTCTCGAAGCATAAGGATTTTAGAGGAAGTTGAGGATGAGCTCGGGATGATTTCCATAAAGGCTTTCAAACCTTCTTATCAAACAAAAGGTTTAACGAATAGCGATGCTCTTCTATATGGTATGAGAATTGACCCAATGCCTCCTGTTGTTGAAGTAAAATGGCTGGATGAGTATAAGCAAGCAATTGAATTAGACCAATTTGATAGCGCTTCATCTCTTAAATTACGTCAAAAAATAATTAGTCATTTTGGTGAGGAACATCCTGTGGTCATGGAACTTAATCAGATGATTTCTCTCATGGAATTTAAACGGAAAATTAAAAAAAATAAAACTGATGAGGGGGGGCGGAAATGAAATTTCTTCAAAGAGAATTGCCAGGTCCTGATGTATTGGCTAAGTATGATTATAATAATCATACATGGGATGATGTATCATCACACGACAAAAAAGAAATATGGCGTCATTTAGTTCAAATGCAGGGTAAAGTGTGTGCATATTGCGAGAGGAAAATAGATTTATACAAAGAAGGTGATAAACATATTGAACATTTTAAAAGAAAAGGCATACATCGCGAGTTGACTTTTTCTTGGCCTAACCTTTTTGGTTCATGCGGAGAACAAAAACGGTGTGGGTTTTATAAAGATAAACAAAAGTATAATGAGGCTGAACTGCTGAAAGTCGATGAAATAGATCCTGAGGATTTCTTTGTTTTTATATATAACGGTGATGTTATTGTGAAGGAAGGAATAAGTGGTCGAAATCAAATAATGGCTGAGGTTACTTTGCGGGTATTCAATTTAAATCCCCAAGTTGGTGGGGTTAAAGCAGAGAGAAGAAACGTCATTGAAAAAGACATAGATACGATAAAAGGATATGTCAAGATTGCAAAAGAGTTGATTGAAAGTGGTGAAGATGTTGAAGAGGTAAGGCAATGTGTTCGTGAGGAATACTATAATCATATTTCTCAAATGGAATTTAGGACTGCAAGAAAACATGTTTTTGACGCATTTCTTCCTTGAAATAAAAGGAGGGAAGCCCCTCCTTAACTTATATTATATATTCATCAAACTTAATGATCTCAGATTCAAGCCAATTATTCAAATCAAGTATTTTTTTTTGCAAGGGTTTTAATTCATTTGTGACGAATACTTGGCTAGCCTTCTCCACATCACCAAACCCCCCTACATTACTCGGCATGATCCCCATCATCTGAGGTGGGACTCGGTGAGCCGCCATCATATCATCCCGGCTGACGTTCTTAATGTTTAGAAATTCATCCTTTGCTGCGACCTCTGACAATGGAATGATCTGGATGCCGTCCTTTTTACCGTTTGGTGAGTACATAAACAGGTTACGAAAGTTTCCCGGTCCTTTTGCACTTTTCATGGCCTGACGTATGTTGTTCACGTCTTCTTGGTTCTGCGCCGCGTCGGTCATATACATAATGAAACCTGCATGACTGCCATTGATGTAATACTTTCGCCGAAACAGCGTTGCGGACTCATTAAGAAGTGCGGAAGGAATGGCGGAAAGGTATTCAGGCAATCCGTAAATCTCTTGGTTCAGATCGGGCTCCATCAGGTGAAAAATACTGCCTTTGGTAAATTCATAGGGCTGCGTGGTCATGCCGTACTGCACAAACCAGTATGTTTCAAGGTCGATCCCGCGCCGGGTATATTTCGCCAACGATGGTTCCAGCGAGAGAATACCGCCGAGACGGTTTGTTCTTTTTTCAAGATAAGCGTTACCAAACACTAGATAGTCCTGCACAAACCGACTGAACGCTTGCTGACTCAAGAGCGGGTGAGGGATAAACGTGCTGGTTAGAATGTTTCGCTTAACGGCTATCGGTGAGCTGTGATGCACAGCAGCACGGTACGTACGGGCCAGTCCGTCAAAACTCACTGGCGGCTCATACCATCTGTCCATCTGCACGCACTCCACATAATCCAGCAGTTCGCGGCGGTCCAGTACCGGAATGGGATCGCCAAAGCTGAACGCTTGGGTAGAGGCGGTATTATCAGGTTGTACGTCAGGTGGCATTGCATCTTGTGCGGTATTCTCAGTCATTAAAAAATCTCCACAATGTTGCTGGTATTGGCGGCTTCGCCCTGCAGCGGTTCGTTAAACAGTGCGTGCATCGTTGCCCAGGCCAGATCGGCGTGACTGGCTTCTTCGCTGCGGCTGGCTTCATAGGTCGGACGGTTGCCGCTGGCGGTGGTGGCCCGGCGGATAGCCATAAATGACTGCGCAATGTCGGTATGCCCGGCGTCAAACTCCAGACGGCGGTGGCTGATAATGTCGTATGCCTTGAGCACCAGGGCGTTTTTGACGTTGGGGTTATAAACAAACTCACGCACGGCAGGGAAAAAGCCTTTTACGTTTTCATAAACACCGTGACCGACGCCGGTGGAGTCAATGCCGATGTAGGTCACGTTATACTGCTGAGTCAGTTTGCGGATGGCCTCTGCCTGGGCGCGGAAGTCCATTCCGCGCCACTGGTGACGCTCAAGGATGCGGAACTTACCGCCGGGCACCGTCGGCGGGGCAATGACTACGCAGCCAGCGCTGTCACCGTTCTGGGTACCTTTCGCCGGGTCATAGCCGATCCAGACTTCGCGCCAGCCGAACGGGCGCAGGGCCAGCGCCTGAAAGTCTTCCCAGACTTCCCAGCTGTCCACCATGCAGGCCTGCAGGTCAGCCAGTGGGAAAACGGAGGCGAGATCGTCGATGAACTCACACATCAGCAGGTTCTGGTACTCGTCGGGGCTGTACTCCAGGCGCAGCTGGTCGAGGTCGAACAGGTTGCAGCCACCGCGCACGGCGTCCTCCACCGTCACGATCTGTCTGAACTGACCGTCAGCACAAAGCAGACCGGCAGCAAGGGCTGAGTGGGTCAGGTCGATATCAACGCGATCAGCTTTTGCCCGCCCGCGATTGAACAGGGCGCCGGACCAGAACGGGTAAGCGCTGTGCGTCAGGCTGGAAGGCGTTGAGAAATAGGTCTGGCGCCATTTCTTGTGCAGCGCCATGCCGGAGGCGACTTTACGTAGCTCCTGAAATTTCGGGATCCAGAAATACTCATCAAGATACAGGTTGCCGTGGTAGCTCTGTGCGGTGCGGGCGTTGGTCCCGAGAAAATACAGCGTGGCGCCGTTTGGCAGCACCATGGGATCGCCTTTTAATTCCACGTCGACTTCTTTGGCAAACTCGATGATGTACTGCTTAAAAACATGCGCCTGGGCTTTACTGGCTGACAGGAAAATCTGGTTTCGCCCTGTCATCAGGGCGTCCATCAGCGCTTCACGCGCGAAATAATACGTAGCGCCGATCTGGCGCGATTTAAGCACGTTGCGGATGCGGTGCTTAATTCCTGCTTCCCACCAGTGGCGCTGATATTCAAACATTCCGTTGCGGAAAATTTCTTCCAGCTTTTCGATCTGTTCGTCAGTAAACAGGTTCTTTTCTGGTGTCTTGCGGGGGCCGCGGTTGCGGTTTTGCACGTTGGGGTTAAGGTCCGCCTCATTACCGCCGTTGTTAAATTTACCGATGCGGGCGTGGCGCTCGGACTGGCGCGCCAGCAGGTCTATTTCTTTAAAGTCTTTCCCTTCCTTGTGCTCCTTCATGATGAGCTGGCAATAGCGGGCGGCAGTGGTGAGCTGCATCTGATCGAGTGGGCCATATTCGCCCCACTTGTCGCGCTTTTTCCAGCTGTGAACGGTTGCAACTTTTTCGCCCAGCATTTCAGCAATGCGGGCTACGCGGTATCCCTGAAAATACAGCAGTAATGCCTGCCTGCGGGGATCGAAGTCTGCGGGGGTCATCGTTTCCATGGCACAAACATACGGCCTTGCCTGGCGCCTTTCCCCGGCTGGCCTTTGTATGGTTTACCGCACAAGGTCCGCGCGTTGTTTCACCCCCTCCATCGCAGCAACCATAAGGCCTCACAGAGTTATTTGATGGAGTCGGCACATGGCTGTAAAAGCAAAGCGCTTCCGCATCGGTGTGGAAGGGGCAACGACAGACGGGCGCAATATTGAGCGTGCCTGGCTGGAACAGATGGCGGCGAGCTATGACCCGCAGGTGTATATCGCGTTGATTAATCTGGAGCACATCAAGGGTTACACCCCTGATAGCCCTTTCCGCCGTTTCGGGACCGTGGATAAGCTGGAGGCAGAGGAGATTGCAGACGGCCCGCTGAAAGGGAAAATGGCCCTGTATGCGTGGATCACCCCGTCAGAGGACCTGGTGGCGTATACCCGTAATCTGCAAAAGCTGTTTACCTCAATGGAGGTCAATACCAGTTTTGCCGATACCGGCAAAGCCTACCTGGTTGGCCTGGCGGCGACGGATGATCCCGCAAGCCTCGGTACTGAAATGCTGCAGTTTAGCGCCAGCGCCAGAAGTAACCCCCTGGCAGGCCGCAAGCAAAACCCTGAAAACCTCTTTTCCGCCGCAGAAGAAACGCTGATCGAGTGGGAAGAAGTCCAGGACGAAAAGCCCTCCCTGTTTTCCCGCGTTGCCGCGATGTTTACCAAAAAAGAACAGAACGATGAAGCGCGTTTTTCTGATGTGCATCGCGCCGTTGAGCTGATTGCTACTGAACAGCAAAACCTGAGCGAACGCACTGATCACTCCCTGTCTGCGCAGGATACGCGCATTGCTGAGCTGGAAGCCTCCCTGCAGGAACAGCAGACCGCTTTTGCTGAACTGGAGCAGCGGCTGAGCCAGGAAGACAGCCGCAAAGATTATCGCCAGCGCGCGCCGGGCGGAAACGCACCGGCAGGCACACTGACCAATTGCTGATGGAGCATAAGAACCAATGAAAAAGAAAACCCGTTTTGCCTTTAACGCCTACCTGCAGCAGCTGGCACGCCTGAACAACGTGGAAGTAGAAGAACTTTCCAGCAAATTCACCGTTGAGCCGTCGGTACAGCAGACGCTGGAAGACCAGATCCAGCAGTCCGCTGCCTTTCTGACGCTGATTAACATCACCCCGGTGGATGAGCAGTCTGGCCAGCTGCTGGGTCTGGGTGTCGGTAGCACGATTGCCGGTACCACGGATACCACCACCAAAGAGCGCGAACCAACTGACCCGACAGTGATGGCGGACGTGGAATACAAATGCGAACAGACCAACTTTGATACGGTGCTGACCTACGCAAAGCTGGACCTGTGGGCAAAATTCCAGGACTTCCAGGTGCGTATCCGTAACGCCATCGTGAAGCGCCAGGCTCTGGACCGCATCATGATCGGGTTCAACGGCGTGAAGCGTGCCAAAACCTCTGACCGTGACGCCAACCCGATGCTGCAGGACGTAAATAAGGGCTGGCTGCAAAAAATCCGCGAAGATGCGCCGGATCATGTCATGGGCAGCGAAACCAAAGAAGGCGTGACCACCAAAGGCGCCGTGAAGGTTGGTAAGGGTGGCGATTATGCCAACCTGGACGCCGTGGTGATGGATGCGGTCAACGAGCTGATCGACCCGGTGTATCAGGATGATGATGATCTGGTGGTGGTCTGTGGTCGTGAGCTGCTGTCTGACAAGTATTTCCCACTGGTTAACAAAGACCAGGAGAACACGGAGAAGCTGGCCGCTGATCTGATCATCAGCCAGAAACGCATGGGTGGCCTGCAGGCTGTACGCGCGCCGTATTTCCCTGCGAATGCACTGCTGATCACCCGCCTGGATAACCTGTCCATTTACTGGCAGGAAGATACCCGCCGTCGTTCTGTTATCGATAACCCGAAACGTGACCGGATCGAGAATTTCGAGTCCGTCAATGAAGCGTATGTGGTTGAGGATTACCGCTGCGCGGCGCTGGTCGAAAACATCCAGATGGGGGATTTCAGCGCGCCAGCTGTACCGGAAGGCGAGGGGGCATAACGTATGAGCCTGAGTCCCGCACGGCAGCACCGCCTGCGCGTCCAGGCTGAACAGGCCGCCCGGCAGGGCGGCAATGTTCGCCACGCGACGGGGTATGACCTGATGCTGATGCAGCTGGCGGAGGACCGCCGCCGCCTGAAAGGTATCCAGTCCACCGTGAAGAAAGCCCAAATCAAATTGGAACTGCTGCCCCGTTATTCCGCCTGGGTGGAGGGGGTGCTGGCTGCTGATGGTGCCCGGCAGGATGACGTGGTGATGTTTGTGATGCTCTGGCGTATCGATGCCGGTGATTATGCCGGTGCGCTGGATGCAGGGCGTCATGCGCTGCGGCACGGATGGGTGATGCCCATTGGAAACCGTAACGTCCAGACAGTGCTGGCAGAGGAAATGGCAGACGCTGCGCAGGCCGCTCTGCTGGCAGGTGAATCTTTCGATGCCGGGTTGTTACTGCAGACACTGGAGCTGACAGACGGCCAGGATATGCCAGATCAGTCACGGGCACGCCTGCATAAAGCGATTGGCGCTGTACTGACCGAAACCAGCCCGGCCTCCGCCCTGAATCACATCAATCATGCGCTGCAGCTTGATCCACGCTGTGGCGTCAAAAAAGAAAAACAGCAGCTGGAGCGCAGATTGCGCAATGACAGCCGTTAACGGAACGTGCCCCGCGCACGGGCGGCACGGGGTGGCGAAAGGCTTTTGCCACATCAAAACCCCGTCCACCGCCCACTATTTCAGGAGAAAGCCCGCATGAAGTTTGTTGCGCCTGAGCAGGCGCCGGAACAGGCGGAAATTATCAAAAATACGCCGTTCTGGCCCGATGTTGATTTATCAGAGTTTCGCAGCGTGATGCGGACGGATGGCACGGTGACGTCACCCCGTCTCGGACAACTCATCCGGTCAGCGATGTCAGAGGTCAATGCGGAGTTGTACGACTTCCGCAAGCGCCAGCAGGCGCTGGGATTTATGACGCTGGCCGATGTACCGGCGGACTTGCTGGACGGTAAAAGCGAACGTATTCACCACTACCACAACGCCGTTTATTGCTGGGCACGCGCGCAGGTGAATGAGCGTTACCAGGACTACGACGCCACGGCCTCCGGTGTGAAAAGGGGGGATGAGCTGGCGGAGGCCAGCGGCGATCTGTGGCGTGATGCTCGCTGGGCAATCAGCCGGGTCCAGGATGCGCCTCACTGTACGGTGGAGCTGATCTGATGAAAGTGCGTGCGTACCAGGGTGACACGGTGGACGCGCTTTGCTGGCGTCATTACGGACGCACGCAGGGCGTCACGGAGCAGGTACTGCAGGCAAATCCGGGGCTGGCTGAGCACGGCCCGTTCTTACCACACGGGCTGCAGGTGGAGCTGCCGGATATTGCCACCACTTCCACGGTGCAGACCGTCCAGTTATGGGACTGAAATATGACGCTTGAACGGATCAGCGCCTTCATCACGTACTGCATCGCTGTACTGCTGGCGTGGATGGGAGATTTATCGCTTAAGGATGTGTCGACAGTGGGCGGTGTGTTGATTGGCGTGCTGATGCTGGCCATCAACTGGTACTACAAACACAAAACCTACCAGCTGCTGCGCGGCGGAAAAATTACACAGGGGGAATATGAATCCTTCAACCGTTAAACGCTGCCTGGTAGGGGCGGTGCTGGCGATTGCCGCCACCCTGCCGGGCTTTCAGCAACTTCATACCTCAGTGGAAGGGTTGAAGCTGATAGCCGATTACGAGGGCTGCCGCCTGCAGCCGTATCAGTGTGATGCGGGGGTGTGGACCGATGGCATTGGCAATACGTCCGGCGTGGTGCCGGGGAAGAGCATCACGGAACGGCAGGCGGCCGGAAGTTTCATCACCAACGTTTTAAGGGTGGAGAAGGCGCTGGATCGCTGTGTCCTGGTGAGCGTACCGCAGAACGTCTATGACGCGCTGGTATCGCTGGCCTTCAACGTGGGAACCGGCAATGCCTGCGGTTCAACAATGGTGAAGTTTATCAATCAGAAGCGCTGGCGCGATGCCTGCTATCAGTTGCCACGATGGGTATACGTCAAAGGCGTATTTAATCCGGGGCTGGACAACCGCCGCGCGCGGGAGCTGTCCTGGTGCTTAAAAGGAGCGTAACGAAATGAAAAAGAAACTGATCGGTGGGTTATTTTCGGTGCTGTACACGGCGCTGATGATTTTTAGTCTCTTTGTTCCAAACAATATTGTTCCGGCACTGGTTACAGCCTTGACCTGGATAGCCTGCCTGCTGAGCTGGGGAGCGGTGCTACTTTGCCTGGCTGGATGGTATGCGGGCGGCACTCATCGGGGAGAGGCAAAGCAGGCGCTGACGCGCTTTTTCAGTACGCCAGGAAACCAGGTGATCCGATGGGGCAGGTGTTCACTGCTTGTGATTTTTCTCGCCTTTACGGGCCACGTTGTCACCCTGGTATTTTATCTGCTGACGCTGGCCGCGCTTAAGGTTTTGCGTGCGCAGATTATTGATGCGGAGCCGGTGACGGTATGACGAAGGCGCTGGCGGTAATTCTGGCGCTGGTAGTGCTGGCGCTTGGCTGGCAGTCATGGCGGATGAAGGAGGCCAGCCAGACCATCGAGCGGCAGGGGCGGGATCTGAAAACGACAGGCGAAAAACTGGCAAAAACGAACAGCCAGCTGATCGCCCTGTCCATCCTGTCCGAAACCAATAACCGGGAACAGGCAAGGCTTTACGCGGCGGCAGAAAGTACAAACGCGCTGCTGCGAAGCCGTCAGCGCAGAATTGAGGAGTTAAAACGTGAAAATGAGGATTTACGCCGCTGGGTTGACACTCTTCTGCCTGCTGACATTATCAGGATGCGCGAACGTCCAGCCCTCGCCGGAGGTGCTGCTTACCGTGAATGGTTGTCCCAGAGTGGCGCAGTGCCGCCTGGAAAAGTCGGCGGCACGCACTAACGGTGATCTGCTGACCGCGCTGGATGAAGCAGAGGCGGCCTGGGCGGTCTGCGCCGACAAAGTGGACACGATAATTTCCTGTCAGGAGCGAAACAGTGAACAAGCCTCAATCCTTACGCCGCGCCCTGAATAACGCGGTGCCATATGTCCGTGATAACCCGGATAAGCTGCATTTGTTCGTTGATAACGGATCGGTGGTGGCAACCGGGGCAGCGTCACTTTCATGGGAATATCGTTACACCCTGAATGTGGTGATTGTGGATTTCAGCGGCGATCAGGGGTTATTGATGGCGCCGGTGGTGGCCTGGTTAAGGGAAAATCAGCCGGATGCTATTCATAACCCGGAACTGCGGGAAAAGTTGCTTTCCTTTGAAGTCGATATTTTGCGTAATGATATCTGTGATATCAGCCTGAACCTGCAACTGACAGAGCGTGTGATAGTCAGCGCTGACGGTGACGTGTCCAGCGTCGAAGCGGTGCCGGAACCGGACGAACCGGACGAAATGTGGGCGGTGAGCCGTGGCTGAGCTGCAGGCAGTTGACGCCTGGTTAGATGCGTTGCTGGCGGAACTGGAGCCTGCCGCACGTAAGCGTATGATGCGGGATCTGGCACAGCAGCTGCGCCGCAGCCAGCAGAAAAATATCAGGATGCAGCGCAACCCGGACGGGACGGCTTACGAGCCGCGTCGCGTGACGGCCAGAACGAAACAGGGCCGTATCCGTCGGCAGATGTTTGCAAAACTCCGCACCACAAAATACCTGAAAGCCGTCGCCAACCAGAACGCGGCAAGCGTCGAGTTTGAGAGCCGGGTGCAGCGCATAGCCCGCGTGCATCACTATGGCTTGCGGGAACGGGTCAGCCGCAAAGGGCCGGAAGTCAAATATGCAGAGCGCCGGTTGCTCGGCATCAATGATGAAGTGGAGGACATTACGCTTGATAGTTTATTCCGGTGGATAGAATAGTTGATTTATTGCTCATTTTTTGGAGGCTCTGTTTTAATAAGTAACTCTGCCAAACCTAAACCAAATCGAAAAGATACTGTGATTGTTAGAATCGCAATACCTGAGTAAATAATGTATGGGCTGGCTTCTAATAATTCATTCATCACTTGGGTAATGGGCTTTTCATCTTTTAAATGTGCCAAAAATGAATATAAGCTGTATATAAATACTAATGCAGTTTCATAATTCCATATGGTATTGAATATTTCTTTGTATAGCTTTGCTTTTCCACGTTTAACTATGTTTGAGCATATTCCAATAATGATGAAAAAGCTCCCAAAAAATAATGCGTGAATTGTTGGGCTATTTTCAGAAGCAAAGCTTAAAAACAAAGCGAGAATCGTTGTCGCAATAATGGCGAACCATTCAAATAAATGCTGCCTCCAACCTCTCCAATGCCTTGGCATAAAGATTTCCTCCATTTTTTGTACCAACCATCATACAAGAGATGTCTGCTGCATTCATCTGGTTTAGTGTGCGACTGTAATTGCATGAATGCTCAATTAACCGAAATCATGCGCCTTATCACCAATTTGATCCGCACCGGCATTGTGACCGAAGTGGACCAGGACGGCTGGCTGTGCCGGGTGAAAACGGGCGACCTCGAAACCAACTGGATTAACTGGCTGACCTACCGTGCAGGTAAATCCCGCACTTGGTGGTGCCCGTCTCCAGGGGAGCAGGTGGTGCTGTTCAGCCTGGGCGGCAATCTGGAAACAGCCTTTGCGCTTCCCGCCATCTACTCCAACGCCTGCCCGCCGCCGTCAGATTCTGAAAGTGCGGACGTGACCGCATACGAGGATGGCGGCTGGTTCGAATACGACCCCGCCACCGGGCGCTGGATTATTCGCGGCGTGAAAAGCGTGCTGATTGAGTCTTCGCAGGTTGTCTCCTGCAAAACCGGTGAGTTTGTGATCGAGGCTGACACCACCCGTATTAACAGCAACGTGATCCTGAACGGCGATGTGACCCACGGCGGCGGCGCGATGACGTCAAACGGCGTCGTTGCTGATAAGCATAAACACCCTGGCGACAGTGGCGGAACGACGGGAGATCCATTTTGACGCTCTATATCGGGATGAGCCGCGATACCGGCAGAGCCATAACGGAAACTGACCACCTGCGCCAGTCGGTGCGTGACATTTTGCTGACCCCGCAAGGGAGCCGGCTTGCGCGCCGGGAGTATGGTTCCCTGCTTTCAGCGCTCATTGACCAGCCGCAAAACCCGGCGCTGCGCCTGCAGATCATGGCTGCGGTGTATGTGGCGCTGCGGCGCTGGGAGCCGCGGCTGCAGCTGGACACCATCACGGTTAACAGCAGCAGCATGGATGGCGCAATGGTTATTGAGCTGGCAGGCCAGCGTAATGACGGCGTGCCCGTGTCCCTTTCCGTATCGACAGGAGCAGACAATGGCCGTTATTGACCTTTCCCAGCTGCCGCCGCCGCAAATTGTGGATGTGCCGGATTTTGAAACCCTGCTGACTGAGCGCAAGGGTGAATTTGTCGCGTTATTTCCGGCAGACGAACAGGAGGCCGTGGCCCGCACCTTAACGCTTGAATCTGAGCCGGTGGTGAAAATGCTGCAGGAAAATGTGTACCGGGAGCTGCTGCTGCGCCAGCGGATTAACGAGGCGGCGAAAGCCGTGATGGTGGCCTATTCCGGCGGGGATGACCTGGATAATTTAGGCGCGAATAACAACGTACAGCGCCGGGTGATTACGGCTGCGGACGACACCACAACGCCGCCCACGGAGGCAGTTATGGAATCTGACGCAGATTATCGCCAGCGCATCCCGGCGGCCTTTGAGGGGATGAGCGTTGCCGGGCCAGTCGGTGCTTATGAATATCACGCGCTTAGCTCGGATGGTCGGGTGGCGGACGCGTCGGCGTTCAGCCCGTCACCGGCGGAAGTCGTGGTGACTATTCTGGCCCGTGACGGCGATGGTACTGCGCCGGAAGACTTACTGCAGGTCGTCGGTGAGGCCCTGAATGATGAGGCTGTACGGCCGGTGGCGGATCGGGTGAGTGTCCGATCTGCTGAGATTGTCCCCTATGAAATTGATGCGGTTCTTTATGTCTATCCCGGCCCGGCAAAGGAACCCATCCTGGCGGCCGCGAAAGCGCAGGGTACGGCATATATCAACGAGCAGCGTCGCCTGGGGCGTGACGTGCGGTTGTCTGCGATCTATGCCGCTCTGCATGTTCAGGGCGTCCAGCGCGTTGAGCTGATGAAGCCCATGGCTGACATGGTGTTAGATAAAACGCAGGCTTCCTTCTGCACCGACTTCAAAGCAGAAATTGGTGGTTCTGATGAGTAGCCTGTTACCGCCGGGATCGTCCTCGCTGGAACGCAGGCTGGCGCAGGCCTGTTCTGGAATCAGTGATTTAAATGTCCCGCTGCGTGACCTGTGGAATCCGTGGAAATGCCCTGCAAAATTTCTGCCCTATCTGGCGTGGGCGTTCTCAGTTGATAGCTGGGATGAAAGCTGGAGTGAGCAGGAGAAAAGAACCGCTGTCAGTGAATCGTTCTGGCTTCATCAGCGTAAAGGAACAATAGCAGCAATCCGCCATGTAGTAGAAAAAATGGGTTACTCCATTTCTATCGAGGAGTGGTGGTCTGTTGCAGACCCGGCAGGAACATTCAGGCTTGAGGTCGATGTGAATGATATTGGTATCACATCCAGAATTCTGGATGAATTAACCAGATTAATTAACGATACAAAGCCTGTCAGTCGGCACCTGTCGCAACTCAATATATCTGCAAAAGTATGCGGCGATATCCATGTCGGCTCAACGCTGTGCAGCGGCGAAATTATCAGTATTTATCCGGCCGATTTTGAGGCTGAAGACAACATTACGTACAACGGCGTGATTTTTCACGACGACAATTTTAATTACGGGTAAGACTATGACCAGACTACCAGAATCCTCACTGTGGGAAGACGAGATTGAGCTGATTTCCAGACGCGAGCGCGTTTCTGGGGGGCTGGATGGCGTGGCAAACAGACCGCTGAAAAAGTTGGCTAACCGTACCCGGTACCTCAAAGATCAGGCTGAAAAGTCAGATATGTCCATCGCTGAAAAAGTGAGCGCGGTGAAGACATTTGACGAAGGGGCGACGCTGGAATCTGCGCGAGAGGAGATTATGTACGGTGCTTACCGCCTTGTCTGGACAGGGATATTTCCTAAAACAGTGCCGGTCGGTTCTTCCCCTGAAAGCACCGGAGGGATTGGCGCCGGAAAATGGGCGTACACATCCGACGCCCTCGTTCGCAGAGATCTGAGCTCTAACGATCCAAAATATGGATGTCTCATGACGGCATTACCGTATTCCGGAACAGTTGCCGATGCCCTGCAGTATATCTATGTCGGCGCTCTGGGTAAGTTTAACAACCGCGAAGATGGATGTACCGAGGCTATTCTGCAGAGACAGGAAAAACTTGGCGCGCCTGCAACCAGTATTTTTGTTGAGGGGAAGGAATATTACGGCGTGGTTGAGTTTCCTAACGGGACATTCGCCCTCGAAGACCTGCCGTTAAAGTCGGGCTGGCTTTACAAGCTCAACCCCTTCACTCGCATCGTCCCACACCGCAATGCTAAGTTTGCACTTACCACTGTTGGAACTAAGGGGGTTGTCCCCGGCGACCCGACGTGGGATCGCCTGATGTATTGCGAGATTTCAGGCGGCGTAATTGGTGATTTCTGGAAAGAGACGGGGGATGTTCCTCGCGGAGCTGGCGGTATTAACCTGCTGAATGGCTCCTATGTTCGCCTGCGCAACATCGCTATACGGCATCTCCGCGGTATCGCGATTTATGGTGGCGAGCTGTTCGACAGCCCGTTTGAAAACGTCAGTGTCATGTATTGCGGTAACGATGACCCAAACAACTATGCACCCTGTGTGCTGTTTGACAATGCCGGGGGGCACGATGCCACCAACGCCTGTAAATTCGACAGTCTGCATCTGGAGGCTAACCATACCGGCGGCATCTGGAACAAATGTCGGCACATGGTTTTTAACTCTTTGAAGGTGGAGCGAGATGAAGGGACGCATATCTTTTCGGGTTGTATGGGAATTATCGTTAACGCCTCAACACATACCTTTAACCGTAACGACATTCCGCAGTTTCTGATTAAAGATTTTCCAAGTAATGTTGCGACAGGGGAGAAATCCTCAGACAGCCGAAGTGTGAAGTTTCTGGGTCCGTCATTAATATCAAGCACTGCAGGTAAAGGATGGTACTTCTGGCACACCAGTGATGCAGGAAAGTTTGTGTTAGAAGAAGTTTCCGCTGATGGTACTGGTCTTATATTTAAGGGAAAAAGGGCCATTATCACTGGCGGGACCTCTTATGACTGCGGGCCTGTGCTGGTTGATGCCGAGAAAGATGTGGTTGTTGAATCGGTCAGCTGGCGAGCTATCAGGAAGACAGTTGCCGGAGATGGCACTGATGATGCGATTATTTTCCGTGGGGCAAACTGTAAAGCCGTAGGAAACGACTTTACCGGTCAACCAGTAGACAGCGCGAGCCTGGCTATCCCCAACGGCGCATTTATCAACAGCGTAGCATCGGCTGACTCTGTAATAACGGATAATACCGTCGGAGGATACAGGCAATATGGCATTCGTGCGGCGATAAACCAGAAGGTTCGCGACAATAAAATCAATATGGACAATAACCATATCGGGAGTCTGACGAACCAGTCCCGGTCTAATTCAACACTGGTTATCGACAATACGACCGGGTTTGGCCTTGGAACCGTTAATCAGAGCGCTCCCGTTCTCGCAGCAGGCGCGACGCAGGAACTGACTATTGTTGGAGGATGCACAGATCTGCATATCAGGGTGATATCAGGAACAACGGCAGCTGCGGCGAAGGTTCTGGCTGACTCGTCAATAGCAGGTCTCGGAGTTTACTCCCAGCTCAATCCGTCTCTGCTGTCGTTTTCTGCGGGAACCCCCGGCGATGGAATGGTGCATATCACTAAACCGTTAAGCGGATATTCCATTACAGTCGCCAACTACACGGCAGGTAATGTGACGGTTGTTATTACCCGAATCAGTGCAATGACTACGCAATAGAGGGGACTAATGACTATCAACTTTGAATATAGCGGGAGTCGGGGCTCAAGGATGAGCCTGCTGGTTCTCTTTGGTATGGCTATGGAACACAACTTTCCTGATTATTCTGCCAGTCTGATTATTGCGGCGATAATTTTTCTTGGATTTTCTGTCAGTTTTGAGCGGGGTGAAAATTACAATGGCCGGTAAAATTTTTAAATCGTTAATAACAGTCGCCGGTCGGGAAAAAATTGCCGCCGCAATAGTCAGCGGGAATAAAGTTATTTTCTCTGAAATGTCTGTAGGGGATGGTGGCGGTAGTGCAACGACCCCTGACGAAAATCAGCATTCATTGATTAATGAGCGCTTCCGGACTCAACTGAACAGCCTGAGGCTGTCCGATACCGAGAATATCATTATCGCCGAGATGATAATCCCGCCGGAGGTGGGCGGATTTACCATCCGGGAAGCGGCGTTGTTTGATGATGCTGGCGTGTGCATGGCGGTGGCTAACGTCCCGGAAACCTATAAACCTGCTCTGGCTGAAGGTTCCGGGCGTTTTACCATTCTCCGTATCTGGCTGGCGGTCAGCAGCACTGAAGCCGTCGAACTGGTTGTTGATCCGGGTATTGTGCTGGCAACTGTAGAGGATGTGATTAACGCCGGTAATGAAACCAAAGATTACACCGATGAGCAACTGAGCAATCATGCAGGCTCGCGGGATCACCCGGATGCAACACTGGAGGAAAAGGGTTTTACTCAACTCAGTAACGCCATTACCAGCAGTGTTCAGGATAAAGCCGCCACACCGCTCGCGGTAAGGCTTGCTGTTGAGGCGGCTATCACTGCCGCATGGGAGCTGGATAACCCTGTCGGTACCACGCGCTTTTTTAATCAGAACCTCAACCCGAATGAGCGCTGGCCGTGGTCGCAATGGGTTTACACCGGAGAGAATAAAACGATCCGGGTGGCAAAAGCGGACGGCTCAAATGTGGGCACCACTGGCGGCAGCGATACCGTCACCATCCAGCGTGCTAACCTGCCTGCTGTGCAGGTTAACATCAGTGGCGAAACCAGTGAAATCCCCGGGCAGGAACTGATCACCAGGGAGGCGGGACGGCATAAACACAAAGGCGGTATGCTCGCCCCTGGTGAGGTCTGGGATGATAATTATATTGTCGGTTCGGATAACGACAGCCGCCGCACACGAAATTATACGGATGAGGTGGACGATCATAGCCATATTGTGGACTTGCCAGCCCACAAACACACGACCACTGGCAAAACCGATAACCTCGGTGAAGGGAAATCAATCAGCGTGGTTGAATCTCACACGCTGCTGATGTGCTGGAGCCGCGTTGCCTGATAAATCCCGGTATCAGTCTGCCCCGATAAGGGGCTTTTTTCTGTCTGCGGTTGTGCCATTGACGGTACAACGGCCATCAACGGCTTGCGGTGAATGATTTCCCTACCATGGGTGAACCCCTAAACAGGAGATTCATTCATGGCGCAAGACTATCACCACGGCGTGCGTGTTGTTGAAGTTAACGACGGCACCCGCTCTATCACGACGGTGAGCACGGCGATTGTGGGCATGGTATGCACCGGCGATGATGCCGATGCCTCTGTGTTCCCGCTCAATAAGCCGGTTCTGCTTACCGATGTGCTGACCGCCAGCGGCAAAGCGGGCGAGTCCGGCACGCTGGCCCGCTCACTGGACGCCATCGCAGACCAGGCAAAACCCGTCACCGTAGTGGTGCGTGTTGCCCAGGGCGACACCGAAGCGGAAACCACCTCCAATATTATCGGCGGTGTAACCGCTGACGGTAAGAAAACGGGCATCAAAGCTCTGCTTTCGGCGCAGTCGCAGCTGGGTGTGAAGCCGCGAATTCTTGGTGTGCCGGGCCATGACACGCAGGCTGTTTCCACTGAACTGTTAAGCGTGGCGCAGAGCCTGCGCGGCTTTGCGTACCTGTCTGCCTACGGTTGTAAAACCGTGGAAGAAGCGATTGCCTACCGCGAAAATTTCAGTCAGCGAGAAGGGATGATGATCTGGCCTGATTTCATCAACTTTGACACGGTGCTGCAGGCGGACGCGACTGCTTACGCCACTGCCCGCGCGCTGGGTCTGCGTGCCAAAATCGACGAGCAGACCGGCTGGCACAAAACCCTTTCTAACGTGGGCGTCAACGGCGTAACCGGCTTGTCTGCGGATGTGTTCTGGGATCTGCAGGACCCGGCAACCGATGCCGGACTGCTGAACCAGAACGACGTCACCACCTTGATCCGCAAGGATGGTTTCCGCTTCTGGGGTTCCCGCTGCCTGAGCGATGACCCGTTATTCCAGTTTGAAAACTACACCCGTACCGCGCAGGTGCTGGCAGACACCATGGCGGAGGCGCATATGTGGGCGGTGGACATGCCGCTTAACCCTTCGCTGGCTCGCGACATTATCGAAGGTATCCGCGCCAAAATGCGCAGCCTGGTAAATCAGGGCTACCTCATCGGCGGTGATTGCTGGATTGATGACAGTGTGAATGACAAAGACACGCTGAAAGCCGGGAAACTCTGGATCGACTACGACTATACGCCAGTGCCGCCACTGGAAAACCTGATGCTGCGCCAGCGCATCACTGACCGTTACCTGGTGGATTTCACCACCCGCGTAAGCGCATAAGGGGGACCCATGGCCTTACCACGCAAGTTAAAACACCTGAATATTTTTAACGCCGGTAACAACTGGATGGGCATTGCTGAATCCGTCACCCTGCCGAAATTCACCCGCAAGCTGGAAAACTACCGCGGCGGCGGCATGCCCGGTTCAGTCGGTATTGATCTGGGGCTGGATGATGGCGCGCTGGATACGGAAATGACCATCGGCGGTACGGAGGCGCTTCTGTTTAAACAGATGGGCAAAGCCACGGTGGACGGCGTACAGCTGCGCTTTACCGGGTCTATTCAGCGCGACGACACCGGCGAAGTGCAGGCCGTTGAGCTGGTCGTCCGTGGGCGCCACAAAGAGGTGGATTCCGGCGAGTGGAAAACCGGCGAGAGCAATTCCACCAAAGTCAGCAGCGTTAACTGTTACGCGAAGCTGACCATTAACGGTGAAGTGCTCTATGAGGTCGATGCGATCAACATGATTGAAGTTGTTGATGGTGTTGACCTGATGGAAGAACACCGTAACGCCATCGGTCTGTAATTTTTTCCTGGCGCGCGAGGTCGCGCCAGCCAACCCATAACAGGAAAAGAGCATGAGTGAGAAAACCGAAGCAACAGTGAAACTGGATAGCCCGATTAAGCGCGGTGATACCACGATTACGGAAATTGTGCTGCGTAAGCCGCAATCCGGCGCGCTGCGCGGTACGCGACTGCAGGCGGTGATGGAGATGGACGTGGCCTCTATGATGACCGTGATCCCCCGCATCTCCACACCAACGCTGACCCCGCAGGAAATGGCGGACCTCGACCCGGCAGACCTGGCCGCGATGTCTGTCGAGGTGGTCCTTTTTTTGTTGCCGAAGTCGGCGTTTGCCGATTTGCCGACAGCCTGACGGTAGATGACCTGGTGGCGGATATCGCCACGATCTTTCACTGGCCGCCGTCCGTCACTGACGTTATGCCGCTGACGGAAGTGCTGGAGTGGCGGCACAGAGCGATAATGCGAAGCGGGGCCAGCGATGAGTGATAAAAACCTGCGCCTGCAGGTGGTTCTGAATGCGGTTGATAAACTCACCCGCCCTTTAAAAAATGCGCTGGCTGGCTCGAAGGAGCTGGCCTCCGGCATCCAGCAGACCCGTGATCAGCTTAAACGGCTTAACGACGCGGGGAGCCAGTTAAAATCTTTTGATCAACTCTCACAGAGCCTGAACCGGACCAGCAACGAGCTGGACCAGGCGCGGCTGCGTGCGCAGATGATGACGCGCGAGCTGGCAGCGCTCGAATCCCCCACGAAAAAACAGACGCAGGCGCTTGAGGCGCAATGGCGCGCCGTATCACGCCTGGAACAAAAGCAGGGGCAGGAAACGCGGCAGATGGCGGCAGCCAGGGCGGAGCTGTATCGCCTCGGCATCTCTGCGGGCGGTGGCGCCCGTGAAACGGCCAGAATTACCCGAGAAACGGATCGCTATAACCAGCAACTGGCAGAGCAGGAGCGGCGATTGCGCGAGGTTGGCGAGCGCCAGCGCAAGCTGAATGCGATCAGGGCCAAAGCTGACAAGATGCGCGACGTGCGTAACAGCCTGGCGGGGAACGGGGCCGGGATGATGGCGGCCGGGGTGACAACGGGCGCGACCTTGCTGGCGCCCATTCGCGCCTACTCGGAATCAGAGAACGCCGCTAACCAGCTGGCAGGCTCCATGATGGGACCGGGCGGAAAGGTGGCGCCTGAGTTCCTGAAGCTGAACAAGCTGGCGATAGCCCTGGGGGACCGGTTGCCCGGTACTACGGCAGATTTTCAGAACATGATGACCATGTTACGCCGTCAGGGGATGTCAGCGCAGGTTATCCTGGGCGGGCTGGGTGAGTCGGCGGCTTACCTTGGCGTGCAGCTGCAGATGGCGCCGACGGAGGCCGCAGAGTTTGCCGCAAAATTGCAGGACGCCACGCAGACCACCGAAAAGGACATGATGAGCCTGATGGACGTAATCCAGCGGGGTTATTACGCGGGCGTTGACCCCGGCAATATGCTGCAGGGTTTTTCGAACATTGGTAGTGCAATGGATATTATCCGTCAGAAGGGATTGGGGGCAACGAAGGTATTTGCACCATTGCTGGTGATGGCGGATCAGATGGGGATGGCTGGCGAGTCAGCAGGGAATGCCTACCGTAAAATATTCCAGGCTGTCATGGATACCAAAAAAGTTAATAAAGCCAATGCCTCAATTAAAGGAGCAGGAGTCAAATTAGACTTTACTGATGGAAAAGGGGAATTTGGTGGACTGGATAAGCTATTTGCCCAGCTTGAAAAGTTAAAAAAATTAAACACAGAGCAAAGGCTTGCGGCACTTAAAACGGTTTTTGGTGATGATGCCGAAACGCTAAAAGTATTAAATAACATGATCAGTAAAGGGATGTCTGGTTATCGTGAAACGGTAGCAAAACTGGAGAACCAGGCGACGCTACGTGAGCGTGTTGAAGCCTCTCTTAATACCCTTGGCAACAAATGGGAAGCCGCTGGCGGCTCATTTACTAACGCCATGGCGAGCATCGGCGAAACCGTCGCGCCGGTGCTTAAAAATATTGCGGACTGGCTGGGTAATCTGGCGTCCGCGCTGGATGGTTTTGTGAAGCGTCATCCGCAACTGACGGCGGCGCTATTTAAAATTGCGGCCGTATTTGCCGTGGTAGCTACCGCAGCGGGTGTGGTGTCACTGGCCCTGGCATCCATTTTGGGTCCTATGGCGGTAGTGCGGGTAAGTGCTGGCATTCTCCAGCTAAAATTTGCTTCTGCGTTTGGTCTGGTCACAAGAGTTATTGGCGGTGCAGGTCAGGCAGTCCTCTGGTTAGGCCGGTTGATGATGGCTAACCCCATTCTGGCGATAATTGGCCTGATTGCGATGGGAGCCATCTATATCTGGCAGAACTGGGAAACGCTGGGGCCGAAGTTTAAAGCACTGTGGGATGCCATCACGTCAGGGGTGTCAGTAGCCTGGGCTGTGATTAAGCAAACCATAAGCAGCGAATGGGATGAAATTCTGAGTGATGTTGCCGCGCTGCCCGCAAAATTTAAAGCGGTGGGCGGGGCGATCATTGACGGCATCCTGAGCGGTATCAATGAGAAGTGGGAGACGCTTAAGAGCAAGCTGGCATCGGTCAAAAGCTACCTGCCGGACTGGATGACCGGCGGCGACAATTCGCAGGGCGCCTCACCGCAGAAAAAGACCCCAGGATTTTTCGCGGGGATGTATGACAGCGGTGGTTATATTCCACGTGGGCAGGTGGGTATTGCTGGCGAGAATGGCCCGGAGCTGATTAACGGTCCGGCCTATGTGACCAGCCGCAGGAGGACGGCCGCGCTGGCATCCGTAGTCGCCGGAATGATGGGGGGAGCAATGCCAGCAGAGGCCGCCCCGCTTCATCCCATGAGTCTGCCGGCAGCTTCATACCGTCCTGTAACTGATAAGCCAGCAGGCAGCCAGCCTGTATACCAGTTTGAAACCCATGCGCAAATTATTATCCAGGCTCTGCCCGGTCAGAGCGCGCAGGATATTGCGCAGGAAGTTGCACGGCAGCTTGATGCGCGCGAGCGTCGTATAAGGGCTAAGGCCCGCAGCAATTTCAGCGATCAAGGAGGGTATGACTCATGATGATGGTCCTGGGCTTGTTTGTATTTCAGCTGCGTACGGTGCCTTATCAGCAGCTGCAGTATCAAAGGAACTGGAGGCATGTTACCAACAATCGCGTAAATCGCCGCCCGACTACGCAGTTTCTGGGGCCAGATAACGATCAGCTGACGCTTTCCGGCGTCCTCATGCCGGAAGTTACTGGAGGCCGGTTGTCGCTGCTGGCGCTGGAGCTGATGGCAGAACAAGGTAAGGCATGGCCTCTTATCGAGGGTGGTGGGACCATCTACGGCATGTATGTGATTGAGAGCCTTAACCAGACAAAAGCAGAATTTTTCGCCAGTGGAGAAGCCAGGAAAATAGAGTTTTCGCTGGGGCTTAAACGGGTGGATGAATCCCTGTCTGAAATGTTCGGCAGTCTGAGCGATCAGCTTAGCAGTCTGCAGGATTCTGCCGCCGCCGCAGTAGGGAACATCAGATCCACGGTAGGAGGGTTGCTGCAGTGAGCGAGATGGCTGATTTACTCAACCTCGGAAGCAAGACCCCGGCCTTTCGGATCGTGATTGAAGGAAAAGATGCCACGCAGACGCTGGATAAACGTCTGCTGGGTATGACACTGACCGACAACCGCGGATTTGAAGCTGACCAGCTTGATCTGGAGCTGGACGACGCCGACGGCCTGGTAATTATGCCGCGTCGTGGCGCAGTGATTTCTCTGGCGCTGGGATGGAAAGGCGAGCCGCTGTACTCAAAAGGTAAGTTTACCGTTGACGAAATAGAGCATAGCGGCAGCCCGGACAGGCTGACAATCCGTGCCCGTAGTGCTGATTTCAGGGAAACGCTGAATGTCCGGCGTGAGAAGTCCTGGCACAAAACGACGGTGGGCGATGTGGTGAAAGACATTGCCGCACGGCACAGCCTTAAAGTTGCTATAGGAAATGATGTTGCTGCGATGGCGCTGGATCACCTGGACCAGACCAACGAAAGCGACGCCAGCTTTTTAATGAAGCTGGCGCGGCAGTATGGCGCGATTGCCTCAGTCAAGGACGGTAATCTGCTGTTTATCCGGCAGGGGCAGGGGAAAACAGCAAGTGGTAAACCGTTGCCGGTCATCACTATTACCCGTAAGGACGGAGACAGTCACCGGTTTAGCCTGGCTGACAGGGGAGCATATACGGGTGTTATCGCTCACTGGCTGCATACCCGGGAACCGGAAAAGAAAGAAACGGCAAAGGTGAAGCGCCGCCGGAGGACGACAAAACCCAAAGAGCCGGAAGCAAAGCAGGGGGATTACCTGGTCGGAACGGATGAGAATGTGCTGGTTCTGAACCGTACCTATGCGAACCGCAGTAATGCAGAGCGGGCTGCAAAAATGAACTGGGAGCGGCTGCAGCGCGGTGTGGCGTCATTTTCTCTTCAGCTGGCAGAAGGACGCGCGGATCTCTATACGGAAATGCCCGTTAAGGTCAGCGGCTTTAAACAACCCATTGATAATGCGGAATGGACCATCACAACGTTAACGCATACGGTTAACCCGGACAGCGGATTTACGACCAGCATCGAACTGGAAGTGAAAATTGATGATCTCAATATTGAATAAATGGTTCTCAATATTGATGTCGTGTATTATTAACGCGACTTCAGAGGCATCGGCGGAGAAACGGACATGATGAATTGCCCTAAATGCGGACATGCGGCGCATACACGGAGTAGCTTTCGGGTAACGGACCAGACAAAAGAGCGTTATTGTCAATGCCAGAACATCAATTGCGGAACAACCTTTATCACTCATGAAACCGTAGTTCGATTCATTATGACACCGGGTGTAATTGATAATGCCCCTCCTCATCCGACGTCAGGCGGGCAGGGGCATATGAATTTTTGATCCAAAGACCTGTATAGCTAAGGGGTTTACGGAATGGGTTTGATAAAACTTTGCCTGTAAGCCCGTGCCTCATCAAATTGCATTGTTCCGGCTTTTTTGCATTCAACACCGCCAGCATCTATCTCAAAACCCTGATCAAGTGAGACGTTAAGCAGTCTTATCTTCTTGATTGTTTCGGGTTTCCACTTGTGCATGGATAGGTCAGTACAAATACCATCAAACATTGCATCAGCTGCATCAATGTGCAACTTCTGTTTGCTGTATTTGATCGTAAGTACTCCGCTTTCCAGGCTATGCGTCCTTGTGTCAAATACAGCAATTAAATTTTCTATCGAGTCCGGGATCTTGTCGGCGAAAGCGTTACATGAAGCCAAGAGTAACAGCATCAAAAGAGATTTTTTCATATCAGTAGTCCTTTGCATGGATAAATGTCTGCCGCCATTTTGCCGCCACTGTCCAAAAAAAAAGGGCTACGTTTTCACGTAACCCCTTGTTTTATTTGGTGGAGCTGGCGGGAGTTGAACCCGCGTCCGAAATTCCTACATCCTCGGCACTACATGCTTAGTCAGTCTTTACATTCGCTTGCCAGCTGCGGACAGACACGCCA
>OLPK01000028.1_pt1 | contig 178282 bp, 171 predicted proteins | sample 1672261 | NCBI WGS metagenome assembly OLPK01 (sample SAMEA3136665, study PRJEB25190) | human gut metagenome
TCAAGCAACTGCGGCTGTTTGAGTAAATCGTCCGTATCTATGCAAATTGTGGTTCGGATACTCAATACTGGGGTGTTTGCCCACAAGCCATCGACTTTAGCCGATGGTGGTTGACTGCAGAATTTTATTTAAATCCAGCGCGTAAAACTGGAGAATCTTATCAATCATCAAAACGTCATGATCGGCCAAATGAGGCTTAGGATGCTGCAGCTGCAAGAGATCGCACATTCTGGCCAGACTGATGCCCGAGCTTTTCTCAAATACGTCGCTGCTGATGATCTTCTCTAGATCCAATGGCTGAATCCTGGTCCAAGCACGACTGGTTTCCGCCAGCTGCAGTCGATTGGCCTCTTGATTAAGCACGCTAAGATCCAGGCGATTGTCCCAGCTGACCAGGTAGTCTGGCTGCATGCGATCGATAAACCTTAACACCTTTTTCAAAACGCTGGCCACCGTAAGCCGTTCTGCTTCTGAATAGCGCAGATCAAGCCGTTTCAACAGACTCAGCTGATCTTTAGGCGTCATTTTGCTGCTGAACACATAATAGTTGAATGCATCATCCTGACCATAGACACGGCCGGCAATCTGTCCCAGCCGCGTGGTTCCCGGCATCTGGGGCTGGCCATCGCAGTAAAACTCCAAATCCAGGATAAGCAGCCTGGCCGAACCATTAACGATTTCGTGAACCTGTTTGAGCGTCGTGACCGCGTTGGCAGCTGATGAGGCATTTTTAGCTTGGTGCTGCCAATTGGGCCGTTCTAGTTTAATCAGTTCGCTTAGGCTGGTTTTGCTGTTTTCCACGCCATCCCCTCCAGTCGTCTTATTGCCGATGCCTGGACAGTCCCTTCTTGACCGCCTTGACCAACAGTCCGATCCCCGCAAACGCATCGACCATCGTACCGCGCTGATTGCCTGACAGAATGGTTCCCGGCGTGCGCTTGTTTTGGTGATCGAATTGAATCGATACGTTTTGGCTGGGTCCTTTTTGTTTTACCGGTCGCGGCAGCACCTCGATCGGCACCTTGACCGCCGCCTGTGAGGCATCCGGATACTCAATCATGATCGTTGCCTGCGTCAGTCCTGGCGTTTCTAGAATCGGCTCTTTTTGCCAGCTAAATCTGGTTTCTGGCGGCAGCTCGCTTAAATTGGCGATTCCTTCTCTGGGAGCCAGCGAATCACCTGGCATATAGACAATTTTACGCGTTTCGATTGCAAACCTGCCGGCCATCGAAATTCTGGTCATAAAAATTCCCCTTTCAGTATTCAAGCGTCAAAATCTTGACCTGACTGCCCTCTCCTAAAAGCCAGGTCAGCATTCGCTTCTGCATGGCCAGTTCTTCGGGCGGCTCGCCTTGAAAAACAAACAATATGACCTGCTTGAGCCGATGGGCCGTCTTGAACAGATCGCTTAAGATGCCGTGATCAGCCCGCAAAGAATGGCCCATGATGACAATCGTGGCAATGTCTTCTGGATAGACGTCATTAGGCAGTTTGATCTTAAATGGTCGAAATGCATTTGCCGCGGTATAGGCCAGCACCTGAGGATCAATGCGTTTTTTTGCACAGCGACTGGCAATCGCATCAATCAGCCACTGGCGCCGTGTCTGCCACTGCTCAAAAAAGCGAGTTGCAAAATAGCGGCTGGTAACGGGCATGTCGCTGTCAAGCGTATATAGCAGCGAGATAATCTCTTGATCGCCAAACATTGGGTACAAGCGCCGCCAACCATAATAATAGGCATCATAGTTTCGAAAGGCGGCCAGTGTTTTTTCATCAAGCGGCCGCCAGCCATTCTGCTGCCAGGCCCAGCGTTTAAAATCAAGAATGTCGCGCCGATAGCTCTTAGTCGTACTGGCATATTCATAAGGCTCGCGTGCCAGCACGTCATCATTGTCAACCCCAAGAATGGTCTGACCTTCCAAAAGCGACCCATGCAGATAGTAGATATTCTCTGGCCAGACGTCGTACAGCTGCTGCGCCGTATCAGTATAGTTAAAGTTTAAAACCGCGCCCGCCTGACTTAAAAATTCTCGTGCGGTTTGTGAACGCGTCGGATCGCTGACTAAGACGCGTTCTCGCTCCATCCGCAGATAACGGGAAAATTCATGCTCAAAGCGGCGAATCGCCCGTGTGCTGCGCTGCTGAACCATCACGCCCGCACCCGGCATCTTACGCGTCGCACTTAGCTGATAGGCATTTTCAGCCGCCACGCGAATCTGGGCCTCGACATCCGACCAGCGGACCTGCTGACTGCGGGCGCGGCGATTAAAATGAACGATCTCATCTAGCGGTGTCGTTCCCACGTGCTGCCAAAAATCCTGATAGCGGCTCTTAAAGCCATGAAAAAGATCAAAACCGTTGCCAAGCACTACCAGCAGCTGATCTTGATCATGGTGCTGGTCAATGAACAACGACTGATCCAGCTCTGGGGGCACGATCACCAGCGACACTTCCTTTCAACATGATTTGCCGATAACAACATTGTTTGGGCAAGACTTGACGGTATCAGTTCATATCCTCACAGCGCATTCCCGGAACACAGTCGCACGGAACCTCAGCCGGTGCCGCTGCGGCTTTTTTGTTCAGCAGTTCCTGCAGCTGCCTAACGTCTGTTTGGCTGAGCGTGGCCCTTTCAATCACATGTGCCAGCGTCTTGCCAACGTGCATATCGCACAGATTGTCGAACAGATCATCCGCAGCTTCGTTCATCGTCGGCTGTTCTTCAACGCATGGCTCATAGACAAACGCCCGCCCAACCCGCGTAGTTTTTAAGGCGCCTTTTTGAACCAGCCGGCGCAGCAGCGTTTTGACCGTGGCCGGTTTCCAAGCTACCTTGCCCTGCAGAATCTCGATCATCTGCGTACTTGTAACATGCTTGAGCGTCCAAGCTACCCGCATTACCTGCCATTCTGCCGGCGTTATCGAATTTTCCAAAAAGATCTTCCTTTCTCTACTTTAAATTGCGTTTAAAGCCCAGCATGCTGCTCAACGCTGCAGTAGCCGGCTTGCCTTTTTTGGGTGAATCTGGTTTGGTTAATGTTGCCGTCTGAACCACTCCTGATTGGCCTTGGGTATGCGGCGCACCATCATAACTATTTTGAGATGTCTTAGCTTCAGCTTCGGTATCGTTTTGATCGTCATCATTTTGAAGCATCCCGGCATCGTCATCCCTTGATTCAGCTGTGATCGGCGAAGCAGTTGAACCCTCAGACATCGGCACGAACGCCTCGATTTCTTCGCCATTTAACGTTTCATAGGTTACATCAAGCTGACTGACCAGGCGATCAGCCAGCATCTGCGTCGTCTGCGGATCAGCCAAGGCAGTCTGAGCCTCCTTAAATGCCAGATCAAACGCAGCCTGTCTGGAGTCATAGGCCGCTTGATAGCGCTTGGTTTGATCAACACCGGTCATTTTAGCGACTGCTTTTTTCAGCTGCGTCAAATCACTGGTCTTGCCATTAAGGGCCTTGCGCGCTTTCAACAGTTCACTGGTTGTCAGGTCAATCGTTTCTTGGGCTGCCGACTGAAAATCAGGCGCCAGCTTCGACAGATCGGCCACCGTGGCGTTCAATTCTTGGTTGGCCGCGGCTTGACTCAACAGCTGCTTAGCTTGATCAAAACTGGCTTTAAAGGTCTGCCGGTGTTTAGCATCCGCGTTCAGGTAGCGCAGCGTGGTCAGATCGTTTTGAGCGTTTTTGAAAACCAATACTAATTGACTAAAGTCGCTTTCAATCCCACTGAGTGCCGTTGCTGAATGCTGCAGCTTTTCAACGGTTTGATCCACCTGTGACTGCAGCACGAATTCATCGGTCTGAATGATTTTTCGCGCGGCCGCCAACGCTTTGTTCAGCTCTTCTTTTGCCAGTGGACTGGCATTGACATAGCGGGCCGTCTCCATCAACAGCTCAGCGTCACTGACTGCCTGCCGCAAAACAAAAGTCGTCGTCTCTTGACCATCGAGCCTTGTAACGGCATGCGCCAGACTTTCCTGTACTTTTAAAAACTGCTTGAGCGTCACGTCGCGGTTCTGCTCCAGATCCTGCAGCTGTGCATAGGCGGCATCGAATGGCGCTTTTTGGCTGGCATTTTGATAGCGCGCACTTTGCTTCAGCTGACGCGCTGCCGTGACCAAGATCTGCCAGTGCGCATCATCAATCAATCTAGCCGTCATTTTTTCACCATCTTCCTTTTGAATAAATGCTTTTATTCTATTATGGACCATTTCTTACATAACAAAAAGCGATTTTGCTGAATGCTGACCTTTTTATTTGCTATAATAATTGCAAAGCTAATTTTGAAAGGAAAATTGCAAAATATGGAAGTTAGTACCAGTCCCATAACACTTTTTACAATTATATTCATTCTGCTTTTAGCAGCGCTGTTTACCCTGTTGGAATATTCCTTGATCAAGGTTCGTCCAACCGAGTTAAAAGAGCTCAAACAAACATCCAGCGTACGACGTGCCGAAAATATGATTGAGCACCTGACGGAATACCTGTCTACGGCGCAAGTCGGGGTTACGATGACGTCACTGATCTTAGGTTGGATTGGTGAAACGTATATTACCGAACTGCTGGAAAAGTCACACATCTTCCCACCGGCAATTGCCAATAACTTCAGCTCAATCATTGGGATTCTGCTGTTTACGTTCCTACACGCGGTCTTTACCGATTTGGTTCCTAAAAACATGGCGATTGATCAGCCGGTTAAGATTCTGTTGGCGATTGCCCACCCAATGACGTTCTTCCACATTATCTTCTACCCGCTGATCTGGCTGTTTGACTGGACGGCTAAACTGATTACCAAGATGCTTGGCTTCTCGGTCAACCCGGACGAAGATATCTACACCCAAAACGAAATCGTGACCTTATCACAGGAATCCGAACGGGCTGGTGAGATGGATAAAGAAGACGTCGTATTTATGGAACGAGCCTTTCGAATGAACGACAAGGTTGCTGATGACGTCATGGTCGACCGGACTCAATTAAGCGTGATCGATATTACTGCTACGGTAGCTGATGCCGCCCAACTTTACTTTCAAAAGAAGTACACGCGTTTTCCAGTCGTTGCCAATAACGATAAGGACCACATCTTAGGCTATATCTTCAGCTACGACATCATGCGGCAAAATCAGATCAATCCTAAGCAGGCCATTCGCTCCATCATGCGTAAGATTCCAATCGTCTACCAAAGCGAGGAATTGACGGATGTCTTACAGATCATGATGAAAAAGCAGGTGCCAATCGTTGTCGTCCAAGATGAATATGGTGGCACGGCCGGGATTATTACCGATAAGGACATTTACGAAGAATTGTTTGGTACGGTTGGCGAAGAAATTGATCACGTTTCTTCCGACATGATTGAAAAAAAGGAGCCGGATTCAAAAGGTAACTCAACCTACCTGGTATCCGGCAAGATGCCGCTTGACGACTTTGAACGTTACTTCAACGTCCGGATTCCACAGTTTGATCAGACCGACGTCTCGACTTTGACCGGCTTTTTCTTGGAACGTCAATACGACTTGAAGGTGGGACAACCCGTTAGAGTCGAAGATTTCAGCTTTACGCCACTGGATCTGAAGAATGCTTATGTCAGCCAGTTCAAGGTGGTTCAGATCAAGCCTAAAAAGAAAGCGACCGAAGATTCTGACGACAGCTCATCGGATCGCAAGCGTCGTCTCAAGCGTGACCGCAAGGATGAACAAAAAAGCGACAATGAAGACTAGTTAAAATTTACAAAGACTTTACTCGTGAAGGCGGGTCAAAGTCTTTTTTTGATGCTAAAATGAAAGTGCTCCAATGATCTTGCCGCATCAGTAGTTCATTCATGACTGCTTCCCCATTTTAGGGGGTCATTTTATGTACGATCGAATTCTAATTCCTGTTACCACACGTTCTTTTAGCCGCGAAATCGATCCATCATTTGCCAATCAGCTCAAACATCTGATCCAGGCTCATCCCAATGCCTGCTTTATGCTTTTGTATATTTTTGAGCCACGCGACTGCCGCTGGCTAGCCGCTGGATTGCCAAATCTTGATCCAGACTTAACGTTAAGCCTGGCCGCACACCAACTGACGCGGATCGAACGACTGCTTCAAAGTGTTGGTGCCCATCAGATTGAGCATCAATTAGCAGTTGGCAATCAATATCTGGTTATCAGCCAATTGATTCAAAAAAGCGGTTATGAGCTGGTCGTTGCACCTTGGCAGCCAAAATGGTGGCAACGCTGCTGGCGGCATCTGTCCCATCCTGCTCGTTCAATTACCAATGACCTTTTAATCTTAAACGTTCAATAATCGTCAAATAGTTTATCAGCATCGTCGACTCGGATTGTTTCGGGTCGGCGATGTTTTGTTTTAAATTCTGTAAACTGCCACGACCAACATCCAAGCAATCGCCATTCAATCATTGATCTGTCGCGCCTGCTTGCCCTGGTTAATTTTATTAAGCAGTTTCCTTTGTAATTTTTAGGTTATTTTAAGCTTTTTAGCGTTAATTAAAACTATCTACCTGCCAACGCTTAGCGATAATTCGAACTATTATAGTTTTAACACCGGTTATTGTTCGCTTAATAGTGTGAAATAAAGCTGATCAGCCGTCTTTATTTAATTAGTTGTTTGCTTTGTATCGTTTTTGTAAATTTGAACCTTACGTGTTTTTTACGGAAAACCGTCTTTTTTCTTTACGTTTCTGCCTTAAATTATAAACCGTACTCAGGTACATGCTTTATTCATGGGATATTGAGAAAGGAAGCAAATAACATGAACAAGAAGTCACTTATCTCTTTAGCTGCCGTCGCTACTTTAGGTTTTAGCCTGTTTGGCGGTACGGTCGGCACGGTTCACGCTGCATCTGACAGCAATAAGATCAGCATTGTCGGCTCAACGGCTCTGCAGCCGCTTGCCGAAACGGCGGCTCACAGCTACATGAGCAAAAACTCTGGCGTCAACATCGATGTCCAGGGTGGTGGCTCCGGTACTGGTTTGAGCCAGGTTCAATCTGGTGCCGTTTCAATTGGTAATTCTGACATCTTCGCTGAACAGCAAAGCGGCATCGATGCCAAGAAGCTGCAGGATCACAAGGTCGCCGTTGTCGGGATGGCCCCAGTCGTTAACAAGAGCCTGAAGGTCAACAATCTGTCAATGAGCCAGCTGCAAAAGATCTTCACTGGTAAGATCACCAATTGGAAACAAGTCGGCGGTCCAAACGAAAAGATAACCGTTATCAACCGTGCTAAAGGCTCTGGTACGCGGGCAACATTTGAATCAGCCGTTTTGAAGGGCAAGACGGCCATGAAGACTCAGGAACAAGACTCCAACGGCACGGTTCAAAAGCTGGTTGCCAACACGCCTGGTGCCATCAGCTACCTGGCCTTCTCATACACCAAGTCTGACAAGATCAAGGCTTTGAAGGTTGACAACGTTGCGCCAACTGACAAGAACGTTGAAAACAACTCTTGGAAGATCTGGTCCTATGAACACATGTACACTAAGGGCGCTGCCAAGGGTCAGACCAAGAAATTCTTGAACTACATGAACTCTAAGGAAGTTCAAAGCAAGGACGTTAAGAACCTTGGCTACATCAGCATTCACGACATGAAGGTTACCAAGAACGCTGACGGTCAAGTTACCAAGAAATAACCACCGCGTCAATCAATAAAGGAGAGAAACCGGAGGAAGCAAGATGAATGAACAAGATCAACTGATGCAAAGCAGTTTTCAAACCAGGCAGGACCATTGGGGCAAATTAGTCAGCTATTTCTGCATTACGGTAATTGGACTGCTGGTCATTTCAATTATTTACTTCATCGCCGCACGAGGCTTGAACATGTTTATTAAAGATGGCGTCAGCCTCAAGGACTTCCTAACCGGTATGACCTGGGATCCAACCGTTACTGACGCTCACAGCAAGCCAGAAGTCGGCGCCTGGCCAATGATCTTTACCTCATTTGCCGTTACGATTCTGGCCACGCTGGTCGCAACGCCGCTCGCTTTGGCCGTTGCCATCTTCATGACTGAGCTGGCCCCTAAAAAGGCAGCCTCATTCATGCAGTCGGTCATTGAGCTTTTGGTGGGGATTCCATCCGTCGTTTACGGGTTCGTCGGCTTAGTCGTCGTCGTTCCCTTTATCCGCCATCTTTTCGGCGGTACCGGGAGTGGGATCTTGGCAGCCGTTACGGTGCTGTTCGTCATGGTGCTGCCAACGATCACTTCCATGTCAATCGACAGTCTTAAAAACGTGCCTAAAAACTATCGTGAAGCTTCAATCGCATTAGGGGCCACTCTTTGGCAGACGATCTATAAGGTAATTCTGCGCTCGGCCATTCCCGGGATCTTGACCGCCGTTATCTTCGGGATGGCACGAGCATTTGGTGAGGCCCTGGCCGTTCAAATGGTTATCGGTAACGCGCCTTTGATGCCAGAAAACCTGATTTCACCAGCCTCAACCCTGACCAGTACTTTAACGGTCGGCATCGGCAACACCGTTATGGGGACCTTGCCAAACGACGCACTCTGGTCTTTGGCGCTGGTCTTGATGCTGATGTCCTTGGCCTTCAACCTGCTGGTAAAACTGGTCAACAAGAAAGGAGTCTCACGCAATGCTTAATGCCAAAAAAGCCAATCAGCTGGCAATGGGCATCATTTATGTCTTAGTCGGTCTGGTGGTCTTGATTCTGTTTGGTCTGCTGGGCTATATCATCTTAAGCGGTCTGCCGCACATCAACTGGCAGTTTTTGAGCTCAGCTGCCCAAAGCGTTGGTGAAGGCGGCGGGATTCGCGACCAGCTGTTCAACTCGCTGTATCTATTGGTTCTGACGCTTTTGATCTCCACGCCGCTTTCAATTGGCGCTGGGATCTTCTTAGCCGAATACGCGCCTAAAAATGGCGTTACGGAAGTCTTTAAGACCGCGATTGAAATTTTAAGCTCCCTGCCCAGCGTGGTCGTTGGCCTGTTCGGTTATCTGTTCTTCGTAATCAAGCTGCACCTGGGCTTTTCCGTCATCTCAGGTGCCATTGCCTTAACGTTTTTCAACCTGCCCCTTTTGACGCGGAACTGTGAGAACGCCCTAAATGATGTTTCGCCACTGCAGCGGCAAGCTGGTCTTTCATTAGGACTTTCCCGCTGGAAGACAATGACCAAGATCATGCTGCCGGAAGCCTTGCCTGGTATTTTAACCGGGGTGATTCTGGGAGCCGGCCGCGTCTTTGGTGAGGCCGCTGCTTTGATCTACACTTCTGGTCAAAGCGCACCAACCGTCGACTACAGCAACTGGAATCCATTTTCCGCCACCAGCTTCTTAAACCCAACTCGTCCTGCTGAAACACTGGCCGTTCACATCTGGAAGCTGAATACTGAAGGGCTGGTTTCTAATGCCCATGCAATTTCCAGTGGGGCTTCGGCCGTACTGATCATCGTCATCTTATTGTTCAACCTGGGAGCTCGCTTCTTAGGCAACCATATTTACAAAAAGATGTCGGCTCGTAAATAAACTAGAGGTGAAAACAGATGGCTGAATATTCTTTTGATGATACCTACACGCTGCCCGTCAAGGAACCACTGGCAATGCAGACCAAAAACGTCAGCGTATACTACGGCAAGCAGACAACGCCTTCACTTCATCAGGTCAGTATGGACTTTGCCGAAAACAAGATTACGGCTTTGATTGGTCCATCCGGTTCTGGGAAGTCTACTTATCTGCGCTGTCTGAACCGAATGAATGATGAGCTGGGCCGCATCGATGGCGAGATCCTGTATCGGGGAATCAATCTGAACTCCCCACAGGTTAACGTCTACGAAACTCGGCGTGAGATCGGCATGGTTTTCCAACATCCAAACCCGTTTGCCAAGTCGATTCGCGAAAATATCACCTTCGCCCCTAAGCTCTATGGCATCAAAGACCAGCAAAAACTAGATCAAATGGTCGAAGAATCCTTAAAGAGCGTGGCCCTCTGGGATGAGGTCAAAGACTCGCTTGATCGCAGCGCGCTTTCTCTTTCTGGTGGTCAGCAACAGCGTCTTTGTATTGCCCGTTCACTGGCGATGAATCCTAAAATCATCTTGATGGACGAGCCGGCTAGTGCCCTGGATCCCATCTCAACTTCTAAGCTGGAAGAAACGATGCAGGCTCTGAAAAAAGACCACACGATTATCATTGTGACGCACAACATGCAACAGGCCGCTCGCTGTTCAGACTACTGTGCCTTCTTCTACTTAGGACATGTCCTGGAATTCAACTCTACCAAAGACATCTTCAGCAACCCTAAGATCAAGGCAACTAATGATTATGTATCCGGTAACTTCGGCTAGGAGGGCATCATGGAAAAAATTCTTAAATGTAAAAACGTGGTGCTCAAATATGGCACTAAAGAAGCACTGCACGGTATCAACATGGAGATTGAACAAGACAAGATCACGGCTTTGATCGGCCCATCCGGCTGTGGCAAGTCAACCCTGTTAAAATGCTTCAATCGCATGCACCTTGACGACAATGCCACGGTTGAAGGTCAGATCCTGTTTAACGATCAAGACATTTATGATCCAAAAGAAGACATGGTTGAGCTGCGGCGGCAGATTGGCATGGTCTTCCAACAGCCGGTTCCCTTCCCGCTTTCCATCTATGACAATGTCGCCTATGGACCACGCATTGGCGGCGTTAAGGATAAGCAGCAGCTGGATCAGATCGTCGAAGAAAGTCTCAAACAGGCTGCCTTATGGGATGAAGTCAAAGATGATCTGAAAAAAAGCGGTTTGGGCCTTTCCGGTGGTCAGCAGCAGCGACTCTGCATCGCCCGCACGCTGGCCGTCAAGCCGCAGGTAATCTTACTGGACGAGCCAACCAGTGCCTTGGACCCGATTTCCAGCGGTTTGATTGAAGAGACGCTGATGAAGCTAAAAGATGAATACACGATCGTCATCGTTACGCATAACATGCAGCAGGCTGCCCGGATCTCTGACTACACGGTATTTATGCTCAATGGTTCTTTGATTGAGTTCAACTCAACCAAGCAGATGTTTGAAAAGCCAGACAACCAGCTGACTGATGACTACTTGAATGGGCGCTTCGGCTAAAAGGAGTTTATAATGGGAGATCAAAATCTAGCAGAAATCTTAAAGGTAAAAAAGCAGTTCGTTGCTATGGGGACACTGGTCAGCTCGCAGATTCACCAAGCAACCAAATCCTTTCTGGAACATGATATGATCCTAGCCAAACAGGTAATTTCCAAGGATCAGCAAGTCAATCAAACTGAGGTCGAACTGGAAAAGAACGTTTTTGACGTCTTGATTCGCAAAAATCCCATGGCCTCTGATTTTCGTGAAACCATGTCAATTCTAAAGGCTAGTTCTGACATGGAGCGAATTGGCGATGCCGCGATCCGCATTGCTCGTCAAACGCTGCGCATGTCTGACAAGCCAACCTTTACTGCCGCTGAAAAGCTGATTCAACAACTGACCTACCAAGTGCGTCAGATGCTGGACAAGGTTGATGAGGCCTATGTCAATGATGACAGTGACGCTGCCTATGCCATTGCCAGCGAAGACATCAAGGTTGACCGGCTCTACCTGCAGCTGCGGCAACTGGTTTTGAGTCAGCAGGTCAAAGACAAGCAGCAGCTAAAAGCCTCTGACGTCTACCTGATCATCAGTCGTCAATTGGAACGCGTCGGCGACCATATCGTCAACGTTGCTGAATGGATCGTTTATGCGCAGACCGGTAAGATCGTCGAATTGAATCCCGGCAAAAACGACCCTGAACTGGTCAAAAAATAATCCACTTTCCCCTGTTTTCCATCCTAAGCCACAATGAAAAAGGCCATCTTCAGCTATTTGAAGATGGTCTTTTTTGCTAGTCACGATTTTATGGCACCGGATATTCCTGTTTTGTTTGCCTGTAGACAGGATCCAAATCAATTTTCAAGGGTATCGGACATCCCCATTTTGCTCATCATCGCGCTGCGTTTTTAATGATTTTTCTAACCTTAGACATTGGCCGCTCAGCGATATCGACTGCTTTTGTTACTGAGTTATGGCAATATCCGTTTACTCAAAAATCATAAGTCTGACAGCGGTTTTACGACTATCTGCCTGCTGACTTTGTAAAGAAAATCAGTTTTTAACTGGCTGCGGATCTGCAACTACCTACTATTCGCTGATTTTGAGCCAATAGTAGGTAATTGTATATTTAGCTTAACTTTACCTACTTACAGCAGCTTTTTGAAAAAATAGGTAATGATTTTCTCGTCATATGTTTTATGCAAGATTTCTTTGCATAATAACCGCAGCTGGCTCCCTTCTGCGGTCGGTATGCTGCAGCTTGATCAACGTTTCAATTAACCCAAAGCAATCTGCGCGATCAGGACTATCAGAACAGCTCGACAGCATTGAAAGTCCTCAAAACTACAATCCACCGCATGAAAAAAGACATTAAAAGCTGGCATTGTCGTTTCTTCCCATCGAACCTCCCGCAAAATCACACTATCCTGCTCGCTCCAAACTAGACGCTATTTGAAGCTAAAACCTAGTTAGCCAACTTCGCCAAGCATCTCAAATCAGAGTACCAAAAAAGACCCGCCTTAAGCGAGCCTTTTCCTTTATGATTCAATATTAGCCGCGATCATGCTTCTTCTTAAAGAGTCCTGCTAGACCTAGCATGCCCAGCAATGACGTCAACAGCCCCATAATGCTCCATGACGCGTCATTATCATTATCATTGCCAGTCTGCGGCAGCTGCTTCATCGTCGTCTTGGCAGTTGGCGATTCAGCTGACGTCTGCATTGACTGCGAATCACGTACGATGCTTGGCTGAACGATTTCGCTTGGTTCAGCTGGTTGACTTGGTTCAGCTGGCTGTTCTGGTTCAACCGGCACGGCGTTCTTAGCGTAGAGCACCGTCTTGACTTGGTCGGCTGGCGTCATCTCAAATGCAACCGTCGTCTGATCAGGCGTGTAGCCGTCAATTGCTGGTGAACTGACTGTCGCGTATTCAGTCGGATCACTCGTCCAGTCCGTGGCGGCAATGATCTGTCCTGTCACCTTGTCAACCGTAATCGTCCGCGTCCACCGTGCCGTCTGAATGCTGTCTGGTGCTAATGAGTTGCCGGATGCATCTTGATAATGTACGATAGCCCGCGTCGTGTGGTCATACTGATCCTTGGCTGGCCAAACTGGACCGGTTGGATCGGCAGGATTAATTGGAGTTTCCGGCAAAATTGGATTGTCAGGATCCGGATGGTTGGGATCGATTACCTGCGTGCCATGCTTGAGCGTAACGGTGAACGTCTGCAAAGCATTGCCATCCCGATCAAAGACTGCCTTTCCTGCGTCTTGAGCCTGAGTAAACTCGTCACTGACCAAAACGTAGCCTTTATTGATCAGCTGCTTGATCTGATCAGCCGTGCTGTAGTCAATCTTGGCATCGGTTACGCCATCAACCTTATCGCTTTGAATCGTCTGACCAGTATCTTGATCAACGTAATTGATTCTTGCTTGTTGCGGATCAGCGGCGTAGTTGACATAGATCACGACATCGTCTTTTTGAACGGCCGCGATCTCATTTGCGCCAATCTCAGTCTGACCATTGACTGGCGTATAGCCCTTAATTGTCGGTGAAGCAACGGCAACCGTCTTTTGTGATGCCACGGTTTCCCAAAGCGGCCAGTACACCTTGCCCGTCACGTCATCTTGGTAGCCAACCCGTTTAAAAGTCAGTACCTGCACGTTATCGTTGGCGGCCGGCTGCTGGCTGTCTTGGTAGACATAGTGGATGATCTGAGAAACCTTGCGAATGCCGCTGGCCGGATCAGTGTCCGGATCAACACTGCTGTAATGGTGACGCAGATAGATCGTAAACAGCTGGTAATTTTGATCATCATTGTCAAACCGCAGCTGTTGTCCTTGGGCTTGCGCGGCGGCTAATGCCTGGGCAAAGCCATCACTGACCAAAACGTACTTGCCGGTTGGGTTGGTCTGCTCATCGTAGACCAGTTTGCTGAGCTGATCTTTAGTGTCGTAATTAATCTGCTCATTGGTCTTGCCCTTTGCTTCATCGTAGGCAACCAATGAGCCGCCATTATCGATGTCGACATATTTGATGATTGCCGTCTGATCATTTGGACTATAGGTTACGATGTCCAGCAGATCGATTGGCGCGTCATACTTGTCGTTGTCCATAGTCAGCGAACTGTGCGACAGAACCGTCACGTCTGGCGTGTAGCCTTTGATCGTCGGTGAGGTAACATCGTCAAACTTACCTTGCCGTTCGTCAGTCATCCAGGCACCATTCCAGTCAATCGCGCCGGTAACCATGTCCAGGTCGCCAGTCTGCTTAAACGTCATGTCCTTTCCAGAGTATGGATCAGCCGCCTGCGTGCCATCCGCGTATTTATAGAGCACCGTCTGCTTGATGGTCTTTTCACGGTTGGCCGCCTGTTTTAGAATATGATGCTTCAAATGAACGACAAACGTCTGATCAACCTGGTCATCCAAGTCAAAAACAATGCCATCTTTTGTGCCGTCACTGACTAGATCGTATTGGCCGGTCGGGTTGGTCTGTTTATCATAGAGAAGCTGTCCCAAAGTCTTAGCCGAGTCATAGCTGCTCTTGGCCCCAGACTGACCGGTTGTCTGATCAATCGTGACGACTTTTTCATCAAGATCATCATCGACGTAATTGATGTTAGCCAGTTGGTTGTCGATAATGTAGTAGACCGTATCGGCAACCGTGAAGACCCCGTCACTGGCCTTGTCAAACGTATCAGCATCAATAACGACCGTCTTAGGACTAAGCGTGTTGACGTTCAGATGATAGCCTGGAATCAATTCGGCAATGGCGTCATAGTCTGCTCCGTGCGTCAGGATCAGTTCGCCAAATTGGGCCTGCTTCTTGTATGTGGCATCATAAACGATCGTATGCGTGACCAGATCCTCATCACCGGTTTGTTCAAAGGTCAAATCGGCAGCTGGGTCATGATAGTCAGATGCCGCCATTTGCCCCTGCTTTGGTCCATCCCGAAAGACGTAGTGCACGACCCGCTGAACCTTAACTGACCGGTTAACTGCTGCATGACGATGCTTGAGGTAGACGACAAAGCTTTGCGAAACGTTATCGTCATCATCAAACCGGATTGGCTGGCCGCCCGTCTCATCTTTGACTAAATCATAACCCTTGGCTGCCCAAGCTTTAATCACATTGACCGTCGAATAGTCGCTTAATTGATTGCTAAAGCCAGTCAGATTCTTTTCGCCAATGATGGTCCCAGTATCCTGATCGAAGTATTCAATGTAGGCTGACTGCGGGTTGGCAGTGTAGACAACCTGCTTGTAGACGTCTAGATCCTGGTTGTAGTTGTCATTATTTACCGTAATGGCAATCTCATCAACCTGACCAGGAACCGCCTTATAACCTTTAATCGTTGGTGAAGGTACGGCAGCAAATTTCTGAGTTGGCGTCCACGTGCCGTTCCAGTCAACGATATCGTTAACCAGATCCTTGACCCCATCCTGTTTGAAGTTCAGTTCTTTAGTTACCCGCTGATCTTTAAGCACAACGCCATCTTTTACATAATCAATGGTTTCGGTAACGGTCTTAGTGCGCGAGTCCTTTTCGGTTTCATGACCAAAGTAGACATAGTAGACCTGATCTTCATCATTATGATCAAAGACGATCTCTTGGCCGTTCGTTTCATCGGTAAGCAATTGGTAATGCAACTGTTCAAGGCCTTTGATCATGTCGGTCGTTGTATAGCCGCTGTTCATGTCCGACAAGCCGCTCAGTTCCTTAAAAAGCAGCTGGTGGCCAGTTGGCGTCGTGCCATCGATAAAGTAGATCTTGGCTTTTTGCGGCTGGGCCGTGTAGGTTACGGTCTCATTAATGACCACCGTTTTTTGGGCAAAATCACTATCAGCCGGGCTGATCGCAGAAACTGGCACGACTGCCTTGTCATAGACATAGCCCGCGATCTTTTGCGAAGGCACTTCTTTAAAGCTTTGCGCGTCAAGCTTGTCCCAGGTAACCTGCTTGTTGACGAGATCCTGAGTCCCATTCTGTGTAAACTCAAGGGTCTGCGTCTCGGGATCAAAGACGTTTTGGCCCGCCTTGCCGCCATTGCCATAGATATAGGTAATAACCCGCTGGTAGGTGACATTGCGCGAAGTCGATTTCTTGCCGTGCTTGAAGTGAACCTCAAAGCTTTGGTCGGCAGCATCATTAGCATCAAAGATCACGTTTTGACCATTAGTGCCATCACTGAACTTAACGTAGCCAATCTGTTCGTAGCTGGCGATTGCCGAACTGGTATTGTAGCCGCTGTCTTCGTTGGAGTAGCCGTTCAGAGTCACGGTTGACATTTGCTGATCGCTTGCGTCTTTAGCATCGTCATCAATAAAGGTGATCGTCGCCGTCTGCGATTTAGGCGTGTAGAGAATCGTATGCTCCAGCGTATTATCCTGCTGCCAGTTGTCGTTGGTAACCGCTGATGACTCGCCAACAATCTGATCAGGGTTAGGGTCGGTGTAGCCAGCGATCATCGGTGCCTGAACCGCATCAAAATCGGCCTGCGTCCATTCACCCCAAGCCGTTGTGTCGTCAACCAGGTCATGCGTTCCAGTTTGGCTGGCCTGCTTGTTGACAATCGTATCCTCTGCCAGCTTGCGTCCATCAGTCGACTGGTAGTGAATAATCTGCTTGACGTTTGCGGTTCGAGAAACAGTTTCAGTCTTATGACCAAGGTAGACATAGTAGACCTTCAACTGGCCATCAGTTGGGAACATGATGCCATTTTGCGTCTCATCTTTAACAAGCGTGTAGTTTTGGTAGTTCTTTAGTTTCTTTTGAATAAACGCATCGGCATCGTATTGCTGCTGATTGCCCGTCTTGCCTTCCAAAGACTCGCTGGCGATCGCATTGTTCGTCTTGGTATCAACGTAGACGATCGCGACGTTTTGTGAGTCGGCATAGTAGGTAACCGTCCGATAGATATTCAAGTCCGTGTCATAGTTGTCATTAGTAATGGTAATTGTACGCTCCGGTTCGCCAGCATAGTCATAGTGATAGCCAGTAATCGTTGGCGAGTCAACCTTAGCCAGCGTCTGAGCAGGTGTCCAGTCACCGTTCCAGTCCGTTGCCTTGGTGACCTTGTCTAACTGCCCTTTCTGCGTAAACGTGAGCTCTTTGTGGTACGGATCTTGTACCGATTTGCCGTTTTCGTATTGATACTTGATTTCTTCAACGACTGTCTTAGTCCGTTGTGTATCTTCATAGCCATGCTTTAGATGAACGGCATAGACCTGGTCATAAGGATCATCAGTAGCATCGAATTTCAGCTCAGCTGCTCCATTGGTTGAATCAGAAACCAGCTCATAACCTTGGCCAAGATAGTTTTTGATCAGTTCAGTCGTACTATATTTTTTGTTCGGTTCAGTCGTACTGTAGGCGATGGTATTTGAATAGCCGTTTAAGACCTCGTTTGCCAGCTGCTTGCCCGTGGTATCGTCAATATACGAGACTGAAATGTACTGCCGATTTGGCGAATAGGTGATCGTTCCTTCAAACTGACCATTTACAAAGTTGTCATTGGTAACGGTAATCTTACGCGAAGCCAGCATCTGGATATCTGGCGTGTAGCCGGCGATTGGTTTGGCTTTTACTTCTTTAAAATACTGGGTCTTTGAATAGCTGCTGTCCCAGTCAATCTGGTCGGTTACCAGATCCTTGACCCCATTTTGCGTAAACGTCAGCGTGCTGGTCTGATCCCAAGGCTGCTGATGGTTATCGCTGAACTTAAAGTGAATGATCTGCTTAACTTCAACTGAACGCGTTACTGCTGCTGTCTTGTGCTTTAAGACGATTTTAAAGATCTGATCTTGGCCGGCATTATCATTAAAGACGATCCCGTTTTCCGTTTCATCAGAAGCAACCTCGTAGTTGGCATACTTGGCCAGGATCTGGTTGCGAATGCTCGTGTAGTCCAGTTTTTGATTGGAAAGCCCGGTTTGCGTGTCAGTCTCCAGCACTTTATCGTTATCTGAGCCATCGATATATTTGATCAGCGCGGTTTGTTTGAGCGGCGTATAGTTGACCGTAAACGAGTAGGTCTTGCCCTTTTGATCAAACGTTGAGGCATCGATCGTCACGCTTTGAGCCGGAACCTCATCGACAGAAACGGAATAGCCCATCAGATTTGGCGTGGTAACTGCCTTAAATGATTTGGTCTGTTTCCAGTCTTGATTCCAGGTCGTTGTATTAGTGACGTTATCAGTTACGCCATCCTGTTCAAAGACAAGCTCTCTGGTCAGCGGGTTGGCTTGCTTCAGCAGACTCTGATCAACCAGCGTGCCGTCCTGATAATTGGCATCACCCTTGTAGACATACTTGATTTCTTCGGTGACTTTCATCGTCCGACTGGTACTTGTCGTCTGATGCTTCAGATGAACCTCCAGAACCTGGTTGTTGCTGATGTCGTCTTCATCCAGGACTGGCTGGTTTCCGTGGGTGGCATCCGATACCAAGACGTAATGCTGCCCTAGATACTTATTGATCGTCGCTGCGGTCGTGTAGTCCAGCGTCTGACCTGATTGACCGGTTCCCGTCCAGTGTTCAAGGACTTGATGCGTTGTGTCGTCAATATAGTTGACAACCAGGATCTGACTCTTGCCGACATAGATAATGTCATGGTGAACGTTTAGCGACTGGCCATAGTTGGCATCAGTAACCGTAATTGCAATGGCATCGACTTGAGCCACGTCAGGCGTGTAGCCGGCAAGCGTTGGCGAAACAACGGTCTTAAAAGTCTGCGTTGGGGTCCAGTCACCGTTCCAGGTCGTCTGATCGGTGTACAGGTCATGCACCCCAGATTCATTGAAGGTCAGCGTATCATAGTAGACTGGCAGCTGGTCTTTGACGTCGACATATTTAGTCGTGCCATCCAGCTGCTTGATGGCCTTGTGGTGTTCGATCGTTTCAGTAACGGTCTTGGTTCGCTTGACGGCTTCGGTTTCATGAACGAAATGAACGACATAGGTCTGATCATTTTTATCGTCCTTGTCAAAGATGATGTTTTGACCATTCGTGCTGTCACTGACCAATTTGAGGTGCTGCTTGACGTATTCAGCAATCGCGGCCTTCGTGTTTCGGCCACTGTCAGCCCCGGAATTACCGGAGAATTCCTTAACGGCCAGATCTTGGTTGGTCGTATCGTCATGATAGATAACCTTGACCGCCTGTTTATTTGGCACGTAGGTTACCGTCACGGTCGAGTCTTTGTCCGTTGCCTTGATCGTCGCGCCAGCCACCGTCAGTTTATCAGCTGTATAGCCATTGATCTTTGGCGAGTCTTTTTGCTCAACGTTTTGGGCAGCGACCTTGCTCCAATCTTCCCAAGTCGTAGCACCAGTTACACGGTCACGATCACCGGTCCGCGTAAACGTAACCTTTTGCTCAACCGATGGCGCGGCTTGGCCATCACCTTGGTAGTAGTATTCGATCGTGCGCTTGACCGTTTTTTGACCGTTGGCTGGATCCGTCTTGCCATCAACGGTTTCATGATGATGCTTTAAGACGACCTGATAGACCTGATCGATATTGGCATTGCTGTCATAAGTGGCGCCAGCTGGAAAGCCGTCGTTGACCAGATCGTACTTGCCATTTGGATTCGTCTTGGCATCATAGACCAGCTGCTTAAGCTGATCAGCCGTTGAGAAGTTGATCGGCTGCCCATCAAAATCAGTCAGCGTGCCGCTGCTGGAGATCACCTGATTGCCGCTGTCTTGATCAATGAAGTCAACCCGCGCATTCTGCTTGGCCCGATAGACAACCGTAATGTCTTGATCCAAAGAAGTTATGTATTTGGTTGGGTTAAAGGTATAATCCGTAACCGCGACGCCATTGATGAACGGTACGAAGCCGGCAATTGTCGGTAACGTGACATCAGCCGCGCTGGTTGCGTCATCAGGATCGTTGGCATACTGCGTCTTGGTCTTTTTGGCAGCATCAAACGCCGCGTCAGTTGAATCAATCACCAGATTACCCAGTTTTTTGTAGACATACTGCACGTTGCGCGTCTGCGGGATATAGATGTTGTAGATCGTTATATTACCGCCACTGCCAGATTCGACGGTAACTGACGATCCTGCTCCGCTTGGCGTCAACGTGTAGGAACCACGCAGACGATTGTTATAGTAGTAGTCTGCGCGCATCGTTCCATCAGCGCCGGTCTGAGTGAAGTCGACCTTATCGCCACTGTGCCAGTCTTTGGTATATGTATCGCCAATCTTGCCAAATTCAGACATGTAGCCGCTGCTGTTGCTTGGTACGGTTTCATAGTAGCCATTGACGACCTTGCCGCCAGTCGTGGTGTAGACTTGACCGCTTAATCCTTGCTGAACGTGGCTTTGAGCGATCTGATTGCCGCTGTCGTCAACATAGGACGTGGTCTGCGTAACCAGCTTAGGAATCATAAAACTAAGAATCGTGTAGTAGGTACTGTCAGAAACTGCGCCCCCTTGGTTGACGTTAAAACGCGGGCTCCAGTTGTAGTATGTACTAGAATCATAGGGATTACGAATGACGCCTGAATAATGGTCATTATAGATGCGACCCAGATATACTCCTGACCATGAATCCTTACTTGTTTCAACGTAATATTCATAGTCATCTTCATTAATCGTATATTCATTAAGAACTTTTTTATTGGTAGAATCAAGAATCGTTACGTACAAGATCCCGCTGCCGGAACGATCCGTTGACAAGACAATGTTGTATTCCCCGGTCTTGCCAGTCCGATTATTGCGGCTGGTGGCCCAAAAGAAGGTGTAGCGGTTGGTATCAGGATCAACGTACATTGAGCTTGGATATTCAGGATCCTTAACCGAAAAAGTTGCTGCCTGATCACTAAGCCCATTAGCAACCAGACTGCTGCCAATTTCATCCACACTGGCTGTGGCTGGTGCAAATGCCTTTAGGTCTAGCGTAACCGTCTTGGCAGAGGACTGACTGTCACTGACAGCCGCTGTCGCTGTGCTTGCGGTCGTCTGACTCAATGCGGCTGATTTTTGATTCGATGCTGTTCGATCTTGTGTCGCCACGGTCGAAATCGGAGTGGCCGCTGATGCTGATTCAGCTGATTTGGATGCAGTTTGTCCAGCCACTGTTGCAGCCGTGCGAGTTACGGATGCGGGCTGGCTTACGGTCGTTGATGCCGAAGCTGATACAGCCTGGCTTGCAACATTAGTCTGGCTTTTTACCGTTGTCGCATTGGATTGCGGATTAGTAGTTGCGGCAGCGGAATGGCTGACTGCTGCACTAGCTGACAAAGTAACGACACTGCTGCTTGACTCGGTTGCTTCAGTCTGCAGATTAACGGCTGGCTCCTCAACACTAGCCGCGGCCGCATGATTCGTCATCATCGTCATGGGCACAATCGTAAAAGTAAACGTCACGATCGCTGCAAAAGCCCATTGCTTACCATCTTTGTACATTTTGTAATGTATTTTTTCATCATGCATATTGACTTCCCCCATTCACTTTTGGATTGCAAAAACACTCTCTGCTATCCTTAAGCCTATTCAATTGCAATCCGACTATTTTTAAGAAAAAGTATATAAACAATCTCCTTCTCACTCTAAAGATAGCGCAGATAAACAGAGGATTAAACTTTAAATTTTTGCTTTTTCTCAGCCATTACGCCTTTTTATTAAGCGCTTACAAATAATTGTTTATAAAAAAATAAATATCATTTTATAAACAGATGACATTTTTTTCATAATTCCTAATACCGACTCTTTTTGCAAAGTTTTATTGGCCGTAACCACTTTACCGCCATCTAAAAATGAGGTTGCTTTACCGAGGATCTAATTAACAATTTTAACGTTGCCGCCTAATTCATAATGTTATTGGTCGCCTAGGCTACATCAGTCAACTCATCATCACGTCATCCCGGCAGTAGGATAATTAATGGCAGCTTGGGTGGTAGCAAAACTGACTTTGTGCAGAAAATTAAATTTCAATGGCAGCGGAAACTAAAATTACCTACTATGCGTCGCTTTTTTCACAATAGTAGGTAAGTGCATACTGGATTTTTAAAAATTTACCTACTTGAGGCAGTTTTTTAATGAATCATAGGTAAAATGCATATTTAGCGATCGATTGGGTTGGACTGACTTTATGAATTACCTACTGTTGAGCTTTTTTCTGCTAATTGTAGGTAAAGTTAGGCAACCCTAACTCGATATACACTGATTTTTACCTACTATGCAGTAATTTTTTGCGAAAAGTAGGTAACCGATTTGCTACCAGACGTTTTATGCAGAATTTTTTGGATAATTTTCTTGAAGCAAGGATTGATTACCGATCGCTAATTCTCACCGCTGCCAAGCACCTGTATTTGTCGACTGAAGCCGGATATAAAAAAGACCCAGCCAGTCCGCTGGGTCTCATCAGATAATTAACTTTTTTCATGGCGAAGCATCATAAAGAGTCCGGCTGGCAAAATTACGAACCCAACTGCCATGCCGATGATTGCAAACCAATTGGGCACGATACCTTGGGCAGTACTGATACCAAACTCACCGACCCAGTCAAACTTGAACAACAAAAAGATCGTAAAGGCAACCGACAACACCGGCAGCAATACATCCGTCAGCCAGTTCCGTTCTGCTGTAAGCACCAGTTCAACATTGGCTCCCCGATAAAAACGAATCACGCCCAATGGAATCACGATAAACTCAAAGAACCGCACCATGGCACTCAGTACGATAATTGCCGTCATGTTGTACTGAAAAGCCATTGGGATAAAGATTGCCAAAGCCAACGTAATTATAAACGGATAAGCCGGAAAGTCATGCCTGGTTCGCTTGGCCAGCCATTGCGGTGCCTGATGCTCTTTGGCCATGGCCTCTAAAACCCGCGGCGTGTGGAACGAAGCGGCGACATTGATCCCGAACATATTTATAAATATTTATAGATAACTATGATTCCGAAACATTGATTTAACGCCAAATGAGAAACTATAAAAACCTAGAAAGTACAACGTTGTTGTACTTTTGTTGCACAAAAAACGGCCGCCATAAGACGACCGCAGCCCCACTCGTGGTGGGGATAACTCTTAAAATGGGGGCATTTAGCTGTAGCAATCTATAAACCCATGGATTAGCTTAGTAATCATCAACAACACAATTAGTAGCCAATAATGATATCTTTTCTTTTATCTCCTTGCTTAGCCTTAAACAGAGCATGCATTTTTGAAATACTTTCAAACCCATATTGTCTAGCAATTTGGTTAGTAGGAGATAACACTGATAAGCTCCTATTCAAATCACCTAATCGATACTTACTATTAATGGTTTTCATTAAAGTGATAATTATTACTAATGGCAAAGCAATTGCGTTAGTATACTGAACACTCCCGTCTTCCTGTGTAACATAATAAAGAATATCTTTGTGCTGAATCCATCTAGGTATTGAAGGTTTTGTTTTCAATCTAAAATCGATTAAATTTTCATTATGGCAACATATATTGCGAATCAAATTAATACATTTGAGCCAACCAATTAGCTCATCAACCTTACAATTAAACTGGTTTGCTATTGCTTCACGATTTTTCTTTGACATTAACTCTAAGATCCTAATTGATTCTCCCAAAGTTAACAGATTTACCATCAACCATACAGGAGGAACTACTTTTTCTACATCATTTTCAAATTCTGAGATACTCTTATTCGATGATTTGCTGGCCCCACGAACAATCTTTTTGAGCATGTCATATTCTTCCTGCTGTAATACAAACTTATTCATGTAGCATTTTATGTAAGGATTATATCCATTACGTTGACACCACAAATGAAAATTAGTATAGCCGAACGCTCCATATTTCTCGCCAAGTAGGTAAGCAATCTTGGTATTAAGTGCAACTTCAATATCTTCTATTGCGTGTAATGTTGCTTGTTTAAAATGTTTATCCCTATAATAGCGCGCAATTAGTGTTTTAAAGTGTAATTGTTCATACTTACCTGTTTCTTGATTGAAAAATGGTGACGCATAATTCTTTAAAGTATAATATCCAACTTCGCTTAGTTTATTTAGATTTTTTAAAAGCTTTTTTCTAGAGCCACTATTATCACTTTTGTAATTAGAAACTCTCAAACTAATACCACTAATTCCCCTTAGCTTTAGTAAAGCAAGCTGGTCTATAAATCGTAACTGCTTAAAGTGATTTGGCATTTTACGCTTCACCTCGATATAAAAAAACCCCTGCGATCGGACGTATCCTTTAATGCAGAGGGATTGTTATTACACCTTTATATTATCATAATTGTTGATAAATTCAACAATTATGTAAAACAAAAATAGCACTATACCAGGTTTTTAGTGACTCTGATATAGTGCTATTTTTTGAATTAAAGGCGCGGCATAAAGCCGAGCCAGTTGCGCGATAAAGACTAGTCCCGACCAGGTGCGCTGAGTCTGGCCTTATCGTTACTATTATATCACTATTCAAACTTTATTCAAACTTACCGTACGCCTCGCCGGTCTTGGCGTTGCGGACTGCTACATAGCCGTAGCCGTTGCCACGTGGCTGACGCACGTAGACGAACTCGTTGCCCCGCGACCAGGCATCGTACTTGATCACACTGCCAGCCGGCAAGACCGCAATCGTGGATGCACTTGGCCGTGCACCCCACCGCAAGTGCAAGGCCGTATTGCTGATAAACTTGCCGTCCTCTGCGTGCCAGGTGTCGCCTAAGTTGTCCGTCCACGTGGTCTGCGGTTTAACAACCGGCTTAGCCTGATCAACCTTAGGCTGTGGCGCTGGCGTAGGGTTGGCTACGTTGGCTTTGGCAAACTTTTCCCAAGCCGCCTCGTCCAGATACCAGATAGACCGGTCCATGTCGCCACCGGTATACTGCCAGCCGGTGATGTACTTAAACGCACCGCTGGATACCGCCATGTTAGGTACTGTCCAGCTGTTCCAGTTCATTGAGGCATACTTTGCAACCCACACTCCGCAGTCGTTGGCGCAGTTAGCAACCTGAGCCAGTGCCGATTCAGACACGTAGATGACACACCAGACACCAGTCCGATCGTGGACCCGATCGACAAACCGGCGGACCCAAGTCGTATTGCCAAAGGCGCTGTTCTGATAGGCTTCCCAGTCGATGATCAGCATACCAGTACCGATATAGCCCTTGATGTTATTGATGAAGTAGTCGGCCTCTGCTACTGGGTCGCCGCCACCGGCATAGTGGTAGTAGCCGAGCTTTTTGCCAAGTGACTTAGCCAGTTCTACCTGGTGGTTACACTTAGGATTGACGTAGCCCGTCCCCTGTGTAGCTTTAACGATAACTGCCTGAGCGTGGCTGTCTTGGATGATACTGTCCGATGAGCCACTGTATACGTCCACACTATACATAGTCATGCTATTTTTCCCCTTTCTTGGATTTTTCGTAAGCCGATTGTACGACCGTTTCTGCGTCCTCTGGTGCGATATGGTGACCAGACTTAGCCAGTGACGTCTGCACCATGTCAACGGCCTTAGCGTACTTGTCAGCGCCAGACAGGTTGCGACTAGCCATCGTGTTGACAGCCGCTTCCGCTACCTGTTCAGCCAATGTCCAGAGTTGACGTGACTGCTCCGTTTTGGCCGTCTTAGCCTTAGCCGTCAGCAGTGGCTTGGCGTAGGCCCACAAAAAGGCCACCAAGACTGCCAGCGTGCCTGATTGGATCAGCCACTCTACAATGTCATTTGCTACTTTCATTATCTACTTGCTCCTTTAAGTTAGTGTCTGCCTTAACCAGCTCATTGACCTTCTCAGTCAACTTGTGCACCTGGTCGATCAGTCGGTCGTTGTCTTTACGCAACTGCTTGATCTGATTGTTGAGCGTGTCGATCGTCTTGGACTGCTCTAGAACTTGGTCCTTGAGCCCATCTCGCTCCTCTGTCAGCTTATCAAGACGATCGAACAGTTCTTGCGTGTGGTCAGCATACACATCTTCACGCTTGACGTTATCTGAACTTTTTGAACTTGCGTAGTTGATAACTGCCGCGACCGTTCCCCCACCAAGCACAGCACTTAAAATGTTCGCCAAAACATGCATCAACGGCCCCTCGCTTTCCCAATTCTTTTAAAAGCCGCCCCATAAGGTACTGTTAGCTTTCTTTGGCGACTAAAATAAAAATCACTTAACTGTCACACTGCAGCGATCGCTATGCTGACCATCTCGTGTTGATACCGTGATAGTCGTAGTACCACTAGCATGAGCGGTGATAACCCCGCTTGCATCGACTTCCGCCACTGTAGGATTAGAAGAAGACCAGGCAAAACAGTTGTTGGACCACTCGATTGCTTCTGGAACCACAGGTGTTGCCATATCAACAACGCACTTGGTTGTACCGCTTACTGCTAAGTCTGCTACAGGCTGAAGCCTAAGAACATTAATTTCTTCGCCTTGATTTGGTGCTACATAGCTGAAGACACGATCTTGTCCACCGCCGATTCGGGTAGTGTTGACTGTACCCTTGTCATAGTCGATAGACACAACATCAAAAGCAGGTGATGTATATGACTGCGGTTTACGGGCCCAGCCACCATCGCTATATCTGGCATCGGACGTAGTAGTAATCGACAAGACGCCATCTCTGTATGAAGACTGGTCCACGTGGCTATGGCCAGCCAGGATAGTCACTACCTGATTGGTTGTGCCCGTAAAGTCGGCATCTTCGTTGATCCCTGTATCATGATATGACAATTTTTGTTTACCATTGATTGCAGCGGCAACTCGGTGGAAAAACTCCTCGTTCGGGAGATAGCTATCTAAGTTGCTATCACATGGAACGTGGCAAATGAAGATAAACTTCCAGCCATCCTTTTCCTTAGCTTTTTCGACCAGCCAATCAGCTTGGTCTTGGGAAATGACGAACTGGGTGCCCCATGCATTTGTATTTTCCGCTAGGGGATTACCGTCCATTGAATTAAGCATAAAAATCCTGGTTTTTTGAGCAGGAATATCAATATAGTAATATTCTTTACCAGCTTGGATAGAAGGTAGGTAAGCTTCATTAGGACGAATTAAAGTATCATATACTAATGCGTTAGACGCCGTCCATCCTGTGTTTTCATCTGGGCTCTTTTTGATGGTGAAGTCATGGTTTGCTTGAACTGAGAAAAAGCGATCTTTCCCAATCGAATTCTGATAGTCAATGACTTCTTTGACGGAATCAAGCACATCATCCTTAGTACCGTAGGCGCCAGGGAAGTCACCACCACACAGGACAAACGGAGCGCTTGTATGTTCGAGGACGTGCTGCATCATCGGCTTGCTTAGCAAATCGTTCGTTGGAAAGTGCGGATCGGTAATAAAGACAAAGTTAACACCATTCGTAATCCCATTAGTAATGGTATTGATTTGGTTTTCTTTCTGTTTCAGCTTTGCGATCATACTAGAGTTTAAGCCGTTTTTGGAACGTTCATCAATATCATCGTCAATCATGCTATACAACTCATTGAGATTTTCGCCCAGAATTTCTAGGTTCCCGGTGATGTCCCCATGCACACGGCTACCAAAAAATGCATAGCCTAGTGATGTCGTATCAGCAGGCAATGTGATTTCGTGCCAGTTAGTGTCTGGCCAACCGGTCAAATATTGATTGTTCGCCCAGATTTGGTATGCTTCCAGCAGATCGGGATCACAGTCGGCAGCAAAGCGCACTCGAATTTTTGATCCCTTTGGAATGTATAAACCATTTACTGCTGTTTGATTGACAGTGTCAACGCCTGCCGTTGCTGAAATCGGTAAGCTCAGCGTTAGCAGTTTAGATGAGTTACGCTTAGATGTGTCTGCCAGGTCGCCATAGATGGTTCCTAACGTTTCGCCGACTGCTTGGAAGATACCGTCAAAGTCTTGATTGACATATCCCTTAAAGGCTTGAAAGCCAAGCGACGTTGTCTCATCAGTTAGGGTTACTTCATGCCATACATTCAGGTCATTAAACGATTGCAAGAATTTCCCGTTAGCGGTTAGCTGATAGCCCGTGATCGCACTATCATCAGCATCTGCTTTCAGTCGGATGTAGATTTTGCTTCCTTTTTCAAGATCAATGTTGCTGATTGCGTTGGGCTGCAGATCATCTTGCGAGGTTGATGGTGAAACAGAAAATTCATAAAGCTTTAGTGGATTAAGCTCAGATCGTACGTCGGCGACAGGCACTGTGATTACTTGAAAACTAATTTCAGCACTAAAGTTCTTTGAGAATTTGTCATCTGGAATTACCAGCCCCAGAGTGTTGATGTCTTTAGTGAGCTTAAAGTCTTGCCAGGTACCAAAATTCTGACGTTCAATTGAATTGAAGAATGCGCCGTTTGCGTACACTTGAATTACCGACAGGTCAGAATCACCCTTTAAATCAAATTTGACTCGTAAAGTTGCACCGGCTTTGATGCCAGCTTCCCATTCGGACTGCAGTGAAACCTGTTGGCCAATGGTACCTGTGACCGGATAGCTGAAAGCCTGGTTTCCTAGATTACTAAGCGCATCAATCTGTCGATGAGAAGCCTCGCTTAAACTTGCATACTCTTTAGCACCCAACTGATCAGCACCAACTCGTGCCTCCGTTACCTCTGGATAACCGGCACTCTGATAAGCGCCGCAATCGTTCCACTGATTGTTAAACCAGATCCACTTATGGCCAGTGTCTACTGCTACCATAATGCCAGTTTTACCATTAGGATATGCTTCTTTGATGGCATCGGCATTTTCAAACGTCTCTGGGATCAAGCTCATTTGTGCCAGTTTGTTTTCGATCATTTCGCTGGTACGTTTGATATCCGCATTATGTTGGATTAACGTCACAACATTACCTGCATCGATTTGTGCTTGGATAGCACCGACTGAATCTGCAAGCTTACTCAACGCCGCTCGTGTTTCATCCGACATATCCTCGTTTTTCTTGACTTGATCTTGGTATCCTTGGCGCAACTCAGCTAGCGCATCTGATGCGTTGCCTTTGAATTTTTCGACAAGCGCATCAAATCTCGTGCTGAAGTGCGAGATCGCGGCTCCCATCACCGGAATGCCGCCAAGCACGCGGAACCACACATTAACTGCCGTGTACTGTGTGCCTTGATCATCTTTCAGCCCAAAGTAGCCGTAGAAAATCCCTTCTTGCGGGAAAAACTGCGCAGGTAGTTTCACCGACGTGATACCGTGCGCCAGCGAAAAATCGCCAGCCGCATCTTCATATTCGATAAAGCTGGCATCGTCTGACATAGTATATCCAGTTTCGGTTTGCTCGAGGTAGTTGCCTACCTGGCCCGCCGCAAAAAAGTGCAACTTGTTTTTAATCAAATCAATCTCGGTATCGGTAGTCCCTTGCCGCCATTGGATTACTAGTGGCGTGTTTTGGTCTCCCACACGAGCGTTAAAAACATCGCTCATGTTAGTCAACAGACCGCCCTTACCAAGCTTGTAGGTGTTAAATGTGATTAAACTAGACATGTACTGCCCTCCTAGTTATATAGTTCCGAGATACTCAACTCGCTATCCTTCACGTTTTGCATTCCGGCGATTGCTTTATTGACTGCATCCAGATTTTCGTTGAGTTTGTCAATAAAATCGGCGTCAATCGATAACTGATTAGGTATCCACAGTGTTGGAATATTGATCATAGTGCCGTCAAAAGGATAATCAGCATTTATTTTTTGGATAGCCAAGCTGATTGCTGATTGCAGTGCTTTTGTAGCGTCTTTTAAAAGGTGATACATCGCACGATTAAGCTCTGCCGGCAGTGTGTAGTCAAAACTACCGCCTAGTGTCTCGATGCATGCTTTGACCTGCGATAAATAATCGGCCACATTAGCAATTGCCATCTATATCACCCATCTTTCTTAGTGGTCAAATTGCCATTGTCATCAACCGTAATGGCATAAACAGTCCCGTTTGGCGATCGCAGACGCAGTGCATCAAACGGTTTCTGTTTGATCAACGTCCACATGTTGTCACCGTCAGCATCGTTAAACAAAAAAGCACCCGTAGGTGCCAGCTTAGGTATCTTATTCTGGCCGTCCGGGCTGGCAACCAGCATTTCGCCGCCTTGTAGCTCGGTGGTCGAATGGTCGAACCCGACAAAAGCGCCAGGCTTGAGCGTGTAGTTGCCGTTCGGATCGGTTGGCTCAACAACCGTGCTGTCCGGCTCTTTGATCAGCTTGCCGGTAATGTCAACGTCCTTGTCTAGCGCGCTCGTATAGCTCCCCAGACCAATCTTGCTGTCATACTGCCACATGTCGGCACTGGCCGGCTGATCACTGCCCCACGCCGCAATCCAACGGTACACACCCTGCTTGGTCAGCGTGGCATCGTCAAACTTAGCGTAGTTGCTCAATGAGCAGTACAGCCCAGTGTTCCAGCCATAGCCTGCCCAAGCTTTACGATATGACTCAAAGATGCTTAGCCATGAGCCAGTGATCGTGCCTTCCATGTCCAAAAAGTAGTACACGTTAGGCTTGATATTTAGGCTCTTGGCGTTGTTGACCGAATACTGCAGTTCGCCGTCTACACCTTCGTAGTAGTGATAAGCATGAACAATCAGCCCCGCTTTGGTCGCGTTAGTGATATGGTCGGCGGCGTTGGTGTCCCGTGTCGTACCATGTCCAATCCGCACGACTACCGCTTTAACGCCGTTAGCCTTGAGATTAGCCCAGTCGATACTGGTCGGCTGCCACTCCGACACATCAACTACGTTTGCTGTTGTCAAACGCCTTCACCTCCGTTTCGTTCCAAGCGTTGTTTGAATCATCCCTGCTATTACTGCTAATGATCAGTGATTTAGTTTGTTCCTGAAGTCTGGACAAGTTAGTCTGCTGTGATTTCTGGAAATCAAGAATGTTAGCAGCATTGCTGTTTAGCGTAACCGTAGACGATTGCGTATGACTGTACGGATATTTCTGATACCCAACCAAGCCAACTTTGGTCACGTAGTCAGCCGGTCTTATCTCCAGCCGTACCATGTCGCCTTCGACAATCTCTTTGCCGGGGTCAACTGTAAGCTGCAGCGTGAAGTCTGGATTGGCCTTAAACTGCGACTCAGCATGAGCTTTCATCTGTTCTTTATCCGTGATGGTGTCGCTGGTAATGTCATCCCCAACGAACAGCCCCCAACGCTGACGGCTCGTTTCATCGACAAAATAAAAAGGAGCAAAGTAGTACTGCTCCTTAGAATCAGTTGTAGATGCCGTCCCATCATCACTTGATGAACCGCCGGCAACAATTTTGGCCATATCGTCATTGCGTTCCCACCATGTCGGCGGGTAGTAGCTGATCGGCTCCGTCTTACATACTTCGCCAGGTTTCGGCTCATAGATCATAGTATTGTTGTCCAGCGCCATACAGATGTGATGACTAGCGCCGTGTGAGCCGTAAAAACCCATGTCGCCCGTCTGTACCTGATCACGGCTGATCTCATGACCATAGGCTTCCATATCAACCGTATAAGCTGGGATGCTGATGCCAAAGTCTTTGTATACTTGGCTGACAAAACTTGAGCAGTCCATACCCGAGTATGGATTACCGCCACGTGCCCCACCGGCACCACCATATACATACTTCACATTGAGATACTTCTTGGCATCGTTGATTACACCTTGAGCACCGCCGCTGACCGTGATTGTGCCGTTTGGCAAGCCGGTATCAGTAGTATCCTGAATTTCCTGCGTGGCACCAACCAAGCGGGCTGCGTTGGTCATGTCGGTCGTATCGTACTGCAACTGGACTTCTGAAGTATCACGCAGATAGTCATAGCGGTGGCCATAGTCTTTGTAAAACTCGTCATGCGAGTAGATACGCAGATTAAGGTTGTCCGGCCAAAACACGGCTGATGACCACGCCTCAAGAATCCGACTGATTGCGTCCTTGCCAGAACCGGCTGCATACGGACTTTCGACCATCGCATTGTTAAAATTCCCGATTACCTGGTAAGTGATGTTCCAGTTCTTGCCGTTATCGCCACCAAAAAAGGCATTAAGGATGTCACCAGGAGATACCGACTGAGCGACTGTTTCGGTACTGTCCGGTACTTCTAGCGATGCATTGCTGTTGCCAGTATGCGAGTACTGGCCCCAATCGACCGGATCACTGCCGTAGATGTGCATACGGCTGATTTCGCCGGAGATATGCTGCAGAGTAACAGCTGTCGTACCAATACCGCCAGAGTAGTCCGGCTCACACTGTTTGATGACAAACCACTGCCCGTCAATCTCGACCATGTTCTGCACGGTCAGCATTTGATACGCAACTGACTCATCATCCCAAGCCGTAAAGTACGCCTGGTAAGTGTTGTTAACTTCCCAACTGATATAAATGCTGTCCTCCAGTGCCGAATGGAGCAGTGCGATTTGATCATCGCTATCCGGCACCTTGAGCTTATGGTCTTTGGTAGCAGCTACCTTTAAAACTACGCTCATGACAGATAAACGAACGGAAAGCTGAACGTAACGTCCACACTGCTTGCTCCAGTAGCAGTAAAGCTGTTCCATCCGGGATCCAGTGAGATTGTGCCATAGTCAGTGTTGACGTTGGCGAGATTGCCATCAAGATAGGTATCAACCCCGTTCAGCACAATCGTATGACTACCATCACTACTCTTGCTGTACGTCCACGCTGACCCGTTAGCGGTATTGGTAAGCTTGAGTGAGTTGCCGTTAAACTTGCATGTGATTTTGAGATCGTGGCGTTGATAATACGGGTCAATTTTGATATCACTTGCGTTGTAAACTTTAAAGCTCGTCGAAGTAAAATGATAGCTTGGCAACTGGTCAGGTAGATTCATGCCGAACTGCCAGCCATCAGTCGTGCTTGGCAATGCATCGCTCCGATATAGCGAGTAGCGATACCCATTAGGCACATCGAACGGAATTGAAAAATTGGCGTTGTTGGACCCTGCGCTGATTGGTGCAATGTCAAATGGCGTTGGGATGCCAAAGTATACCTTGCCAGGGCTGGTATCGGTTCGTACCCGTACCAACTTGCGTGACCCAAACAATCGATAAAGCTCGTGCTTAGCTAACACCAAGTCTTCATATCCGCCAAAGCTGAGCCAGAATTTTTCGCTGAACGTCCGCTTGGCAAAGGTCTGACCGACAAATGGCGAACCATCAGTGCCAGTCGTATCTTGATACTGATTGGTGAACTGTGGCGATGAGCTGGCATCGTCCAATCCTAGATAACGTAGTCCGGGTATCTGATCACAGAGATTAATTTCCTGATGATCGCCAACCTTGATCATGATATATGGATCCGACATCTGCTCACCTCCCTAAAAACCTAGTTGACGCATACGCGCGTCTCTTGCTTCTTTTTTGTACAGCTGTTGCATATCAAGACTACCTTGTGCTTTTATAGCGTCTACCTGATCGCCGCTCAGACGCAATAAAATATCAAACTTGGACAGTAACTCGTCTAACTTGTGGCTCAGAGCGTCTGATTGGCGATCCGAATTGGAAACAGATTGGAGATTGTGTCCCAAAGTAGGATCATCATTGCGGAACCGAGTAACAATCTCGCCCAGCAGTTGATATGCACGTGACCGTCTGCTGATATCGGTTGGGATGACATACTCTGGCATGTTCTTTTCGGCAATCTCGTAAACACCATGATTAGAAATCAGACCACCATTAGCCCAGCCGTGACCTTGACCGACGTTGCCCCAGCCACCTTCACCGCCGTGTTCCAAAGCGTTGATAGCGGCTAAGATCTGGTCATATCCATTAAGGATTTGCTTGTGGCCAGGAATTGCCCAACGGTTAAAAGTGCTTTGGATAAACTGCAGCAACCCTTGCGCGGGATTGCCGTTTGCCATGTTAATGTCCCAGACCTTTTGCGGTACGGTCGGATTACCGCCAGATTCGGTCTGGATCTGTTTTAACAGCTTGGAAACCTTCGTAGCAGTAGCCTCAACACCCAAAGTCTTGAATGCTTTGATGATATAAGGCCGCCAACGTTCGACCCCGGCACCGCCTGGGTTGGCAAGCGTCTCAAACTGTTTCTTGATCCAGCTACCCATCTGTTTAGCGATATAAACCGGTACGTCCTTAACCAACTCTGCAGCAAACTTAACCGGCGTGCTGACGTGGACAAATTTTTGGAATACGGATTCCATAAACTCAACCGGCTTTGACATGATTTTGTCGACCATGCCTAAAACATCATCAGTTGCATCCCCGACTTTGTTGAGCAAAGAGCTAAAGGCATTACCCACACCGTCTGCGTAATGTGGAATCATTCCAAATATACGCGACAACTGATAGCTCCGCTCACCGTCAAGCACGCTGGTACCCTTTGGCAACGGCAAAATCAAGTTGCGCTTAGCCGGGAACATCCCGACCTGACCATCTTTGGTCATGAACATCTCACGATAGTGTGCCGTTAAGCCGTCATTGACTTTGGCTAAGCCACCGGGATGAGTGTCGTTGGTGCCATTGGCATAGCTCGGCATTGAGATACTAAAATCTCCGCCAATTTTCGAACCGCCGACTTTATCAAGAACCCAGTTGATGCCACCTTTGATGTCGTCGATCATGGTCTTAAATGGCTTAAGTACACCATTTACCAAATCAACGAAATGGCGATGTACACTGCCAACCGCATTGCTAACCGCGTCTTGGATCTTACCGAAAATATCCTGCCAAACCTTAAGCATGTCGCCTAAACGACCGCCCGTCATATCGTTCAGCTTGTTGTACATATCGGATAAGATCTTACGGTTAAACTTTGACATGTCCTGCGCAGTACGTTCAGTATCCCGGCCTAAGCGATCCCAACGTCCCGAAACAAAATCGTGCCAGGTATTAGTCTGGTCTTGAATGACTTTGTAGCCTGCTTGGAACGTCGACTTGTGTTTGTTAAACATCTGCTGAGCCGACCGTACAGTCTCACTGCTCAGTTTGTCCCAGCCGCGTTTTACGTTGTCGACTCCATCACTGGTCTTTTTCTTAAGATCTTTCCAACCGTCAGCAAAACTTTTCTTGGTCGAGTTCCACCAGTTGCCGATTGCTTTGTTGGTTTCCTTGGTTCGTTTAGATATAAGCGTGCCAAGGTCTTTGAAGGCTTTACCGAAGTCTTTGGCAAACTTGCCAATCTGCTTGTGGTACTTGATGACCAAAGCAAGCGCAATTTCAATGGCAATCATCCAAGGGTTAAACCCAAGCGTGGCCACCTTGAGCACCCGAGCAAAAAGCCCAATTCCCTTAATCAGAGCATCAAGCCCAGACATCGCTTTGGTAAAGACAAATGCTGCTGCAACGGCTTTAGCAAAGCCAACTACCATTGTCTTATGCTTTGAGCAGTACACAGCAAAGTTGACAACTGCCATTGCAAGCTTGCCGAGATCTTTAGCCAAGTCAGCAAACGCCTTTTTCGTAGATTTTTTGCTGAATGCTTCCGCCAAGGCTACTGACGCCTTAGAGATTGCCGGCAGGAGTGCCTGGCCAACCTCAATTTGAATGGCTTGTGACGCATATTTAAACCGTTCCTGAGCGCTCTTAGCAGATTTCATGTTGCGCAGAGCTAATTTGCCAACATAGTCTTCGTTGTAGGCCGTCTTGACCTTGCCTTCGACTTCATCCAGGTCTTTAAGGTTGTTAGACAAGATAACTGCAGCTGACTGTGCCGACTGACCGAATGCCTGGTTAAAGACTTTCAGCCTGTCTGCCTTAGGGACCTTCTTGTTAATCTGATCAAAGATTTCTGGAATCGATTTGAGCTTCCCAGACTTGTCTTTAAAATCATCCATTGACAGTCCGTACTCTTTAAATGCCTTTGTAGCGCTTTGAGAGCCACTGGACAGACGTACAATGATCCGTTGCAGGCTGGTACCGGCTTGAGATGCTTCCAAACCGTTGTTTGACAACTCACCCAACGCAGATGCAGCATCTCTCATCGAAATACCAGCACCTTTAGCCGTACCACCGGCATACTGCATACCAATACCAAGTTTGGAAAAGTCGGTAGACGTAACGTCAGCCGCTTTAGCTAAGATATTGGCCGTATATGACGTGGCCTGCATCATTTTATTGGCATTGTCGGACTTCATCCCGAAGGCTTCTAGAGTTGATGTCGTGACTTCCATCGTGTCGTTAAAATCATCCCCAGAAGCTTTGGCTGCTTTAAGGATTTGTGGCATGGCGCCTAAAGCCATCTGGCTGTCATACCCACGCTTGATCAGCGTCTGGTAACCTTCGGCGATCTGCTGTTGCGAAACGCCGTATTTGACTGACAAGTTAGAACCATCGGCATACATCTGATTAATTGCCTTCTGAACATCCTTATGCTTTTCGCCGGCAGTCGTCATCAGGTTGGTGTTGGTGACGTACGTATGCTGTATGTCTTCAGCTTTCTTCGCGCCATTAACCGTATATGCGGTAAATGCACTAACAGCAATTCCGGCAGCCATAACCCCGCTTTTAACAGAATCCCAGAAACTGTTTACCTGGCCTTTAAGCCGTTCCAGCTTTGGCTGTATCTGCTCAGTGTGATCACGCATTCGAGTGATTGCGTTGTCGACACGAGCAATGCCGGTAGGCTCAAGGGATGCTTCTTCAACTCGCAGCTGTTTTAGTTCGTCTTGAGTCTTAGCGATTGACGTTGCAGTCTGGTCTAACCGCTGTTTTTGTTTGAGATAAGCGTCAGACGTCTCACCAGAACGACTCTTGATTTCATCAAGCATTCTGGACTGGATCTTGTACTGTTGTTGCAGGTTTTCCAATCCAGATGCAAGTTGATGATAACGTGCAACGGTTTCGGAGGCAGTACGATGTTCGGCCGCCATGCGATCAACGTAGGCTTGCGCGGCTGACTGTGTCAGCTTGTACTTAGACTGCAGGTCTGACAAACCAGACGCTTGATAGTCGTAAGCAGCTTTAGCACGCTGAGCCTGAGCTTCATAGCTGGCTAATTGACGGCTGGCTTGGTTGATCTGCTTTTCGAGTTTCAGCCATTGGTTGGCCTGTTTCTCGTTAGACTGATCAAGACCAGATTGCCGGCTGCGTAGCTCTTCGATTTTTGCACGCTGAAGTTCCATGGCTTGAGTGAGACCATCAAGCTTAACCTTAGCAGCTTGCGTGTAATCGCCACTGTTTTTCAAGGCTATTGATTGGGCTTTCCAGGCGTTAGTCGTGGCCGTGATCGCGTTTCGGAAGGCGGACATGCTCCCAACGGCAGAAATCGTATCAACCGAAATCCGTGTGGCCATTTCATTCTGTACTTTCAAGCTATCCACCTCCAAACATCTTAGATAATTGCGCATGCGCGTCCTCTGGATTCATCGGTCTATCATCCCTTGACCGCGCATTCAAAGTTTCCAACAGTTCCAAATAATCTTGATTGTCCACATCATCTGGCAAGACACCACTGTTAAGCATTAACTGCTGTTTAAGGTAGTTAATGTCTTCTATTTCTTGTTTGAGTTCCCAGATTCTTTTGCGGATTTCTCCGCTTCCAATTTTGGGGATTCATCTTTAGCTTTAAGCGCCTCTTGCGCTTCTTTTTCGCTGATCCCAGACGTACGACTACGCAGGTAGGAAAGATAAGCCCCGATATCTTCTTCGGTGGCATTGTCCCAGATGCGGTCTTCATCAATATGCAGTAACTGCGCAATGAATTTGATTGCGCCATCAATAAATTCGGCTTCCTGATCAATGACTTCAACAAATTTTCCTTGTGCATCGTTGTCGTCAACGGGCGTTTCATCCGTAGCCAATGATGCCTCCAACGCTTGTTTCATAAACTGGTTAAGTTTGTACGTTACCCGAACAGTTGGCTTAACCGCAATTGGCTGTTTAATGCCGAATAAAGATGCGTCTACTTTGATTTTTTCCATTTTTTTGACACCTCATATCAGCCGCCCCATTGGTACTGTGTATTTACTAGGCGACTTTAAAATTTTAGCCCTGAGTAGCGCCACTGCCAGAAGTAGTCTTAGCAACTTGGCCGTGCTTAGTGATGTCATCACCCGCATAGCCACCAAATACTTCCTTGAGCATAGCTGCAGCGTTGAATCCAGTTGCGCCACTGTTCCACTGCTTGTAAGGCTGTTGCGTACCCTTAGAGTTGACAAAGACAGTGTCATCAATTGGCGTCAGAGCTTGGTAGGTAAATGTAGCATTGGCGTCAGTTTCGTTTTTGTTGTTGGTACCATGATTACGATTTGGCATAATCATTTCACCGTTCGCGAAACCGTCAAAATACTTGTTACCCTTAAAATCGTCAGAGCAGATCAGCATTGCAACGTGTGGCTTATCGCCTAAAGCGGCACCACCCGTTGCGTCTAATTCATAGCCATTACATTTCATGGCAATTTCGTACGGCAAATCAAGATACGTTACAGCAACTTGTGGCGTTGGCACACCATGAGCCGTACGCTTAACCTTGTTGTTAGCGTACTGTTGCGTACCTGCTTCTTCGATATTAGTGATATTGGCAGTCGTGGCACCTTCGCCATCACCGTCCAATAACACTACGCCGGACTCAGAGAGCCCATTTTTAGCGTCTGCAATAATTTTTCCAGTATCGTCAATCAGTGCCAAAGCAATCCAATTGATACCGGAAGTGGAAACACCTGCGGACATTTAATTCCCCTCCTTGATAATTTCATTCTTTGAAAAATAAAAGACCTTCGTCACTTGCTTAGTGTCGGGGTCTTTTATGTGATTTTTCGATTGTTCGACAGTCCAATCGTTATCAACAAACAGCCGTGCTAGTGCCTGTTCGCCATCCAGCGTGCTGATATCGTTGTCAAGCTTGTAGAACAGCTGTATTTCTACACCGACCGTCCATCCCTTGAAAGTATGGTTGGCATAGTAGGTAGGCTCGTTCAGCCATTCTGTTATCAAGCAGATGGTCTTGCCTTCATAATCAGACTCTTCTTCTGGGATCGAATCTGTATAGATCTCATCAATCCAATCATTAAATTTGCCATCGAGCAGATCTAACGCTTGAAAAACCGGCAATTCCATCACTTGACACCACCATTCCTTGCGTCAAGGACCTTTTTTTGTGCTGCAAAAACCTTGTCGGCCGAATTGCGACGCGCATTATCAGCAAAGTGAGTAGCCTTCATCTTAACGGTCCCGTCATTAAGAAACCTGGCAATATAGGCTTTCTGACCAAACCCAACAACGGAATTGCCGTCATCTTCGCCGTCAATGTCAACGTTTTGAAAGCCTACATTGTCTTGCAAGTGGCCATACTTTGGATTTTTCTTTTTCGAGCGTGGAGTTACTTTACGTAACTCGTCTGCTAAAACTTTTGCCCCAGCAGCAGTCATGGCTTTCTTCGTAGCGTGATCGGGGATGGCAAATTTTTCAGCATTTCGGCCAAACGTCTCTAGCATTTTACCGAGATCATCCATTAGTAGCACCAGCTTTCTTAGTGTCCTTAAGCGTCAGCAGATCATAACGCGTGGTCGTATGGCTCTCGTCCCTTGATATGGTCAAAATGTCATAGACCGTGCTGTCACCCTTAAATCTCACCTTGAGTTGTTTGTCAACGCGATACTGGGAACGGACAGCTACTACCGTTGTATCTGCTAATGTCGTCCCAACCAAAGCATACTGTTGTGACTGGGACCGCTGATAGATTGCGCAGTGCAGAGTTTGAGTTGGCACGAATTTTTGACGTGATCCACCTAGCGTTCTGCTAGGCACAGTCGATACAGTTCCTAGCTCAATTATGTGGTTCAGACGGCTGATTGGTAGTTTCATCTTGGCTCGCCTCCCAAACGTCGTATCGTCCACGCAACTGGCCAATAATGCTGTTGACGGTCAGATCAATCTCGTATGTCTGGATATCCGACATGCTGAGGCGGTATTGGTAGTAGGTAGCTGCAAGCGACTTTACTGCCATATCAAACAATGGCGAGACGTTGCTTTGCGTGTAAAATGCATCCCCATCACCAATTGCGCCTTTAACGTACTGCTCGGCTGCATCAATGTAGGCCTGCAGCAGTACGTCATCGTCCGTGCCGTCAAGGTATAGTACCTTTTTTACATCGTCTACTGATACAGCCATTTAAATCGCCTACTTACCAGCGCCTGCGGAAGCTTGGAAGTTAGCCGTCTGATCAGCAACCGTCGTAAACGAACCAACTGCGTATGCGTCACCATCGACTTGTTCAACGTCGAACCGGTCAATGACACGAATCTTGGTTTCATCATGTTCAAAGGCACCGGCACCAACGTTGGTCGTCATCAGGCTCATGTTTTCACGGTCGAACAGCGTGATAGCTTGCTTAAAGTCACCGTAGTACAGTGGATGAGCGCTGGATACGTCTGGAAGCCAACGGTCAGCAACTACCGTGACTGGCTTGCCACCAATCCGATAGATTTCTGGGCTGGTTGGGTCGCGTTGTACCAGGTAGTTACCCATTGCGTTCTTAACCTTGGCCAGAACGGCAAAACCAGATTGGTTGGTCAAGAACGATGACGTAGCGTTGATTGCTGGGTCGAGTGCGGTCAGTTCCAGGTCCTTGATGTCATCAAACTTAGCAATCGTTGGCTTCTTAGATGCCTTATTCATAACTTCCAGAATAGCTTGGTTACGAGTAACGACAACCTTGCGGGCAATCCAAGTAGACAGCCAAGCAATGATGTTTTCAGCCGTATCCTTCAACAGCGTGTTAGTTACGGTCGTAATGCCAGCGTAGCGCTTGATCAGGTACTTGATCGTAGTCAGTTCTGGATCATCGTTGTCGCCGATTGCAGCAGTTTCGTCATCCAGCGACGCCAGAGGCTTGATATCCGAGAACTTTTCGTAAACCCGCGAACCAGATTCGGTCGTTACGGATTCCACACGAACCAAGTTCTGCAGGGATGCATATTGACGTACCAAAGTGTTGATAGTCGTGCGAATGTCGTCTGGAATCGTCAAGCCACCGTTGCCAGTACCAGACGTACCCGTAGTAACCATATCCTTGAATCCCTTGACAAACTTGTCTTTCATCGACAATTCGCTGTCAGTCAATGGCTTTTTGTCTTCATCGTGCATCTTAACTACTTCTGCGGCGCGCGCCTCGTTAAGTTGGTCTTTCAGAGCATTACGACGTTGCTTTGCTTGGTCGCGTTGTTCTTTCAAATCAGCGAAAGCTGCTTGATCAAAAGAGTCGTCCATCAGAGCGACGTTAAGCTTTTCGTTCAGATCAGAAACCTTTTGGCCGGCTTCAATCCAAGCGTTGTTCAGTTCATTGATTCCCATGTTGGGCCTCCTTTTTGTCTAATAAAATAGCCAGCTTTTCGTCATACATAGACGGAGCTGGCTTTTCTTCTGGCTTTGGCTGTTCAGCCTTGGCCATAAGCGTCATGAATTTGTTGATTGCGGCGTGAGTAGGGATACTGTGGACAGCATTGACCACTTGCGGCTGATTTTCGTCAGCAAACATGATTTTGTCGGCAAAGCCCTTGTCAACGGCATCTTTAGCCGTCATCCAAGTTTCGTCTGCCATCAGTTTTTCGATTTCATCCCGCTTTAAGCCGCTCTTGGCTTCGTAAGCGTTGATAATCGTCTGGTCAACGGTATCCATCATTTTGGAATCATGGTCGAGATCATCGGCGTTGCCTTGCGTTACGGTCCATGCCTTATGGATCATCATCTGCGCGGTTGGCGACATGTTGATCTCATCACCAGCCATTGCAATGACCGATGCGGCACTAGCAGCTAGGCCAAGCACGTTAACCGTAACTTTGCCTGGATAGTCGCGCAGCATCGTATAGATTTCAGATGCCGCGTGTACGTCCCCACCTGGTGATGCAATGTCCACCACCAAATCATCATCGGCATCTGCTAACGTCCGTTCAACCGCCTGAGGATAGGCGGAATCCAGATCAAACCAGCTGTAGAATTTGCCGGTCATATTGTCGACAACATCACCTTTAATGTTAATCTTGGTCATCGTTCTCACCTCCCTTCTCTGCATTGTCGGCTCGTGGAAGCTTGCTAGGGAGATACCCCGACTGTTCGAGCACGTAAGCAGCTTGATTGCTTGCCAGAGTCCCAGATTTAACCATCGATGAAATCGTGCCGGCAAACGTATCACCTAACGGATCAACGGCCGGTCGCAGATCCAACTTGACATCGCCAGTCAGCTTGTTGCTGAGCTCGCTATCAATCGCCTTGGCAAATCGGCTCAAAGACTTGGCGTAGTCGTTGCCCATCATAGCCAGTGACGACTGTTGGTCCCCTTGACCGTTGATAACCGAGTCAGATACACCGTATACCTTGGCAATCTGCGCGCCAGTCCAGTTGGCTTGATTCAGCAGTTGAGCAACATTGCCTTGGATTTCCAAGGGATGATAGTCTTCCAGATCGTCAAGCACGATTGGCCCACTACCCGATGCTTGCATTTGCTGCATAAATCTCTGCGAGCGTTTGGCCTTTTCTTTGGCATTAAGCAGACCGCCTTTTTGAACCTTTAAGATACCAGGCGCAGAAATTGATCGAGCCAGAGCAGACAGTGTCAAACGATTGCTGGCCTTGCTGATACTCAGCTCATTAGCCAGAGCTGACAGTGGGCTGATCCCGGTCTTACCACCGTTTTTGGACAAAAGCCGAATATGGATCATGTCTGATTGTGGTATAGCCTCCACGACGCCAATGCTTGGCTCATCAAACGTAACCGTATAGATCAGTCCTGAACCGTCTTCCAGCAAGTATGGCGATACTTGTGACGGCCTCAGATACTCCCAGAAACTGTCAATACCGTTGTTGTTACGCCAGCGGTAGGCAAAGCACTCACCGCCAAGCAGCAGTTGAGCAAACATTGACTGCCAGAACGCATGAGCGTTGCTGGTAACCGTGGGATTATCTAACATCCCTTGTGTCCGTGACTTTTCCGCCACGAATCGACCGTTTGCCAGATCAGAACTCAGTTGGAAAATCAGCGAGTAAACGTCAGAGTTGTGCAGAGCAGTTGATGCATCCACATAATCGCTAGTGCCGTTGGGATTCAGGAAGTTGATGATGCTTTGATCATCTGCAATCGATAGAGCAGAGGTAGCTTTATTTCTCAGCTTAAAAATCGGCATTCAATCACCTCCCTTCAGCTTTCCATCATCTCGGTAGCCAATCCTACGATAATCAGTGCCACGCCGACCGCGAAAATGCCGGCAGTTATGTTCAGTCTAAAAAAGCCCCAGACGATAAAACCGACTGCGACTAAATAACAAATTACGTCAATATATGTCCAAATGAGCTTTAAAAGTTTCTGCATGATACACCTCACAAAAGACCCGAATCTTCACTCTCAAACCAAGCCTTGACCTGTTCGCTGGTCATCAGTTCGACTTGTTTTGATTTGTCATTGGCCACGCCAAAGTCTTCGAAGTGATACATCCCTTGATATAGCGCATCGATAATTGCGTCCACAACGTCGATTTTCAACGTTGCCTTGGCTTTATCAACTTGGATCCCGATTTTATCCTGGATGATTTCAGCATTAACAAGTGCTTTTTCCATGATTTCATCATCATCACGCGTGATTGATGACTCAACAAAGCCTTTTTGCAAAAACTTTGTCGGGTCTTTCAGCTCGCTAGTACGCTGGCGGATAGGATTCAACGGCCATTCCGTGTTGATTTCCATCTGCTTGATCGCGTTGGTTGCTCCCCACGCGTCATAGCCGAAAAACAGGACTTTAAGATCATTGTCAGCTACAAAATCAAGCAGCCACTGATAGACCTGGTCGTCATTGATCAGGCCTTGGGGATGACTTGTAATCGTGCAATAGCCCTTTTTAGCCAACTCTCGATACTCGATGCCATCTTGCTTTTCCTTAGCCTCAATCGATCCAGCTTTCTGCCACGGAATAAAGCTATGCTGTTTGATATGCCACTTCTGGTTGCCGTCAGCATCGGTATACGGGAAGACAAAGGCAATTGCCGTATTATCGGAGAACATGGAGTAGTCGAAACCGATGTAGACCTGTTGACCACGATAGTTAAAATGCGGCTTAACTGATCTTTCGATATCGGAAAGCTTCAAGTAGCTATTAGTTGCTTCCTGCAACCAGAGATTTAAATTCTTGTTTTGAAAATCGCCAACCGTACCGGCTAACATATCCGAATCGCGCTTGTCTTGAAGTCCTTGCATTAAAACTTTCTTTTGGCTATCAAGTCCTAATAACGGATTGCTTTTAATCCAAGTATCCGGTTTAAATGTTTCATCTAGGCTATCCTGACTCCAAATTAGTCCCAGATAAGTGTCACCATCTCGATCGCCATCTTTTTCCATTAATTCTTCAATCGTTTTTTCATCTTCATGATATGGAACTGAAGGATCTGGATAAGCGGTAGAAATTTGAATGAATTGACGATTTTTAACCTTCACTTGGCCAGAGATGATTTTGCTGATCTTCTCACGGCTTGTGACTTCACCAATTTCATCAAAAATAGCGGTCGTAAAATGAAATGAGCCTAGCTAATCATATTGACCGGATTCATGAGATATAGCTCGCAATATGTTGTTGGTTTTCTTTTCAATAATTTGATCGTTTTGCAAATGCAAATCTTTTTCTTTAGCCAATTGTTTAAACGGGCCAATTGAAGTTACTTTTCTCATCATTAATTTAATGTACCCAAAAATTTTATTGGTTTGTTTAAAGTTAATTGAAGTAACCAAATAATCTTGGTTAGACAGTCCCATTGATTCAATTAAATATGAGTAGCACATCAAAATAGCCATTAAGAAAGTTTTTCCTTGTCCACGTGAAATAGAAACAATAGCGCGGCTAAATCGCTTGCCACCCTCGTTGTTTCGCCAACCAATCAATTGAGAAAAAATAAACTTTTGCCAATCCATCAATTTGGTTGGCTCACCAGTGTCAACATCAGGACACACACTGGCAAATTTCAGCAACTTATTAGCTTCATCAATTGAATAATGATAAGGAAAGTTTGTGCTGTTTTGTCTTGTGAGATCTTGTAAATGGCGAAAACAAGCAAGTTTAATCAAATATCCTGTTGGAATTTTTTCATCTAGCACATCAAAGCAATAACGAGTACCAGCATCATTGTATTGTTTGCGAATCTCTGAATAGTCAATCTTATGATATGTACCAATTACATCATGTGATTGAGTAAGGTCAATATTCATAGCATCACCCCCCTTCTAATAAAAAAACAGGTTATTATAAAACCTGCTCTAAAACCTTATTAACATCTTCGGTGTATTTAATTCTGATTAATCTTATATGGTGCTCTTTACAGAATTTGTTTTTGAATAAATCACGATAATGAGTATACTCAAACTTCTTCGTTCCGCCGAAATACGCGATTGGATGAAAGTGCTGTTCGCCGTCATATTCAATACAAATATTTTGCTTTGGTAAATAAAAATCAAACGGCAGCATATGCTTAATTTGACAGCCCTTAAATTTCTTTTGACGAATAAAATCTATATTGTGCGCAGTTAAATATTTGGCTACAGCTTTCTCGCCGTTACTCTCCTTACAAACTGGGCAACCATGACCACGCAAAAATCTATCCGGTGTAGTTTGCCATATATTACCGCATTTATTGTGCTTCATAAGCATAGGCTTTTTTGCCGTTACATATATACTTACAGGCTCATATTCGTTGCCAGTTAAGTTTTTCACTCGTTTTCTGAATTCTTTATCTCCCATATTTTGGGTTTTGGCCATTCGCTGATATCTTTCATAAGGGCATCGATCACCCTTTAAGAAATTCAAAGGCATTACTTCGTAGGTGTTTCCACATGCTTTATGTAATATTTTTACATTTGTTCCAGCAAGCAATAGTCAGACATCAACTTATATTGACCATTAGTAACGTGGTCAACATACCAAGCAAAAGTTGAAGTATCCCAAGCTAGTTTATATTTGTTGCCAGAACAAAAAGGGCAAGCCTTATTGTCTTGATACAAATCATAAGACCGTTTAAATCTTAAACCACAGTTATTGCATTGGATTAGCATCGTGGTTTTGCTATTTTTATACGGGCCAACTAAATGCTCATGGTATTTAGCTAATTCATCGTTGATCTTTTTAGTCACACTTTTACGATGCTGAATTCTAATGTGGCTGCAATGGCTACAACGTCTCCCACGCAAAAAGTTATCAGGAGTAATTAAAAAAATACGTCCGCAAGTGTTATGCCGTACCTTAATTTTGACACGTGCCCCATTGTATGAATCTAAAAATGAATACTCATTTCCAACTAAATTTTTGACTTGTCGAACAAAGTCTTGATTAGTCTTACGCCTCATCGCTTTACCTCAGCCAAAGAATTTTTTCATCGCACTAATTGTATCATCTTTCTTCTCGTGGCTGGCAATCTGCATTAAGTCTTGCCGCCCCTTAGGTGTCAATCCTAACTGTATGCCAATCGAGTTAAGCTGCTTGTTTGCATCGGTCATGATTCCGACCGCCGGGTTCTTTCTGTACCCGGTGAAATCCTTGCCGATAATCTCGCCGGCTGCGTTCTGCAACGACGTAAACAGTTTGGTTTGGATGCCATTTTCCTGCACATCAGCATACGCCTGACGGTAGATTTCGTACTGAGTGCAGTACTGTTCAACCATGCCAGCATCGATTCGCTGGACCCGCTCGGTGCTTTCCAGATAAGGCACAATTTTACGCCAGCAAGCAGCGGCAATTGGACCGAAATAATTAGGCGGATTTGGTGGTAAATGGCCGTGATTTTGCTTGTAAAATACCTGTTTTGGCACGTTTTGGCTCTCCTTTCTACGGATTTGGAACGTCTCGGAGCCCCCCTGGGGTAAAAATTTTAAAAATCGCATTTTTGTAAGAGACGATTGAACTGTGTGCGCTCCTTTTTTCGAGCGATTGGGGGGCGGGGGTAAATTTTAAAATCAAATTCGATAAATTCATCAAAAAAAATTAAAACGCGGGAGAACGCAATTCTGGGGCTCTCACAGCGTCATGAGTTTTGCTATAACGTCCACATCATGGATTGGCTCAGCACCAGCTATTAGCTCGTTGTCTTTGCCAGTACCATAGTGTCGTTGCTCCCAAGCCGTCTTGAGCCTATGGCAGTCTCGACAGATGGTTGCCAGGTTAGCAGTGTCTGCCTGCAGCTTACTGTCAAACTCGATTGGTATGACGTGGTCAACGGTCTTGGAGTTTGGCTTGCCACAGTACTGACAGACATAGTGATCGCGCTCAAGTACTTGCTTGCGTAATGACTGCCACTGCTTTGATTTGTAGAAGTGGTACTGCGCTGACTTAGTATCGTCACGATATCTTGTGACATTGTTGTACTTGCGCTGGTACTCAGCATTGTGCGATCGTGCCCATTTCTGACGGCTGGCCAGATACTCAGCCTCATGCTCATAGTGCTGCTTGCAGTAGTGATCAGGTAGTTGGCACATCGCATGGCACCCTGGTTGTCTGCAACGTCTAACTCTCGGCATGGTCAGCACCTCGTTTCTTTTTAACGTGCAGAGTTGGTGGCTTGATTGAATACTCAGACGGTTTGCCTTTAACTCGTTCTGGATGCTGTTTGCGATAAATCTTATCAGCAAGCACGAGCAGCTTATGTTCTTGGGACGAGCACACGCCCCAGTCTTTGTACACTCTCATCAAGTCACCTCCTTAGCCAAAATAAAAAGCCCGGCATAAAACCGAGCTAGTGCAAGCATATATTTATTTGAAATGATGCGTGCACACCGCTGACCACTAGCGGGATGGCGGCTCACGGAGTCGAACCGTGACATCCCCGCCGGAAGTACAGGGATGACCGTGCCGCCTGCCTTTCGTCTAAAGCCTAAATCGATCGAAAGACAAGAGAGTGAATTGCGCTACTCTCAATGCGGATACTCGGAATCGAACCGAGATCAGAAGCTCTGCCATTGAGCTATATCCGCTACCACTATGCAATAGTTATGCAGCCTACTTTAATTTATGCCATCTCTGGCAACGGAAGCAGCAGGAATCGAACCCGCTAACGCCTTTTAGCGTTGCCACCATGCTTCCACGCTGTCGAGGACTAGCCTCGATACGTTGTCCTGGCAGGTATGAGTCGTTGATAAGCAAATGTAGAAATTAAAGCCAGGAAAAGGATAGGTAAGGGACTCGCACCCTTTTTTGCGCTGCGACATGATGTTGAAACGCAGTGCCCACCTGGGACCTTCCAGTCGGTGTTGGTAGAAGAACACCGACAATGCGCTGCTGTGTGTCAGCGCAATACCGCATGACGGAGTTGAACCGCCAGAAATCAAACCGTTTGCGGTGCCTAGCTTATGGTTGGGAAAAGGTTCCCGCATTAACGGGAAAGCATCATGTGGGAGTCGGACCCACTCGCAGCCGCATTTGAAACGCACTAATGTTCCCACAATACTTGAAAGGAGGTTCCATATGTCATATGGATTGAATTGAACTAATCGTTAGCCTTCATCGCGGTTGTTTCACTGATGTAATATCGTCTTGGCATAATTGGCATAAAAGCTGCGTTCCCGGTGATGATGCATAACCAGACGCCGTAGCGCCTGTAGAGTATTAATAATCTAGTCAGACCGAATCGCTAGATAGATTTTACCCGCCTGTTTTGGAAGAAGTTCTAATCAATTCCAGTAGGAAAGACACCCTTGAGAAAACCGAGTAGTTGGGCTTCGTGATATTTCTATCACGATACCATTGTAGTCCGTAAATGCTCGCCTTGTGCTCTTACGATGCTCCGATTTTTTTAACCAGTTTGATATAATCCAGACCGTCAAAACCGTATCGTTTTTCAAAACCTTCAAACCGCTCAGCAAACTCACACATACACGATCGCTTGATGTTTTGATACTGCGATGGTGAGTAGCAGAGCTTATCCGCCATCTGCCAGTCTTTCAGATCATCAAGGTAAACTGCCGAGATGATCTGGTACGTCAACGGCTCGCAGTTTTCCAGCGTATCCTTGATGCAGTGACACATGCGTGCTGCTTCCATACCCTTGATGATCTGGTCTTCTACATGATTGCCACCGCCACGAGAGCTACCAGTAAGGCTCATCGTTGGCGATTTAAGCTGATTCCTGTGCATCCCCGCCTGATAGAGATAGCGGTTGATACCCTTCGATAGAAACCGTCTGACGTTAGCAGCAGTTGCGTTATAGTCAATCCCCAGCCCTAAATCCATCTGCACCACAACATCACACTCCTTCTGGTATACTGGTGATGTTGAATCGTTAAGGAGTCGTGCCGTCATGGTGCGGCTTTTTTCTTTTACTTCCATGCTTGCCACCTAGATTACGAGCAGGCTCAGCAGGAAGCAAATGAACCTGACTGCGGTGTTGTGGACCGTCATAATCATGGCAATCGTAATTGATGCGATAGCTGCATACTCAAATCCAATTACCAATGTTCCCAGTACTAGTTTCTTACTCATACCTAACCTCCCAAAACATGTGCCAACAGTACGATTACAAACGTCCAAAACAGCACGCAGACAACTACTGCAGTACCTAAGCCGTTAAACTTTCCCATGCACTTTTTCCTCGTCTTCCTTATCAAAAATCCAATAGCGATGATGATAATGCTTTTTGGTGCTGATCATCTGTGATGCTGTCCCGGTAGGCCAGTCAAAATAATGATCGCAATCAGTCCGCGAATCAAACTCGTATCGTTTGTATGTCTGCATATCAATACAGACAGTTACTTTCTTGTCGAATGTCTTTTTGTGGCGATTGCGTGCCCTTATCTTGTTGTGCAGCGCGCTTACATTCTCACTTAAAAACAGATGTCTGTCATAGGTTGATTCACTGACTTTTGCGTGTTCCTTGACCCATCTAATGTCCTTGTTCTTCTTCCAGGCTTCTTTTAGCCACCTAACGATTTTACGGTCAGTTCGGTACCATTGTGGTGTGCGCTTGTCATGCTCCAAAATATCGTCACTGCCTCGATATTTGATTACCTGCTGTTTAAAGAGATCGTAGCGTTCCTGATCCTCTGGTTTAACTGTGCCATCGAGCAGGTCCTTATTGCGAAACTCAAACATGTAGTTGTCCTTGTACCATTTCCAATTGTCGTCTAACGTACGATATAGTGAGTCTGTCATACTGTCACCTCCTCATTGGCGTGATCTTAACGAAAACATGTGGGTCATCGCTGTATCGCTTCCTTGCAACGATATCGGTGATGATGTTGTCATCAGTCCATAGCACGCCCGTGAGCGCATCTAACGTTGACTTGATAAAGTTATCGGTATCCGGTTTAACCGTTGGGAGAGTCTCGTTTTTGAGCCTACGCTCGTACTCTACGTTGCTGATCGACTTCTGAATGCGCCGATAGAAGGTCAGCTCAACTTTGATGGCATCCTTAAAAGGACTGCCATGATACTCACGGCTTGCCAGATCATGCAGCTGTACCTTGTACGCCTTCACTTTGGCAGGGTCGTACAGGCGAATACCCTTCCCACGATGCACAGCTCTAGGCCGTTGCTGTTCGACTGGCTCAATCGCAAACCGAAACCACATGCTAATCCCGTTCTCATGCATCAATCTGCCACCTTCGGCTCTTCTCGTACTGAGATGATCAGCTTAGGATCAACAGCCACCATGCCGGTCTTGGGCGTTCTGCCAATCGGGTCGTAGATCGCCCGGAAGCGGAACATGATGCCTTTCTGCTTGCAACTGCTGATTCGTCCTACCGTTTCGCTGAAGACATCACGCAGATGATACGTGTATGGCATGACATCCCCATCTGTTACGGTTAGTGTTAGATCTACTTCTTCACGTGGTTTAGTGATTAGCTGATTTGCCGGCATTACGTTTCTCCTTCCTTAAATCTTATAGATTGGGATGCTAGGAATCTCTCGGTTCTTGGCATCCCTTTTCTTCTTCTGCAGTGCTTGCCAGTCGTGAACCGTATAGATGTTCTGGCTTAGCCAATCGCTCACGACTGACTTTAAGTAGCCATATGGCGTATTAGGCTCCGAAATCTTTGTCAGGTCGATTGCTTTTTGTAGCAAGTCAGTACTCATCCCATGATCAGAAGCATCAAGTAGTAGCTTGATGATCTGGTCAGTCATGGCACCCAAGCTGTCTGGCCACGATAAAAGAGAGATCTTAGCGTTTGTGTTGAGAGGCTGCTTAATCCTCTCTCTCATATTCATACTTGTAGTATTAACCCTTGTAATATTCCCTTTGACTTTTTTATCAATAGGGTATTGACCTTTTTGCACATAGGGTATTGATTTTTTTGTCAATAGGGGTGTTGCAACAGGGTAGATTTTTCGTTGTACAATCTGCTTGCCATTGCGGGTTTGTTCAACTTGCACGTAGCCACACTTTTCTAGGTGACTGACCCAGCGGCTAACCGTTGACTTGTCCGCACGATATAGCTTTGAAAAGTACGAGTTGGTAGCTGTGCAGTAACCATATTTGTTGCTTAGTGCAGTAATTTCGCTGTATAGCAGCTTCTCATTCGGTTTAAGCCGTTCATCATAGCGCACATCAGCCGTGATGATGGAGTAGTAGGAAGGCTTCTCATCGTCCATTAATCTCACCCTTTCTATGAAATCTCGATGCTGCTAACCTCTGTAAATCCTGCCAGCTGTTTACCCTGCCGACAGTATTCGCACTTACCGCACGCCTTAGGTGGCTCCTCACCCATCAACACACGCCAGAAATGATCTTGTTCATTGCTGATCTTCTCCAGAGCTTCCTGCATCAGAAACTTTCCATCGCCATCAAAGCTGATGGCGATCTTGTCTGGTGGCAACTGTTTCGATACGCCAAAGATATATGGTTGGCAGTCAATACCAAACGTCTGCTTGATCAGTTCCTGATAGATGGCCATCTGCATGTGATAGCCACGATCCTCGACAAAATTGGTTTTCTGCCGCAGTTCTGGGTTCCAGTGTCCTTTGTGGAAATCATCGACTGTCTTCAGATCGCAGAAGTACCCACGATCAAGGCAGAGACTGTCGATCTTGCCTTTCCATTGATGGCCAAACAGCTCACCAGTGACGATTACCTCTTTGTCACCTGGTGCGTACACATAATTGAAGAAATCGTCCTCGCTAAGCGCCTTGATCATCTTGTCAGCGATCTTATATTCGGCTCGCAGATGGCCGTCGGGTTCCTTCTTGTTGGGATTGGTCATCATAGCTTTATGGTTGGCGCTGATAAAGTCCGCGTGCGCTTGTTCCGACTCAAAGTAAGAATGTACGTAGTTTCCAATCAGCAACGCCTTAGGATCACTGGTTGGCTCCCAGTCGCCTCTCAGCTTGGCCAGAGTAGCCGCCTCACACTGCTCAAAATCCTTGAACACTGAGAACGACATATACTGGAAGTCGGTATCATGACTGTAATAGTTACTTTTCGTCAGCTTGATCGTCTTCGATGTAGTCAAAGATGTCGGTTTGGCCATCTGCTTCTTGGTTGCCATCTTGTTCGCTCTCCTTTACTGGTTGTTGCTCTGGTGCTTTCTCAGCGGCTTGTTTTTCTTCTTCGTGGATTTGTGCCTGTTCCTTCTTAAATCCCTGCACGAGCTTATCTGCGGTAGATTTTGGGGTTTCTGGTGTTACGTCTTTACGCTCAGGCTCATCTTCATATTCATTAGCAGTAACCGTGTTGATTGATCCGGTCAGCAAGTCGCTGTCGTCCGACGTATTGATGTACATCTTGGCAGCTCGATTAATGACCGTCCGTTTGGCCATCTCATCCCCAAACTTCTGCTGTACGTTGTGCTGACGTGATTGTCCCCAGCTCGTCTGAATCTGCTTTTGTGTCATGACGGTGTAGTCAACCCGACCGTCTGCTAATTCAATAAAGGCAAACGCACCTTTGATTGGCTTATCAAGGTTTTCAAACTTTGGAACGAACTTGGTAACCTTAATTCGGCCAAGCTCATCGGCACCAATAGCGAATTCGTCGCCTTGATGCACTACTTGGGCATCGATATCTTTGACACTAGACAGCCGCTTAACCGCGGCAATCGTGCCGAAATATGACCGTTGTAATTGAACTTCATTGCCGTACACAATGAAGTAGCATTGCGTCTTGGCAGGACTAAGCCCTTGCGTCACCATATCTAGCAGTGCATTGGCAATTGATGATCGTGTGCAGACTTGCAATGCTGGTCGATTAGACCGGTCTTTGGTCTGCTGCAGCTTAAACCAAGCTGCCTTCAAGGCGTTCTGCGGGTTATAGTCCTTTGGCAGGGCCAAGCCATCGTCTTGCAGCTGACTAATGCGATTCGATACCTGATCCGTGATATCCTTCTGCATTACTGCCATTTGGTTAGATTGATTAGTCATTGTTATCTTGCTCCTTCCGAGTTTTAATCATTCGTTTTGCATTCAGCAATGGTTCCTGAGCCAATTCCAACATTCTTGTCGCAATTGACAGATCGGTTAATGCATCGTTGTCTTCCTCAGCTCTGTAGGCTCGCAACAGCCACTTAGTAGCAACCGATAGTTGTTGGAGCGCTTCATCTGTCAATGCCCTTTCGTTTGGCGACAAACTCATATATAATTTCTCCTGTAGAATATTTTTCTGTGAGCGTTACTGGTGGCGGCCAGTAACGTTTTTTTGTTGCAACATAGCCATCGTTTCTTGGCCGAACAGCTTAACGGCCAGACTTGAGTTAACAAATGGCTTCCACAGTGCTTCAGTGAGCACTAGAACTGTTAATCCAAAGGCGGTCGTAGTGAATCCGTCTGCCCAGCACCAGATAGCTAGGTAGGCAAGTACTAACCAGTTAATCCGGGTAACGTTGTTCATAGCGTTTCAGCTCCTTCCCAAGTTTTTCAATCTTTGCGTTCAAGATGCTGTGGTCCACTAGCAGCAGAGCTACCAGCAAAACCCCAAAAATCGGTCCGAATAGATCCATCATCGTACCTCCTTTCCTAACCAGTTAATCCGATCGTGGTTGTCGTGCATCCACGCTCGGGCATATGGCAGGTAAATTTTGGTTACTTTGCCAGTACCATGCGCCCCGACAACCCAAGCTTTCGGATTGCCGTTTTCGATTTGGACCTCTGGAAAAGCGTCAAAGATGAACAGCCGAATCCACGACTTTGCCTTACCAGCGAACAAGTCAGCCCGGACATCCTCTAGTTTTGCCCAATCTTGCTCAGGCTTAGCTGGAGATATTAGTGGTGCAACCTGTTTGGCCAAGCTAAGCAGGTCCTGCTCAGTTAATGTGAGTTCCATTTTCTAATCCTCCTTCTTCCTGGTTTCCAGTGCCATAGTCGGTGCTCTAATAACTTATCTGCTCATGAAATAGAAAGTTATTAAGCTTCCAAGAGCCCCACCTATAACGCTAAATAAAATTGTTTTTAGGATTTGAATAAATATTTTTTTATTCATATTATTTTTAGGAGCTTTTTTAAGCTCCTTTTTCTTTTGTTCCGTCATCTCCGCTTCGTGCTGATCCATCGCTATGCTCCCTTCTTTTCGTCCGCTGTTTCGATCAGCCGTTGATAAGGTTGTCCATACCAAGCAAATCGCACATCGCATAGAGCACTTCAAGATTAAAGTCTTGCAGGTCCTCAATCCGTGCTTCGCGTTCCTTACCATTGCCATCACGAATGGTTGTCCATTCCGAAGTGTTGTATTCAATCAGCGTCTTGAGCGCTTCACGCAAGTTATCTGGTTCGTACATCTCCGTTACCTCCTACAGCCCTAAGTCATCGTCTTGAATCTCCAGTGCGTTGTCTTGAAATACCTTCAACGCTTCAGGGAAGTATCGCCAAGCTCCATCGTGATCACGGTAGCTCATGTCAGCATCACGCTTGACACCAAGCTTGTTGGCCCATTTACCAATCGCAATCGGCGACACGCCAATCATGTTGCCAATCTCAGTAGCCGAGTATTCGCGGCGTGCACCAACTGGCAATGCTTGCATGGCACGAATGGCTTCGTTGCGGAAATCAACTGCCATATGTGGTCGCTGGTAATCGTCAGCAACTTTGCCAAGCTCCAGATACAACTTGACGTCTTGATTGCGTAGCTCGTGCGCCTTGTTGACATTCTGCTTGCGCATCTCAATCAGCCACTCGCGCTTGTATGCAAGCTTTTCGTGCTCCAGATCGTTATCGATAACTGCTACTTTGCCGTTATGCTCAGCCTCGTACTCGTTGAATAGGCTGACATACGTTGCCGTAAAGATTGTTCCTTTGCGACCGGTCAGCTTGTTGGCTACGAATTCGCAGCCTTGTTTGGTTAGCAGGTAGCACGGTTTAGTTCGATTCATACTGTCAAGATAATCAGATTCGATGAAGAAATCAGATGGGCTCAATTTTGAGCTCATCTCCAAATCATTGATATAACTGCGAATGTCACGCATTAGGTTCTTGTGAGTCTTGCCAATCATCTTAGCAACGTCACGGCTGTCAATTACTTGTTGCTTGGATTCGCCAGCATATTTGATGATTTTGTCAGTATCGAAATTATCCATCATTTGCCCTCCTTGTCACGTTTCGTGATATTACTGCCAAAAAAAATATGTTCTACGCTGACGCCATAATAGTTTGCGATCGCCATTTTAGTTGTATCGCTCCCCTTACGGTCGCCAGTTTCTAGCATTGCTAACATTGACTGAGTGATGCCAATGTTTTTAGCTGCAGTCTTTTGAGACTCTCCTCTTTTTTGTCGCAGCTCTATCAATACCTTGTTTGGTTTAGTCAATATCTATCTCGCTTCCTTTGTCACGTATTGTGATTTTTATCACGGTTACTATAATATATCGCTATCCGTGATATGTCAATCACAAAAAGTGATTATTTCACCTATTTTTTTAATCACTATTAGTGATAATATTATCACGAAAGATATTTATACCATAAAAGATACTTAAAGTGAGGCGAGTGGGATGACTATTGGTGAACGAATTGCACAACTAAGAAAAAACAGAAGCATGTCGCAGTTCCAACTAGCTAAAACGTTGAATATCGCAACTAGTACCCTTGGCATGTATGAAACAAATAAGCGAAAGCCAAATATGGAAATGTTAGAAAAATTAGCTGACTTTTTTGGCGTGTCAATAGACTATTTGCTTGGTAGAGAAACAACAGATAAATCCGGCATAGACTTAGACAAAGCCATCGACAATGCGATGAGCTTTGACGGCAAGCCCGTCACTGAGCACGATAGAAAAATGATGAAACAGCTTTGGAAAGCATACATGGCCGGTAAAGAAGAATAGGTGATGTGTATGGCTGAAAAAGTTATAGACATCATTAGAGAGCTAGGCGTCGCAGTAATCGTTGGTGACTTTGACAACCCTGGATATTACGCACCGGAGCTTAATGCCATTTACATCGACGAAAAACTTGATGAGTGTCAGCACGAAGCTGTTCTGCTGCATGAGTTGGGGCATGCTGCCAAACAGAAAAATGAAATCGAGCTATACAATGCGACCAAGACGATGAAACTTAAAATGGAATGTGAGGCTAATCGCTTTATGATCAGTTATCTGTTTCATCGATATATCAAATACACCGGCGAGGAGCCATACAGAGTCGACTATCTAGAGTTTATGCGTCAGAATGACATCCCTTTGAAAGATGAGGATATCGTTAAAGAGATAATCGCTGACAATTGACCAAATACTGATGTCATTAAAAGCTGGTTATTATTTTGGAGGAGATATTTATGAATAAAGGTTTCAAAATCGTTTTAGCCCTAGGCCTTATGGGAGTATCTTGTGCTACCACTACCGTTATTGCCAATACGAACAACAATGATGTAATGGTCGTTCAGGCATCAAAGCGTTCTAGGATCAAAAAAGCTGTAGCCATCATGCAAGATAACTACGGCGATGTTGCAGATGTGTACTATGACAAAGAAAACAAAGTTATCGCCATCAAACCAACCGATGAGGACTTTGAAGATGAAATGATTGCCGTTCTCAACGGTGATGAGTCAGAAGAAGACTGGGATGAATTAACTGCCTCAATTGATGACTTATCGGAGACCGTATATGAGAAGTGCCATATTAAGACACCAATTGCAATTGTTAACCCGGAAAACACCGACAAAGCTTTATACATGTCTTATGATGGAACATCCCTTTACGATGTAACTGACGACAACAACTAATTGCGGTTCGTCAAAACATTGTTGGGAGGCAATAAAATGTTCGACATTATATTAGCGATTGTTTTCGGCTGCTTGGCTTGGGGGTCTTGGCACGAGTACACGACTAATCCAGAAAAATATAAAAAATATAGCGAATTTGCTAAAAAGGCAGTTGTTGTCGGTTCTGGAATTCTAGCCGTTATCTTTCTATGCCTTGGATTATTTGGTGGCCATAGCAAGAAACAGCCTGCTGCCTACTACAAGTTGGGTACGCCAATTTCAAAGGTTTCTAAAGCTAAGAAACACGATGACGGCATGTACTACACCGTCAAAGGCAGATCATACGTGCGGTATTATCCAACTACCAATTCTGCCGGCAAAAAAGTTGTATCAGCCGTTAAGTTCAACTATTTCGAGACTGACAACTCATCGGTCTCAAACAAAAAGGTACTGAAGGACTATCGCAAAGTGACCGCATCAGATCTCAAAGAAACATCAAAAGACCATTACTACTCTAAGAAGACTGGCAAACATTACTGGTCAAGTGAAACGCAAGACGAAACTGGCAAAAACAGTCAAGCGAATATCCATCTGACATATGATGATCTAAATTAGCTAAGGAAATCTTGGGAGTGATATATATGATGATTTTAGGTTTTATTCTTCTTTTACTTTCCGTCTGGTACTGGATGCGCAACCGTGATCGCAAAGGTGGTAAGATCAGCGCTCTGCTCATGGCGGTGGTCGGACTGACTATCATTGGCTTTACCCACGCTGACAATGTGGACAAACAGCGGGCTGCGGAATCGTCATCGATTGCATCGTCGAAAAAAGCAAAATCCGAGTCAATCTCGGAATCCAAGAGCGAGTCACGTGACCAGGCTATGGATGACGCTACATATACCGCGCTGGCTAAAAATCTGACCAGTCAGATGGCGAATGACTCTACGCTCAATGGCTTTAAGATTGCCTACAAAGACGGCCAGTTTGAAGTTACTGTCCCAACGGAAGTAGCGGTTATGACTGACAACGAACAGAAGGAAGTATATGGCAGTGTGATTAAGCTGCTTGAAAGCCACAATGCCAATGCCCCAGTATCGTTTTACGATCAAAACGACAATCCAGTTGCACGTATGACGCTGAGCGGTGGCGTCAAACTTTACAAATAAAAAAATCCCACCCGCGTTATGCGAGTGGGGAGAAGTTAATTACGTAGCCATTATACCACGAAGGAGTGTGCATTGTGGGTTATTTATAGAATTACGTCCAAGCGTGATCGACGTTAAAAGCTACCATTGGGAGGAAAAATGTCACGAAGCGTATTTCGTAAACCATCAATCAAGAAGTCTTTAGCCGCAAAATACAAAGGATCCTATACCAGAAAAATAAAGAAAAGTCTTATTCCTGGATATGGAACGAAAACCGCAGGATGGTTGCACCCTAAACGAAAGCTGTACAACAAGGTTTATTACCGCACTTCTATAGATACCAGAAAAGCTTTTGCTAAAGCATTAACTGGCAAAAAGAGACAAAACGTTTCTACCAATACTTCAGATGAAAAATTGCCATCTGGTTTTTGGGATGTTTTGATGATCATTATCACTGCAATTTTACTTACTACCTGCCATATCTTTTTTGCAATTATGTTTATTTTTTTGATTGGATGGCATGTAATTAACAGGGAAAAACAGGAGGACAAATAAAAATGATTTTTCTAGGTTGGATATTTATTCTTTGGGCAGCATACCTATTACTTAATCATCGGCATAATATTAAAGACTCAAAGAAACTAATTGTCGGAATTGTTTCTCTAGTATTTTTGGGCGTAGTTATGTTTGCTGTGGGAAACTCTAACAGTCACTCATCAACAAAGCAGCAGACTTCTTCCAAAGTTGTAAAGAAGCATCATTCCGAAAGAAAGCAAAAAAAGACGTCTAGCAATTCCTCCAGCGAATCTAAAGCATCAAGTGAATCGTCAAGCAACGACGATTATGACAACAGTTCAGTAAGCTCATCCAACAATAGCATTTCTTCAACTGATTCATCTGTCGCTTCAGAAAATGATTCTGAATCAAGTACTACTTCTCCTTCAAACAAAGGCGATCTGATGACTGATCAGCAAGGCACTATTGTGGGTAATTCTAAAACAATGATTTACCACACGCCTGAGCAAGCTGGTTACCGTATGAATTCCGCTAACGCTGTTTATTTCAACTCTGAGGCTGAAGCACAAGCAGCAGGTTATCGCAAAGCTCTTCGCTAATTATATAGTTGGGAGAAATAACATGAAAAAAATAGGTTTAGTTTGCGCAGCTCTGTTAACGTGTGGGAGCTTAGCAGGATGCGCTAAGAAAATTAATAATGTTAAAGCATATAGTACAGAGGTTTCCAGTAAGGTCACCCCTGCTAGTGGAAGTAAAGATTACCAGCAAGGTTTGATGAAGATCAAAGGTACCTCATCCGCCCCTGACGGCTACCAAGTCATGGCCATCAACAGCGACGGTAAAAATAACCTTGTTAGTGGTAATACTTCTATGGCTGGTCACGCCGTTGTTGAGAATGGCAAGTTCACTGGATATGTTGATCCGCTGCAAGCTAACAAAAACGCCAAGAAAGGTACCAAACTGAAATACCATTTCATTGCCGTTAAGGATCCCGATAATTTGGGTCAAAAAGATAAAGCCGCTTTTAAGCAACAGGTAAACAAAAAGTTTGATACAACCACCATTAAGCTGTCCTTCGATCCGACTACATCTTACGTCCAAACCAATGTCCAAAACGCTTTGGGTAAAGGGGCAATCGTTTCTAAGAAATCCAAGACTGTTTATACTATTACGTCAAAGAAAGACAGTGCCTTTGAAAACAAGGTTTCCCAATCAATGTATAGCGACAAGGATCAATGGGCAGATATTACCAAACAAATTAATAAGCTTTCAGCCAAGATTAAAACACCAGCCGGCAGAGTCGCCCTTGTCCTGATGAACCCAGAAAATCACAAGAAGTTCTTATTCGTTTCTATCGGTGGAAAGACTAAGTTCGACGCAATCACCAGTGGAACAGTTAACAGTGATGCTACTAAGGCTTCAAACATTAAGTCATCTAACGCCAATGCTGCTAGCTCTGGTTCTGCAAGCGGTAGCGGTGATGGCGACGATGATGGTGATGACTTCGAACTAGGCGTGATCCTGGGCTGGTTACTGGCTTATGACGAGGAATACGGCGACGACACCGACACTGATGCGGACACTGATTCCAGCAGTGACAGCAATAACAACTACAACGACGACAGTGATAACGATTCCGACGAATACAGCTACAACGATTCTGACGATGATAGTTCCAGTGATGATCAGGACAGTCAAAGTAGCAGTACTCCTGCACCCGAACCTGATTTCGATGATGACGATAGCTTTGCATACTAAACACGGCTACTGTCGGGGATGACGGGAGTGTGGAGCATAACTAAAAAGCATCCCCTGCTGGTGTGCAAGGGATGAATATAAATTATTTACTGGAGGTAATTATAATGAAAAAAGAAGTTAAAGTTATAGCAATTCCAGACGATACAAGAATTATCATTAACTATGGATATGAAGATGATGTAGATAGAGACGATTTGCCCTTTGGTAGTGAATTAAAGTATGCAAAAGTTGGTCAACAAATAGTTGTAGAATCAAAAGGTATGGATTTGACTGACCCTGATACAAATGAACCACTAGGTAGTTATAACCCTCCAATTGATTATTTAGAAATCACTGATGTTCGTGATAAGTATTCAATTGCTAGAAAGAAAGTAGTAAAAAGTCTTAACTCTTCCAGTGTTCCTCCTCTTATCAAAGAGGCCTCATCGTCAAAATTTAAAAACTTAAATGTAAATAGCTCAGATGTAAAAAATATCAAGCCTGATCCTGTTATTTCAGTGGGAGATATTGTCGAATTTGTTGATTAACAAGTTGACTAAAATTAGACTATACAGTATCATAAAGGTATCTGAGATGGGTTTCCTAGATGAGACCTGCGAAAAAGAGCCTTTCTACTGTATAGTGGGGAGGCTCTTTTTGCATGTCTAAAAATTTTAAGCATCCGTATAAATCTTTCGATGAGCAAATAGCAATTTTAAAAAGCCGCGGTGTGGAAATAAACGATTACGAATTTGCTAAAAATGCTTTAATGACATTTCCATACTACTCTATTATTAATGGCTACAAAGATATGTTCTTGAAGCAAAAAGAACCCGATATATATCGGACGGGAACTTCTTTTGAAATGCTATATCAAGTTCATTGGATTGACGTTCAAGTTAGCAATATTATTTTTAAATATTCATTAGCAGTAGAAGAAAGGTTAAAGGCCCTCGTTTCAAACATAGTAGCTCGAAAATTTTCTATTGATGAAGAAAGATATTTAGATAAAAGAAATTACAGTAAATCAAGAACGCAACGTGGCAAAATTAGCGATTTTATGAATGCAATTGAAGATGCTAAACAGAGCAGCAAAATCGCCCAACACTATATAAATGAAGAAGGTAATTTACCGCCATGGATAGCAGCGGAAGCTATTAGTTTTGGTTCTATGGTAAATTGGTATTCCGCCTTATCAATTAATGAAAAGAAAGAAGTTATAAACATTTTTCTTCAAAGAATGCCAAAGCATGGAAACGTTACAACCGACGATAAACTGCAATTCTGCAAAATTTGTTTAGAACAAGTTTATAGATTTAGAAATCTCTCGGCCCATGGTAATAGAACTTTTAAGTTGCGGCTTGAGGAAGCTGACACACAAAAAATACGCTTTTTAGAGAAATTCTCAATTTCGTTTCTTTATAAAACTGAGAACGGAAATGAATTACCCCGTAATGGACTATTTTCAATTATAGTTAGTATTATTGTACTTCTAGACGATCAATATCTTATATCTACTATGATCGATGAGCTGGAATCAGTTGTTAATACTTATGGGAATCAAAACCTTTTTAACGGTAAAAGCATCTATGATTTATTTGAAGTTGATAAATATTTTATTTCAAGGCTGAAAAAATTTATGAACATGAAATTTCCTTCATAGAAAATAATTTTATGTCCAAACCCTGATGACGTAAAAAGCTGAATACAAAGGAGATGCAGCATGAATAAATTTTTGACTACTCTGTCAGTGATATTATCTAGTTTTGCTCTTGCAGGATGCTCGCATGTCAGCAAAGTGAAGACTGTGGACAAGTTTGCGACGATAGAAGTACAAGGCAAAAGTTCAAAAAATAAGGTCTATTATGATGATCAGCTTGGCAATAAAGGATCAGTCAAAACTGATGATGGTAGTTTCTACATTGATTTACCACGTAAAAAATCAACAACCACAATCGAGATATCAGCAAATAGTAACCTTTCATCGGCGAAAAAAGTATCCATCCCCGCTTCCAAGCCTATTAATAGCTGGAGCGATTATGTAACTACTTATGACAGTGAAGACTATAAATTGCCAGACAATTTTGAAAATTTAACTAGCGGAGTGCATAGCACAACTTTTAGCGGTGTTAAAGTCACCTACTTTTTAGATAATGGAGATCTAATGGCAATTAGAATCACTAGCAAAACTGCTTCGGTCAAGCAATTTGCTAAAGTCGTAAGTGACGTATCCACTGGTACAGACTTTAACTATGATTTTGCAAAAGAAAAGGCTTTAAAATTAGGCTCTACGGATAAGCCAGTAAAAACATTGAATGGCAAGTGGGGAGAGTATGATAGTTTCAGATACCACTGCAGCAATGTTTATGGCAACTTAAGTTTTGATATTTTTAAATAAAAAAAAGCCCACCCGCGTTATGCGAGTGGGATGATAGTTCAAAGGACTTCCATTCCTGATTGGATATGGCTGTACATAGAAAAACGAAAGGAGGTGAATTTATTTCATGGATTGGACTAAAACACCTTCACATGTGCAAAATTCTGCTTTAGAAAAGGTTGATTACTTGATTAGCATTGATGAAACTGGCATACCATCTTTAAAAAACATAGAAAATAACTCTCCTGATCATGTACGCTGGTTTACAATTTCTGGTTGTATATTCAATAAAGATGATATCAACGGTGTTGCAGATTCGATCATTGCATTAAAAAATAAGTATTGGTCTGAAGGACTCTATCATAATCATCGAATCTATTTACATTCTCGAGATATCCGTCGGCATTATGGACCCTTTCATTTAGAAAACTCCACGTACGTGAAATTTAGACATGATCTTGATCTAACTATCCAGGAAAGTCCTATGTATATTTGCTCAGCAACAATTAACAAGCTAGAATATATCCATCAGTATCTTTACCCTTTACCCGCATATCAGCTAGCCTTAGGATTTATGCTTGAAAGAATTGCAATGTTTTTAGCAAAGAAAAAATCTTCGGCAATAATTATGCTAGAATGTCGTGGATGGAGAGAAGACAATGAATTACTTGGTCAAATGGTATCTCTACTCCACTCAGGAACAAGGTACATGAAACCGAGCGATTTGGAGTGTATTAAGGGAGTGTATTTTGAGCATAAATTAACAAAAGATGGTGGAAAGTCATACTGGCCGTTTGAACTTTCCGATATCATTTGTTACCGTATCAATCATTTCATCACTACCGGTATTGAATCAGATAATTTTAGTGTAATTAAGCCAAAAATCATGGGCTACCCAAATCATATTCAGGGTAGAGGTATTAAAAAATTCCCATAAACGGAAACAGGAGACAGTTTATGAATGAAATTGAATTAAAAAAAAGTGCACTAGACACTTGGAATGAACAAAAAAAATTAGAAGCAACACGCGCATTAAATGATGCTCATAATTTGGATAGGCGTCATTTTCGCGCCGGATCCATATTTTGGGCTGACCTAGGTGAAAACGTTGGCTACGAAATTAATAAAAATAGACCGGTTTTGATTCTGTCAGGTGAACACTTTAACCGTGGCACTGCGACTGTAGCACCTTTAACTGGTAGTGGGCGACTTGACTGCCCTGGGAAAATAACAAAAACTCAGTTCATCGTTTATAAGAATAATATTCAACAATTGTCTCTTGACAATGCTGATAAAATCAAAGATGCGTCATTAGTTAAAATTGAACAAGTTCGTACAATAAGTGCTGCAAGAATCGGTGATAAAATTGGTTACATCTCAACTGACCAATTTGAAAAAATCAAATTACGTGTACGTAAACTTTTTGATTTATAAATTAATTGACCTAAACTCTAACTTGGTTTATGATGTTCTTATGTTATCCACCAAGTCGTGGAATTATTGACAAGTGGCAAGGTTAGGATTATCCAAACGTTGAAGCCCTTGTAATTTACTGAGAGTATGGTCTATTGACCTGCTCTCTTTCTTTTTATCAAGAATATTAATAAAAAAGCCATATCCCCCACCGATCAAAGTTTGGGATACAGCTAAACGATAGAAAACACTATTGCTAGTGGCCTCTTTGTGTACTCTATTTTAGCACACGGGGACGAAGCTAAATTCGATAAAGAAATCTAACGCGCGCAATTTTGCGCTCTTGTGAAAAAAGCCCACCCGCACAAAGCGAGTGGGGAGATAGTTTGAAGTACTGCCATTATACCACAAAGGAGTGTGCATTATGGCAAATTTTATGAAACGCAACGGCAAGTGGCAAGCCAGGGTTTCCTGGCGGGATGCTGATGGCAAACTGCACCAGAAATCCAAAGCCGGTTTCGCCACGAAAGCTCAGGCTAAACTCTACGCAGTGGAGTTGGAGTCCGAACTGAGCAAAGGCGTGGATGTGTCTGCTGATCCGGTGTTTGCCGACTATTTTGAGCGGTGGTACGAGACGTACCGAGAACCGCACTTGTCGAAGCATTCTGAAAGTCAATACATTGGGAGCATTAAATCCATTAAATCGTATTTTAAAAAAATAAAATTAAAATCAATCAATCGCAGTTTTTATCAGCAATTCATTAATGATTTCGGGAAAAATCACGCTAAAGGGACCGTTGAACGTCTGCACGCTCAGATACGGTCATGCATCAAATCCGCTATTGCTGACGGAATCATTACGCGAGATTTTACCTATAACGTAATGCTCAGCTACAATGACGACTTAAAACGTCACGTTGAATACCTGTCAATCGCCGAGTTAAAATTGCTGACTAAGACGGTTGTTGATGATCTTTCGCCGGAAAACATCCCTGCCTATATGATTCTGGTAGCGATCTATACCGGTGCCCGTTTTAGTGAGATTCTTGGCTTGACGTGGGATGATATAGACTTCGATGCTAAAACAATCAGGATAAACAAAACTTGGGACTATCATAATCATCAGGGATTTCTGCCAACTAAGACTCCTCATTCGATCCGTACGATTCGGGTTAATAGCCGGTTGCTAGACTATCTTAAACTATTGCCTGATACTTCGGACCGGCTTTTTAAAATCGAAGGAGCGGAATATATGAACGGCCGGATCAATCGGGCACTCAAACGGTACTTAAGAGAATCCGGAATTGATAAACAAGGATTTTCGTTCCACTCCTTGCGTCATAGCCACGTGGCTTATCTGCTAAGTCAAGGCGTGGACCTGTATGCGATCAGCAAGCGACTAGGCCATGCCAACATGTCGATTACAAGTAATGTTTATGCTTACTTTATCGACGAATACAAACGAAAATCTGACAATTTAATTGAATCGAAATTGAACAAATTGTAAAACCGTTGTACGTATGTTGTACAACGGTTTTTAAAATGCCTATATATCAACGGTTTAACCTTTATAACTATGTTGATCCCGAACATTGAAATCAGCGCGCCCAGCTCAATCAAGACGCGCAGCCAGCGAGCTTGAAAAATCGCGGTAATGGCTACGACCTGCTTGGTTTTGACAATTGCAGCCGGATTGATTGCCATCGCTACTAAGATCGTGCCGATATAAACCAGCGCAATGACCATAATTGCCAATGGAATGGCCCGGGGCAGGTTCTTTTGCGGATCCTTCATGTCTTCTGAACCGCTTGCCACGCTCTCAAAACCAGTAAAGGCATAAAAGGCGGCAATAACTGCCATCACCAAGCCAGAAGTCGTGAGCTTGGGAATCAAAGGCTGTCCATTGGCGGCTTTAAGCGTGTCCAGATCGTGAAAATGACTGACGCCGGTTTTTAAAAAGACAATGATTCCCGCAATGATAATCAAGCCCAGCGCCAACAGCTTGCCGATGGTTGCCAGGTTGCTGACCCAGGTTAAGAAGCGCTGCCCAAAGAAATTGATCAGTAAAATAATCGCCATTAAGACAACAAAACCCCAGGTAATGTTTTTAAAGCTGGTTGAGTCAGCACCAAAAATGGAAAGCGTACTCTTGATTACGCCAACTCCCATCACGCCCCAGGCAACGCTAGCCGAAAAGAACCGCACGACGCCCATGTAAAAGCCCATGTTCTCGCCATAGGCTGCCTTAGCATAGGAATAGGCCGCACCGCTTTTGGTAACGTACTTGGCTGCCGCGGCAAACGTCAAGGCCAGCATTGCCGCAAAAACCGCCGCGATCAGATAGACCAGTGGCGCCTTGGTTCCCACCATGGCCACGACCGAACCTGGCGTCAAAAAGATTCCGGAACCGATAATTGAATTGATTGCCAATAAGACAATTGACCAAAAGCCCAGTTTGTCAGTCTTATTCTGCATGTTCATCCCTGCCTTTCCCGTTGGCGCATTTGATCAGATAGTCAAACAGCCGGTTCATTTCTGCTTGGTGAGCGCGCAGCATTTCAGGATGCCACTGGACACCAAGCACCGTTCCCGTTTCGTTTTCAATTCCCTCATAGACGCCATCCTGCGCTAATGCATTAACCTTTAGTCCCTTACCAACTTTTTTAATCAGCTGATGATGGTAGGAATTAACCCGCAGGCGAGGCACTTGGTCAAAAATCGCCGCCAAATGCGTATCCTTAACCAGCTTGACTTGATGCGTCGCCTGCCACCATGGCGTATCGCCCTGCCAATGCTTGAGCGTCGGCACCGGATAGTACTTAAGATCCTGATAGAGCGAGCCGCCGTGAAAGACGTTGATCAGCTGAGCGCCCCGGCAGATGCCCAGCACCGGGATGCCACGCTTTTCGGCCAGCTTTAACAGCTGCATGTCAAACTGATCGCGCGCCTGCCAGACCGTGCCTTGTTCGGGCTGCGGCTCTTCGCCATAACTTTCCGAATCAATATCTTGACCGCCCGAAAGAATCAAGGCATCAACCAGTTCTAGCTGAGACTCGGTTACGTCGGCATCCTCATTGAACGGAATAATCATCGGAACACCGCCATTTTTGATGACCGCCTCGCTATAGTCCTTGTTGACGTAGCTGCGGCGATAGCCAACGAAAGGACCGACATTTTTGGTCAGTTCGCTGCCTGAAATGCCAACGATCGGCTTTTTCATAAACTTATCTCCTTTACAAAATAAAAAAGGGACTACCAGCTCACCGCCAGTAATCCCTTGACTCGATCAGCAACCTGTCACGGCTGCATCATTTGGTCATGTAATCTGATGGCAGAGCAAAAAACACGCGGCAATGCATGCAGCATGGACAGCACATTTTTTGCATCATCATTTGAATAGCCATCAGTTTACCTCATTGTTTTTTAATAATTTAAGAATATCCTAACCAGCAGCGTTTGTCAATTCAAACCAGGTTAGTCCTTATCATGATGATCATCTTGTTCTTTCGGCATTCCCTGATGATCGCTCAAGTCAATTACCATGGAACGCGTTTTTTTCGACTGATTGCTATCTTGCGGCGGCTGCCAGTTGAAATGCCGAATCACCAGTGAAAGCGGCGGAATCAGCAGCATGTACAACAGGGCCGTCAGCAGCGTCGCAGGCAGGGCCAGCCGCATAAAAGGCATGATGCCCGTTCCATGAGCAAATGCATCCCCCGCAATGCCGCAAAGCACCTCGGCCGTAATCCATTGTGAGATGCCGGCTGCCACGCCGACTCCAATCGCCTGCCGATGCGTTACCTTAACGTCGCGTGGCAGCTGCCAGCCAATCAAGGCACTGACCATCACCATGTCAACGGCCATATCCAGAACCGTCATCCAATCGGCCTTGCCAAGCAAGAGCAGAATCACCGTTCCCATCGTCGTAATGCCGGCACCCCAGCGCAGATTCAAGCCAACCATTGCACTCAGGCCAATGACTCCGGCCAGCTCAATGGCAACCTGTCCGCTTGGCAGCGGCGTTGACAGACGCAGCAGACCAACGATCACCATTAAAGCCGTTAGTCCCAGTGCCCAGAGACAGTCTTTTGTTCGCTGCTGCATAGGCTTAATCCAGTGGCTTTTTAGCCGTATCCTGCATCCAAGCCAGTGCCAGCGCGCCCTGCCCCAGGTGGACGCCGATTACTGGGCCAAAATAGCTCAATTCAAAGCGAATGTCGGGGTGATCGGCTTGCAGCTTGTCCAGCCATTTTTGCCCTTCTTCAGGACAGTTGGCATGCAGCACCATTGCCCGTACCGGATAGTCGAGCTTGGCCACGTCCTCGTCAAAGATCTGTTCACAGCGCGCCTTGGCCTTTTTCATTGAGCGCACCTTTTCAAATGCTTCAATGGCATAGTTTTGCGTGTGCATTGTCAAAAGCGGCTTGATCTTTAGAATTGAGCCGATAAAAGCCGATGCATTAGAAAGCCGGCCGCCCCGCACCAGGTTCTGCAGATCGTCAACGACAAAGACATTATTGAACGTATCCTGATATTCGCGCAGCTTTTTTAAGATATCATCCAGATCATCGCCTGCCTGAGCTAATTGAGCGGCTTCCAAGGCCAGATAGCCCATCATCTTGACCGTCAAGTGCGAGTCAAACGGGATGATCTTGATCGTATCCTGCATGTCTTGGGCAATCTGCGTAATCGTGTTGAGCAGGCCTGAGATTGCCTTGGTCAGGTGAATGCTGATGACGGCATCGTAGCCTTCATCAGCCAGCTTTTGATAGGTTTCCATCAAAAGACCGATCGATGGCTGCGAGGTACTTGGAAATGACTTTGAATGAGCCAGTTTGTCGTAAAATTCTTCAGTCGTAATGTCGACGCCTTCTTGATAGCTCTGGCCGTCGATCACCAGTGGAATCGGCACTACCGTAATCTGATTCTCCGCAGCTTCTTGTGGGGTTAAATAAGCGGTACTGTCGGTTACAACCGCGATTTTCATTTAGTTTTCCTCCAGTATGATTGCAGATTTAAAATAATATTTTAGAAAAATAATAGCATGTTAAAAACTGCCGGCCTCAAAACAAGGTCTGCATTTTAATAGGATAGCACATTCAACTCACAAAACCAATTATCCAGTAATTCCAGTTGTCTTAATTTCATAAATCATTGGTCTGATTTGGTTTTAGATGGCAATCAACGTTATAATAGATTAGTTATGCAAAACAAAGGAGGAACGCAAAAATGCCATTTGACGGTTTCTTTACTCATGCTATGGTTCACGAGCTGAATCAAACGCTGCAGGGCGGCCGCGTCTCCAAGGTCAACCAGCCCTATCCTGCCGAAATGGTGATGGTAATTCGCGCCAATCGCCATAACTACTCCCTGCTGATCTCGGCCAATCCATCCTATCCACGCATTCAGATCACGCAGATTCCTTATCAAAATCCCGCTGTCCCCAGCAATTTTGCCATGACCATGCGCAAATATCTGGAAGGAGCGCTGGTGAAAGAAGTCGCCCAGATTGAAAACGACCGGATCGTTAAGCTGACCTTCTCGACTTTAGATGAGCTGGGCGACCCATTGGAACTGGTGATGATGGTCGAAATCATGGCGCGCCACAGCAACGTTACACTGGTTAATGCCAAGACCGGCAAGATCATTGATGCCATCAAACATGTCGGCAGCGACGTCAACCGCGTCCGCCTGCTTTTACCGGGAGCAGCCTTCATCATGCCGCCTAAACAGCCGCGGTTCAATCCTTACCTGCCCAACCAGATTTATTCTGACCTGGTTCGCGAGTTAAAAGATGATCCGATTCAGCTTGCCAAAAAACTGCAGGCCAGCTATCAAGGACTGGCACCGGAAACTGCTAGCGAACTGGCGGCCGAGCTTTTGGCCAGCGACAGTCTGCCAAGCGCCTACCAAACTTTTCTGCGTCATTTCGAGGCCCCGCAACCAGTTCTGATTACTAACGGAAAAAACAAAACTAGTTTCGCGGCTTTTACTCCTATCAATACCGCTGATCTCAAGGTGCAGTCGTTTGCCACGCTTTCTGAGCTGCTCGATGCCTACTATGTCAACAAGGCACAATCTGATCGCACCAAGGAATTAGCCGGTCAGGTATTAAAAGTGGTGCATAATGAACTCAAAAAAGACCGGCGCAAGATGAAGAAGTTTCAAAAAGAGCTGGCTGATGCCGCTGACGCCGACCGCTATCGAATCCGCGGCGAACTGCTCACTACCTGGCTGCATCAGGTCCCCCGTGGCTCTCAGTCAGTTGAGCTGCCTAATTTTTATGATGAGAATCGACCGCTTAAGATCACGCTGCAGCCTGATCTGTCGCCTTCTCGCAACGCTCAAAAATACTTCACGCGCTATAACAAGCTCAAGGCTTCAGTTAAATACGTCAACGAGCAGATGGCGATTACGCAAAAAGAAATCGATTATTTTGAAACGATTCTCAGTCAGATCGACTTGGCTAATCCCAGCGACGTTCAAGAGATTCGCCTTGAGCTCCAGCAGCAGGGATACATCAAGACTAAACACAAAAAAGGCAAAAAGCAGCGCAAGATTCCCGTTTCCAAACCCGAAGTCTTCCATGCCGCTGATGGTACCGTCATCTTAGTTGGTAAAAACAATCTGCAAAACGACCGGCTGAGTTTTAAAACGGCCAATAAAAACGAAATCTGGCTGCATGTCAAGGATATGCCAGGCTCACATGTCGTCATTCGCGATCCTAATCCCAGCGAAGAAACGATCCTCCAGGCAGCTCAGTTGGCAGCCTGGTTCTCTAAAGGGCGTGACTCTGCCCACGTACCGGTTGACTATCTGCCGGTAAAGAACCTGCATAAGCCTAGTGGTGCCAAGCCAGGTTTTGTAACCTTCCGCGGCCAAAAAACGCTGTCGGTAACGCCAAAAAAGCTGCCGAACTAAATAAAAGGACTTTGATGCATTGCCACCAAAGTCCTTTTATTTTAATAATTGCCGACAAACATTCCCTCAGCTTTTGGCGGTTGATATTCGCCAAAGTAGTCGGCAAAATCCAGATCCAGGTAGTCGCATAAATCCTTGACCTCAGTCATTGTCTTATCAATGACCGGAATCCCGTTTTCCTTACGATCAGCCATGGCTAGGATCTCTTTTTCGCCATGCGTATAGATCTTGTCGTGACCATTTGCCTTAGCAGAATCGCGCAGCTTTTGCAGATATTCAGAAAGGTGCTGACTGATTGCCTCACCATCACCAAATGCGTTGAGATTGATGGCCATAAAGCCGTGGCAGATTCCTGACTTGCCATTTTGCATGGTTGATTCAGAGGTCGTACCCATTGAAAGAATCGATGAGAAGATCTCGGCGACCATCCCATTGCCATAGCCCTTATGCGACCCCAGCGTTTCCGTATTGCCACCCAAAGGCATGATGCCGCCGCCGTTTTTGTGAACGATATTGTCCAAGACCATCGCCGCATCGTTGGTTGGCTCGCCTTGTGCATCCAAGGCCCAACCGTCTGGCAATGGCTGATCCAGCTTATTGTACATCTCCAGCTTGCCCCGCGTAACGACCGTCGTTGAGGCATCAAACAAAAAGTCATAAGGTCGTGCTGGTACGCACCAGGCTTGTGGATTGGAGCCGATCATTGCCTGTCTGCCAAACGTTGGGACCATGATGGCCTCGCTGTTGGTACAGGAAAAACCGAGTATGCCTTCTTTAGCGGCCATTTTGGCATAGTAGCCGGCAATACCGTAATGATTGGAATTACGAACCGAAACGATCCCAACGCCCGCTTTCTTGGCTTTGGCGATTGCCAGTTCCATCGCAAAATGCCCATTAAGCTGTCCCATGCCATCATGGCCGTCAACTACCGCCGAGACTGGAGTTTCAAAAACGATTTCTGGCTTGGCATCAACTTTCATCGTTCCTTTTTGAATTCCCTTATAGTAGCGGACCATTCGCTGCATGCCATGACTTTGAATACCATACATATCGGCAGTTAATAAAACGTCGGTAATGATGGCAGCCTGTTTCGCGTTAAAACCAAACTTTTGAAAGGCATCCATGCAAAGACGATCAAGCTGTTCGTAGGAAAATTTTACGACTTTATTTTCATTCATTTTGCAAGCTTCTTTCTGTTTATAAAACGCTTCACGACTTAACATGATTAAATCATAACATATTTTCCGCCTAAATTTAAGCGCTTTCATTAATAAATATCAAATATTTTTGTATTTTTTACAAATTTAAAAACGATTGCAAAATTAAAAGAACCAGACATCTTGACCTGCCTGGTTCTTTTAATTGCTATTCAAAATCATCATCACTCAAAAACTGCATCTGACCACCCAAAACCCGGTTGATGGTTGGCTTTTCATGAATAAGATGCAGCGACTTGAACGGAAAGACTGCTCGATAGACTGCCATTTTGGTTTCGCCTTTAGGAACCAGCGCTTCATTTAAGGCATCGCCATCCAGCCGGCCCAATGCCATGCGTACCGTAATTCCCGGTAGATTCAACTTTAAGACTTTCGACAAAAAGGCAATTTCCGGCAATGGCATATGCTGAACCAAAAGCTGCTTAAAGGTACCATCAAAGCGGTGTACAAAAACAACTTGATAAAGTCCTGGCGCCTTCTGCTCACTAATAGCCTGACCACCTTGCTTTTCCAGCAAAGCAAAATCATGCGGCGTCAAGCGGGCCGGAAAACGCTGCGCAGTCGGCTGATAGCTCAGATCATCGGTTGACTGCAGATCTGCCGTAATGCCCAGCGGATAGATGAGCTGACCGTCAAACAGTGCGTTAAAACTGTCCAACGGCTCACCGACCGTTAATGAAGTTGGGCGCTGATCTTCAGGAATCTCGGCAATCTGGATGTTTTTGGCAATTGGTCCCAGCTGGTCGATCAATTCATGACGACTAGCCGGAATCAATACGACTTCCGGATGCTCCACGTCCAAAACCGCACGAATGTTTTCTGACTGCAGCGGCTCCAGATAGCGCTTGCGAGCCAGCATCGGCGCCAAGGTTACCGAGCTGGGATTGTCATTGATGATGACGGTCTGGTAGCCATGGTCGCGCAATTCACGCAGCGTGTTGGCAACAAAATAGTCACAGGAAGTTCCGTTGCCCAGCCGCAATGGTCCCGTACCTACAACGACTGCGGTTGGCGAAGGACTTGGATTGGCCTCATCCTCCATTTCATACGTAGAGTAAAAAACGTTGGTGTGCTGATCAAATTCGCCCGCAGAAGGCTCCAGCTCCTTAAAGGTTCGGTGAATGACATGCTCGTCTCGCATTGCTACCACCTTAGTCGTTGGCCATTGCCAGATCTTAGCAATGCTTTCATCGCTCATGCCGCAGTATTTGGCCTTGACCAACAGCTCTGTATCGCCAGGATGGCCCTTGAGCGCATCTTCAATCGTCTGCATCTGACGCAGACAGGCAAAGTAATAGGCATCGATCTTAGTCAGCTCGGTCAGCTCATCATCAGTGTAGCCGCGCCGCAAAGCTGCCAACAGCGTAAACAGACGACCGGCATGCGGATGGATCAAAAGCTGCACCAGCTCATCATCGGAAAGCTGATCCTGTTTTGCCAGGCGTGAATCCTGCTCTATTCTTGGAAAGTCACTGATTGCCTTAAACATGGCCTCAGTCAGACTGCGACCAACGCCAATCATCGTCCCCGTTGACTTCTTGCGCGTGCCAAGCTGCCGATCTGCATCGGGCAGTTCGGCAAACGGCCAGACTGGCATCCGGACGGCAACGTGATCCATAACCGGTTCCGTCACGGCCGCGTGCTTATAGTAGCCGTGGTCAAGATGAATGTCACGCAGCGTCTTGCCGGCATATAATTCGCCACAGACGACCTGCAGGGCATAGCCGGTTGCTGTTGCCGCAAAAGCCGTTAAGCGGTCAAAATAAGGATTATTTTTGATCACGTAGAATTTTCCGTTAGCTTGATCAAGCGCAAATTGAACGTGATTGACGCCGACGATCCGCAGTTTGCGCGTTATGGCAAATGCCGTATCGCGCATGTCTTGAATCTCGCGGTCAAGCAGCGTCTGGGCCGGAAGTACTGCAATTGAATCGCCAGCATGAATGCCAATCGGATCGATATCTTCGACGCAGGCCAGCTGCATCATCGTCCCAAAGCCGTCTCTTAAAACAACGATCTCGATTTCCTTAAACCCAGCCAGACTCTGCTGAACCGTAATCTGACCCGAGCGTGACTGTCTGAGACCAGTTGCCACGGCCCGCTTAAGCTCATCTTGATCATGTACCAGCGAACGCCAGCCGGCTCCTTTGGGTAAGACGGAGCGCACGATAATCGGATAGCCGACCCGTTGGACCATTTCCAGTGCATCAACGTAATTATCGACTTTAGAGATGGCCTTGGTAGGCACGTTGAGATTATGCAGCGTCTTGCCAAGCAACATCGGGTTGTTGATCTGACGAATCGTAGCTTCAGGTACTCCCAAAAGCTCAATGTCATCGGCCTGCAGAATGCCGGTCTCGCTGACTGCCTGAATCAGCTCAAATACTCGCCGGCCGCCCAGCGTTGGCAGGATTGCATCAGGATGATACTGCTTGATCGTGGCAACGACATTTTCAACCGTCAGTGACTTGATGCAGGCATGATCGATGGCATCCGGACAATCCAAGGTAAAAGAAAATGGATTGTCATCAATGAGGATCGTCTCCCACCCCTGCTCTTTTAAGACGCTGGCAACTTGAAAAGCCGCAGCATCAAGCTCATCGCCATGTTCAATGCTGTCGGCGCCGGCCCCAATCAGAAGAACCTTTTTCATCGCCATCCCTCCTCGCGCTGCTTCATAATGTCCATAAACTCATCAAAAAGATTGTTGGTTTCATCCGGACCAGGCGCGCCATCAGGGAAGAACTGCACCGAAAAAGCCGGATAGTGACGATGCCGCAGTCCTTGAACCGTGCCATCAAGCATGTCGACATAGGTAATAAAAAGCTGCGAACGATCGACTGAGTTGCGCCGAATCACATAACCCTCACCTTGAAAGGCAAAAACAATGTGATCGGTGATGATCTCTCGGATTGGATGATTCATGCCATGATGCTCGGTTGCCAAACGCTCAACCTTGCACCCATTGGCCAGGGCAAACAGCTCGTGCCCCAGTCCAATGGCAAACATAGGGACCTTAGCCTCAACCTGCCGAATCATTTCCAAGACTGATCGTTTCAATGATTCAGGGTTTCCCGGGCCGCTGGAGAGCACTACGCCATCCGGATCCAATCGTAAAATGTCATCGACGCTGGCCGTATATGGCAGCACGGTAACATTGCACTTGCGCCGCGAAAGCTCCCTTAAGATCCCGTTTTTAAGGCCAAAGTCAATCACGACCACGCTGCGGCCAATATCTGGATTGGGAAATGGCTTTGGCGTGGCAACCTGAGCAACCTGCTGATTAGTCAAAACGGTAGCATGCAGCTGATCAAACGCGTGATCATCAGGGACTGGGACGATACTGCCCTTCATCGGCTGGCCAACCTTCCGCAGATGCCGCACGATGGCCCGCGTGTCAACGTTGGTAACCCCAGGAATATTCATCTGTTTTAAATACTGATCCAGAGTCGTTCCATGACGCCGTTCCTTTAAGGGCGCCAAATTACGGCAGACAACGCCTTTGATTGAAGGTACGATTGATTCATAGATATTGCGCTGAATTCCATAATTGCCAATATTGGGGTTGGTAAAAACGACAATTTGATTATGGTAGATTTGGTTGGTAATGATTTCTTGATATCCCGTCATACTGGTATTAAAAACCATCTCGCCAAAAGTTACGGCAGGCGAGCCAAATCCCTCACCCTCAAAGATGGAGCCATCCTCAAATATCAAATATCTTGCTGTCATCCAATCTCATCTCACTTTTTAAGCCGCCTCAAAACTATTCATCACGGCGGTCGGTTTTGTCCAAATGTTCAAGCATCTTGGTAAAGTAGTCCGGCAGCGGCGCGGTAAACGTCATCTCTTGACCGCTGCGGGGGTGTCGAAAGCCCAACAGACCAGCATGCAGATACTGTCCCGGTCCAGCCAGGGTTTTGCGTGGCCCATACAGTGGATCGCCAGCCAAGGGATGCCCGATATAGGCCATATGAACGCGAATCTGATGCGTTCGCCCAGTCTCCAGCCGACATTTGACCAGCGTATAGTGCTGATAACGCTTCAGTACCTTAAAATGCGTTACGGCATGACGGCCATCCAAGACGACTGCCTGTTTCTTGCGATCTTTTTTGGAACGACCCAGCGGCGCATCAATCGTTCCCTGCTCTTCTTTGATCACGCCATGCACCAAGGCGACGTACTCGCGCTGGTTGGTCTTGGACTTCAGCTGCGCGGCCAGACTGCGGTGTGCCAGATCATTTTTGGCCACCATCAACAGGCCCGAGGTATCCTTATCGATGCGGTGGACGATTCCTGGCCGAAACTCACCATTGATCGTCGACAGCGGCGAATGATACAACAGTGCGTTGACCAGCGTATGACTGGGATGCCCAGGCGCGGGATGCACTACCATTCCGGCCGGTTTATTGACGACGATCACATCATCATCCTCATAAACGATATCCAGGGGAATGTTTTCTGGTTTCAAATCAATGGTTTGCGGTTCTTCAGGTATGATGCGCACCATATCGCCCACTTGAAGCTTGTACTTGGTTTTAACGGACTGCCCATTAACGGTAACGTGGCCATCCTCAATCCATTTCTGCAGCTGCGAGCGGGAAACATCACTTAGAAAATGGCCCAAAACCTTGTCAATGCGGCCGGTCAGATCGGCATCAATCTTGATTTGGCGTTCTGAGTTCATTTGTGATCATCCTCTTTCAAAACTACGATCAGCATGATAAACACGCCAACCGTTAAACAGGCATCGGCAACGTTAAATACTGGGAAATTGACGTTTCTTAGGGCAAACATATCAACCACGTATCCCTGACTGAGCCGGTCGATAAAATTACCGACTGCACCAGCCATAATCAGCGAAAGTCCTGTCATCATCCAGGCAGAGCGGCGATTTTTCCACATCAGATAAGCTACCACGATAATTGCAATTACCGTTATGACCGCAAAAAACCACTGCCGCCCTTCCAACATGCTCCAAGCTGCCCCGGTATTATGCAGATTATCCAGATCCAGCAGTCCCGGAATGAACGTTCGGCTGCCATTTAACGGGATATTGCTGGTTACCCAGTGCTTGACGATTTGATCGACAATGATCAGACCAACGATTAAAATCAAAGACCATGGCAGCAGCGATTGTTTTTTCAATTGATTCTTTTCTGTTTTATTCATGTTCATTTTTTACTGCATTACCCAGCGTAATCTTTAAAGAGTCGATTGAGCGCGCGGAAAATGAAAAGGTCATGACCTCGCCATTAACCGTGATCGTCATGGTATGCTTGGTAAAGCGAGGCTGGCGAATGTCTTTAAGCGGAATGACCAAAAAACGATTCTGCAGCATACGATCAAATACCATTTTGGTCGGCGTTACCAAAACCGTGCGCCGGCCAATCGCCAAAACTGCTAAAATAATAAAAAGCGCTAAAAGCAATGCCGTAATCCAGTTAAAATGAGTAATCTCCAGCCAGACCACGACACCGGCAATGCCAATCAAAAGCATCCAGCACCATTGAATGGTTGCCGAGGTTAGATCCGGCTGATAAAAGTAGCGTTTTTCTTCTTCCAAAATATCACTTCCTAATGTCAATGAGGTAATCAAATGATCAAACTATATACCGATGCTGCCACCAAAGGCAATCCTGGCCCCACCGGACTGGGAATGCTGATTGTCAAAGACGGCCATCAGCAGCAGCTTAAATCTTTTTTGCCGCGGGCTTCTAATCATCAAGGCGAATTTGCCGCGGCAATTGAAGGCTTTGCCTATTTAAAAAAACATTTTTCCAATCAAGAGACCGTGCTGTTTTATACCGACAGCCGCCTGCTGAGCGACGCTGTGGGCAAAGAGCATGCGCGTCATTATGAAAACGAGCTAAACGAGCTGTTAACCAGCATGGACGATTTTAAAACCGTCGTAGTCCAGTGGGTACCTGAAAAAGAAAATCAAGGCGCCCACCAGCTGGCCAATCAGGCTCTGCATGAATGGGTCAATCAGCCTGACCATCAGTAACCAGTATATCAAACTTTCTTACGGTCTGATCAACAATCCGTCAGTCGCAATAATTTCTTAAATGCCCTCATCTTACTATATGTAAATTAAGAATTCATGCATTATTTTTAGTCAAAAAATCGCCCTGCCTTGCTTCAGACAGGACGATTTTTTTGCGACTATTTGGGTTACTCAATTACAATGTAGGATTTGATCGTCTTACGGTCAGCCATATCACGATAGGCTTCGTTGATCTGATCCAGCGTGTAGGTTTTGGTAAACACTTTGCCTGGATTGATCTGCCCATCCAAGACCGCCTTTAAAAGCACGTTTTTATCATAGGTCGTCACACTTGCCGAACCACCAGCCATTGCAATATTGTGGGCAAACAGCGTGAATGGATCGACATTGCTGTGCGGCACGCCGATTCGACTGACGTGAGCGCCATTGTGAACTACTGCCAGACACTGATTGATTGAAGCTTCTGTACCGACACAGTCTAATGCCGCGTCAGCACCACCGCCAAGCAGCTCCTTGACCTTTTTTACTCCTTCATCACCACGTTCAGCAACATACGCCGTCGCGCCAAATTCCTGGGCCAGTTTTTGCCGATCCTCATGACGACTCATGATAACGACCTGCGAGGCTCCCATCATTTTAGCAGCAATTACGGCACATTGACCAACCGCGCCGTCACCAACGACAACAACACGATCGCCATGCTTAACCTCAGCCGTTCGTGCGGCATGATAGCCAGTTGCCATCACGTCGGCCAACGTCATAAACGACTTCATCATGCCTTCGCTATAGTCTTCTGGCTGACCAGGAATCTTAATCAAAGCCCAGTTGCCATGCTTAAAGCAAATATATTCGGATTGGAAACCTTCACTCCAGTTATCATAAAGGACCCGCTCGTCGCAGGTGCCATCATAGCCGGCCAGACAGGCAGCACAATGTCCACAGCCATGCGTGAATGGAGCAATAACAAAATCACCTGGCTTGACCGTTGTAATCGCACTGCCGACCTCTTCAACGATCCCAAGCGCTTCGTGACCGCTGTTAACTGAGTCGTTGGCTTTTTGATCACCTGCTGAGTAGGCCCATAGATCTGAACCGCAGACACAGGTCCGGATCACGCGAATAATTACGTCATCATCGGCCTGCAAGGTTGGCTTGGCAGCCTCTTTAATCACCATTTTACCGGGTTCAGCAAAAATTGCCGTTTTCATCCAAAATTCCTCCTTACGATTTCAGCAACCGGATACATCGACTTAGGTACAGCTTAATCCTTAAAGCGTACTTTAAGTCAACCCGTTCAGTCGTTAAAAACAGCACGATTCGAATCATCTGACTTTAATCTTAGGCTATTGATAGCGTCCCGCTACGCTGGATCGCTTTTAATATCAGCTCGGAAATTTTTCAAAAATAAAAACCGACCACCACCACGGGCAGTCGATTCTGCTTAATAAATTTAATGATTGAGCCTAAAGTGCCTGCGTAGCAAATGAACGACTCTCCAAAGCCTTCAACAGGGCATTGACCGTATCAAGCGCCGTCAAAAGCGGGATATTGTGCTCAATTGCCGTCTGCCGAATCACAAAGCCATCCGAAGCCTTTTCATAGTCATGTTCCATGGTATTGATAACCAGATCCACGTCATTGTTCTTTAAGACGTCCAAAATGTTGGCCCGCTTGGTGTCCTCTTCATGCAGCTTGCCAACCGTCGTAACGTGCAGACCGTTTTGCTTCAAGAAGTCTGCCGTGCCATCCGTAGCCAAAATTCGGTAGCCGATCTTGGCAAAGCGCTTGGCCAGTGGCAAAATCGTCTCTTTATCACGGTCCTCAATCGTCAGTAAAACATTGCCATAGTCCGGCAGATGCATCTTGGCGCCTTCAAATGCTTTATAGAGTGCCTTTTCAAACGTGTAGTCGCTGCCCATGACCTCACCAGTAGATTTCATCTCAGGTCCCAGGTAGCTGTCAACGTCATCCAGCTTATTGAAGCTAAAGACTGGCGCCTTAACATGAATGGTCTTTGACTCTGGGTAGAGACCATCTTGATATCCTTGACTGGCCAATGACTCGCCCAGGATTACGCGGGTTGCTACCTGAGCCATTTCGATTCCCGTAATCTTGCTCAAAAACGGTACCGTCCGGCTGGCCCGTGGATTGACTTCCAAGACATAGGCCTCATGGTTATGAATAATAAATTGAATATTCATGATGCCCACGCACTTCAAAGCTACGCAAAGCTTCTTGGTAGCGGCCACGATCTGCTGCTTAATATCGTCATCAAAGCTTTGTGGCGGATAGACGGCCATTGAGTCGCCAGAGTGCACGCCGGCGCGTTCGATATGCTCCATGATCCCCGGTAAAAGAACCTCTTTGCCGTCACAGATGGCATCGACCTCACATTCACGCCCTTCCAGATAGGCATCGACTAAAATTGGATGATCTTCAGCGGCTGGCGCGTTTTGGCTGAGATATTCGTGCAGTTCTTTTTCATTGTAGACGATCTCCATTGCCTTACCGCCTAAAACGTAGCTTGGCCGTACCAAGACCGGATAGCCGATCTCCTTAGCAGCTTTTAAGACGCCTACTCCAGTCGTGGCCGTTAACCCAATCGGCTGCTTGAGCTGCAGATCCTTGATGACTTGATCAAAGACTTCTCGGTCCTCGGCCGCATCCAAATCCTTAACCGTAGTTCCCAGAATCTTGACGCCATGCTCAGCCAAGCCAGCTGCCAGATTGATCGCTGTCTGACCGCCAAATTGAACGATCACGCCCATTGGCTGCTCCAGATCGATCACATTCAGCACGTCTTCCAGCGTCAACGGTTCAAAATAAAGCTTGTCAGAAACCGAAAAGTCAGTTGAAACCGTTTCGGGATTGGAGTTCATGACAATGGCCTCATAGCCCAGTCGTTGAATTGCCTTAACACTGTGGACGGTGGCATAGTCAAACTCTACCCCTTGACCAATTCGAATCGGGCCCGAGCCGATAACCAAGACAGACGGCCGCGTGCTTTTGATGCTTTCATTTTCATGATCATACGTACTGTAGAAATATGGTGTCTGCGACTCAAATTCAGCTGCGCAGGTATCAACCATCTTATAGACTGGTACGATGCCGTTTTGCAGCCGCAGCTGACGGACGCTGTCGACATCAGTCTGCCAGAGGTCGGCAATCGTTGGATCAGAAAAGCCGTACTGCTTAGCCAGTTTTAACACAGCGGCGTCTTTAGGGCTGGCCTTGATCTGATCTTCCGGTTCCACGATATGTTTTAAGATATCCAAAAAGTAAACGGTAATCTTAGTCAGCTCATGCAGGTCTGCTAGGCTGTAGCCACGCCGCAGCGCCTCAGCCAGATAAAAGATTCGATCGTCTTGAACGTGCACCAGCTTATCTTCCAGCTCAGTATCAGATGCTGACTGCGCCTCCTTTGAAAACAGGTCTTTTTGATCGATTTCCAGGGAGCGAACGGCTTTTTGAACGGCTTCCTCACAGTTGCGGCCGATTGCCATGACTTCACCGGTTGCCTTCATCTGACTGCCTAGCCGACGATCAGCATGCGTAAACTTGTCAAATGGCCAACGCGGAATCTTGCAGACTACATAGTCCAGTGCCGGCTCAAATTCAGCAAACGTCGTCCCAGTAACCGGGTTCTTGATCTCATCTAAGGTCAGCCCCACCGCGATCTTGGCTGCCATCTTAGCGATTGGATAGCCAGTTGCCTTGGAAGCCAATGCTGAAGAACGCGAAACCCGCGGATTGACTTCGATCACGTTATATTGATAGCTGTTAGGATCAAGGGCTAATTGAACGTTGCAGCCGCCTTCGATCTTGAGCGCCCGAATCAGTTTGAGCGCGCAGTCACGCAGCATCTGATATTCACGATCAGAAAGCGTCTGACATGGAGCAAAAACAATTGAGTCACCCGTATGAATCCCGACCGGATCAAAGTTTTCCATACAGCAGACTACCATGGCATTGTCGGCTGCATCACGCATCACCTCAAACTCAATTTCTTTATAGCCAGCAATTGATTTTTCGATCAGACACTGAGTTGCCGGTGAAAGATCCAGACCATTAGCAGCAATGGCCTTCAGCTCGTCATCATTATGACACATGCCGCCGCCAGTACCCCCCATTGTAAAGGCTGGCCGCACGATCACCGGATAGCCGATCTCATGAGCAAACTCAAGCGCCTCTGCAACCGTGGCCACCGTTTTGGAAGCAGGTACCGGCTCATTTAAGCGCTGCATCAGCTCTTTGAATTTTTCACGGTCCTCGGCCTCATCAATTGAAGCCAGCTTGGTGCCCAGCATCTGGATGTTAAGTTCATCTAAGATACCGGTCTTGCCAAGCGCCACGGCCAGGTTCAAGCCAATCTGCCCACCCAGCGTTGGCAGAATTGCATCTGGATATTCCTGGCGAATAATTCGTGATACCGATTCGACCGTTAATGGCTCAATATAGACGCGATCGGCAATTTCCGTGTCCGTCATGATCGTGGCGGGATTGGAATTCACCAGCACCGTTTCATAGCCTTCCTCGCGCAGGGCCATGCAGGCTTGAGTTCCTGAATAATCGAATTCCGCGGCCTGACCAATAATAATTGGCCCCGAGCCGATTACCAAAATTTTATGAATATCTGTCCGTTTAGGCATTGGTGCGTGCTTCCTTTCGTTGATCTACCATGCTGATAAAGTCATCAAACAAACCATCGGCATCATGCGGACCCGGCGCGGCATCCGGGTGGAACTGAACCGAAAAGGCCGGATATTGACGATGACGCAAACCTTCAACCGTCCCATCATTGATCTCGACATGCGTGATCATCAGTTTTTCTTTATCAACTGAAGCGGGATCAACCGCATAGCCATGATTTTGTGAGGTAAAGACGATCTGACCGGATGCAATGTCTCTGACCGGATGATTAAAGCCCCGATGACCAAATTTCATCTTGTAGGTGCTGGCCCCGTTAGCCAAGGCAAAAATCTGATGACCCATGCAGATGCCAAATACTGGCAGGTGTTTCTCAATCTCAGCCACCATTTCAGCTGCGGCCGTCATTTCTTCGGGATTGCCGGGACCATTGGAAAGCAAAACGCCATCCGGATGCAGATTCAAGATTTCTTGAGCCGTTGTTGAATAAGGTACCACGATCGTATTGCAGTCTCGCTTGGCCAACTCGCGCAGAATACTGTGCTTGGCGCCAAAATCAACTACTACGATATTGCGCTTGGTACCAGGATTAGGATAGAGCGTCTTGGTTGAGACCTGACTGATGATGCCTTTGGTTGGATTTTGACGCTTTAATTCTTTAACCACGCTGTCAGCATCGGTGATTGAGTCGGCAATTCGTCCGCGCAGCGTGCCAAAATGACGCAGCTTGCGAACCAGCTCACGCGTATCGATTCCCTGCAGGCCCGGAATGTTCATCTTTTCCAAAAAACCGGGCAGTGTATCCTGCATGCGCCAGTTGCTAGGAATCCGCGCCACCTGTCGACAGATGACGCCTTTGATCTGCGGCTGCAGTGATTCAAAATCATCCAGCGTGACACCGTAATTGCCGATCAGCGGGTTGGTAAACACCAGGATCTGATTGGCATACGACTGGTCGGTAATGGCCTCTTGATAACCAGTCATCCCCGTAGTAAAGACGACTTCGCCAGTGGTCTGCACAGCGGCACCAAAGCCCTCGCCCTCATAGATCGAGCCATCCTCCATAATTAAATAACGTTTCATTGCAATCTCCCTTTTCTAAACAATCTCACTCAATCAGGCCTGTGCCAATTCACCCTGCTTGATCAAAACGACGCTGTCTTGTCCATCAGTCTCGCTGACGTTGACCTTTACTCGTTCCTGCATGGACGTTGGAATGTTTTTGCCGACAAAATCAGGCCGAATCGGCAGCTCACGATGACCACGATCAACCAAAACCGCAACCTGGACGCGCTTGGGCCGCCCTTGATCCATAATTGCATCCATGGCTGCCCGGATCGTCCGGCCGGTAAAGAACACGTCATCGACCAGCACCACGCGCTTATCATTGATGTCAACGCCCAGCCTTAGATTTTCCTTAGCGGTGTCTGGTCGTCGATCGTCGCGATAGTTGGTAACGTCCAGCTCACCAACTGGTACCGCAACGTTTTCCAGTTTCTGCAGCTGATCAGCAATGCGACGCGCCAGATAGACTCCGCGCGTCTTAATACCGATCAGGACCAAATCCTGGGTTCCTTTGTTGCTTTCGACAATTTCGTAGGTGATTCGCGTTAAGGCGCGTTTCATGGCCATCGCATCATAAAATTCTTTCATTTCGCCAAACTCCTTACAAAATTTGTCCAATAAAAAAGCACTGCTCCACGACTCGTGAACCAGTGCTCCAACATATTGTTTAAAAGCGCGACCAAAACGTCGACCAAATTTAAACGATGCTGCCTTGCTAGCCTCACGGGACTAAATTTAAAGGACATATAGATTGTTATTTAATTTAATGGATAGCTATACGTTTGTCAAGCATATTTTCTAAATTTTTGTTTATTGTTTCAAAATCAAGCGCTTACATATTAATCAAAGAAATGCTTTTTTTAAGGTTAAAACTACTGGATTTCGGCTATTTTAACGTTTATCACTGCCGATATTCCCTTTTATTTAAATAAATTAAATCATTTTACTTTAATGGTTTAATAATTTTTATTCATTTTTTATACATATTCAGCAATAAAAAAGTCCGATGCGATCTGGCATCAGACTTGCTGACTATTCGGTATAATAAAGCAGACAGCAGGCACCTAAGCCCGTATGCGTTGCAATAATCGGCACTGTTTCGCGAACGACGATCGGCAGCTCTGGACAGATAGCCTGAACCTTTTCTTTAAGCCGCTCAACTTCACTCATGCCTTCAACATGCGAGATGCCAACACCCAAAACCTTAGGACCATTGGCCATCTCATCTAAGATCTTATCCCATTCCTTATGGATCGCTTTCATGCCACGACCTTTAGAAGCTACGTGGATCTCGCCATCATAAACCTGCAGCATAACCTTGATGTTCATAAACCGAGACAGCGCACCGGCAAACTTGCTGATTCGACCACCCGCTACCAGATTATCAAGATTATCGATTGCCAGATACAGCTTGCTCTTTTGCAAAACGTCCTTCATCTTGGCAATTGCATCATCAACCGTTCCGCCGTCTGCAATCACCTTGGCGGCTTCAATGATTTGAAAGGCCATGCCGCGGTCGGTTGACTGGCAGTCGTATACCGTTACCTTGGTCTTGGTTAGGTTGGCAGCCTGCTCAGCAGCATGAACCGTGCCACTGATCGATGCCATCATCGTCACGCACAGAACCTCGCTGCCATCTGCCCCCGCCTGATCAAAGGCATCAACGAACTTGCCAATTGGCGGCTGCGAGGTTTTCGGCAGCGACTTGGCATTTTTCATCATCGTTGGGAACTGATCGTTGGTGATCGTTTCGCGTTCAACATAAACCGTCCCGTCAATCATTACTGACAGTGGTACGATCGTAATATCATATTTTTTAATTTCTTCATCGGTAAGGCCAGCTGAAGAGTCAGCCACAATTTTAATCTTTGACATGGAAATTACCCACTTCCTGATCAAGTTTGATATAATGTATCTAGTATCGTAAACTAGATACATTATTTTAAAGACTAAATACATTATAAACTTAGTCTGCCGGGCATGCAAACTGCCTTGATAATTAACTTTAGTATAGCAGAAATAACGGCTGATTTCATTGCCGAGCACTTTTATGAAAGGAGTATTCAGCTTGCAGATGAAAAACTCAACCTCACGTCGCCAAACTCTTTTAATCGAAATCGCCAATGCCATTACTCACGGTGTTGGCGCGGCCCTGGCCATTGCCGGATTGGTGATCTTGATCGTGCGGGCGGTACATACCGGCAGCCCCATGCGTATCGTTACTTTTTCAATCTATGGCGCGGCTTTAGTCCTGTTCTTTTTAGCCTCAACACTGTTTCACTCGCTGATCTTTACTCGCGCTAAACGGGTCTTTCAGATTCTGGACCACGATATGATCTACTTGGTCATTGCCGCCAGCTACACGCCATACTGTCTGGTGGCCATTAAAGGCTGGCAGGGCTGGACGCTGTTTGGCATTATCTGGGCCATGGCGATTGCCGGCATCATCTATAAAAGCATCTGGTTTCAAAAAAAGAGCAAATGGTCGACGATTTTCTACGTGATCATGGGCTGGATGTGCGTACTGGCATTCTGGCCGCTTTGGCACGCCTTGGGACCAGTTGGCTTTGGCCTGCTGCTGGCGGGAGGCATCACCTATACGCTGGGCGCCCTGCTCTACAGCATGCCAACCCGTTACACGCATCTGATCTGGCATCTTTTCGTCATGGTCGGTACGGCATTCATCTACTTTTCAATCTTGTTTTACGTCTAATCTTTAATCCAATGCTCAAAGCGACAGTCGGGAACATCCGGCTGATCGCTTTTTATTTTCTCCACATCTGCCAAACGCCATCCCCGATAGTCAATGGCCGGCATTTTGGTATCGCCGCCAAAGTGCCGTTCAACCACTGTTCGATAAAGATCGCCAGCTAATGGCAGCAGCGTTTGATAGATCTGTGCTCCGCCAATGACAAAACAGCGCTGGCCAGCCAAGCGATCCGCCAGCAGCTCCTTTAGCTCTTCGACACTGTGTACCACCGTAATCTTGGCATCGTCCAGTTTTTGATGCGTCAAGACGATATTTTCGCGCTTCGGCAGCGGCCGGCCGATCGATTTAAACGTATTGGCACCCATAATTACCGGATGATTGAGCGTCACGGCTTTAAAATGCTTCAAATCGGCAGGCAGATGCCATGGCATGGTGCCGTTTTTGCCGATATAGCCGTCTGGATCCTGCGCCCAGATAAAGTCCAGCTGATTCATAAAAACACCCCTTAAACGGCAACTGGGGCCTTGATCCCAGCCTCGTGCTCATAGTTTTCCAGCTTAATGTCTTCCATTTCATACTGATCAACTGGTTTTGGATCGGCCGGCAGAATCAGTTTTGGTGCTGGATGCGGCGTCCGTGAAAGCTGTTCTTTGATCTGTTCAATGTGATTGCTGTAAATATGCGCATCTCCTAAAGTATGCACGAACTCGCCCACGCCCAGGCCGCACTCCTTGGCAATCATGTGCGTCAAAAGCGCATAGCTGGCGATGTTGAATGGCACGCCTAAGAAAATATCGGCACTGCGCTGATACAGCTGACAGCTCAGCTTGCCATCATTGACGTAGAATTGAAACATCGTGTGGCAAGGCGGCAGTGCCATGCTGTCCACGTCTTCTGGATTCCAGGCCGAAACGATCATCCGACGTGAATCCGGCGTGGTCTTGATCTGTTCGATGACTTTGGCAATCTGATCAATGTAGTGGCCATCGCTGGTTTTCCAGTGCCGCCATTGTGAGCCATAGACCAGCCCCAGATCGCCATATTTTTGCGCAAATTCATCATCATTCAAGATGCGATCGCAAAAGGCCTTTTTTTCTTCGAGATAGACCTTTTTAAATTCGGGATCCTTAAGCCAGCGGTGACCAAAATCCGTCATATCAGGGCCTTGGTATTCTGGACTTTCCACCCATTTTTTAAAGGCCCATTCATCCCAGATATGATTCTTGTGCTGCAGCAGGAAGCGAATGTTGGTATCGCCGCGCAAAAACCACAGCAGCTCGCTTTTGATCAGACCAAACGGAACAAATTTGGTGGTTAGAATCGGAAAACCGGCGTTGAGATCAAAATGCATCTGATAGCCGAAAACCGAGCGCGTTCCCGTTCCTGTCCGATCGCTCTTTTCGTGCCCATGCTCTAATACGTAGCGGGCCAGATCCAGATACTGCTGTTCATTATCATTGACTGCCATGTCTAATCTTCCTTTCGCTGTTCAAATAAGTTCCATTCTAACATATCGTCGGCTGACTGGCTCTTGATTAGAACTGCCTATTCGTCCACAAACTCGCTGAGATATTCCCAGCGTGCGGTTTTTTCTGCCAAAGCTTTTTGAACCCCATCCAGTTCTTTTTGCAGTTCCGCCAGCTTGGCGTAGTTATCGCCATTAGCTGCCATTTCTTTTTCAATCTGCTTTTGGCGTGTGTCCAGCTGATCGATTTCTTCGTCAATATGATCCCATTCCAGTTTTTCGGCATAGGTCAGCTTGGTCTTTACCTTGGCAGTGTTGGCCGTTTTAGCAGGGGCAGCCGTTTTCTTGGCGGCTGCCTTGGCTGCGGATTTAGCTGCCTGAGCCGCCTGTGCATCAGCTTGGGCCTTTTTGAGATATTCAGTGTAGTAGCCGCGGTAGCGCTCAATCTTGCCTTGACCATGGAAGATCAGCAGATTATCAGCCACCTTGTCCAAAAAGTAGCGGTCATGCGAAACCGTAATGACCGTTCCAGCGAAATCGTCCAAATAGTCTTCCAATACCGTCAACGTGCCAATGTCCAAATCGTTGGTCGGCTCATCCAAAAGCAGGACGTTTGGCTGCTGCATCAAGATCTTTAACAGATACAGCCGCCGCTTTTCACCACCAGAAAGCTTCCGAATCAGCGTCCCATGCATAAATCGCGGAAACAAGAAACGCTCCAGCAGCTGTGTTACGTTGACCCGATTGCCGTTTTTATCGACCACATTGTCAGCCACTTCAGTCAGATAGCTGATCATACGCTTGTCGTCATCAATGCCTTCCGTCTGCTGCGTGTAGTATCCCAGCTTAACGGTCTCGCCAATCTTCAAAACGCCTGAATCAAGCTTGGTGCGGCCAGCAATCACATTTAAAAGCGAGGTCTTGCCGGCACCGTTTTCGCCGGTAATGCCGATTCGATCGCCGGCCTGCACTAGCCAGTTGAAGTCGTCTAAAATTTCATGATCGCCATACTTAAGATTGGCATGCTGCATTTCAATAACGTCTTTACCCAGTCGCTGCGAGCCCAGTTCAATCGAGATGTCCTCATCGACTTTAAGCTTGCCCAGGTTGTCCTTGAGTTCGTTAAAACGATTGATCCGGCCCTTTTGCTTGGTTGAGCGCGCCTTGGCTCCATGCCGCATCCAGGCCAGCTCTTTTTTGTAAAGGGCCTGCCGCTTGCGCTCGCCTTCCTGTGCCAGTTCAACCCGGGTCGCTTTTTGGGCTACGAAGTCCTGATAGTTGCCGTCATAATGATAAAGCTTGCCAAACGACAGCTCCCAGATATGATTGGCAACCTGATCCAAAAAGTAGCGGTCATGCGTAACGACCAGCACGGCCCCACGATAACTGGCCAGATAGTCCTGCAGCCACATGATCGAGTCGATGTCCAAATGGTTGGTTGGCTCGTCTAACATCAGCAGATCGGGTTCTTGAATCAAAACCTGGGCCAGGCCAACCCGCTTGCGCTGACCACCGGAAAGCTCCTTGATTTTTTGGTTGGCGTCATTGATCTTCAGCTGCGTCAAAATCGTCTTGACGCGGCTGTCGGCTTCCCAGGCGTCCTCTTGATCCATGGCAGCCTGCATCTTGGTAAATCGATCGCTTAATCTGGAATCTTCAGGATGTGCGCTATAATCCAGCAACGCTTTTTCATATTGCCGAATCGTTTGAAAGACTGGCTGCCCACCAGCAAACACGGCATCCATGATCGTTTTTTCTTCATCCAGGTCCGGCTGCTGCTTCAAAAAGCCAATCGAATAGTCGCTGGGTTTGATGATCTCACCGGCCTCAGGACTGACCGCGCCACTGATAACGTTTAAAAGCGAGGTCTTACCGCTGCCGTTGGTGCCGATCAAGCCAATGCGGTCCTGTTCGTTGATAATGAACGAAACGTCTTTAAACAGTGTCTTTTCACCATACGTACTGGTTAAATTTTCAGCTCTTAATGTTTTCATTGCCATCCTCTTTTGCTAATTGTGCCGCTGCCGCTAATAACGCGTTTTGATCGTTGGGCAGCTTCCGATCCAAGACCTGCTGCTGAAGCTGATGCAGAATCCAGCCCATCTTCGGCCCCGGTTTGACGTGCGCCAGCTTAATCAATTGGCTGCCATTGACTGCCAGTTCCTTGGCGCTTTTGATCGGCAGTGCCTGGTAGCGATCACGCAGGTCAAGTTCTTCTTGCGACTGACCAAATAATGCCGCGACTCGATTGGCACTGATCAAAAGCTTTTCTCCAGTAGCAAACAGAATTGCTGGCGTCAGCTGATCATTTAAAATCGCATCGGCTGCCAAAACGATTTTCTGCACGGCGCCGATCAGATCATTGGAAGTCTTCCAAGCTTTTAAAAAGGCATCGCGCTGGGCATGATCCAGCTGCATGACTCTCATCAGCACCGCCCAGGCCTCAGCTTCTGTTTTCAGCTGCCATGACTTTAGGTCCAGCAGCTGATCAAGGGCCGTCTTTTGATCTGCCAGTCTCGGACAATAGCGGTAAAGATCAGTCTCAATCAGATCGGTCAATCCGGCCACGGGGTTCTGTCCTAACAGCAGTTTTTCAAATTCAACCCGAATCCGTTCTACGGCAATCTTTTCCAGCAGCGGCGCGTTGTCTTTGATGCCCTGTTTGGTTAGTTCGTCAATCTTAAAGTTCAGCTTGCTGGCAAAACGAACGGCCCGCATCATCCGCAGCGCGTCTTCATGAAAACGTTCAGCCGGTTCACCCACCGCCTTGATCAAGTGCCGCTTTAAGTCGCCCAGCCCATCAAATAAATCGATGACCTCGCCGTTTTCCTTCAGCGCCAAGGCATTGATCGTAAAGTCGCGCCGCTTTAAGTCTTCTGCCAGTGAGCGGACAAACGTTACCGAATCTGGACGGCGAAAGTCCTGGTAGCCAGATTCAGTTCGAAAAGTGGTCGTTTCGTAGCCAACGCCATGATCTAAAATCATGACCGTCCCATGCTCAATGCCAGTATCAACCGTACGATTAAAGATCTGCTTGATTTCGGCCGGATAGGCGCTGGTGGCAATGTCGATGTCATGAATCGGATCGCCCAAAATCGTATCGCGCACGCAGCCGCCGACAAAATAGGCCTCATAGCCAGCCTGTTCAATTCGCTGCAGAATCGGCCGTGCTGGTTCAAAGACGGCCGGCAGTTTTTCGATTTTCACGGATATCATTTCCTTGTTTCGTGGATTTGGTTGTCATAACCAGTCCTAACCATTTTAGCAAACTTTCCAGGACTCGAAAACGAGATCTGCAATTTAGCCAACTTTATCAATCTCTCCCTAGTAATTATTGTCTAAGAACATTGATTCGACCCAGTCGACTTGAAACCAATCCCAACAGCCCGGATTGGTTTATAACGGCAGCTGCAATCGGTTATACTTGCTTTCGGTTAGGTTTCGCGTTATTGTTAAGGTAAATCATTACTACCTAAAATAAATCAGAAAGGATCTTTTTATGGATCAATATCCTTACCAGACTGCCTTTCATCGGGAGCTTAAAGCCATTGGCCGCGCGCAGATGACCATTGATGCCTATGATGCCACGCTGCGTCAATTATTTAACTATCTCGAGGATCAGCGTCCGATCTATGCTCATGATCCCAGTGCCAACAACGTAACGGAAACCGATGTCCGAGCCTACCTGAACTGGCTGCGTGACGAGCAGGACATTACCCTGGCGACTTTTAACAAGGTGCTTTCTCAGCTCAGCCGCTATTTCCGCTTTTTGTTTACTCATCAGCTGATCGACAACTATCCCACGCTGACGATTCATGGCAAGGTAACCAAGCCCAATCAGCATCTTTCCACTAAATGGCTGCTCAAGCTGGACGACATTCTCGCCGACGATCAGCTGCAGCTCTACACGCGCGCCGTTTTGTTTTTGAGCAGTCGCGGCTATACGGTTGCTGAGTTTCTGCAGCCAGGATTTGGCGACGTATGGCGCAGCCTGCAACCCAAAAACGCCGTCGAACGAGATTTTATGAAGACCTTTGCTGCCTATATCGCACCGATCCAGCAGTTGCAGAACTGCCAGGATATTTTTTTAAAGCAGCGGCTGAACCGCGAGCATCCCTGGATCAGCAATGCCGGTTTGTTTAAATACCTCAAAGCCGATGAGGAATACCTGGGCTTTAAGCTGGCTCCCAAGTATCTGCACCAAAGCTATATTCTTTATGAGATTGCTCAGCATCGCGACGCCACGCCCCAAGAGCTGCAGACTCGACTCAGATTAAATCCACAGTCCCTGCTCTATTATCAGCGTCTCTTGCTGCAGCTAAAATAAAAAGGTTCCGCATGATACGGAACCTTTTTTATTTAGAACATTTCTTGATCCAGGCGCTCCTGCATTTCAGTATCAGCTGGATTAAGCCGTACGTAATGCTCCATTTCATCGATCATCAAGTCACGCTGCCCGGTTTCTTGGTAAAAGCTGATCAGATTCTTTAAAAAATCAACGTTTTCATTATAGCTTGGCATCGCTGCCTGATAGAACCGTTCGGCCAGGTCGTATTTTTCCAATGCCTGATAGGAGACTGCCAGATTCCAATCCAGCTGGGGATCGACTTCATCTGCCTTGACCAACGGGGCCAGCAGCTTGACATTGACCTGGTGCTCGCCCAGCTTGATCAGCAGATTGCTGTATTCCAAAGTAATCGTCAAATTGTCCGGATCCAGCTCATGAGCCTGCTGCAGATATTTTTGCATCAGTTTAAAATCGCCAACGTGACTGGCCATTCTTGCTGCCAATGCAAAAAGATTCTCATTGTACTGATCAACGCCCAGACCTTCTTGAACGGCTTTCAGACCGGCCTCATACTGTTGCGTCTGCTCATAGGCCCGCGCCAAGGCAGGATAAGCCGAGGCGTACTGGTCATCGTCTTTGATTAGATCAGTCAGCGTTTCAATGGCATCCTTGAATTCACCCAATTCCAGCTGCGTCAGTCCGGTTTGAAAACGAACGTCGCTGGTCTGATATGCTGGTGCAACCTGCTTGAGATAGCCCAATGCCTGCTCATAATGACCGCTTTGTGCGTAGGCCATTCCTAAGCGCGCCGCGATATCAACCTTGGCAAACTCTACGGCACCGGTTTGAATCAGCGCAAAATAAAACGGCACTGCTTTGTCAAATTGACCCACCAGATAGTAGAACTCACCCATGGCAAACAAAACGGCCGGCTCTTCTGGGGCTGCTTGATAGGCTTGTTTGAGCTTGGCTTCCGTTACCTCAAACTGTCCCTCGGTTTGGTAAAAGTCTGCCGCCACCAGCAGTGCCTGGACATAAGCTGGCGAATCAGGCGCAATCTGCGTCAGATAGGCCAATGCCTCATCGTTATGACCATTATCGATCGCAATCTCAGCCAGCGCGGTTCGCAGCTCATCTTCATCCGGATAGCGCTCCAACAGCTTCAGATAGGCGCGGCGAGCTTGCGGCATCAGGCCCAGCGCGTATAGCTGTTCCGCCAGATTGAACAGAATCTCATCATCGTCTTTGCGCAGCGCCCAGGCAAATTCTTTTTGGGCTTCTTCCATGTTGCCATCTTCAATTGCCTGCAGACATTTTTCGGAAAAGGTCACGCTATTTTCCCCCTTAATTTAATCATGCTTTTTTAGTTTAACATAAAACAGCGTCAGCACTCGTGATAAAGTCCTATCAGTCAGAGATATCAAATTTAAGTGCTTTATCAAATCCAAATGGTGGTCATTTTAAATCCATGATAAGAAAAGCGACGACCGTTAAAAACGATCGTCGCTTCATTTTTTTATCGTCGTTAATTACTTAACGGCGTCCTTCAAAGCTTTGCCCGGCTTGAATGCTGGAACCTTGCTTGCAGGGATTTCAATTTCTTGTCCAGTTTGTGGGTTGCGACCTTTACGTGCGGCGCGTTGCCGTACTTCAAAGTTACCAAAACCGATTAATTGAACCTTTTCACCCTTGGCCAGAGATGCTTGGATGGAACTGAAGACAGCGTCTACAGCAGCCGTAGCATCCTTCTTCGTCAGACCAGTTGCCGTAGCAACGTCGCTAACCAGTTGTGCTTTGTTTGCCATGTGTTTCACCTCCCACCATTGACGATGGAAATTTCCTCGTCATAGGATCAGTTAATTTTGAGTGGTCCAAAATTAACGAAACAATAACGTGCTCACGCATCATTTCAAAAACTAGATTAGCATAGTGAAACCGCGCTGACAAGCGGTTTAACGGACTTTTTAAATGAAATTTCAATTAAACGCCGATTTGCGAACGTTATCATTAAAATTTAGCTGATTTAGCCGTTTCCAATTGCCAAAAGCTGATAAAAGCCAGCATCATCTAAGATTAGTCCGGTTTGGTTTTGGGGACAAAAACCGCTGTCGATCCTATGGCACAGCCTACTTCCGCTTCCGTTTGATCAGATGAATCGGTGTACCTGAAAAATCAAACGCCTGCCGAATCTGATTTTCTAAATAACGGGCATAAGAGAAGTGCATCAGGTCGGGATCGTTGACAAAAATAACGAACGTTGGCGGCTCAATTGCCACCTGAGTTGCATAATAGACGCGTAGACGACGACCATTCGTACTTGGCGTTGGATTAGCCGCAATCGCATCCATAATGACGTCGTTGAGCACGGATGATTGAATCCGGCGACGACAGTGATCATAGACCTCTTCAATCATCTTTGGCAGCTTGATCAGCCGCTGGCGGGTTTTAGCCGAAACAAAGATAATCGGCGCGTAGCTGAGATACTGGAACTCCTGGCGAATCAGATTGGTAAAGTCAGTCATCGTGCGCTGGTCGCGATCTGGAATCGTATCCCATTTGTTGACTACGATAATGATCCCCTTGCCAGCCTCATGCGCGTAACCGGCAATATGCTTGTCCAGCTCGCGAATGCCCTCTTCGGCGTTTAAAACGACCAATACCACGTCACTGCCATCAATCGCCCGCATCGAGCGCATCAGAGCATAGCGTTCGGTATTTTCATAAAGCTTGCCTTTTTTCTTGATCCCAGCCGTGTCAACCATCGTAAACTCACGACCATCAGCCTTGAAATGAGTGTCAATCGCATCACGCGTCGTCCCGGCAATATTGGATACGATTACCCGGTCTTCACCCAGCATGGCATTGACGATTGAGGACTTGCCAACGTTGGGCCGGCCAATCAAGCTGAAATGAATCGTGTCATCTTCTTCATTAGCGGCATTTTCGGGGAAGTTTTTGATGACGGCATCCAAAAGATCCCCGACCCCGACGCCATGGACGCTGGAAACGGGATATGGTTCACCCAGACCTAGCGAGTAGAAGTCATAGACATCCGAGCGTCGTTCTGGATTATCAACCTTATTGACCGCCAAAACGACCGGCTTATCGGAACGATACAGAATCTGCGCAACCTGCTCATCGGCATCAGTAACCCCACTGCGCACGTCGACGACCATTACGATTACGTCGGCTTCATCAATGGCTACTTCAGCCTGTTCACGAATCTGAGTTGACAGTGGCTGATCAGACATTTCAATCCCACCAGTATCAATCAAGCTAAAATGCTTGCCCAGCCATTCGCCGTGGGCATAGATGCGGTCACGCGTAACGCCAGGCGTATCTTCAACGATTGAGATTCGTTCGCCGGCAACCCGGTTGAACAGCGTGGACTTGCCAACATTGGGGCGTCCAACAATAGCAACGATTGGATTTGCCATAAAGCGGCACCTTCTTTCTAATTAGATTTAATCTGTTCTTAAATAAAACTTTCCGACTTGCGCCTAAAAAGTCTTGATGAAAAAACAAAGCTGGGAAAAATCCCAGCTTTGCTCTTAACGCAATGTTAAATTACTTGCGAGCGTTCTTCAGTTCATCACCGATCAGATCGCCCAGCGTAAAGCCGTTTTCTTCTTCTGGCATGTTGGCCTTGTAGTCGTTGTTACGACGACGAGGACGACGGTTGCCGCCACGGTGGCCTTCGTTGTTGTCAGAACCAGCTGGCTTTTCTTCCAATGCCTTGATGGACAAGCCCAGACGTTGGTGTTCAGGGTCAACGTTCAGAACCTTAACCTTGACTTCTTCACCTGGCTTCAGAACATCAGCTGGCGTAGCGATGTGCTTGTGGGAGATTTGGGAAATGTGTACCAAACCTTCAACGCCAGGGAATACTTCAACAAAAGCACCAAAGCTGGTCAGGCGCTTAACAGTACCATTCAAGACAGCACCAACTGGAGCCTTGTCTTGAATGTCATCCCATGGTCCAGGCAGCGTTTGCTTGATGGACAGAGAAATCCGTTCGCGTTCTGGGTCAACGCTCAGAACCTTAACCTTAACGTCTTGGCCAACTTCCAGTACGTCAGATGGCTTGTCAACGTGGTCGTAGGAAATTTCGGAAACGTGAACCAGACCGTCTACGCCGCCAAGGTCGATGAAGGCACCAAAGTTAGTCATCCGAGCTACCTTACCTTCGACAACGTCGCCAGGTTGCAGTTCAGAGAAGACCTTCTTAGCAGCTTCTTCGTGTTGAGCTTGAACGATTTCCTTGTGAGAAAGGATCAGGCGGTTGTCGCTTGGTTCAATTTCAACAATCTTGAATTCAAGTTCTTGACCCTTGAATTGGTTCAAGTCTTCAACGTAGTGGTCAGTAATCATTGAGGCAGGTACGAAACCACGAACGCCAGCATCTACAACCAGACCACCCTTAACAGCTTGGGTAACCTTAGCCGTGATCGTTTCACCAGCTTCGAATTTCTTTTCCAGATCGTCCCATACCTTCATGGCTTCCAAGCGCCGGTGTGAAAGCAGGTAGCTGCCGTTTTCCTTGTCGCTGCCAATCTTGGAGATGACAACCAGGTCCAGTTCGTCGCCGACCTTCACAACCGTGTTGATGTCTTCAACGGGCTTGGAAGACAGTTGGTTAGCCGGGACAACCCCTTCAACACCTGAGTCTTCAATACCAACGATCGCTTGACGATCATCAATTTGCAGTACCTTGCCCTTAACAACATCGCCAACCTTAACTTCTTTGATGCTGTCGAGCGCTTCTAACATCGCGTCTTTGTTTTCGTTTTCAGCCATTAAAAAAAATCCTCCTTGCAACAATCAACTCTAGCCACTATTTTACTAGAGTTGAACCAAGTTTACCAGTGTTTAGAATTAATTGTCCTGGTTTTTTTTAATCAGTGCGCTGATTTCATCAACTACCTGATCAATCGTTAAGCTCGTCGTATCAATTAAAATCGCATCTTTAGCCTGGGTCAGTGGCGAGACCTTGCGCGTTGAATCTTTTTGATCACGCAGTTTGATGGCTGCTTCCAGTTCGTCCAGTGATTGCGTTGCCAGACCTTTTTGCAGATTTTCCTCATAGCGGCGCCGGGCTCGCTCATGAGCACTGGCAACCAAAAACACCTTAACCTGAGCGTCTGGCAAAACCGTCGTGCCAATATCGCGACCATCCATCACGATCCCGCCAGCCTGAGCAATCTGTCGCTGCTGTTCAACCATTTGAGCGCGGACTTCTGGAATGGCGGCAACTGCTGAAACGTTGGCCGCGATCTTTTCTGTGCGAATATCTTTAGTGACCTCATGACCATCAACGAAAACACGCTGATCAGGCTGACCGGGCTCAAACGTGATCTTGATTCGGCGGGCCAGATCGATTACCTGCTTGGTATCGCTGACGTCAATTCCATTTTCCAACGCTGCCCACGTTACCGAACGATACATGGCGCCGGTATCGCAGTAGACGTAGCCAAACCGCTTGGCAATAATTTTTGCGACCGTGCTTTTTCCTGATGAAGCTGGACCATCAATGGCCACTTGCAATCCTTTTTCCATAAGTTTTCAAATTCTCCCCTTATTTGACCCGCAGTCGCTGACCTGGATACAGCGGCGTATTGGGTGATATATTGTTAAGGCTGGCCAGCTCCGCAACTGTCAGCCCATTATTGGTTGCCACGCGATAGATGCCCTGTCCTGAGCCAACCGTCGTATACTTTGCCCCACTCTCACTGGTTGATGAGGTACTGGCAGCCGCACTTGAAGATGAGCTGCTCTGGGCACTGGTAATGCTGGTTGAATCCGCTTGACTGCTGCTTTTGGCTTTAGCCGTCTTGGTTTTGGCAGTCTCAGCAGCGCTTGACTTGGACTTGGTTTTAGACTTCGCGTGGCTGGATGCTTTTTTTGCCTTGCTCGATACAGACTGAGCAACCTTTTCCGTCTGCTGCGGATGATTGAATGACTGCTCATGATGAACCCAATAAATAATTGGGGTTGCTGCTAAAATCACGATCAAGACGATCAGTATCGTCGTGATGCGTGAATTATGCGAGCTTTGTTTGCGATGGGCCGTTCGCGACAGGTGACCGGAATCATCAAGATCTTGATTGTCTTCAAAGGTCTTGTCCCAAAGTTTGCCGGCCTCTTGGCGATGGTCTTCACGTCGTTCACTCATTAACGAACGCTCCTTTATATTTCAGTGATTGAATCGATTGTAGCGCAAAAAAGCCATGCCTGTCTAGCCAGTTTTCGATTCCTTGGCAAACAGAAACTGCAGCCGCTTTTGCCAATCCAGCTGATCGTTGACGACCGGATCCACCGCGTCCGGCAGCTTAAGATCACTCAATCGCCAGTCGTTTTGGTGACAGTCGCAGCAGTTGGGACAATCAACCGGCAATTCGCCAAAATAGCGCATGATATTGGCACGACGGCACTTTTTTTCACTAACGTAGCTCAGCATGGCTGCCAGCTGCTGATTGACCAGGCGGCCTCTTTTTTTGAGCATCGCGGTTAATCGTGCATAGTTCCAGCCATGGCTAAGATAGAACTCAATCAATTCGGCTTGCGGCCCCAGCGCATTTCCCGGCAGCTTTTTTTGCTGGACTTTTTCCACGACTGCTTGACTTGGCAGTTCAATCTGACTGAGCTGTCTTTGAATCTGTTCATCACCTGGTGAATACATCAACAGCGCGAGGGCTGGTTTTTGATTGCGACCTGCCCGCCCGATCTCTTGTACGTAGCTTTCCAGACTGCCAGGCAGATGATAGTGAATCACATAGCGAATATCGTCTTTATTAATGCCCATGCCAAAAGCACTGGTAGCACAAACGACCTGCAATTGTCCCTGCATGAACTGCTGCTGAATGCGAAAGCGATCAATTGCCGAAATCCCAGCGTGATATGCTGCGATCTCAAGTCCAGTCATTTCACCCAGCCAGTCTGCCAGCTCATTGGCCAGCTTGCGGCTGGAAAAATATATAATCCCGCCGCCACCCAGCTCATGCAGCCATTTAACCAGTCGCTGCCGCTTTTGCTGATCATTTTCAACCTGATCGACTGCCAAAAAGATATTGGGACGATTGACCGAACGAATCACCCGCTTGACGTTTTTTTCATCAAGCCCCATTTTTTGGAGAATATCATTTTGAACCCGCGGTGTGGCAGTGGCCGTCAATAACAGGATCGGCGGCCGCCTCAAATCGTTTTTGACTTCTTTTAGCAGCAGATACTCGGGGCGAAAATCAGGACCCCACTGCGAGATGCAATGTGCTTCATCAATTACCAACAGACTGATCCGACACTTTCTTAATGCATGCTTGATTGAAGGCTGAGCCAGGATTTCCGGCGAGGCGAAGATAAAGCGATAGGCCGCCAGCCGGTTTAAGACCTGCTGACGCGAGCGACCCGTTAAAGTAGCGTTCAGCATTACGACTTGGCGCTCACCATGCTGACGCAGGCGGTCGACTTGATCCTGCATTAAAGAGATCAGTGGCGAAACGATCAAGACGCTGCCCGGCATCAGATAGGCTGGCAGCTGATACAGCAGCGTCTTGCCGGCCCCCGTTGGCAGAACCGCCAAGACGTCATTTTGATTCAAGACGGCTTGAATCGTTTCCTTTTGACCTGGCCGAAATTCATCAAAGCCAAACTGCTGCTTCAGCGTTTGATACAGCCGCTGCTCATCCATTATGCTCACCTCCCTTAATAATCTGAAAGAGCCGGTACTCAAAGAAGCTCTGTTCGTTTTGCAATTTGTCGGCTGGTGATTGCGGCTCAACGATCGGCGGCAGAAATTCCCAGGTAGCTGGTTTGCCATGATACTGCGCCGCCAGCCGGTCGATTTGTGCTGGAGTCAGCAGGCGGTCAAGCGGCAGCGCTTCTGGCATAAAGATTGCTGCTTCCAGAATATGTTCGCGAATGGTCCCCAGCTTCAAACGCCTTCTTTGACTGATCTGTTTAAGCGAAAGTCCCTGTTCAAACATTCTTAGAGTAATCGTGGCACTGTGATTAAGCGGCGTATCATGCAGATGATCATACAGCAGACTCCTTAACAAGCCTGCTGGCTGACTGGCTGCCAGATAGCCGATTCCCAGCCATACATCCCGCTCCATGATCATGACTTCATCGACCGAGATTTTTAAAGCCTGTGCCGCCTGATCAATCGTCCAGCCGGTCGTTTGATAGCCAGGCAAAGAAAACACCAGTAGCTTAGCCAGTCTTTCATCCATTTTAGCTAGCGCAGCGGCTGCCTGCTGCAATTCTGCTGACCAGTCGTCAACGATCCGATTTCGATTTCCATAAAACCACTGACGGACAAAATATAGCTCAGCCGGGGCCAGATTCAAGGGAACGTAATGCTTTTGTCGGTGGGCATACTGACTGACCGCCTGCGTTGCCAGCAAGACGCGTGGCGCCAGCTGATCAGGTCGCGCCAGCCAAGACCAGTTTCCAAACCGCGGCTGATAATGCGTTTTTAGAAATTTTTCTTTTTCAGCAATGCCGCTGGGAGTAAGCCATGCCGTCTGATCATTCATTTTGATCAGGCCAGCCTGTCGCATTTGAACGAGCCATTGCTCAAATTCGTTGACCGTAAGTCTTGGATTGCACCCCAGCCACTTTAAGACGCCATATTCGCGAGCCCAAAACAAAGTTGCAACGGTTCGCTTGTTTTTGACGGTATTGCGCAAAACCGCCGTTCTCCTGGGCTGATCGGTCAACATCTCAATAAAATAGCTCTTCAATTTTTCACCCCCTTGAAATACTATATGCAAATTATACGAAATTTCACCAAAATAAAAAACGACTGCAGCTGATCGATCCACGCAAGCCAATTGCAATCAGTTCGCGGATCATCATTAACAGTCGTTTTATTGATCAATCTTACATTTGATGCTTAGCCAGCCAATTGGCAAGCCGCATTGCCAACAGCGAGGAGACCCCGCCAACTAACAGACCCTTGATAATATTGAATGGGACGACCCCGATTGCCACCAAGGAAGCAATCGGCATCGTTGGCTTCCAGCCCCAGATTTTCATGTAAAGCGGCGTCAAGACCCACAAGTTCAAAAGCGACATGATCACCGTCAAAGTCAGCATTCCCGCGCCGGTTCCCAATAAATAGCGCTGTGCCGGCTTAAGCGACGTTCTCTTGGCCGCCCATGCAAATGGCAGCAGCAGCGCCAAAGATGAAATAAAGTCGCTGCCCACGCCCAAAAGCTCGCCAATTGAAAAGCCATAGACCAAGGCATGGATCAGGCACTTAACGGCTGCAATAATGATGCCGCTGACCGGTCCATAGATCAGCGTTCCCAATAATACCGGCACGTCAGAAAAGTCCAGCTTTAGGTATGCGGCAACTGGAATAATTGGAAACTCCAGCATCATCAAAACAAATGCCAATGCACTCAAGCAAGCAATCCCAGCCAGGCGCTGAATACGAATGCTAGAAACTGTCATGATTAAAACCTCCTAATAAATGAAGGTCATCTCCGGGGCTGATCGCCCAACAAAAAAAGCCGCAGATGAAAACGGTTCATCTGCGGCAAACATTGCTTTCGTTTGAGCGAAAATCTTCTATATACCAGACTGTACTGTCGGCACCTGGAATTGCGCCAGGTTCCACCGATAACGAAGGACGTCATCGGGTTGCGGGCTTTTACCGCCGGTCGGGAATTGCACCCTGCCTTGAAGATAAACCTATGATTAAATTAATTTCATGATCGTCTAAACTATAGCATAATCATTCCGCGTCTTCAATCAAAAGTTTACAGTTTTTTTAAGGCATTGATCTCATCCATCTTCAGCTCACGCCACTGACCACCAGGCAGCCCCTTAAGATTTAGAATGCCATCGCTTTCTCGCGTAAGTTTTTCAACTGGATGACCAATTGCCTTGAACATCTTTTTGACTTGATGATAACGACCTTCATGAATCGTCAGGCGCACGATCGAGACGCGATGCTGCTTGTCAACGCTCAAAAGCTTAGGTTTGGCTTCCTTGGTCTTTTTACCGTCAATCACAACGCCATGACGCAGCTGTTCCAGATCGTGGTTGGAAATCAAGCCCTTGACCTTGGCAACGTACGTTTTCTCAATCTCGAAGCTGGGATGCATCAGCTTATTTGCCAAGGCACCATCATTGGTTAAAAGCAAAACGCCGGTCGTATCATAGTCCAAGCGGCCAACCGGATAGATGCGTGCGGTTACGCCGCCTTCTTTTAAGATATCGACCACCGTCTTGCGGCCGTGCTCATCATGGGCCGACGTGATTACGCCGCGGGGCTTGTTAAGCAGATAATATTCCGGCTGCTCGCGCTCCAACGGTACCCCATCAACCGTTACCTGATCACTGGAGCTGACCTTGGTGCCCAGTTCGGTGACCAGCTTGCCGTTGACCTTGACGTGACCTTCGACGATCAGTTTTTCCGAAGCCCGCCGACTGGCTACCCCAGCTTCAGCCATTGCTTTTTGGAGTCTTTCCATCTTCATTTTCTAACGATTCCTTTCTCATTTGTCGTGACTGCAGAGCTCTTAAAAAGATATCGCCATCCAGATCTTCTGGCTGTAGATTCTTATCAAGTTCTGGCAGCTCGTCTAAAGTCGTCAGCCCAAAGTAGTCCAAAAAGGCCGGCGTCGTAACGTATAAAAACGGTCGTCCCGGAACTGCCAGCCGACCATGCGTCTCAACCAAGCCGCGAGCCGTCAGTTTCTGCAGCGAACCAGAGCTCTGCACGCCACGGATCTCGTCAATCTCAAGCCGTGTCAATGGCTGCTTATAGGCAACAATGGCCAGGACCTCTAACAGCGTCTGCGTCAATGGCGTCGTCAGCGGTTCCTCAAAATAATGCTGCATGACGTCTGCAAGCTGGGCCTTGGTTGCCAAACGATAAACCGAGTCGCTGTCCAAAAGCGTCAAGGCACAGTTTTCGTCTTGTTGATATTTTTCTTTAAGCTGAGCGATCATTTCCAAAATCGCGGGTTTTAGATATCCCGTTACCTTGGCCAGATCGCCCAGTGAGATTCCTTCATCGCCGCTGATAAACAGCAGCCCTTCAATTTCAGCTAATGGATTCAAGCTTAATCTTCCTCACTTAGTTTTCCTGGCGTCAGAATCAATGGAGCAAAACGCGCTGCCTGATGCAAGACGATGCGACGATGCTTGGCCAGTTCCAAGACTGCCAGAAAAGTCGTTACCAGATTATCACGCGTCTTTAAGTCGGCAAACAGCTCTTCAAAAGCAACTGCCCCCTGGCTGACACGCTGCATGACAAAGCGAATTCGTTGCTCAACGGTGGTTTTTTCCGGTGCAACGGTAGCCGTTTCTGGTTCAAGCGACTGATGTTTTTTTAGAACCTGCTCAAAGGCTTCCTTAAGCTGTTCAATCGTCGTTCCTGGCGCTGTCTGCGGATGGATGAATTCTGACGGGACCGCCATTGCCGTGCGCGTAAACTCTTTTTGACGAAAGGCCTCTTTATCCTTAAGCTTTTCTGCCGCCTGCTTATAGCGCTGATATTCCAACAGCTGCTCAACCAGTTCCTCACGCGGATCTTCTTCAATCGATTCCTCATCTTCTGACACTGGTGGTTTGGGCAAAAGCATCTGACTCTTGATGGCCATCAAAGTTGCCGCCATAACGAAATATTCCCCTGCAACTTCTAGCTGATGGCGCTGCATCTGCCGCAGATACTGCATGTATTGGCCTGTGATCTCAGCAATCGGAATATCATAAATATCCATCTCTGACTGCCGAATCAAGTGCAGCAGCAGATCCAGCGGGCCTTCAAAGTCAGCCAGTTTGATGTTGGGCTGATAAGGATGCTGCAGCAGCTGATTTTCATTGTTTTTCATGCATCTTCTCCCAGTTCGTAATCAAAGGCTGCGTTGCCATGGTTCCCATCAAACGACGATTGGCATATTTCTGATGCAGGGCCGTTAAAAAAGCATAGACGTTTTTGCCAGAACGCTCACTGGGCAGAAAAGAAATCCGCCGAATCAAGACATACTCTGGCCCCAATTCAACAATTGCCGCGCCGCTAAAATCGCCATTCTCATCATTTTGCCACAAATAGATCGGATTGCCGACGCCTAACGACCAGTCGACTTCTTCAGCCACGCGGTCATAGTCATGCAGTCCTGGAATAAATGACAAAATACCCAGAATGATTTTGCGATAGTCTTTACGATACGGTACCAGCATCATCTATCCCTCCTTGTCAGCTGATCGCGGATGATACTGACGGTACTGGGCAGCCAAATGAACGTCGGCAGTTGGTGCATAGCGTTCCGTCGTACTTAGCGACTGATGACCAAGCATCACTCGTACGGCTCTTAGATCGGCACCATTAGCCAGCATCTCATGGGCAAACGTAGCCCGTAAGACATCTGGCGTCACGTCTAAATCAATTCCCGCCTGACTGCCAGCTGACCGCAGCTTTTGCCAGATTGCCTGCCGCGTCAATGCTCGGCCACGATTATTCAAAAAGAAGACATCGGTATCATCTCGCATCAATTCCAGCCGCGCCTCGCTTACATAACGCTTCAGCCAATTGCTGCATGTATCACTGATTGGCACGACTCGCCTGCGCCCAGCGCGATCATGCGGCATGACCAACTGAGCATTAAGATCAACGTCAGCCATTTTTAAACTTAGCAGCTCATTGACGCGCATTCCCGTCGCGTACAATAGCTCAAAGATTGCCCGATCACGCAGTCCAGTCCGATTTTTGACATTAGGGATGCTTAAAAGACTGGCAGCCTGAGCAGCAGATAAAACCGGCGTCGGCTTAGCCGGAGCTGCCGCAGTCGTCAGCTGTGCCAACGGATTACTATCGACTTGACCCGTCTGGCGCAGAAACTTATAAAGCTGACGCAGACTAACGATATGACGATTGATGGTTTCTTGAGCCACACCCTGTTTTTTTAATTGATCCAAAAAAGCCAGAATCGCGGTTTGATCAACTTCCTGCCAATCTGTATGCTCATCTTGCAGATAGCGGATGGCATCCTGAAGATCGCGCTGATAGCTGGCAATGGTGTTTCGGGCCAGCCGTCGTTCAGTGTGCAGCTGTTCAATATAATCAGCAGCGGCTTGCTGCAGCGGTGCTTTATTCATTATTCATCATCTGGATCCTTGATTAATATCAGCTTGCCATTGACCATGCTGACCAGCCGAACTTTCAAAAGATGGCCGACCGCACGCTTGAACTGGCCCTTGCTGATGCCAAACTCTTGACGAATTTTCTCGGGATCGCTCTTGTCGGTAAATGGCAGCGTGTGGTCTGGCGTCCGGCGCAGCATTTCCAAAAGCATCTGGGCATCTTCGCCAATTGCCTGGTAGGCACGCGGCTTTAGCGAAAGGTTAAGACTGCCATGACTGGATAGACCGATTACTCGTGCCGAGACCTGCTGACCCAGCCGCGGTTCTTGATCCCGCTCGCTTGGGTGAATAAAGCCCAGGCAATAGTCATCGGTAATAGCAAACGTCCCCGCCATCTTCAAGCGGTAGACAGTTGCCTTAACGTCCTTGTTTTTCATCCGAGGATCCGGACGGTTGGCAATGGCTTCGAAAACGCCTTCATCTGCCAGCTGGCCCCAGATTCGATTTTTTTCGTCAACCTTAAGCGCCATCATCAAGCGGTCGCCTTTTTGCGGCCATAGATGCTTGAGACTTGGCAGATCATCCAGTGACACGACGATATCTTTATTGGGCAGACCAATATCGACAAAAACGCCTAAGTCGCGGCGAACACCGACAACCGTCCCAAAATCATAATGGTCGACTTGAATCGTTGGAATATGCTGGCAGGTCATCTGCAGCTGGTGATTTTCATTTTCATAGACAAAGCCACGAACGGAACCACCAATATGCAGGGCCTGGGGACTTTCATCCTTTGGCAGGCGATAGGTTTGACCGTTACGCGCAGGCTGTACGAAATAATCATGGTCGTTTTCGTCAATCATTACGGCATCGACGACTTTGCCAAGTACTGAATTTATCATTTTATCATCCTTAATTTTCTCAGTTGGGTATCTAGCTTATTTTACATAATATTAGAACAAAATAAAAGCAAAGGAGTAAAAAAACCGCCTGTCTAATGACAGACGGTTTTTGTGGATGAAATAATCAAGACTACTTGATCGTTTCAACCCGCATCAGGTTGGTTGCACCTGGCGTGCCCATAGGAACACCGGCAACCACGATGATCTTGTCGCCCGACTTGGCAAAACCAAGTTCAACTGCCTTCTTAGCAGCCAGAGCAAACATTTCATCAGTGTCAGCTGGCTTGTCAACAACGTATGGTTGAACACCCCAGTTAACCATCAGACCGCGTTCAGTCCGTTCATCAAACGTCAAAGCCAGAATGTCGGCGTTTGGACGGTACTTGGAAATCATGCGGGCCGTGTAGCCTGAAGAAGTAGCGGCTACGATAACCTTGATGTCAAGATCCTTAGCGGCTTGAGCAACTGCAGAACCGATCGTTTCCGTAACGTCGCTCTTGTCAAAGTTGAACGTTTCCGTACCGAACAGGTCCAGGTTGTTTTCAGCCTTAACATCGATGCGAGCCATCGTAGAAACGGCTTCTACTGGCCAGTCACCGTTGGCACTTTCACCAGACAGCATCGTTGCATCAGTACCATCAAAGACAGCGTTGGCAACGTCAGAAACTTCGGCACGCGTTGGACGTGGGTTTTCTTCCATGGAGTCCAGCATTTGGGTAGCCGTGATAACTGGCTTGCCCATTTCGTTGCAGCGGCGAATCATTTTCTTTTGTACCAATGGCACGTTTTCAGCTGGGATTTCAACACCCATGTCACCACGTGGAACCATCAGACCATCAGCAACTGCCATGATTGCTTCGAAGTTGTCGATACCTTCTTGAGATTCGATCTTAGGGAAGATTTGAACGTCTTCCATGTTCTTTTCCTTCAGCAGTGCACGAATGTCTTCGATATCTTCTGGCTTACGAACGAAGGAAGCGGCAATGTAGTTGATACCTTGTTCCAGGCCAAAGCGAATGTCGCTGGAGTCCTTTTCCGTGATACCTGGCAGGTTGATGGAAACGCCAGGTGCGTTGACACCCTTGCGTGAACCCAGCAGACCATGGTTTTGAACCGTGCAGACCAGTTCATGGTTGGCTTCGTCCTTTTCGTCGATGATCATGTCGATCAGACCGTCATCAAACAGAACGTGGCCGCCAACGTGAACGTCGTCGTACAGACCTGGGTAGGTAACAGCAATCTTTTCGTGCGTACCTTCAATAGAGTCGTCCATTGAGATCCGAACCTTGTCACCAGCATTGAATTCGATCTTACCGTCTTTTTCAACAGTAGTACGAATTTCAGCACCCTTAGTGTCCAACATCAGACCAACGTGCTTACCGGTGATTTCTTGAGCCTTCTTAACATTGTTCATCCGGCCCAGGTGTTCTGGGTGATCACCGTGTGAGAAGTTGAAACGGAAAATGTTGGCACCAGCATTGATCAGCTTTACAATCGTGTCAACATCAGTACTTGCAGGACCAAGGGTACTTACAATCTTGGTTTTCTTCATAAGTGACATCTCTCCTTTGCATTAATGCAGAAACTGCGCCATTGCGCACCTCATTTGCACAACACTTATCATAGCACTTTTTAAATTCGTTGTCTTTACTAATTACATCAAGAAAGCGCTAACACTTCAATTATTTTTGACGCTGGCGACAAACCGTTTTACGACGTGGATTGATAGACCACGTTGCTGACTCCCAAAAGATCAATCAGCCCTTTTTTAGTCGCCTCATCCCCACTGAGCCACTGACTGCGCGGAAGCAGACGCGTCTGCCGCGTTTCGGGATAGTAGACCATCACCGGCACGTTGCCATGGTGACTGCTGATAAATTCCTGAAGCTGGGCGGTCAAGCGCGGCGTCAGCGCATTCTTTCTCAGCTGCAAAAACCAGCGCGTCTTAGCTGGCGCCGATCCACGCTCACCAGCAGAAGAGGCCAGCTGAATGCGACTGGCCAGCAGCTGCAGACTGCCGTTACGATTTTCTACCCGACCGCTGATAATCAAAACATTACGTGCAGCGATCAGTTCTTGGTAACGCTGAAACTGTTTGGGAAAAACGGTTGCCTCAATGCTGCCCGTTTCATCTGAGGTACTGACGAATGCCATCGGCTGACGCGTTTTTTTGGTATTGATCGTTTTAACGCGGCTGACGTAGAGAATCAGGGTCGCGTTCATCCCTTCTTTTAGCTGGGCGACCGTAACCGCGTGCAGCTGACCAGCCAATGATCGATATTGACTGACCGGGTGTCCTGACAGATACACGCCCAGATACTCATGCTCTTTTTCCAGTCGCTGGGCCAACGGATACTCAGGACGAGCCGGAATCATCGTTTGAAAGGTGTCGCTGCCTAAAAGCGCCTGGTTGAACTCGGCACCTTCAATTAAATCAGCCAAAGCATCAATCATTTCAGCACGATTGCTGCCCAAACGATCAAACGCACCGGCATAGATCAGCGGTGCAATCAGCTCAGGCTTTCTAAATCTGACGTCAATGCAGCCGATAAAATCAGCCAGGCTGGCAAACTGACCATCCTTTCTTTTTAGGAGAATCTCGCTGATCAGATCACGACGCACGCCCTTGATCATGGACAGACCAAACAAGACGCGTCCTTGGTACAGACTAAAATCAGCCTGACTAAAATTGATGCTGGGGCCGGCAATGACAACGCCAAATGATTTGGCATCCTCAAAATAGGCCCGCATCTTTTCTGATCCCGCGTGAGCATTCAAAAGCGCGGCAAAAAAAGCCGGCGCAAAGTGACATTTAAGATAGGCCATTTCAAAAGCCATCATTGAGTAGGCCACGGCATGTGAACGGTTGAAACCGTAATTGGCAAACCGATCAATATATTCAAAAACCTGTTCAGCAACCGGTCTGGAATAACCATTGGCAACTGCTCCGTTAATAAAGCGTCCCCGCATCCGTTCCATCACATCGGCTTTTTTCTTACTCATGGCACGGCGCAGCAGATCGGCCTGTCCTAAAGTGAAACCCGCCATTTTAGCGGCCAGTTGCATTACCTGTTCTTGATACACCAGAATGCCGTAAGTCGGTGCCAGAATCGATGCCAATGAAGGATCAGGCAAAGTGACCTTTTCACGCCCTTCCTTCCGTGCAATAAAATGGGCAATGTTATCCATTGGACCGGGCCGATATAAGGCATTGACTGCTACGATCATCTCAAAGTTTTCTGGATGCAGCCGAATCAAGACCTGACGAATCCCGCTTGACTCAAACTGAAAGATCCCTCCCGTTGCTCCTTTTTGAAACAGCTTTAAAGTCAGCGGATCGTTGAGATTGATCTGATGCAGGTCAAAGTCAGGCTGGCTTTTTTCAATCAGCTGCAGGGCTGAATCCATGATTGACAGATTGCGCAGGCCCAAGAAATCCATCTTCAAAAGTCCCAGTGCCTCAACCGTGTCTTTAGGAAACTGCGTCATTAAGAGGCCATCGCTGCCGTTTTGCAACGGAACCAGCTGATTCAATGGTGCTTGCGACAAGACGACTCCAGCCGCATGCGTCGAGTAGTGTCTGGGCAGTCCCTCAATACGGAGTGCCGTCTTCATCAAAAGTGCGTTCTGCGCAGAATCACTGAGCAGATTATTAAGAGCCCGTGATTCGCTCAATGCCTGCTGCAGCGTAATCTTAGGCAGGTTGGGAATCGCTCGGGCTAGTTCGTCGATGGCATAGACCGGCATACCGAAAACGCGGCCCACGTCTCTGACGGCCTGCTTAGCACCGAACGTCCCAAAGGTAATGATCTGAGCAACTCTGGCATGACCATATTTTTGATGAACGTATTGCAAAACCTCATCACGCCGATTATCTGGCAGGTCCAAGTCGATATCCGGCATCTGAGCTCGTTCTGGATTTAAGAACCGTTCGAAAAGCAGCTGGTATTTTAGGGGATCGACTTCAGTAATCTCCAACACGTAGGCCACTAGCGAGCCAGCTGCCGACCCACGCCCTGGATCAGTCGCCAGCTTTTTTTGGTGGGCAAAGCGCATAACGTCCCAGACAATCAGAAAATAATCATCAAAGCCCATTTCATGAATCGTGGTCAGTTCACGCTGCAGGCGCTTCTCATAATCGATTGGCGAATAGCCAGCTGCCAATGGACGCTTTTTCAGACCTGCCAAACAAAGCTGCTTTAGATAATCGGCCGCGCTTTGCTGGTTTGGCGTAGGAAACTTAGGCAGGATAGGCATTTGAAACTTGATCTCAACATTGCATTCCTGCGCGATGATCGCTGTCTGAGCAGCCGCACCTTCAAATTCAGAATCCAAAAAGGCCTGCTGCAGCTGTTCTCTGGTTGGCAAGGCGTGACTGATCGTATTCTGAGCCTGGAAAAACGGATTGGTCATTTTGGCACCCTCATCAATATGTCTTAAAACATCGGTCGCAAAGGCATCATCATTTTCCAGATACTCGATTTTAGGGGCTGCTACCAGTGAAACGGCATATTGTCGCGCCGTTTGTCTAATCTGTTCGCGCTGAATGGCATCAAGCTCCAGATCAACCCCCAGCCAGCAATGCCCTGCCGTCTTCTCAATCAGCGCCGGCAGCCATTGGTCAATCATCGTTTGATCAAGCGTCAGCGGCTGAGCAGGCAAAATCAGATCCAGGTCCGTTAAAAACGGCTCGATCTCCTGCTGCGTCAAAAAACGTCCCTGTGCTTGTGTCTGCTTTAAGGTCGACAGCTGCATCAGGTTAACGTAGCCAGCCTGCGTACGGGCCAAAAACAAAACTTCCAAGCCCTGCGTGGTCATTGCCATGGTTTTCAAATGCAGCCGCAACCCCAGCAAAGGCTTAATGCCCGCCGCTTTGGCAGCATTATAAAAATCAATTGCCCCATACATCACGTTCCAGTCAGCCAAGGCAACCGCCCGATAGCCCCTGCTTTTGGCTCCTTGAACCAATTCAGTCGGGCGCAGCGGACTCTGCAAGAGACTGTATGTGCTGATCACGTTGAGCGGCACAATTTCCATTTGGCATCCATCCTTTCCTTAAAAATTATAGCAGAAGCCAATGCTGAAAAGCGCGCTACAGCATTAATAAAAAGCCAGTTGACTGGTGTGTACCCAATCAGCTGACTTTTCATTGATTTAGCCATGTTTTTTCATCCAGTCCAAAATTTCTTGATAAACTGCCAGCCGCCGCGATGGCTCATTTAATACCTGATGTCTTAAAAATGGATAGATGTGAAGCTCTTTGTCGCGCGACGAAATCTCACGGTAGCTGTCCATTGAATCCGTGACGCTGACAACGCCATCTTCGGCACCATGCAGAATCAAGACCGGATCGACAAAATCGGCCGCATGTGTTCGATTAAAAGTCACCAGATCCATCGCCGCATTCAGCAGCGAGCCTTTAATCTCAGTCAGGTTCAATGGATCGTCTTGATAGTCTTGCCGCATCCAGGCACTGCTGTTGCTGCGATCACCAAAGCTGCCACTGATCGTTTCATCATCGCCGAAATGACGAACCGGACCAAAAATCTGATGGTGATAGCGCGTCAAGGCTCCTACCGAAATAATGCCATTGACCGTCTGGGGATATTTGGCGCCAAATGCCATCGCCGTACCGCCGCCCAGACTGTGTCCAACCACAAAGATCGGCAGATGAGGCGTGTTTTTCTTGGCCCAGTCAACGACGGTTTTAAGATCATCAGGAAAATGATTGAAATCGCCATAAACGCCATGTGGTCCAGGTGTCTGACCGTGACCACGATGATCATAGCGATAGACGGCAACATGGTGACGAACGAAATAATTGGTCATATAGTCATAACGACCTTGATGCCCCCCCAGACCATGAACGATAACCAATACGGCAGCCGGCGCCACGGGTAGGTTTTGGCGAACGAACAGCTGTTGACCATTGATAGTCTCTAACAGCAGCTGCGAGTCACCGAGCGATGCTGACATAGTTTCTTCCTCCCTTAATTAGAAAATTATTGGAATTATAACATCATTTTCATATTCAAAGCGCCATTTTATGGATTTATTCGGCTTAAAAGTGTTCCGCCAAATCTGATCTGAATTCCGCAGGCTCAGTCAGTCCTGGAACCATGAGTCAATGAACCGACCTGGGAACGCTTTTTCTTTTCTTACCAGGCATCTTGGCCCCTGAGTCAGTTGGTTAATAATGCCTTAGATTATCAATACTCAAGTCAGATTTTTTATGTTAGAATAGTTTTGTATCCAACTAAGGGGTGAACTAAAATGCGTACAATTGGCAAAGAAATTATGATCATTATCTGGAGCTTTATTCTGGGTGACGTTTTGGGCTACATCGCCGGTCAACTGGAAAGCTGCACGGTTAATTACGTAACTACTGGTATTGTTGCCGTTGTTGTAGCATTATTGGCAACCAACTGCATTTCCCTGATTTCAAAGCAGGCTAACCCAGAAAAGGCTGCTAAATAATTTTACTCAGCAATTATAAAAAGAGCACTGAAAGTCTTCAGTGCTCTTTTTTGTTTTCTGCTTAGCGCTCAAAGCCGCAAAGCGTATAGCCATCAGCAATTGCCTGTCCCTGCGTCATTGAATCAACGGTTTTGGAACGGACCAGGGCGCGGCAGTTGCGGTTCAGATGATATTTGGTGCCATTAGGCGTGACATAGACGGTGGTCTGGTCATTATTGTCTTGGCTGGGTGCTTGACTGTTTGCGGTTTTAGAAACAGCCGGCGTTGAGCTGACGTTCTGGGCACTATTGTCAACCGTACTGGTCCCATTAGCATAGTTGAGCGTTACGCCATCCTGCACGTTAAAGATATAGACGTTGAACTTGATGGCCTGAGTGTTGACTGACTGAGCCTGCATGTGCACGCCCCGCGCCAGCAGCTCATCGCCCCGAAAAATCGGCGTCACCTGATAGCGGACATAGTCGTTAGGATGCGTCCGCAGATAGTCGGCAACCTCATCTTCATAGCGAACCATCTCAGGATCATTGAGCGAGCGCGTTCCGGTAATCAGATTTTTCCAGTTGTTGTTTTGCCCCGTCAGCTGATAGCCGATCAGATGCGAGCGGTTATACAGATAGCCACCCTTGATTTTTTTGTTGTGCCAGCCGGTGGGCGTCACGTTTAACGGCTCGCGCTTGGCTTTGGGCATCAAAGAACGATTCAGCAGCGCGTTGGCTTGCGTTGCACGATTTAAACGATCCAGATTGCCGTATTGCTGCCAGGCGCCATGACTGGTATCCAGATCCTCACTGGTAAAATCCGGCTGACCATTATTGACGCTGATGGTCTGCGTTCCTTGATAGTTAAGCTGAGCCAGTTGCTCATCCGACTGGCTGGAAGACGCAGCGGCCTGCTTTTTCACGCGCTGCGACTGATGTTTTTTGGCTGCCTTAACGACTGTTGACTGCACCGGATGCGATCCAGTCGGTATTAGTGGCGTCTGGATGCCGATTCCCAGTGCCAGCAGCGGCATCAGCAGCAGCTTTAGTATTTTTTGTTTCATTAACTACTCCCCCAATAATAAAAGGAGCGATTTCATTCAACCGCTCCATCCTTAAAACCATAGTAACACGTTTTAATTAGTGACGCGACGCCTTTTACATCATTTTCAAAGTATAAAGTCAGCTAAACTTTTCTTGAGCTGCTTCCGATTGCAGTGACTAAATCGTGGCCAGCGGCTGTTTTTGGCGCGGTGATGGGAAGGCTCGTTCCAGCTCCAACAACTCCGCGTCACTAAATTCCAGCTCGCCAGCCGCTACGTTCTGCCGAGCATGCTCAGGGTTGCCGGTCTGAGGAATCGTCAGCGTATTGCCGCAGCGAATGGTCCAGGCCAGCATGATCTGATAAACCGTGGCCTGATGCCGAGCAGCCAGTTTTTGCAGCGTTGGATCCGCAGTCAGCCGACCACTCAAAGTATCGCCTTGTGCAACCGGCGAATAGGCAATCAACGGCAGTCCTTGATCTTTTTGCCAGGCCAGCAGATCATATTCGATCCCGCGCCGATCAAGATTATAAAGATCTTCGTTAGCCGCGCAGTTATCGCCGTTTGGCAAGGCATACAGCTCTTTTAGATCAGCCACGTCAAAATTAGAGACGCCCCAGGCTCGAATCTTGCCAGCCTGCTTGACCCGCTCCAGTTCGGCCACGGTTTCAGCCAATGGGACCTGTCCGCGCCAATGCAAAAGATATAAATCAAAATAATCCGTGCCAACGTTTCTTAGACTGCGATCCAGACTCTGCTCCAGCTGCGCGTGGCTCGCGTGCTGTGGCAAGACCTTGTCAATGATAAACAGGTCTTGCCGATCAAACGGCTTGATGGCTTCGGCAACCAGACGCTCGGCCCTGCCATTGCCATACATCTCGGCCGTATCGATGACCTGCGCACCGGCTTTAATGCCTGCCTGCAGCGCTTGAATCTCCATCGTACGCTTAGCAGGATCATCTCCCATGTGCCAGGTGCCCAGACCGACTGCCGCCAGCACGCGCTGATTGATCGTAACGGTTTGCATGACTCATCATCCTTTCCAATTTCAAGCCGTTTTTTTAAGCATATCACCAACTAATCAATCATTACAGCGTTTTCAAACATTTCAACTTAAAAATCCCTACCACTCAGCTGCGGCAGGGATTTTATACTATATACTCTTTAAACGGCAAAACTATTTAATCGGTGTCTGGGCCGTCAGCTTGACGATCTCCAGCAAAACATCCAAGGCTTTTTCCATGGTCTGCAAAGAAACGTACTCAAAGCGCGAGTGCATGTTCTCGCCACCCGCAAACAGGTTTGGCGTTGGCAGCCCCAGATAAGAGATCGTGGAGCCGTCCGTACCGCCCCGCACTGGATAGATCACTGGCTCAATATCCAGATTCTCCATCGCCTGCTTGGCAATTGCAACGACTTCCATGTGATCCTTGAGCGCGTCCTTTAAATTATAGTATTGATCGTAAAGCTTCATTTGAATCCGCTCTTCACCCAGCTGTTCGTTTAGCTGTGTAACGATCTGTTTGAGATTCTGCTTGCGCTCTTCGAATTTTTGGCGATCATGATCCCGAATCAGGTAGGTCATTTCGGCATGGTCAACGCCGCCATTGAACTTGTAGAGATGGTAAAAGCCTTCGCGACCGGCCGTCTCCTCAGCGCGATCGTGTTCTGGCAGACGGTTGTGCAGATCGATGCCGACTTGAATGGCATTGATCATCGTTCCCTTGGCAACCCCAGTGTGGACGTCCTTACCAGTAATCGTAATCTCGGCTTGAGCAGCGTTAAAGGTTTCATACTCTAACTCTCCCAGTGGACCACCATCAACCGTATAGGCAAAATCAGCCCCAAAGTCCTTAACGTCAAAGTGGTCGGCACCAGTACCAATCTCCTCGTCCGGCCCCAGACCGATCTGAATCGTGCCATGCTTGATTTCAGGATGCTTCAGCAGATATGACGCCATCGTTACGATCTCAGCCACGCCTGATTTGTCATCAGCGCCTAAAAGCGTGCGGCCATCCGTCGTAATCAGCGTCTGATGCGCATATTTTTTCAATGATGGGAACTCGGCCGGTGAAAGCTGGTAGCCGCTGTCCGACAAGGCAATGTCAGATTGACCATCATAATCGTCAATCATCTGCGGCCGGACATGGTCGGCATTAAAGTCCGCCGTATCAATATGGGCAATCAAGCCAACAACCGGCGCGTCATGATCAAGATTGCTGGGGATCGTTGCCAACAGATATGAGTTTTGCGGATGAATGCGCACGTTGCTCAGTCCCAGGTCTTGCAGCTCTTGCGCCAGCTGTTTTAAAAAGGCCGTTTCTTTAGGACTGGAAGGCACCGTGGCTGATTGTGGATCTGAGCGCGTTTCAACTTGAACGTATTTCAAAAAACGCGGCAGCAGTTCAGGATATTTTTCTTCAGTCAAATCGATCACCTTTTCTTTATGAATTAGTCATTACTACCAATACGTCAACTTTATCACTTTTTCAATAAACAGAGCAGGCAAAGTCAGCCTATTTGACGATAAACTTAAACGGCTCCGTATTGATCTCAGAGGTTATGATCTCAAAATCCCAGTCGTTTTCCTGGCGCCATTTTTTAAGCAGACTGGCCAGCTGATCCTGACAGACGGCTTCGATATGATGACCGGCATCAACCACCGTTAAATGGCTGGCAATCATGTCATGAGCAAAGTGATAGCTCACATCTCCAGTTACATACGCATCAGCCCCGCGCTTTTTCGCCAGCTGCCAAAAATCCTGTCCGGAGCCGCCCAAAATCGCCACTCGCTTGATCAGCTGCTTTTGATCGGCTGGATTAACGATCAAACGGGCCCCATTAAGCTGAAACTTTTCCAGACACCATTGACCAAACGCCGCTGGACTCATTGGCTGCAATAAGTCGCCCAGCCGTCCCATTCCATAGTCGCGTCCCGAGATCGGATCAATCCCCGTAATCTGCAGCGGCTCAACGTTGGTCAGTTCTAATTGGGTCGCCAGCCAATCGTTCATCCCTCCATTGGCATTGTCAAGGTTGGTATGTGCCGCATAAACCGTAATACCATGCTCCAAAAGCGTTTGATACATGGCAATCTGCGGGTCGCGCACGTCCAGCGTCTTAGCGGCATGAAACATGGCTGGATGGTGATTGAAGATAAAGTCAACGTTTTTTTCAATTGCTTCTTGAACGACTTCTGGGCGGCAGTCCAACGCTGTCATGACCCGTTTGACCGGTCGTTCGGGATTACCCAGCTGCAGGCCGACATGATCCCATGATTCAGCCAAAGCCGGATTGGCAAACATTTCAAACCGTTGAATAAGATCGTTTCCAGTCGTCATTTGATCACCTCTTTAATCATCTGCACCTCGCGTTCAAACTCCTTGATCTTGGCAACTGGTGGCTGGGCCGCTTTTTTCATCTGTTCAATGGCAACCTGCTCTCGCTCAAGCTCGGCCAGCCATTCTTTTCGAAAAGCAGGCTGATCCTGTTCCAATAAGAAAGGACCAAACTTAAGCTCACGGTCGTTATAGGTAAATGGCACGATCGAAGGCTCAGCCACGATGATCTCATAAATATGGTCATCTTCTTCAAGCACTTCTTCAGCTATGATCTGCCATTGATTAGCCAAGAGCCATTCTCTGACGCGCTCACCACCAACGTTGGGCTGCAGGATCAAGCGCTTGACTTTGGCAAGTTTTTGCGTGTCGGCAGCCAGAATCTTGGCAATCAAGGTTCCGCCCATCCCAGCAATCGTAATCGTATCAATGCGATCATCAGCTTGAATTGCCGCCAGTCCATCGGCAAGCCGCGGCTGAATCACGTTGTCAAGCTGCAGCTGCTTGATCTCATGCGCGGCGTTTTCAAAAGGTCCTTTGACAACCTCCCCAGCAACGGCATACTCAATCTGTCCGTTTAATGCCAGGTGTGCCGGCAGATAGGCATGATCAGAGCCAATATCGGCCATGCGGGCTCCTTTAGGTACATAGCTGGCAACACGCGCCAATCGTAATGAAAGATGGTTGGCATCCATAAATAAATCTTCCTTCCTGGTTCCAAATTATATTTCCAGTATAACAAAAAATCCGTCCCGCAATCAGCCAGACGGATTTTCAGTTTAAGTTGATTCTAGTTTCAAGACATCGCTTAGACCAGACCCAGTGCTACCAGACGCTCGGCATTTTCAACCGTATTCCAGGCAGCGCCCTTCAACAAATTGTCAGCAACGACCCACATGTTGAAGGCACCCTTGTTTTCATAATCAGGACGAATCCGGCCAACAAACGTCTCCCGCTTGCCGACTGCATTGATTGGCTGTGGGTAGATCTGATGAGCAATATCATCTTCCAAAACGTTGCCAGGGAAGTCAGCCACAACCCGCATAATATCTTGAGCCGTAGCCGATTCATCCTCAACCGTAAAGTAGACGCTTTCGCCGTGTGCGATCGGAACCGGTACCCGGACACAGGTAGCCGTAACCTTAATGTCTTGTGAGTTCATGTCGCCAAGCATGATCTTCTTGGTTTCATGAATCATCTTCCATTCTTCGTGTGAGTAGCCGGATTCCTCCAAAACGTCAATCTGTGGCAACAGGTTGAAAGCCAGTGGATAATGCTTCTTGTCGCCTTTAGTTGGCAGAATGTGGGCATCAGCCTGCATATCCTTGCCATCCAAAAAGTCTTGGGCTTCTTGATACATTTCGTTTAAAGCGGATTGACCAGCACCCGAAGCTGCCTGATAAGTGGAAACCACGATCTGCTTTAAGCCGAAGTTGCGGCGAACTGGTTCCAAAGCCATTACCATTTGAATCGTGGAACAGTTAGGATTGGCCACAATGCCATGGTGATCCTTCAAAGCTGCTTCGTTGACTTCTGGTACGACCAGCGGCACATCAGGCTCCATCCGAAAGGCACTGGTATTGTCAACACAGACCGCCCCGCGCTTAACGGCTTCTGGCAGAAACTTCTTGGAAACCGATCCGCCAGCAGACGACAATACAATGTCAACACCGTCAAAGGATTCAGGAGTCGTTTCCTCAACGGTTACCGGCTGACCCTTAAACTGCAGCGTCTTGCCGGCTGATTTTTTGGATGCCAAAAGCTTAACATGCTTGACGGGAATCGTAGACTGGGCTAATTGTTCAATCATCCGCGTGCCGACCGCCCCCGTGGCACCCAGAATTGCGACATTGTATTGCTTGCTCATATTAGAATCGCTCCTTTAGTTCTTTGCGTTAACCTTTTCAATAAATGGCTTCATGCGTTCCATCGCCGTGTGCAGATCCTCATCAGAAGCCGCGTATGACAGCCGTACCCAACCGGCACCACCAGCACCAAAAGCATTGCCTGGCGTTACGCCGACCTGGGCTTCCTTGGCCAGATCCAAGGCAAACTGCATGTCGTCCGTACCATAGCTGGCTGGAATCTTGGCGAAGATGTAGAACGCGCCTTGTGGTGGAACCGTTTCGATGCCCATGTCGTTTAAAGACTTCAAAACATAGTCACGCCGTTTTTGGTAGATGGCCCGTGCCTTAACCGGATCCTCATCCCCATTGTTGTAGGCTTCAATGGCTGCTGCCTGTGTTGAGTCGGTAATTGAGGTTACCAAGAATGAATGCAGCTTGGTGATGTTGTCGATCGCTTCTTTAGGACCAGCAAAGTAGCCCATTCGATAACCAGTCATGGCATGCGACTTGGACAAGCCAGAGATGAAGATGGTCCGGTCCGGTAAAAGCGTAGCCATTGACGTGTGTTCCACGCCATAAACCAGATCACTGTAGATTTCATCAGCAAATACGTACAGATGATGATCGGCAATAACCTTAGCCAGGCCTTCCAGCACTTCGCGTGGATATTCACGGCCGGTTGGGTTGACTGGGTAGTTCAGCAAGACCGCCTTAACTGCTGGACCTTCTTTTTTCAAAACGTTTTCCAACAGCTCAGGCGTCAAGACAAAATCGTCCTCAGAAACGTCAACCTGCACCGGTGTCCCACCTGCCAGAGAAACCAGCGGGAAGTATAGCGAGAAGGCCGGCGTTGGAATGATCACCTTGTCGCCTTCATTGATCAGAGAAAAGATCGTCGCTGCCAGGGCCTCGGTCGCACCAACCGTAGCAACGATTTCGGTTTCTGGGTCATAGTGCACGCCGCGTGTCCGTTCCAGATAACCGCTGATGGCTTTTCGCAGTTCAATCTTGCCTCGGTTAGAAGTGTAGTGCGAATCATTTTCAACAATACTTTGCACGGCTGCCTGCTTAACGTGTTCAGGAACGTTAAGATCAGGTTCGCCAATCGTCAGTTTAACGATGCCTGGAATCTTAGAGACGTGCGCATCAAAAGAACGAATTCCAGATGGTGAGATTGCGGCCACGCGTGGGTTGACCGTTTCATTAAGATCTTTTGCTAGAGTTGGCATAAACAAATTTCCCCTTTACATCAAAGAATATTTTCCAAACCGACAACCAGTTCATTCAGCGACGCAACCTTTTCTAGAGCTACCTTAACGCCGCTCATAAACGAGCCCCGATCAAATGAATCCTGGCGAATGGTCAATGCCTCGCCAGTGCCGCCAAACAGCACCTGCTCATGGGCAATGTAACCCGGCAGACGGACCGAGTGAATGCGAATGCCTTGATAGTCGCCACCGCGGACGTTGGCCAGCGTTTCGACCTCATCTGGATTGCTTTCGTGCGGCTGACGATTTTGTGCCATCATCTTAGCCGTACTCAATGCCGTTCCTGATGGTGCATCTTTCTTATCGGCATGGTGCATTTCAATAACCTCGACGTCTGGGAAATACTTGGCGGCTTCCTGGGCGAACTTCATCAGCAAGACCGCCGACATGCCAAAGTTAGGCGCGATCAGGCCACCTAAATGATTGGCTTTGGCAAGGGCCTTGAGTTCGGCTTCCTGTTCATCAGTCAGACCAGTCGTGCCAACCACGGGGCGCATCCCGTGATTCAGCGCAAATTTGACGTTTTCATAAACCGCACTGGGAACAGTAAAGTCGATCCAGACATCAGCTGCTTGATCGGGAATCGCTGCTAAATCATTAAAGATCTGGACATCGTCATTTAAGTTATAGCGTTCCGGATCGTTACGGTCGGCTTGTGGCGAAAAAGCGGCAACGATTTGAAAATCCGCCATGCCATTGACCAGATCAACGGCCTTTTGTCCCATTGCACCAGCAAACCCGGCGATCAGTACACTAGTCATCAACATCACCCTTTCCAAGATTCAATGGCAACTCATGAGCCAGCGCATCGGCAGGCAATGACAGCATCTGTGCCAGCTGCTGCTTTTCGTTGTCGTTCAGAGTAGCAATCGGCAGACGGCAGCCACCCACGCCAAAGCCTTGCGCGTTTAAGACCGCCTTGACTGGTGATGGTGATGGGTACATGAACAGCGCGGCCATTCTTGGCGTCAGCCAGCGCTGCAGACGTGCGGCCGCCTGCCAATTACCATTATACAATTGATCATACATTTCCCGCATCTGGGCACAGTAATTATGCGAAGCAACCGAGATCACGCCATTAGCTCCTAAGACGCGCGCTGTCAATGCTTGAGCGTCTTCGCCGGTAAAGACTTGGAAATCCTCGTCCTTGTGATCGATCACGTACTGCATCTCTTCCAGCGAGGCACATTGCTTAACGGCCTTGATGTTTTCATGATGTGACAGCTCCACGATCGTTTCGGCAGCCATCTTGACACCGGTTCGGCCAGGAATGTTATAGATCACGATTGGCAACTTGGACTGATCTGCTACCGCCGTAAAGTGGGCAATCATGCCACGCTGATTAGGCTTATTGTATGGCGGTACCACGACCAGCGCATAGTCAATGCCTTCGATCTCAGCCACCTCATTGGTGAAGGCAATCGTTTCGGCAGTATTGTTGCTGCCAGTTCCGGCAATTACCGGAACGCGGCCATCAATGATCTTAGCAAACTCACGATACAGCGCCAGCTTTTCGTCATGGCTGAGCGTTGGCGTCTCACCAGTCGTACCGCCAATGACAAAACCGTTGCTGCCCTGTTCGATCAAATGGTTGGTCAGCTTGGCCAAACTGGCAAAGTCCAATTCATTTTGTTCATTAAATGGTGTTACGATGGCAGTTAACAAATCAGCATCTTGTAAATTCATAGTTAAATCCCCCTAGTTTTGCATACGATAGTTCAAAAATCCGGTAATAGCATCCACGCCCCGTTTAATAGCGCGTTCATCCGGTTTTAAGGTCGCCGAATGCAACTGTGAGTCATCTTCAACTCCCAGCCAAAACATGGTGCCGGGGAACTTGGCCAGCAGATAGCCAAAGTCTTCACCGGTCATTGCCGGCGCAGTTTCGATAAATTCAACGCCAGCAGCCTGTTTCATATATTCAATAAAGCGTTTGGTCAGTTCGGGATTGTTTTCAACGGGCCAGTAGCCACCTTGATTCAACTGCAGGTCAACTTTAACGTTAAAGCTTTTGGCAATTCCTTCGCAGACGTCTTTTAAACGCTGATCGATCTTCAAAATCATTTCCTGCGTCAGACCGCGAATCGTGCCTTCCAGATGGGCATGACCGGCAATCACGTTGCGGATCGTGCCGGCTTCAACCTTACCCAGCGTGATCACACCGCTTTGAATCGGATCAATGCTGCGTGAAATGATCGTCTGAACCTGCATGATCAAAGACGCCATCGCCACGACCGTATCATTGGCATCCTGCGGAAAGGCCGCGTGACCGCCCTTACCGGTAATATCAATGTTGATTTCAGTCGTGCCGGCAAACAGCGTGCCCATGCGACAGCCAATCGCGCCAGCCGGCAGGTCCGGATTATCGTGCAGACCGTAGAACTCATCTGGTCGCCACTTGCCATCAAACAGTCCCTGCTCATAGGCCAGCTTGCCGCCGTTTTCGCTTTCTTCGGCTGGTTGGAAGAAAAACAGCAGATTGTCTTTTGGCTGATGCTCACTGAACCAGCTTAAAACCCCCAGCGCAACCGTCATGTGGATATCGTGGCCACAGGCATGCATGACGCCGGGATGCTTGGAAGCAAACGGCAGGCCGGTCTGTTCTGCTACCGGCAGCGCGTCGATATCGGTTCGATAGCCGATCGTTCTAGTTGGCTGACTACCGTGTACCAACACCATCAATGCAGTTGGCAATTTTTCCGGTTGGCGAATTTCCAGATAAGTCTGGTTAAATCCGCTGATTGTATTTAATAGGTAGTCATGCGTCTGTTTTTCCTGCAGCGCCAGTTCTGGAATCTGATGCAGATCGCGGCGAATCTTGATTAATTGTGTTTCATTTAATTCTGTCATCGATCATCACAGCTTCCGCAAGTCTTCTTCCAGGCCCGTCTTTGATTCGGTCTTGTCATCAACGTTCTTGATAAACTTAGCAGGCACACCGGCGACGACCGTGTGAGGAGCAACGTCTTGGGTTACGACGGCACCGGCAGCAATCACGGCGCCTTCGCCAACATGCACGCCTTCAATTACTACGGCATTGGCACCAATCAAAACGTTGTCATCGATTCGGACCGGTTCAGCTGAGGCTGGTTCGATCACGCCGGCTAAAACCGCGCCCGCGCCGACGTGACAATGCTTGCCGACGATTGCCCGGCCGCCCAGCACCGCGCCCATGTCAATCATGGAGTCGGCACCGATTTCTGCACCAATGTTGATGATTGCCCCCATCATGATAACGGCATTGTCGCCAATCAAAACCTGATCCCGAATCAAGGCGCCAGGTTCGATCCGCGCGTTGATTCCCTTCAGATCCAGCAGCGGCACGGCTGAGTTGCGGGCATCGTTTTCCACGCGATAGTCTTCAATCTGCGCAGCATTGGCAACCAAGAATGGCTTAACGTCGGCCCAGTCGCCAAACAAAACGCCGGTACGGGCTTCTAAAAAGCTTTGAATTGATTCCGGAACGTCTACGGCAGCCAGATCACCCTTGACAAATACCTTTACGGGCGTCTTCTTGGGTGCATTGCCGATGTAGTTGATAATGCTTTGTGCGTCTAATTGTGCCATTTAGATTAACTCCAATCTTTTTTCTACTATATTATTAATATTTATTTTAAAAGTGATTTAGGCTTGTGAGTAGGAACGGTCAAGATGAACCAGATCGTCAAGCGATTCGCGTTCAATTACCAGGTGAGCCTGACCATTTTCAGCAAAGACCACTGCCGGCCGCGGATTGCGGTTATAATTAGAAGCCATCGCATATCCATAGGCTCCCGTATCCAGCATTGCCAAAACATCGCCTGGCTTGGTTTTTGGCAGTGGCTGATGCTGACTGAGAATATCGCCTGATTCACAGTACTTACCGGCCAGCCGCACCGTTTCAGCGTTTTCCGCCTGTGGATCGGCAGCCAGCACCGTTTCGTATTCCGCCTCATAAAGCGCTGGCCGAATGTTGTCGCCCATCCCGCCATCGATCATGACATATGGCAGCAAGCCGGGAACGTCTTTACGCGAGCCCACTGTATAAAGGTTATAGCCGGCGGGACCAGCGATTGAGCGGCCTGGTTCGATCCAGACAGCCGGCATCTTCAGATTCAGCTTTTGCGTTTCTTCCTTAATAGTTTCGATGATCGCTGCCACAAAATCTTCTGGCTTCAATGGATGGTCGGCGCTGACGTAGCGAATCCCGAAGCCGCCACCGACATTGACGATTTCTGGCTCATAGCCAAACTCGTCGCGCCAATGAGCTGCAATCTCAACCAATTTAGCAGCCGCCATCTGAAAGCCATTCAATTCAAAAATCTGCGAACCGATATGGGCATGCAGCCCTTTCATATGCATTCGTGGACTGGCCAGAATCTTTTGCAGGGCTTCATCAGCCTGACCGGACTGCAGATCAAAGCCAAATTTGCTGTCAACCTGACCAGTTTGAATATACTTATTCGTATGTGCGGAAATCCCCGGTGTGATCCGCATCATAACGTCGATTGACTGATCACGACTGGCCAGTACTTCATTAAGCAGCTCAATTTCATGGAAGTTGTCGATCACAATCATGCCCACATGGTGATCAACGGCCATCTCTAATTCGGCCCGCGATTTGTTGTTGCCATGAAAAGATACGTTTTCCATTGGGAAGTTGGCTTTGATTGCCGTATAGAGCTCACCGGCCGAAACCACATCGACATGACCGCCTTCATGAGCTACAACCTGGTACATGGCAATCGCGGCAAACGCCTTGCTGGCATAGCTGACCGCGTAGTCAACCTGACGCTGCTCAAACACCTTTTTAAAAGCACGAATCTGGCGACGAATCTGGGCCACGTCGTAAACTACCAGCGGCGTGCCATATTCCTTGGCTAGTTCGAGCGAGTCAACGCCGCCAATGGTCAAATGACCTGCGGCGTTGATCTGATCCGGTGCAATCTGAGAATTCATAATCTAAAACCTCCGTTGTTTTGACGGGGAAAACGCTAAGAAAAAATCCATTGTTCGTGCGCGCACAAACAACGGATCCCATTTTCAAAAAGCCACCCACTGCGGCTGTTGTCAAATTTAATCTGATTGGTCGATAGCGCTCCGCGAAGTTTTTCTCCGCGACAGTCCGTGACTTGTTCAGCCACGCCCCAGCAATCAGGCTGCGACCCAGTCTGAAAGCTTCGGCAGTCGTCCCTTTCCCGTACGATCAATGTCTGGTCTGCGACTAACATACGGTACTAATGTTGACTGCGCCTCTTCGATTTACTAGTAAGTCTATAATTAAGTTTCATAATCGTCAAGACAATTCTAATAATTTTTCTCATTTATTTTTTCTACTATGATTTGTAAAACGTTTATGCTATCAGAATTCAAAAAAGCAGGCTTGCAAGGATGCCAATAAATGTTAGAATCCTATTAAATTAATTCGCGTTCTTTAGACTATTTTCAACGCACAAAGGAGTCTGTAATATGAAAGTTGTAAAGTTCGGTGGCACGTCATTAGCTACGGGTGCCGCCGTTAAGCAGGCATTGAACATCATCACGGCTGACCCAGCTCGTCAAATCATTGTGGTTTCGGCTCCTGGTAAACGACACGATGGCGATATCAAAGTAACCGACCTTTTGATTCGCTATGCCAATGAAACGATCAATGGCGAAGACACCGCTAAAACCGTTCAAGAAATTTTTGAACGCTATGAAGCAATCGGTCACTTTTTTGATTTGCCGGATGAAAAGCTTAAGGTCATCAAAGAGCTGCTGGCTGACCTACCCAAAAAGGAATACCCTAATGATGAATACCTTATGGCGGCTTTCAAGGCTCATGGCGAGCGACTCAATGCTCGTTTGATTGCTATGGTAATGAATCATTTGGGCATCAAGGCACGGTTCGTTGATCCAACTGAAGCCGGCATCATGGTTACCGGGGCTCCCAACGATGCAATCGTCAATCCTGAAACTTACCGCAACCTGGCCAATTTCAAGTATGAAGTCTACGATCGGCTGGTCTTTCCAGGATTTTTCGGCATCACGCCTTCCGGTCATATCGCAACGTTCTCACGGGGCGGCTCCGATATTACCGGCGCGATCCTGGCTCGTGGATTCCATGCTCGGCTGTATGAGAACTTTACCGATGTGGATGCAATCTTTTCGGCCAATCCAAATGTCGTTGACAACCCTGAACCAATCCGGACGATGACTTATCGTGAAATGCGTGAACTTTCCTATGCCGGCTTTTCGGTTTTCCATGACGAGGCCTTGATTCCCGCCATTCAAGGGCAGATTCCCATCAACGTCAAAAACACGCATGCGCCAGAAAAGCCTGGTACCATGATCGTTCCTGAAAAAGGATTCAAACCGGAAAACATCATCACTGGGGTCGCTTCGGGCAAGCATTTTTCGGCACTTTATCTGCACAAGTATCTCTTAAACAAAGAAGCCGGCTTCACCCTGCGCATTCTGGATATTCTGGAAAAGCACAACGTTCCTTATGAGCACATGCCATCTGGGATCGATGATATTTCGATTATCTTTGACAAAAAGTTTTTGAATGATCAATTGATTGACGTTTTGTGCGATGAGATTCAAAATAAGATCAATCCCGATCGTCTGGAATGGATTGACGACTACTCCATTACCATGATCGTCGGTGAAGGAATGCGTGATCGCGTTGGCGCTGCTGCCGGCATTTTGCAGCCATTAGCTGATGCCCACATCTCGCTGCAGATGATCAACCAAGGGGCCTCTCAGATCTCAATCATGCTGGGGACCAAGCGAGCAGATGCTGATAAAGCCGTCCAAGTCATCTATCACCAATTCTTCGCAAACTAATTAGACAAAGAGGTATTTTTATGACAGAGCTACTAAAGGTTCACGGATCGCAAAATCAGTTCTTTATCCTGGATCAGACAACGCTGGAACAACCACTCACCGATGCTGAGCTACAGACACTTGCTCCTAGAATCACCAATCCCCAGACTGGCCTTTTAGGCGGCGCGGATGGCATTCTGGTTGTCAATCAGCCAACTAAAGCCGGAGCCCTGGCACAAATGCGTGTCATCAACGCCGATGGCAGCGAGGCATCTATGTGCGGTAATGGGCTGCGTACCGTGGCCCGCTATCTGGCAGAAAAATTTGATCAAGACGAGTTCCAGGTTGATACGCGCGATGCCAACCTGCTTGTTCGGCGCCAGCCTGATTTTGCGCCGGGCGTACCTGCTTTTGCCGTTGAGATCTCACCCGTCCGCTTTAACAAAGAAGCCCTGCCGTTTGACAATCTGGGCCATGAACGGCTGCTTGATACGCTGGTTCCCGAGTTTATTCCTGGACTGCGTTTTACCAGCATCGCGGTTCCTAATCCACATCTGATCAGTTTTGTTTCAGCCGCTGAATTGACCGATAACGTTTTAGGCGTCTTGGGTGAACGACTGAATGGTCAAAACCCATATTTCCCTGATGGCGTCAACGTAAACTTTGCTCAGATTCTGAATGAAAACGAGCTGTTCGTACGGACGTTTGAACGCGGCGTCGGCTTTACCAATGCCTGCGGGACCGGGATGTCAGCAACCTCATTGGCCTTCGCGCTGACACATCCTGAACTGGCGCATTTCGACGTGCCAATGACCATCTACAACCCTGGCGGCATGGTCAAGACCATCGTTCACCATCAAGCTGATCACTACTGGATTGAACTGGTCGGCAATGCCACCTTCACGCATCATGTTACGGTTGCCGAAGCCGCGCTGCATCAAGCAAGCTTTGCGGATGCTCAAACCAGCGCAACTGGTGAAGAAACGGCTTATGAAAAGTTTGTTGCGGATTTACCGCACGTTAACGATCTACAAATTGGAAAATAAGCATTGACAACGAACATTAACATTGTTTACACTTAGTTTATCAATTATTATTCAACCTTTAATCTGGTCCCGTGAGGCCTCCAAGGATGTTCGTTAAAATAAAATCTTCGCCCTTTTTAGGGAGGACATTATTTGCATCGTCACTGGTCTCACTTGGCCAGTGACGATTTTTTTCTTTGGGGGTAACACCATGCAAAACGACAATGATCAGATTACCAGCATCGCGATGCATCAACGCAAGACCTCAACCTGGGATATGTTTGCGACCTGGGTTGGCGCCAATGCCAACAACGGCACGTGGTTCGTTGGCGGGGTTTTGGCAGCTTGCGGCTTTTCAGTCGCCATGAACGTGCTGGTTCTGTCATCGGCACTTTCCTACGTCTTTTTGAGTCTAATTGGCTACATTGGCTATCAGACCGGCGTTTCAACCATGGCCGTCAGCCGAGCCTCATTTGGGGTTCGCGGCAGCTATCTGCCATCTTTGGTCAACCTGACGCAGTTTATTGGCTGGACGGCCGTTAATACGTTTATCGCAGCCCAATCCGTCAGTCTGCTTTTAAATGATCTGCTTGGCTGGCCAGTCTGGGGTAAGCCAGGCGGTTGGAAAGGCATCGTTGCCGGGATCGTAGTAATGAGCATTTTACACATCATCAGTATCGCCAGCGGCTCGCGTTCCGTTCAGATGATTGAGCGCTTGGGAATTATCTTGGTTTTGATCTTTGTCATCTGGGAATCGGTAGTCGTATTAAAGACCGTGCCATTCTCACACATTATTTCTTGGAAGGTGCCAGCCAGCGCTAAAATGGCAACTGGGGCCGCTGTTGACTACGTTGCCGCCTTCAACCTGGCTTGGGTAACCGCTGGAGCGGACTTTACCCGTTTCACGCCAAAAAAGCACAACTCCACGCTGACGCCGTTTTTCGGTGCCATGGTCGGTGTGATCTGGTTTGCCTTTATCGGTCTGATCTCAACCATCAGTATCGCCATTACCTCTGGTGCCTATAATGCCAACAACTCCGATCCAAGTACCATCGCCAGTCAATTAGGGCTGGGGGTCGTAGCCCTTTTGGTTATCATCTTAACTTCGATGACTGCCAATGCCGTTAACCTCTTGGCAGCCGGTTCGGCACTTTCCAATATCTTTACCAAAATCAAACTGAAGTACTCACTTTGGATCGTTGCCATCGTTGCTACCATTGTTACGTTTATTCCAATGATTATCGGTAGTTTTCTTGACACGTTTACCGCTTTCTTGGATTATGTAGGTATGGTACTGGGACCAATCATTGCCATTATCTGTACCGACTTTTACCTGCGCTGCCACAAGAAATACGATGTCACTCAGCTGGCTAAGAAAAACGGCAGCTACTGGTATTCCCACGGGATCAACTGGTCAGCCGTGGCTACCTGGGTCATCGGCACGGTACTGTTCTTGATTCTGCACAACGTTGCTGCCCTCAAGAACACGATCGGGGCAACGTTCTTGGTTATGTTGATCAGTGGTGCCATTTATTATGTCTTAATGCTTATGTTTAATCGAAAGGTCGCGTAATCTATGCTGATTAAAAACGTTCATGTAGACAATCAAAAAAATGCTGTTGACGTCCGGATTGAAGACGGCAAGTTTAAAGAAATCAAGGTCGGTCTAATTGCTAACCCTGGCGAAGAAGTCATCGATGGCCAAGGCAAGGTATTATTGCCGCCATTTATCGACTCGCATGTTCACTTGGATGCTACGCTGACAGCCGGTCAGCCTGAATGGAACGAAACGGGAACCTTGTTTGACGGGATTCGTATCTGGTCAGAGCGTAAAAAGGACCTGACGATTCAAGACGTCAAAGAACGGGCCAAAAAGACGCTGCTAAACATGGTAAGTCATGGGATTCAGCACGTCCGCAGCCACGTTGACGTTACTGATCCTCACCTGATTGCTTTGCAGGCACTTTTGGAATTAAAGCATGAGATGCAAGACGTTGTTGATCTGCAGCTAGTCGCTTTCCCTCAAGAAGGCATTCTCTCTTACCCACACGGTAAAAAGCTGATGAAGCAGGCCGTTAAAGAAGGTGCCGATGTCGTTGGTGGAATTCCACACTTTGAATTTACGACCGAATATGGCTGGAAGTCAGTCAAGTTCCTGGTTAAGCTGGCAGAAAAATACGACAGGCTGGTTGATGTTCACTGTGACGAGATCGATGACCCAGCTTCACGCAACCTGGAAGTTTTGGCAACGATGGCCTACAAGACCGGTCTTACCGATATGGTCACCGCCAGCCACACGACAGCTATGGGATCATACAATGATGCTTACACCTACAAGCTGTTCCGGCTGCTGAAGATGTCAAACATCAATTTTGTCTCCAATCCACTGGTCAACATGCACTTGGGCGGCCGTTTCGATACCTATCCAAAGCGGCGCGGTCTGACCCGCATCAAGGAGTTGGATGCTGCCAACATCAACGTTTCGTTTGGTGAAGATGACATTCAGGATCCATGGAACCCGCTTGGCAATGGCAACATGCTTGATTCAGTCTCAATGGGAGTCTATGCGGCTCATCTGATGGGTTACAGCCAGCTGCAAGACTCATTCAAGTTCGTAACCTACAATGCCGCCAAGACTCTGCATATTGCTGATCGTTATGGCATTAAAGAAGGTCTGGAAGCCAACTGCATTCTGCTGAACGCTGAAGACTTCTACAACGCTTTAAACAAGCACGTTGAGGTTCTCTACAACATTCGCCGTGGCAAGGTGCTGGCCAAGACCACGCCGGCTGAGACGACGCTTAACCTGCCTGACAGCCTAAAGTAAGAATCGTTAAATACGACAAAAGGTCTGCTCCTCAATTCAGGAGCAGACCTTTTATTATCAATTATCAAGATAAACCAATTATTCCAAGAAGTCCTTTAATTGCTTGGAACGTGATGGATGGCGCAGCTTACGCAGAGCCTTAGCTTCGATTTGACGAATCCGTTCCCGCGTAACGCCAAAGACCTTGCCGACTTCTTCCAACGTACGCGTCCGGCCGTCATCAAGACCAAAGCGCAGCCGCAAGACGTTTTCCTCACGATCAGTCAGCGTATCCAAAACGTTCTCCAGCTGCTTTTTCATCATTTCATAAGCAGCATGGTCAGCTGGACTGGTAGCATCCTGGTCTTCGATAAAGTCGCCCAGATGCGAGTCATCCTCTTCACCAATCGGCGTTTCCAAAGAGACTGGTTCTTGGGCAATCTTGAGGATTTCGCGGACCTTCTTGGTTGGCATGTCCATTTCAGCACCGATTTCTTCAGGCAGCGGTTCCCGACCCAGATCCTGCAGCAATTGACGCTGAATTCGGATCAGCTTGTTGATGGTTTCGACCATGTGCACAGGAATCCGAATCGTCCGTGCTTGATCGGCAATCGCCCGCGTAATGGCCTGCCGAATCCACCAGGTCGCATAGGTTGAGAATTTGAATCCTTTCCGGTAGTCAAACTTTTCAACGGCCTTCATCAGCCCCATGTTACCTTCTTGAATCAGATCCAAAAACTGCATGCCGCGGCCAACATAACGCTTGGCAATGGAAACCACCAGACGCAGGTTTGCTTCCGCCAGTTCCTGCTTAGCCTGTTCATCGCCTTTTTCGATCCGCTGAGCCAGAGCAATTTCTTCGTCCGCCGTCAGCAGGTTGACCCGCCCGATTTCCTTAAGATACATCCGTACGGGGTCATTGATCTTGACGTTGGTTGGGGCAGCGGTATCCTTTAAGGCCTTGTTGGACAGTTTTTCCGTGGCCTTCAAAGCGCGCGGATCTGGATCACCCTTTTCGTCAACGACGCTGATCCCCGCATCTTCAACGTTTTGAAGCAGATTATCCATTCCTTGGGCATTTAAGCCAAACGGAGTCGCGATCTGGTCAGTCAGGTCATCGTATTGAATTTCCTTGGCTTTCTTATAGCTTCTGATCAGCTTGCCCACGGCTTTGTCGTATTCAGTCTGATCAAAGTCGGCTTTGTTGGAAATTACCATGTCTTTCTTTTTGCTGTTTGCCATTATTAACTGGTCTCCTCCGTTTTTAATCGTTGCTGCTGACTATAAAGCTGAATGAGCTCAATCGTCAGCTGGGTGATTAGTTCGTGATTGCTTCGTGCCTTGGCTTCCTGCAGCGCCAATTTGGCTTGAGCGATCTTTTGCGTTAAAGGTGTCTTTTGCATGATGATGCGCAGACAATCGTCAATTGCAGCTGGTGGGACTGCTGCCGCATTCAAGCCATCCAGCTGCGTTAAAGTCGCTTTTAAAGCCGGATCGTCCACGTAGTCTAAAAAACTGGCTAAATCATACTCATCATGCTCGGTAAAGTAATTCAAGGCCTGCTGATAGAGTTCTTGATACTGATCATGAACAAAGGCAAAATCAGGCATTGCCTTCAGCTGAGCCCTGATACCATAGTCATGGAGCACAGCCGTCAGCAATAAGCGCTCTGCCCGCTCAGTTTGGTCAAGCGCCAATGACTGCTGCTCGGCTGCCGTCAGCGTGACTGCCTGTGGTGCCGGTTGTGCTTGAGCACGCCGCTTTTGGCCGTAAGCCGGTCGCGTAAACGATCCATTAAACGACCGGCGCTTGGGGGCAGCTGGCGGATTATCAGGCCATTGTGATACTGGCGGTGCCGTGCCTGGCTGAGCAGCCGGCTGTTTTTGAAGCTGAGTCGTCAGCTGCTGCTGCAGATTTTGCGGATTGACCTGAAACTCCCTGGCCAATTCCTGTACGTACAAATCTCTGGCAACCGGATCACCGACCTTGGCAATTACGCCGATTGCTGCATTCAAATAGCTCAAAAGCTCGGCCTGATTGCTCAGATTCAGTCCCTGCCGCAGATAGCGCAAGCGAAATGCAGTCGGTGTTTCTTCGGTATTTTTCAGATAATCGCGAAACTTAACCCCGCCATTTTGCTGAATGTATTCATCAGGGTCTTGTCCGGTTGGCAGCTGCACGACGCGAATCTTAAGCTGACTGGCAACCGCACTGGCCTCGATCAGCTTCAGCGCCCGCTCAATGGCGTTTTGTCCCGGTGCATCGCCATCGTAGCAAATGTTCAGCTGATTGGTCGTCTTGACGATCATCGCCAGCTGCTCATCGGTCAGACTGGTCCCCATGGAGGCAATGCCATTATGAACGCCGGCGCCATATGCCGAAATAACGTCCATGTAACCTTCAAAAAGCAGCAGTTTCCCATTTTCTCTGGCTGCTTTTCTGGCTAGATCAAAATTAAAGATCAAACGACGCTTGTTAAAAATCGGCGTTTCTGGACTGTTGAGATACTTCGGCGCGTCAGTATTTTTTTGCAATAGCCGTCCTGAAAAGGCAACCGGTCGCCCCTGCCCATCCTTGAGCGGAAACATGACTCGATCATGGAAACGATCATGCAGGCTGCCGGAGCGATCCTCGGTAAACAGTCCCGATCGGCGCAGCAGCTGATAGTCATGTCCTTCTTTTTCCAAAACGGCCTTTAAGACCTCTTCTTTAGGAGCATAGCCGAGATTAAACTGATCGATCAGCTCTTGAGTCAGACCGCGCTTTTGCAGATAGCGGCGGGCAGACTCGCCGGCTGGCGTATTCATCAAAATATGATGATAGAGTCGCATGGTCGTTTCATGCAGCTTAATCAAGCGACCCTGCTGCGAATCCGGCGCCTGTTCCGTTTTAGGCTCGGCACCAGCTTGAAAATCAGTTGGCAAGGCCACGCTGCCCAGCTTGGCAACCTGCTCAACGGCCTGCGGAAATGATAGATGATGCAGCTCCATCAAAAAGTCGAATACTGAACCCGAGCGATGACAGCTAAAGCAATAAAAGAACTGCTTTTGCTCACTGACTGAAAATGATGGTGTATTATCTTCGTGAAACGGACAGTGCCCAACCAGGTTCTTGCCTTGCCGCTGCAGCTGAACGTCTTGACTGATGACATCAGCAATATCAACGGACTGCCGCACCTGATCGATGAGTTCCTGTGAAAGTCGCGCCATTCGTTCACCCCATTTCCCGCGAATAGTAGCAAAAGGTCGCCTCCAGATGGAATGCGACCTTCAACGACTTCAGACAGCATCTGCTTTTAGACACTACCTAATATACCTATTTAACATGATACCACAAGTCTGGGACAATACAATTCATTTGCTCGATAAACCGGAACTATTTAACGATCAGCTTGTCAAGATTACCAAGTGCATAGACATCATCAGCCAGCTGCTGCAAAAGTGCCAGCCGGTTGCTGCGGATGCTTTCGTCTTTGTCCATGATCATGTTCTCTTCAAAGTAGTTGGTGATGGCTGGTGCCATTGCCCGCAGATCAGCAAAGTTTTGTGCCAGCGTCTGCGTATCCCACTTCTTGTTTAAGGAAGCCACCAGATCAAACAACTCGGTTTCCGATGGGTTTTGGAACTTGGCCGGATCAACTGCTGGTACGCCATCCTTAAAGTCAGCCTTCTTGGCAATCCGCAGTACCCGCGTCAAGGCTTCGACGTCTTCTTTAAAGCCATCATCGTCTTTGTGCGCGTCAAGCGTCTCGGCAGCTGCCAGAACGTTGGCAATGTCATCGGATTTTGTGTCCACAACGGCATCGATTACGTCATAGCGCAGATCCTGCGTGTTGAAGAACTGCTTGAGCCGATCCAAGAAGAATGCGTGTACCTGTTCAGCATTGTGCAAAACGTCAAATTCTGGCGTCAGTCCTTGAGCTGCCAATGCTTCTGCAAATTCAGCGGCCATCCCCATTACCGGCAGATGCCAGCCGCGAGCAGCAATAATCCGCACGATCCCGTAAGCCTGCCGCCGCAGTGCATATGGGTCATTGGAGCCGCTCGGAATCATATCAACGGCAAAGAAGCTGATGATGCTGTCCAGCTTGTCGGCAATTGCCAAAACCGCGCCGATCTTGCCGGCTGGCAGCTCGCCTTCAGCAGAGATTGGCATATAGTGTTCCTTAATGGCTGCAGCGACGTCAGCTTTTTCACCAAGCAGCTTGGCATAGATCTCACCCATGACCCCTTGCAGCTCGGCAAATTCGCCCACCATCTGCGTCGTCAGGTCAAACTTGTAGATGTGAGCAGCTCGATCAAGGTCCGCCATTTCTTCATCACTAAGGTTCAGCTTTTGACCAAGCAGCTGGGCCAAGACCGCCGTCCGCGCCATCTTGTCATACATGGAGCTGATCTTGTCATGGAAACTGACCTTCTTTAAGCGAGCCACGTATTGGTCAATCGTAATCTTTTGGTCCTCTTCATAGAAGAACTTGGCATCTTCCAGACGTGGTACCAGCACCCGTTCATTACCCTTGATCACGTTTTCCAGGTAGTCGCTGTTACCGTTGCGGACCGCGATAAAGTGCGGCAAAAGCTTGCCCTCATGATCGCGAACGCAGAAGAAGCGCTGGTTGTCCTTCATGGAGGTAATCAGGACTTCTTCAGGCAAGACCAGATATTTTTCATCAAACGAACCGGCAAATGAGGTTGGCCATTCAACCAAGTTGTTGACTTCTTCCAACAAGTCCTCATCCCAGTCGATGATCCAGTCGTTTTCTGCCAAGATCTCGTCAATCTGAGATTTGATCAGGTTCTTGCGCTGTTTTTGATTGGCGATCACAAAGTCGTTGTTCAGCTCAGCTTCGTAGTCTTCGGCATGCTTGATCTCCACGTCATGACCCAGGAAACGGTGACCACGCGTCATGCGGCCAGCCGTTACGTCCAGGATCGAAAATGGCACGACCTCATCATCCAAAAGCGATACCAGCCAGCGAATCGGCCGAACGAACTGCAACGAGTGGCGGCCCCACTTCATCATCGTTGGGAAGTTCATGGCTTCGATGACGTCCTTTAAGCCATGCAGAACCTCAGCAACCGGCTTGCCGTCAACGTGCTTTTCAACGTAGACGTATTCAACGCCCTTGATCTCCTTAAACTCGATGTCATCAACACTAACGCCTTGACCGCGCGTAAAGCCAATCGCTGCTTTGGTCCAGTTGCCGTCTGCATCCTGAGCAATCTTTTTGGCCGGGCCCTTAACGGATTCGTTGACATCAGGCTGTTTGTCGGCTAACCCGGTAATCAAAAGAGCCAAGCGACGCGGCGTGGCAAATTCTTGAATCTTTGCAAAGTCAATGCGCTGTTCCTTTAAGTATTGAGCAACGCGTTCGTGCAGCTGCTTGATGCTTGGCGTTACGACATGCGCAGGCATTTCTTCCAGCCCAATTTCCAACAAATATGAATGTGCCATTTACTTGTCCTCCTTCTTGGCCTTGGCAGCTTGCTTGGCCGCCCGTGCCGCTGCTTTTTCAGCCAGCTTGGTGTATTTTTCGACCGTTGCCTGGCGTTCCTTTTCATCATGAATCAATGGGAAGCCCCGTTTGCGCCGTTCTTCGACAAAAGCCTTGGCAATAGACTTGGCCATGATCCGAATTCGGTGCAGGTAGCCGGCCCGTTCCGTTACTGAAACCGCCCCGCGTGCATCCAGCAGGTTGAACGTGTGGCTGCACTTCAAAACATAGTCGTATGCCGGGTGAACCAGCCCCAGCTTGATCAGACGCTTGGCTTCAGCCTCGTAGTCGTTGAATTCTTGAAGCAGCATGTCTTGGTTGCTTTCTTCAAAACTGTACTTGGAGTGCTCATATTCTGGTTCCTTGAAGATGTCGCCATACTTGACGCCGTCTGCCCATTCCAGATCATAGACACTGTCAACGTTTTGAATGTATTCAGCCAATCGTTCCAGGCCATAGGTAACCTCGGCAGCTACCGGATCCATCTGCAGCTCACCAACGACTTGGAAATAAGTGAACTGCGTAACTTCCATCCCATCGAGCCAGATTTCCCAGCCAACACCGGCACAGCCCATTGATGGGTTTTCCCAGTTGTCTTCAACAAAACGAATATCGTGTTCCAGCGGCTCAATTCCCAGCTGCTTTAAGCTGCCCAAGTAGAGCTCTTGAATGTTGTCTGGTGATGGCTTCATCAAAACCTGGAACTGGTGATGCTGGTAAAGACGGTTGGGGTTTTCACCGTAGCGCCCATCGGCAGGCCGCCGAGAAGGTTCAACGTAGGCAACGTTCCATGGTTCAGGTCCAATTGCCCGCAGGAAAGTGTATGGGCTCATCGTCCCGGCACCTTTTTCGTTGTCGTAGGCCTGCATCAGCATACAGCCTTGATCGGCCCAATATTTTTCAAGAGTAAAAATAATCTCTTGAACGGTGAGTTTCTTTGACATAATCTGACTCCTTTCAACGTAAAAAGCCCCTACAATGGCCAGCTGGACTGGTCATTGCAGGGACGAAGTTAATTCGCGGTTCCACCCTGCTTTTCTGCACCTTAGACATGCAGAACAGCTTAATTAAGCGACTGTTAAAGTGCCACGCTGCTTAATCGTTATCATGGCTTCCACCATCCCATGATCGCTTTGGTTCGACAGTAAGCAGCGATTCTTTGTCATCGTCGATTAGATTTAAATTTAGTTGCTCTTTTATCATAGACAACTACTTTACACTTGTCAATTTTCAGAGCGAAGATTTTTCAATTGATTTTCCCAGGTCGCCATTTGATCAATGAACCGCTTGCTCTTTAAGTGCAGCCCGAGCTCATCGTCATAAATCCGATCCAGCGTATAGCGCAGCCGATTCTTAACGCTTTGATCAACTTGAATCTGATTGACCTGGGCCAGATTCAAAGAGGCAAACAGCTGCAGATAGCCAACCGTCCGGCGATCCAAGTGAAATCGATGCTCATCCAGGTTCCAGTGCCGACTGCACAACATTCCCCCGTTAGCCTCGGAAAAATCCAGCGGGCGATCGTTCAAACCACAGATCGTGCAACGGTCCCAAGTCTGCGCGGCTCCCAATAAAGGCAGAAACTGCACTTCTAAGACGTTGGCTGCGATCTGAGGGTCCTGCCCTTTATCGATCAGTTCGAGCGCGGCCGCCACTTGATTAAACCAACCGCCAATCGATCGGCCCTCTTCAAACGTTGCATCCACCAATTCAAGAATATAGGTAGCATAGGCACTGCGCAGGGGATCTTCGCCTAGATGAACGTATTGACGCGTATCACGCGCGGCACTCAGATAGCTGAGCGAGCCATCATCAGCCAGCCAGCCGGTATACTGTCCATGCGTAAAAGGCAGAATATCGCTGGTGATTTTGGCATGCGAACGATTGCCGCCCCGCACGAAAAACATCATCGGTCCGCGCTTGTCAGTCAAAAACTTAACCAGCAGATCGCGTTCTTTATACGGGCGCCGATACATTACGATGCCGGCAAAGGAAGTATTTTCCCGCGCCATGCTCTCAGCTCCTTTTAATAGTCGTTGCTGCGGTAGCCGTAGTCTTTGAGCATTGCCGATTTATCGCGCCAGCCGGGAACCACCTTGACCCACAGCTGCAGATAGACCCGATCGCCCAGCAGATGCTCGATGTCTTTTCTGGCCATGGTCCCGATCTGTTTGAGCATCTGCCCTTTTTTACCGATGATGATGCCCTTTTGTCCCGGCCGCTCAACGATGATGTTGGCATTGATGTGGACCGTCTCATCATCTTGACGCTTGACCGACATGACATCCACGGCAACCGAATGCGGCACTTCCTGGCGCGTCAGCATAAAGACTTTTTCACGAATCATCTCGGCAATCACGAAACGTTCGGGGTGGTCGCTGATCTGATCGCTAGGATAGTATTGCGGACCATTTGGCAGCTGGTCGACCAACTTGTTGATCAAAGCATTGACGTTATTGCCATTCAATGCTGAAACCGGAACGACATCGGCAAGCTTGACCGTGCCATCCTCAAACTGCTTGACGATTGCCGGCAGCTTGTTTGGATGTACCTTATCGATCTTGTTGACGACCAGGTAGATCGGCTTTTGCACCTGCTTGAGCCGCTCCATGATGAAGTTATCGCCAGGACCGCGCTTTTCATCAGCAGCGACCACGTATAAAACCGCGTCGACCTCATCCAAAGCCGAAAGCGTTGAGCGCTCCATAAAGTCACCCAGTTTGGTTTGCGGCTTGTGGACCCCCGGCGTGTCGATGAAGACGATCTGAGCCTCATCAGTAGTGTAGATCCCTTGAATCTTATTACGCGTCGTTTGGGCAACGTTGCTCATAATGGCAACCTTTTGTCCGACGACATAGTTTAAAAGCGTTGACTTGCCGACGTTGGGCCGACCAATCAGAGCAACGAAACCAGATTTAAAATTTGGATTGTCCATATTTTCCCCTTTCCTAAATGCCTAACAAATTCTTGAAGCGCGGCCAAAAAATCAGCAGCCCGACCAAAACCGCGTAAAAAGCTGCCAGCAAGACGACCCCAGCGGCAATATCTTTAGCGTATTTAGCATCAAGATCATAGTGATGGTGCACGACCAGATCAACCAGCTCTTCAACGATCGTATTGGCAAACTCAGCCGCAAACACGACAAAGATGGCCGACAGCAGCCACAGCCACTCAAAAACGTTGACCTGCATCAAAAAGGCCGCGATAATCACCAAAATGGCCGCGATGATATGGAACCGCATGTTGCGTTCTTTTTTGACGACATCCTTGACTCCATCCCAGGCATGTCCCAGCGCCTGGATGAAATGACGATTTTTTTCGACCTGATGCTTATCTTGGGAGCCCATAGCCATTTAAAATCTCCTCTTGCAGCTTAAACATTTTTTCTTCATCGGCCTTTTCTTCATGATCATACCCATTCAAATGCAAAAAGCCATGCACGATCAAAAAGCCCAGCTCACGATCATTGGAATGACCCAAAAACTTAGCCTGCTCGCCAACTTTATCAATCGAGATGAACAGATCGCCGAGGTTTTCTGGAATCTGGGCCGCCAGTTCTGGATCCAGCAAGATCGGCGAATCGTCGCTGTCATCTTCTAAGGCAAAGCTTAAAACGTCAGTCGCCCGATCAACGCCGCGATATTGAGCATTCAGCGCTCTGATTTGCGGATTGTGAACAAACGTCAGAGAAACCTCCGTATTGTCCTTTAACTCAAGGCACTTGGCCGCATATTCCAAAATATCGTGCGCCAGCTGCAATTGATCTTGGCTGACGGCTTGATCACCGGTTTGGTCGTAAATTTCAATATCCATTATTTTTTCTCCAAAGTCTGTTGCTCATCATTTTCATAGGCCGTAATGATGCGGGCGACAACTGGATGCCGGACCACATCGGCCGCGCTAAATTGAACGAATTCAATTGAGGGTACGTTCTGCAGAATTCGGGGGGCCGAGATCAAGCCGCTGCGAGTCCCCCTTGGCAAGTCAATCTGCGAAACATCACCATTGACAACCATTTTCGAACCAAAGCCAAGCCGCGTCAGAAACATCTTCATCTGCGCATTGGTGGTGTTTTGTGCCTCGTCTAAGATTACAAAGGCATTATCCAGCGTCCGTCCCCGCATGTATGCTAATGGTGCGATTTCAATCGTGCCGCGATCGATCAGACGTTCCACGTGGTCGGCGCCAAAAATCTCATTTAACGCGTCATAAATCGGCCGCAGGTATGGATCAACCTTTTCCTTCAAGTCACCAGGCAAAAAACCTAGACTCTCACCGGCTTCTACGGCAGGCCGCGTCAGAATGATCCGCTCAACCTCACCGCGCTTTAAAGCAGCTACGGCCATCGCAACTGCCAGATACGTCTTCCCCGTTCCGGCTGGCCCAATCCCAAACGTAATGTCATTATCCTTGATGGCATGCACATACTGACGCTGACCAAAGTTTTTAACGCGAATCGACCGGCCTTTGCGATCCTTAATAATCGTTTCACTGTACAGATCGCCAAAGTACTGCAGCGTACCGCGACGAGCCATCTTCATCGCACTGACGATATCCGTGCTGCTTAAGCTGATGCCATGATGCAGCAGATCTACCAGCTGCTCTAAAACGTCATAGGTCAGATGAACGTCCTCATCTTCACCGCTGATTTTCAGATCGGTACCAAACGGATTGATGGTTACGTTCATGCCTTCTTCTAAAAGCACCACGAATTTGTCTTGCGCGCCCAAAAGTCCCAATTCAACTTCAGGGCTTTCAATGCGAAAAGTCATTTCTGTCAAACGAAGATTTCCCCTTTGCTTTTGATTTAATCAATACCATCAAAAATTATAACATAGCCGGCTGCAATCCGCATAAACCGCAACATGGCAAAAGAAAAGCACTGCCCAAATCGGACAGTGCCTATCATCTTGATCAATAGCTTGATTGATCAGCAATCCGGTACATTAATGCCTTATTTTTGCAGGGCATCCTTAACGGTTTGGTTGACTACTTTGCCATCAGCCTTGCCCTTAACCTTTGGCATAACCGACTTCATTACCTTGCCGAAGTCCTTCATGCTGTCAGCACCCGTAGCTTGAACGGCCTCATCAACGATCTGCTTGATTTCGTCATCAGAAAGCTGCTTTGGCATGTACTTTTCAACAACGCTCATTTCAGCCTTGGTCTTGTCAATAAGATCCTGACGCTTGGCAGCAACGAATTCTTCCAAAGCTTCCTTGCGCTGCTTGTATTCACGCGCCAACAGCGAATTTTCTTCTTCTTCGCTTAATTCATGACCCAACTTGATCTTTTCGTTTTGAACCGAAGCCTTAAGCATCCGGACCGTGCTCAAGGTTTCCTTGTCCTTGGCTTTCATTGCGGCAACCATGTCTTTAGTCAGCTTATCCAATAGACTCATTTCAAGTTCCTCCCGTTTTTCTAAATTATACAAAAAAGCCCCTGGTGAATGAGACATTCGCCCAGGAGCTGCAGCATTCTAGTGACGGCGCTTGTTTTTGCGCTTCCGAGCTGCTTCAGATTTCAACTTACGTTTTACGCTTGGCTTTTCGTAAAATTCACGCTTGCGGTATTCTTGCAGCGTTCCGTTCCGTGAAACCGTACGCTTAAAGCGTCGAAGAGCGTCGTCTAACGATTCATTCTTGCGAACGATAGTCTTTGACATTGTTGATTCCCTCCCTCCGAGCTTAGAATTCCGTACTGTTGCGATCAAAAGCGTCTAATTGACTGCTTCAATCTTATCACTACGAATGATATTATACTTAATCCAAAAAAGAGCGTCAACTGCTTTTTTGAAAAAATTTCAACTAATTTTCAGAATGGCTTAGTCGTTCCACAAACGTTGGATCAAACTGATTGTTTGTGATCATCTTGATCTCTTCGCCATAAGGAGCGACTTTCTTTTTAGGATTATCGGCCAGTGGAACCCAGGGCGTCTCCATAATTTTAGGCACCTGTTCCAATTGCGGATGATGGGCAATATAACTGAGCGCCTCAAAGCCAATCGTTCCCATCCCCAGGTTTTCGTGGCGGTCTTTATGGCTGCCCTGTGGATTCTTAGAATCGTTTAAGTGAATGACCTGCAGCTTTTCAAGGCCCAAGACATGATCAAATTCTTCCAAGACGCCATCAAAGTCGTTTTTGACGTTATAGCCGGCATCATTGGTATGACATGTATCAAACGTTACCGAGAGCTTTTCGTTATAGACAACCTGATCCATGATCTCGGCAATCTGCTCAAATGAAGTGCCGACCTCAGTTCCCTTACCAGCCATGGTTTCAATCGCAATCTGCGGCTTTTGATCGGGCGTGATGATCTCATTTAATCCTTGTGCAATCTGATGTAAGGCTGCTTTGGCCCCAGCACCGACATGAGCTCCGGGATGCAGCGTAATCTGCGTGGCACCAATGGCCGCGGCCCGTTGAACCTCTTGACGCAGGAACTCAACGCCAAAAGCAAAGTTCTGCGGCTTGAGCGTGTTGCCCAGATTAACGATATAAGGCGCATGCACCACCAGATGACTGAAACCGTGCTCTTCAATGTAGGCCCGACCTTCTGGAATCTTCATTTCATCAAGCGGCTTGCGTTTGGTATTCTGCGGCGCACCGGTATAAACCATAAACGTATTGGCCCCATAGCTGGCTGCTTCTTGAGCAGAACCAAGCAGCATTTTGGGCGCTTTAAGACTGACGTGTGAGCCAATCAGCATTTGATCGCATCCTTTCTTTAATAAGCGAGTCTCTTTATTTTAGCGTATTTTATCGCTACAATAAAATTATTGACTCGTTCGCTGTTAAGGAGGAATTTCTATGGCGAAAAAACGCATCTACGTTCCCAAAAACAAGACCAATGGCGAAAAGAAAGGCGACCGTAAGATCTGGGTGGAAAACGTCAAATTTTTAACGACCGCCGAGTATCACGAACTGCAAGAAGCTATTCGCCAACATTCACGTCCCGAATTGGTCAACCGCAATCTGCTTTTGATATCGATTGCGTTAAACAACGGCCTGCGCGCCTCTGATGTCGTGACGCTGCGGGTTGGCCACGTTAAAAACAAGACCCAAACGCGGATCATCGAGCAAAAAACCGGTAAGGCCAAGACGCTTTACTGGAACAACTGTCTGGCTGAGATCATCAACTACTTAAACGAACTGGACTTCAAAGACGATAATGATTGGCTGTTCCCCGGCCGCCAAGACGGTCACTTCTCCGTGCACGGCTTTTATCAAATGCTGCAGCGAATCGCCCGTAAAACCGGCAACGAAAAACTGGTAGCCAAGCTGGGGACGCACTCGTTTCGTAAGACGTTTGGCCGTCAGTTATATAAAGATGGCGTCAATATCGAAATCATCTCGCAGCTGTTCAACCACTCTTCTGAACGCAATACCCGCCATTATCTTGGAATCGAGCAGGAGGATCTGGACAAGGTCGTCCGCAATTTCAAGCTTGAATAACCGCAGCCGGAGCCAAGATCTGCCATTGCAGGACACGCACAAGTTTCATGATTTTATATTCGCTGCTGACTGATCGCAGCCAGCTTTTAGGCGGGTCTGATTAAGGCTGATCGTTTTAAGGCCAGCTCATCATAAGTCCAGATTCTTGGCGCGGTTCTGTCAAAGCGTTTTTAGTTGTACTTTGCTGGCCGAAAGATCCTTGACTTAGTGAAGAAAATCCAGTTTTGAACGATTGCCGGCCCTGAATTTACATACTTTGCACCGGTTTTTAGTCAAAAGTAAGTAATTGCATATTCCCCCACCTTAATCAAAAAGGATCCGCCAAGCCAGCGGATCCTTTTTTACAGCTTATTCAGTTAGTCTTCTTTGTCTTCGTCTTCAGCAGGAACTTCCAGACGCAGCTCTTCCAACTGTTGTTCACTGACGCGAGCTGGTGCCGCCGTCAATGGTTCAACGGCCTTTGAGTTCTTAGGGAAGGCAATCACATCACGAATGCTGTCAGCCTGCGACAGGAACATTACCCAGCGATCCAGGCCAATTGCCAGACCACCCTCTGGAGGCATTCCCAGTTCCAAAGCCTTGATCAAAAAGCCGAAGCGTGCTTGAGCCTTTTCCTTGCTGTAGCCCAGTGCCTTAAAGACCTTTTCTTGAATTTCAGGGTCATGAATACGGATAGAACCCCCACCGATTTCCTGACCGTTCAAAACGATGTCATAGCTTTGCGCGTGAGCCTGATGTGGGTCTTCGCCATCTTCCAGATAGTGCAGGTCCTCAGGGTTAAGCATCGTGAATGGGTGATGAGCCGCGATCCACTTGCCAAAGCCTTCATCATATTCAAACATTGGCCAGTTAACGATCCAGACATAGTTCCATTGGTTAGGGTCAGTTAAGCCCAGTTCTTCAGCAAAGTGGTTACGCAAGTATCCCAATGAGTCGCAGACCACGTGGAACGAACCGGCAACGATTAAGATCAAGTCGCCTTCCTTGGCATCAAGCGCCGCATTTAATTCAGCAGCTTGGTCGTTTAAGAACTTGGCAACCGGACCGTTGTAGCCATCCGCGCCTACCTTGACCCAGGCCAGTCCCTTGGCATTGTAGCGCTTGATGTAGTCTTCCTGCTTGCTGATGTCTTTACGGGAGTATTTATCGGCTCCACCAGGTACGACAATGGCCCGAACATAGTTGCCAGCTGCCACCGTACTGCTGAATACCTTAAACGAGCTGTCCTTCACCAGATCACTGATATCATGAATCAGCATTTCAAAACGCGTATCCGGCTTGTCGGTACCGTACTTGTCCATTGCCTCTTGCCATTCCATGCGTGGGAAAGGCGTCTTAACGTCAATGTCCAAGACTTCTTTCATAACGTCTTTGATCAGGCCTTCTGTCATCGCTTGAATGTCTTCTGGCGTAGCAAAGCTCATTTCAGTATCGATCTGCGTAAATTCTGGCTGCCGGTCGCCCCGCAAGTCCTCATCACGGAAGCATTTGGCAATCTGGTAGTACTTGTCGACCCCAGCTGCCATCAACAGCTGCTTGAACAACTGTGGCGATTGCGGCAAAGCATAGAAGCTGCCTGGGTAGACCCGTGAAGGCACGATGTAGTCACGCGCCCCTTCTGGAGTAGAGCGCGTCAGTTCTGGCGTTTCAACGTCTAAGAAGCCGTTCTTTTCAAAGTAGCGGTGAACGACATGCGTAACCTTGCTCCGCAGCATCAAGCGCTTCATCATCTCAGGGCGGCGCAGATCAAGGTAGCGGTATTTCAAGCGCAGTTCTTCAGAAGCATCAACGTCATCCACGATTTCAAACGGCATTGGCTTGGACTTGGCCAAAATGCTGGCTTCCTTGACTTCAATCTCGATCTTGCCCGTCTTCATGTCAGGGTTGACTTCCTTACGAGCCCGCACCAGACCATGCGCTTCAATGACGTATTGGTTCCGCACCTGATTGGCGATTTCAAATGCCGCCGGATCAATTTTTTCATCAAAAACCAGCTGCACGATGCCTGAGCGATCCCACAAGTCGATAAAGATCAGGCCACCCAGATTGCGTCGTTTGGCCACCCAGCCTTTAACGACGACTTCTTGGCCAATCTGCTGTTCGCTGGTCTCACCAGCATAATTGGTACGCTTCATTTTTTATTACCCCTTTGTCTGTTCTTGATAAACGGCTTTAAAATCAGCAAAAATGCGGTCCAGCGGTAAAGTAGTCTCTTCACCCGTGGCCATTACCTTAAAGTGAACCGTGCCGCTTTCCAGTTCTTTTTGGCCAATCGTCAAAACGACTTTTGCATTTTCCTTGGCAGCCGTCTTAAACTGCGCTTTCGGCTTACGGTTCAAGTAGTCGCGTTCAGCAACAAAGCCGGCATCCCGCGCTGCTTCAACCAGTTTAAAGCTGGCAGTATTGGTTGCCTCGCCAATGCCAACAACATAAACGTCTAGGTCAGGATCCGCTTTTTTAAGCAGTCCTTCTTCGTTGAGCAAAAGCATCAGCCGTTCTAAGCCAATCCCAAAGCCAACCCCTGGCGTATCCGGACCGCCAAGCTCTTCAACCAGTCCACTGTAGCGGCCCCCGCCACAGATCGTCGTGTAGCCTTGACCAAGCGACTTTGCCTGAACCATGACCTCAAAGATCGTGTGGTTGTAGTAATCCAGTCCCCGCACCATGGTTGGGTCAACCGTGTAGTCAATATCCAGCTCATCCAGCATTTCCTTGACCAGATCAAAGTGCTTTTGGGCATCATCAGTCAAATAGTCCAAAATCGATGGCGCATCGTCAACAAACTGCTTGTCGCGCGGATCCTTGCTGTCTAAGACCCGTAATGGATTCTTTTCCAGACGTTCTTGAGAGTCTTCGCTCAGTTCATCGTAGTGCGGCTTTAAGTAGTCGATCAGTGCTTGACGGTAGGTATCGCGCGTTTCTTGATCGCCAAGCGTGTTGATGGCTACGCGCAGACCCGTTAGACCCAGCTGCTTGAACAGGCGCAGCGCCATGGTCATAACTTCAACGTCAACGGCTGGATTATCGCTGCCAAATGCTTCAACCCCAATTTGGTGGAACTCACGCTGCCGACCAGACTGCGGCCGCTCATAGCGAAACATCGGTCCCATGTAGTAGACCTTGTAAGGCTTGTTGTATTCAGGACCATACAGCTTGTTTTCAACATAGGCCCGGACTACGCCAGCCGTACCTTCTGGGCGCAGCGCCACGTGACGATCACCCTTATCTTTAAAGTCATACATTTCTTTGGTAACGACATCAGAAGTCTCACCAGCCGAGCGGGCAAAAATATTGTAGTTTTCAAAAATTGGCGTGCGAATTTCGCGGTAGCCATAGCGCGCAAAGATTTCACGAGCCAGCTTCTCAACGGCTTCCCACTGAGCGGATTCGCCCGGCAAGATATCAGCCGTGCCTTTTGGGCGTTGATAGCGCATTGTATCTCTCCTCCATTGATCAATCAGTCGATTTAAAAAAGCACCCCTGCTGCTGCAAGGGTGCTTGAATGCACGGTACCACCTTGGGTTTACTCTTGGGTAACGTAGCTTCGACGGGGTCATGACCCTGCCTCCAAAGCGTCACTCGGCAGCCAATCGACAGGGCTTGCACCAATTCCCCGCTCGCTGAAAGCTATGGCAGACCGAACATTCTTTTTCATCGGCATCTCTAAATTTAATTACCTACTTAGCCTACTAGGCTTGAGCTGTTTAGTCAATAGGCCAGCCATGAATTAGTCTTGATTTTCCAATTGATGCTTTCTAAACTTATCTTAATGATTCATGATAAAGGAGCTAAAATCTTGAAGTTTCATCGTCCTGCCAAAGCTGTCCTGGTTGCGATCAGCATGGCATTAATTGCAATTGTCATGGTGGTCGCGCTGACGTTTTCGCGGACGACCACCATTGAAACCAGTGGGCTCAACGTCCGTACCGGTCCTGGACTGGACTATGCCACGATCGGTACCGTTAAAAAAGGCCAGCGCGTAACGATTCTCAAAACGCGCAACTCATGGTACAAGATTCGGCTAAGCGATCAGCGTTTTGGCTGGGTCGCCAGCTGGCTGGTTCATCCCAAAAACAATCTCAAGCACGTCTCAAACCTTTCCGAAGCTACGATCGTAATTGACCCTGGCCATGGCGGTTCTGACTCTGGTGCCGAATATAAAGACAGTACCAGCAAGCGCTACATGGAAAAGACCTATACGCTGCAGCTGGCTAATCGTGTCGCTCAAGAACTGCGGCTGCGAGGAGCACATGTCATTATGACACGCGACTCGGACCGTTACGTTGGACTCAAACCGCGCCCGGCCCTTGCCGAAAGCATGCATGCCGACGCCTTTATCAGTTTCCATTTCGATTCTTCGCCGGCTCGCAACGAAGCCTCGGGATTTACAACCTATTATTACCATAAGGGTGCATCCAAAAGGCTGGCCAAGGCACTGAATAAGCAGCTGAACAACCTGCCATTGACCAATCGCGGCATTGAGTTTGGCGACTTTCTGGTCATTCGCGATAATACCCGTCCAGCCGTGCTTTGCGAAATGGGCTACATCAATTCAACTAAAGACTTTAATCAAATCAAAAATGCCAGCTATCAGCAAAAGATCGCCCGCGATATTGCCAAGGGATTAAATAACTACTTTAAAAACTAGACAGAAAGGATGTTGGTCTTATGTCTGCATATCAGCTTAATCAAAAATGGCTCAGCCAATTGCCGTTTCGCCAGATTCAAGATTGTCAGCCGGTTGCTGGTGGCGACATCAATGCCGCCTATCAGATCAAGGCTGATCAAAGAACCTATTTTTTAAAGGTTCAGCCGCATTATCCGGCCAGCTATTTCAATCACGAAAAACGCGGTCTGGAAGCAATCGGCGCGCTCGTCAAAACACCGGCGCCGCTAGCTCAAGGACAGATTCAAGGCGATGCCTACCTGGTACTTGAATGGCTGGAAAGCGGCAGCGGCTCACAGGCTGATCTAGGGCGGGCAGTTGCCAGAATGCACGCCCAGCATGCCAAGCAGTTTGGCTTTTATGAAAATCACACTACCAGAGCCCTGGTCAAAAACAATGCGTGGAATGACAGCTGGCGCGACTTTTATCTCAAACAGCGGCTAGATCCCGAAATTACCGTCGCCAAAGAAAACGGGCGCTGGAATGACTGGCGCGAGACTCACTATCAAAGAATGCGCCAAGCCTTCAGTGACTATTATGATCAGCACCAGGTCATCCCCAGTCTTTTGCATGGCGATCTCTGGGCAGGCAACTACATGTTTGATAATACCGGTCAGCCGGTTTTGATCGATCCGGATGCCGTCTATGGCGATCGTGAGTTTGATCTGGCTATGACCACGATTTTTGGCGGCTTTGAGCCTGCGTTCTACCAAGCCTATCAGCAGGAGTATCCATTGGCAAAAGGGGTCAATGAGCGACTGCCATGGTATCAGTTCTACTATCTGTGCATGCATCTGATCTTGTTTGGCGAAACGTACGGCCCCGCAGTCGACGGCATTTTGGAACGCTACTGATAAATTGATCAATGTGTAGATTTTCTAGTCCCAATCGATTCAAGTATGATTTGCAAAGCGATGTTGTTTTTAACGTTAAGCTGACTGTAACTACTGATTGTCATGACAATGACGCCAGTACCTGCCGATTATCGATCAGCTATTCAAGAACCTAATTAAAAAGCGAGTAACGGTCTAACCGCTGCTCGCTTTTTAAAAACTATTTTTCATAAAGAATCGTAACCGGACCGTCGTTTTCCAGCTCAACTTTCATATCAGCGCCAAAACGACCGGTTTCAACATGCACGCCGGCTTGACGCAGTTTTTCGTTGAAACGGTCATATAAAGGCGCGGCAATTTCCGGCTTAGCAGCTTTTGAAAAACCAGGCCGATTGCCATGTTTGACGTCAGCATACAGGGTAAACTGTGAAATCGACAAAATCTCGCCATTGACATCAGCCAGTGCTCGGTTCAGCTTGCCGTTTTCATCTTCAAAAACACGCAGGTTGACGATTTTGTGTACCATCCAGTCCAACTGCTCATCAGTATCTTCCGGTGCCAGACCGACCAACAGCAGGTAGCCTTTTTGAATCTGGCCGACCGTTTCACCATCGATTCTGACGGCAGCATGATTGACTCGTTGCAATACGACACGCATTTGATCACCTCTTAACGAATTACCCGTTTGACGACATAGACATCTGGAATGTTTTTCAGACTGTCCAAGATCAGCTGCAGATGCTGACTGTTGCGCACGCCAATCGTAGCAGAAATCGTGGCCATCTTGTTGTGGTCGACCTTGCCATTGACCGACGTTAAAAAGCGCGTGTTGTTGTTGATCGAGCGCAGCACGTCATTCAACAGGCCATTGCGATTGTAGCCCTCAACTTCAATATCGGCATTGTAGTTGGTCTTATCGCCGGCTGGATTGGCCCAAAAGACCGAGACCAGCCGCTCGCCGTTCTTTTCGGCGGCCTTAACGTTGGGACAGTCAGCACGGTGAACGGAAACCCCGCGACCCTTGGTAATGTAGCCAACGATCTCATCGCCGGGCACGGGACTGCAGCAATGGCTGAGCCGCGTCAAGAGATTGTCAACACCTTCAACGACCACGCCTTCTGAGCTTTTGGCAAACTTACGCGGGTTGTTGGCATTTTTATTTTCAAAAGTCTGGTGATCTTCCAAAACGGCTTTTTGCGCGGCCCGCTGCTTGTCATCAGCCTCTTTTTTACGAATATCGGCGGTAAAGCGATTGCGCACCCCAATTGGCGGCACATCGCCAAAACCAACCGCGGCAAACATGTCATCAGCCGTCTTGTAGTGCATCTGATCGGCAATCTGATTGTTCTTTTCCGTAGTCATCAGCTCATTAGGATCATAGCCAGCATCACGCAGCTGACTGGCAATAATCTGACGGCCGCTTTCCACGTTTTTGTCGTGATCATGGGCTCTGAAGAACTGACGAATCTTATTGCGGGCCCGCCGCGTAAACACCAGATCCAGCCAGTCGCGACTTGGCCCCGCTGAACTGGATGAGGTTAAAATGTCGACGATATCGCCGTTTTTAATCTCATAGTTCAAAGGTACGATGCGGCCATTGACCTTGGCACCAGTCGTATGATTGCCGACTTCCGTATGAATCTGGTAGGCCATATCCAGCGGCCCCGCGCCCTTTGGCATTTCAATAACGTCGCCTTTGGGAGTAAACGCGTAGACCTTATCGGCAAAAACATCGCTTTGAATACCCTGCAAAAACTCATCGGTGCCTTGCGATTCACTCTGCAGCTCCAGAATTTCCTTGACCACGTTGAGTTTTTTAGAGTCTTGCGTCTGCTTGATACCGTTAGTCTTGCCTTCTTTATAGGCCCAGTGTGCGGCAACCCCGTATTCGGCAACCTCATGCATATCATGAGTTCGAATCTGAATCTCCAGCAGCCGGCCTTCTGGACCAATTACCGTGGTATGCAGCGACTGATAGCCGTTTGCTTTCGGCATGGCAATATAGTCTTTAAAACGGCCCGGCATTGGCTTCCAGTTGGTATGAACCGCGCCCAAAACGGCATAGCAATCCTTGATTGAGTCAACCACGACCCGAATCGCCAACAGGTCATAAATCTGCTCAAACTGTTTATGCTGTGTGACCATCTTGCGGTAGACCGAGTAGATGTGCTTCGGGCGGCCATAAATCTCGACGTTGGGTCCCAATTCCAGATCGCTGATGGCTTTTTTAACGTCGACAATGGCGCGGTTGATGTATTCGACTCGCTGATCCCGCCGCGAATTCATCAGATGCACGATGCGGTAGTACTGCTGCGGATTGAGATAGCGCAGCGATAGATCCTCAAGCTCCCATTTAATGGTGCTGATCCCCAGTCGGTCGGCAATCGGTGCGTAGATTTCCAGCGTTTCATTGGCAATCCGCCGCTGCTTGTCGGGACGCAGATGCTGCAGCGTCCGCATATTGTGCAGGCGGTCAGCCAGTTTAACGATCATCACGCGGATATCCTTGCTCATTGCCAGCAAAAGCTTACGGTGCGTTTCGGCCATCTGTTCTTTGTTGGACTTGTAATGAATCTTAGAGATCTTGGTGTCGCCATCCACGATCATGGCAATCGTTGGGCCAAAAAGCTCTCGAATATCATCCAAAGTGGCTCCGGTATCTTCAACGATATCATGCATGTAGCCCGCGCAGACCGTTTCTGGATCCATGTGCAGATTGGCCAGGATGCCGGCAACTTGAATTGGATGGACGATATAGGCCTCGCCCGACTTGCGATGCTGGTCAGCGTGCGCAACCGCAGCAAAATGGTAGGCGCGCTCAACCATTTCAACATGTTCTTCATTCATGTATGAAGAAACGATCTTTTTAACGTCTTCATGCGTTAGTTCATTGTTTTTTGACATCCTGCATCAACTTGCTTTCTTTAGATTGATTTTTGACGGCATCTTGAGTCATGGCCTTAGCCAGATATTCGATGCCTAAATAGACCAGTGCGAAATAGTAAGTGTAGCGTGATACTTGAAAAAGCCGGACGCCGATCAGATAACCGACTGGAAAGACCAACAGCTGCCAGGAGCGATCCTGCTGCTTGGCGATTCTTCTGCCGGCCCAGACAACGTAGCAGAAATTAACCAACACCAAAAGCCAAATAATGACCTGAACGCGTGATACCACGTGCTGCTTTAAAAACAGCGGGTTGATCACCAATGACAGCACCAGATCGCTGATTAAAAGCCGGCGATCGGTCGTCCGCCAAAATTGCTGCAACTTCTCCATTAAATTCTCCTCACTCATGCCAAATTGATTGACATTTATTGTAACACAATGCTTGGCAACGCGCTTAACGAGCCAGTTCCAACTGATAGGAAACCGCGGCCAGCAGATATAGCGGAGCCGTTTCCGTACGCAGAATCCGCGGCCCCAAGCCAGCCGGCACGACGCCCTGCTCCTTCATCTGGTCAACTTCGGCCGCGCTGAGTCCGCCTTCTGGACCAAAGACTGCTAACAGCTTTTGGCCTGGCTGCAGCTGCTTGAGCGTTTTGGCCAGATTAGCCTCCTCACCCTGCTTGGCTGATTCTTCCCAAGCCACGATCTTAAAGTCGGCCGGCTCGTTTTTTAAGACGTCACTGAGTTTGCCGCCATAAACGACTTCTGGCTGACGATTGCGATGCGACTGCTCGGCCGCGGCATTAGCAATTTTTTGCAGGCGCTCGATTTTTTTGGCCTGCTTTTGTGGATTCCACCGGCTGATGGAACGCTGCGCCGCAAAAAAGACAATTCGACTGGCTCCCATTTCAGTAGCCTTCTGCACGATCAGTTCCGGCTTTTCCTTGGTCTTAGGCAGCCCGCAAGCCAAAATTACTTCCACCGGCAATTCGGCATCAGTACCCAGATCGCTTTGCAGTTCGATGGTAGCTGGGTTAAGACTGATGAGCCGGGCCAGGTAGACTTTTTGATCATTAAGCGCAACTTCCAGCTCATCATTTTGCTCCGCGCGCAAAACGTCAACCAGATGATGGGCAATGTCTTTTGGTAAGACGAGCCGTTGATCTTCAGGCACCGATTCATTGATAAAATAGCGTTGCATATAATCCCCCTATTATTCTGCCGGCGTTGGCTTATGGGCGATAATGCCATACCAGTCCTTAATGCGCATCGTCTCATCGATCTTGAAGCCGCCATCACGCAATACTTGGGCCACTTCATCAAATTTGTCATTGATGATCCCAGAAGTCAGAAAATGACCGCCTGGCTTGAGATTTTCATAAGCCTGTGGGATCAGCGGCAAAATAATCTCAGCCAGAATATTGGCAACGATCAGATCAGCATCTTGATCATGAATGCCATCCAAAAGACTGTTTACGCCAATCTCAACGTCTTTGGCAGCCGGATTGAGCGCCAGATTCTTTTTGGCAGAGCGGACAGCCACCTCATCAATGTCATAGGCCTTAATCTTATCAACGCCCAGCAGTTTAGCAGCGATACTGAGCACGCCTGATCCGGTACCGACGTCCAGCATGCTTTCACCGCCGCGCACCGTCAGCTCCAGGGCCTGCAGCATCAATTGCGTGGTTGGATGCGTTCCCGTACCAAATGCCATCCCCGGGTCTAAAATCAAAAGCTTTTCATCTGAACTCGGCTGATAGTCCTCCCATTCTGGCACAACCGTCAAAGTCCGCGTGACTCGTACTGGGTGATAGTATTTTTCCCAAGCGGTTTTCCAGTCTTGATTTTCGATTGCTTCGCTTTTAACCGTGGCGGGCATTGGATTCAGACCGAATGCCTGCAGTTTTAAAACCCGCTGCTTGATGCCAGGCAAAAGCTCTGGAACAAAAACACTGCTGGGATAATATCCCGTAACCGCGGCTCCCGTTTGGCGGTGGGGAATCGAGCTGGGATCAATAATCTCATCGCCATAGCGGCCAGGTTTCAATTTGGCAAAATCCGCGGCATCCTCAATCTGAATTCCTGCCGCGCCGGTATCGGTCAAAATATAGCTGACCGCGTCAACCGCCTCTGTACTGGTTTCGACGGTTACTGCCGTCCAATCATTCATCTTTTTTCCTCCTTTGTATGGCAAAAAAGCGCCCTAAAAGGCAAGGACGCTTCAGTTGTGCTTATTGATTTTGCGGATCGTCATGCTTGACTGCCTGCTTGGCAATCTTTTTCTGCTCTTCTTTTTCCATGTGCTGCTGCAGATACAAGATCAGATCCGTTTCCGTCTTAAAGATTCGCGGATGATGCTGATGATGCAGCCGAACATCAATCTCATTGATCTTTAAGCGACCCGTCCATGTATGGGAGTAGCGAACGATCACTCGGTTATTGAGCTTGTGCCGCCCAAAACGGAAAATATAAACGTGTTCCGGTGTCATCATCGGTCGAATATATTCACGTTTGTAATCCAGATCATTGTCGCGCATGAATTTTTTAGTTCGATTTAAGATGGCAATCCCTCCCCTACAATAGATTGGAAAAAATTTCCTTAACTAGTACTAACCATTTTATCATATTTAGCTTGACTTTGAACGTTTCAAGCCTAACAAAAATCAAACAATTAAAGTAACAGTCTATCATAAGTTGGAAAATAATAACAGAATATTTTTTTTGCTTTTTAAATGATCGAAATCTCGGAAATTTTCAAGCAGCATTATGGACAGTTTTTTCGTTTCGGAATTCCTTTGTTGATCTGGTTTGCGCAGGGTGGATCATCAAATCTAAATCTGCGTTTCCAGCAGCTGCTGCTTGTCAACTGCTATCACCTATCTTATTTATCAGATTAGATTAAGAAAGCATAAATACCAGGCCTTTTTGGTGCTTTGGCCGCTGTTGAAATGGTAAAATCAGTCATCATCAATTATCAATGGAGGAAAACACGATGGAACTGCTGTTAACGCTGGTCGGTCTGTGGCTGCTTTGGAAACTGTTCAAGCTTTCATTGCATCTGCTGTTTTGGATAGCCATCATTGCCGTCGCCGCTTTCTTTGTCAAAACGCTGATTCTGCCAGCTATTTTGCTGATCGGCGGCATTATCGGCTGGGGCGTTTTACGCGGCTAACGCAATTTTAGCTGAAATCAGTCATAAAATGATCAAAAACACAACTTTTTTATCATTTGCCTGGCTTTATTTACGCATTATTAACAAATTTCAAATCAGAATGCTATAATGAGTCTTGCAATATGCAATACTACTTTAAGGGAGACTTTACTTATGTCTAAGAATCATCAAAAAGTTGTCCTCGTCGGTGACGGCGCGGTAGGTTCAAGCTACGCATTTGCGATGGCACAACAAGGCCTGGCTGAAGAATTCGCGATCGTTGACATCATCAAGAAGCGTACGGAAGGTGACGCTCTTGACCTTGAAGACGCTACCCCATTCACGGCTCCAAAGGCTATCTACTCTGCTGACTACGACACCTGCAAGGATGCCGACCTGGTAGTTATCACTGCCGGTGCTCCACAAAAGCCAGGTGAAACTCGTCTGCAACTGGTTGACAAGAACCTGAAGATCATCAAGTCCGTTGTTGAACCAATCGTTAAGTCTGGCTTCAACGGTATCTTCCTGGTTGCCGCTAACCCAGTTGACATCCTGACCTACGCCGTTCAAAAGCTGTCCGGCTTCCCACGCAACAAGGTCGTTGGTTCCGGTACTTCTCTGGACTCCGCTCGTCTGCGGGTTGCTTTGGCCAAGAAGTTCGACGTTAGTCCAGTTGACGTTTCTGCCAACATCATGGCTGAACACGGTGACTCCGAATTTGCTGCCTACTCATCTGCTACGATCGGCGGCAAGCCATTGCTGGACCTGGCCAAGGAAAAGGGCGTTTCTGACGAAGAACTGCTGAAGATTGAAGATGACGTTCGTAACAAGGCTTACGAAATCATCAACCGCAAAGGCGCTACCTACTACGGTGTTGCTACTGCCCTGACTCGGATTTCCCGCGCTATCTTGCGTGACGAAAATGCCGTTCTGCCAGTTGGTGCCCCTGTTGATGGTGAATACGGTCTGAAGGGTATCTACATTGGTACGCCAGCCGTTGTTAACGCTTCTGGTGTCGCTCAAGTTCTGGAAGTTCCTCTGAACGAACGCGAATCCAAGGCTATGGCTGACTCTGCCAAGACCCTGCAAGAAGTTGCCGAAAACGGTATGGCTAAGCTGATGGGCGAAAACTAATCCGTTCTGGTATTGAATGCGAGAAAAGCTGCTGGTTATCCAGCGGCTTTTTTTTGTACTAAAAAAGCCCGCACAGTGGCGAGCTTAAAAATTGGTATCTTGGCTTAATGCTTTAGTGCTGAGAAGCCCCACTGGTAGCATCAGTGTCTGCTGGTTCGGGAGCGTCCTCTGATGCGCCGGTCGTGGTGTCGGCAAGCGGCTGATTGTCGGCTTCATCTTCCACGCTGGCCGCTGAAGCTCCTGAGAAGGCGTCAATTTCTTCGCCATGTGCTTCCTTAGCGGCCTTTAAGAAGTAGCTGAATGGTTTCAAGGCTTGGGCCTGGTACTTTTCAACATATTCGTCAACCAGTTTTGGATCCTGAGTCTCCTTGTCTAAGAACATGTGGTTGGTCGAAAGCGGCATCTCATGGGTGAGCTTAACGTCAATTACTACTGGCAGATCCGTCTGCTGAGCCTCAACCATGGCCGCTTTGAATTCAGCTTTGGTGCGAACCGTAAAGGCCATAGCACCCATCCCTTTGGCAACGGTTGCCCAGTCGGTTTCCGGCAGATCAACGCCTGACAGTGGCTGGTGCGAGTCATCAAGCTGTTCTGCCACAATGTAGCCCAGGCATTCATTGCTGAAGACCACGTTGATGATGTGCATGTGGTACTTAACCTGGGTCAGGATTTCTTCCATCAGCATCGCAAAGCCGCCATCACCAGAAAGACTGTAGACATCGCGATCTGGGTAGTTGACCTTAGCTGAGATCGCAGCCGGCAGACCATAGCCCATCGTTGCGTACTGACCAGAAGTACACCACTTTTGATCGTCGTGAATCATCAGCAGCCGCTCAAAGTTGATGTTGACGTTGCCGACATCAACCCCAAAGACGGCCTTGCTGGAAGCCATTTGATTGATCACGTCAAAGATCGGCTCTGGACGAACTGGCATCTCTTCGCTGTCATTAAAGCTGTTTTGCCAGTCCAGCCAGTTCTGCTTGTCGGCCAGTGCCGCATCATAAAAGGCAGATGGTGCTTTTTCATCTGCAACGTCGGCCAGCGCTGCCAAAGCCGTTTTAGCATCACACAGCAGCGGCACGTCGATGTGATGACGCTTGCCCATCTTCTCTGGATCAGTATCGATTTGAATAACCTTGGCATCCGGATTAAACAGGAAGATACTGAACGGAACGTCGGTACCAACCCAAACGATCAAATCAGTACTAAAACCAATCTCGGCACCAGGCTTAGGCGCAACCCGACCAGCCGAGCCCAGATAGGCGGGATACTTTTCATCCAAAATTCCCTTGGCCAAAACTGAGGAAACCAGCGGCATCTTGTACTTTTCCGAAACGCGCTTTAATTCCGCAGCGGCATCCTTGGCCCCAATCCCAAAGTAGATCATTGGCGCCTTGGCATCCTTGATCAGCTTGCCGGCCTTAGCCAACAGATCCTGGTCAACGACATAGTGTGCTTTAACGTGGTTGGCAACGTTAGGAACAAAGGTGTCAGGAATCTTGGCCCAGCCAAAGTCTTTTGGAATCGTAACCGTAGCTGGACCATGATGCTTGTAGGCCTGCCGAATCGCTTCATCAATCATGCGGGGCAGACTTTCCGCCGTCATTGCCGTCTTGTTCCAAACCGAAACGTCCTCAAATGCCGGTTCCTCATCCATTGCTTGGAAAAAATCCAGATTCATACGCGTTGAAGGAACCTGAGCAATGATTGCCAAAACCGGAACATGGTCATGCTTGGCATCGTACAGCCCATTGAGCAGGTGAATGGCACCCGGGCCGGCAGAGCCAAAGCAGACCCCGATCTTGCCCGTTAATTTAGCATCAGCGGTTGCCGCCAAAGCCCCCGCTTCTTCATGCCGCACCTGGATGAATTCCAATTCTTTACGTTGGTTGTAGATTGCGTTCATCGTGGAGTCAAAAGAACCACCAGGATAACCGTAGATGTGCTTAACGCCCCATTGCCGAATTACTTTTAAGACTGCATCGGAGCCACTGATCATTTTTGCCATCTTAATCTTCCTTCCATACTTTAAAAATCATCCCGCCTGTACTTAACAGCCGGTCTCAATTGACGTTTTATCTCAGGCCACTCTCTACTTCAGCCCTCATAGGTTATGATAGCGCTTTTATGCATAATTACAAGTAGATTTCAATGAACATTTTTCACAATAAATAACAAGTCCCTTGATATCAGCATTTATATCAATCAAAATTTTTATTTTTTCTTTGACAAAAGTAAAATTTGAAGTTAATTTTTAACATTTTTAAAACGGTCATTATCAAATTATAAGATGATGTCATGATTCAATAATAGTAATCGTATTTTATTTTAAATTAAAAATACATTTAAAATTGAATCGACTATTTATCACAAACATTGCGATGCTTGCTCACTATTTTATAAACGTTTTATGCATACTTCTCTGCATAATTTTGCTGCAAACACTAGCAAAGGAAAAGCCGGCTGCCAATCGCAACCGACTTATTACATCATTGATTCAATATCCATCTAAAGCTGAATTACACCATTGATTTATAAACGCGTGAGAAACTCGTGGGAAAAAGCTAAAAAAATCGGTCTAGTTTTAGCCACGCCTAAAACACAAATGCCGTCATAGCTATTTTTTCTTTTCGTCGATTTCTTCATCGGTCTTCAAAACGGCCATGAAGGCTTCTTGTGGGACCTCAACGCGCCCAACTGCCTTCATCCGCTTCTTACCGCGTTTCTGCTTGTCCAACAGCTTGGCCCGCCGATCAGGATCCCCAGTGTGAATTCTTGCCGTAACGTCCTTGCGGTAAGCCTTGATGTTGGTTCGTGCAATAATCTTGGAGCCAATGGCGGCTTGAATTGGAATCTCAAAGTTTTGCCGCGGAATAATCTTCTTGAGCTTGGTCGTGATTTCGCGGCCCCGTTCTTCGGCAAAGTCGCGGTGCGCGATGAAGCTCAAGGCATCAACCTTGTCACCGTTAAGCAGAATATCAATCTTAACCAGGTCACTGACGCGGTAGTCATCAATCTCATAATCCAGCGAGGCATAGCCATGCGTGGAACTCTTCAGCTTATCAAAGAAGTCAAAAATGATTTCGGACAACGGAATATGATAGATCACGTTGACCCGCGTCTCGCTCAGATATTCCATCGTGTCAAACTCGCCCCGCTTGCGTTGGCAAAGTTCCATGACCGGGCCGACGTAATCATTTGGCACCATAATTGAGGCTTTGACGTAAGGCTCCTTGATATCTTTGATTGAAGACGTGTCCGGCATTTCAGCAGGGTTTTCAACTTCCTTCATCGTACCATCATGCAAGTCGACATGGTAGGTTACGGAAGGTGCCGTAGTGATCAGGTCTAAGTTGAATTCCCGCTCCAAGCGCTCTTGGACGACATCCATATGCAAAAGCCCCAGGAATCCACAGCGGAAACCAAAGCCCAATGCTTGTGATGATTCTGGCTCGAACGTCAAAGCCGCGTCGTTTAACTGCAGTTTTTCCAAGGCATCCCGCAGATCGTTGAACTTGGCGTTGTCGGTTGGGTACAACCCCGCGTAGACCATTGGCGTCATTTGACGGTAACCGGCTAATGGCTTATCAGTTGGGTGCTTGGCATCGGTAACCGTATCACCAACCCGCGTATCTTTAATGTCTTTAATGGCCGCGGTAATATAGCCAACGTCCCCCGCCATCAAAAAGTCGCGGGCCAGTGGTTTAGGCGAGTTGATCCCGACTTCGGCGACTTCATATTCAGTACCAGAGTTCATCAGTTTAATGCGGTCGCCCTTCTTGACGGTTCCTTCAAAGACCCGGACGCTCAAAACCACGCCACGATAGTCATCGTATTTGGAATCAAAAATCAGCGCCTTTAGCGGAGCCGTCAGATCACCAGTTGGCGCCGGTACTTCGGCAACGATTTTTTCCAGCACCTTTTCAACGCCTAGACCGGTTTTGGCACTGACGTCACAAGCATCGCTGCAGTCCAAGCCGATTTCTTCTTCAATCTGCTTTTTGGTGCCTTCAACATCAGCAGATGGCAAGTCGATCTTGTTGATGACCGGCAGGATCTCCAAGTCGTTGTCCAATGCCAGGTAAACATTGGCCAACGTCTGCGCTTCAACCCCCTGCGTCGCGTCAACAACCAGAATAGCTCCTTCACAGGCTGCCAAAGAGCGTGAAACCTCATAGGAAAAGTCGACGTGCCCTGGCGTATCGATCAAATGGAAAATATAGTCTTCTCCGTCTTTGGCATGGTAGGTCAGCGCCACGGCATTTAATTTGATGGTAATGCCGCGTTCCCGTTCCAATGGCATGTCATCAAGGATCTGGGCCTTCATTTCCCGCTTAGAGATCGAATCCGTCATTTCCAGGATCCGGTCCGCCAGCGTTGACTTCCCATGGTCAATATGGGCGACAATCGAAAAGTTCCGAATGTGCTTTTGGCGTTCTTTCATTTCTTCAAGATTCATTGATTTTTTGTGCTCACTTTCTGCGTTAAATGTCTATCTACCAGTATATCAAATCCCGTTGGCAACTCAAACTGGGTCGGCGCAAATACTGAAAAAAGAGCAATTCGCCGCGCGCTGCAGCGTCTTGCTCTTTAAAATTTTAGGCTTATTTTTCTTCAAAGCGATCCTTAAGCTTATCAAAGAAACCGCCCTTGTAGCCGGCGACATGTTCGCCACTGGCTTCGGCAAAGGCCAACATGGCTTCTTTTTGCCGCTTGTTGAGATTCTTAGGCGTCTTAACGTGGACCGTCACATGCTCATCGCCGTTGCCATTGCCATTAATGTGCGGTACCCCTTTGCCCCGCAGCCGGAATGAGGTTTCTGATTCCGTACCCGCCGGAATCTTCAAATCAACATCGCCATGCACGGTCTTGACCTTGATCTTGTCACCCAACGCGGCTTGCGCAAACGAGATATCCTGATCAACGTAGATCGTGGAGCCATCCCGCTTAAAGTCGCGACTAGGCGTAACTCTAAAGACAATGTACAGATCACCGTATGGACCGCCGTTGGTACCCGCTTCACCTTGGTTCTGCAGGCGCATCTGCTGACCATCATCAATGCCAGCCGGCACCTTGACCTTAAGCTTGTGTTTTTCTTGAACGTGGCCTGAGCCGTGGCACTTGTCGCATTGATCTTCCGGCTTGATTTCCTTACCGGTACCATGACAGGTTGGGCAGACGGTCTGGGACTGCATCATCCCCATCATCGTTTGCCGCCGCTGCATCACAACCCCGGAACCGCCACAGGTATGACAGGTCGAAGGCGACTTGCCCGGCTTGGCGCCAGAACCGTGACAGACATCGCATTCGGCTTCTCGATCATACTTAATCGTAGTTTCCTTACCAAAGATGGCATCCATAAAGTCCAGCGTCATATTGTACTGCAGGTCGCGTCCTTGTCTTGGTGCTGAAGGATCACGTCGCGCACGACCGCCACCAAACAGATCACTGAAGATATCGCCAAAGTCGCCAAAGCCACCCTGACTAAAACCGCTCTGACCAAAGCCGCCAAAGCCTTGACCGCCACCAAAGCCGCCTTGAGGGCCAGCGGAGCCAAACTGATCATATTGTGCCCGCTTCTGCTGATCATGCAGCACTTCATAGGCTTCATTGATTTTCTTAAATTTTTCTTCGGCTCCCGGCTCATGGTTGACGTCTGGGTGATACTTAGCCGCCAGCTTCCGATAGGCCCGATTGATTTCGGCGTCTGAAGCATCCTTTTTGACGCCTAAAATGTCGTAATAGTTTTTCTCTGCCATTTAAATCCCTCGCAACGCAATTTTTCTCTCTTACTTTATAGCATAGTCACGATAAATAAGCAAAAGCCAAAGTCCGTTATAGGGGCTTTGGCTTTTTTGCTTATCTAAATCGGCTTCGGCTGACTGGCCTACTTGTTGTCGTCGTCATTGACTTCAGTAAAGTCGCCATCAACGGTCTTGCCGTCGCCGTTGCCGTTATTGTTGTCAGCACCGCCATTGTTGCCGTCAGTACCATTTTGTTGGTTTTGTTGTTGAGCCTGTTGGTAGAGCTTGACTGCCAAGTCTTGGACGATCTTGTTCAGTTCGTCTTTCTTGGTCTTCATTGCATCGAAGTCCTTAGCGTCCTTAGCCTTTTGCAGAGCATCGCGGGCATCCTTGGCCTTCTTGATTTCGTCTTCAGAAACCTTACCGTCAAGTTCCTTGATGGTCTTGTCGGTTTGGAAGATCAGTTGGTCGGATTCGTTCATCAGATCAACTTCTTCCTTCTTCTTCTTGTCGGCTTCCGCGTGTTCTTCAGCATCCTTCTTCATCCGTTCAATTTCTTCATCGGACAGACCAGAACTGGACTTGATCGTAATGTTTTGCTTCTTGTGCGTACCTTGGTCTTCGGCAGAAACGTTAACAATCCCGTTCTTGTCGATGTCAAAGGTAACCTTGATTTGAGGAACCCCACGTGGTGCAGGTGGAATGTCCGTCAGTTGGAAGTTGCCAAGCGTCTTGTTGTCGGCTGCCATTGGACGTTCACCTTGCAGAACGTGAATGTCTACGGCTGGCTGGTTGTCAGCGGCCGTGGAGAAGATCTGACTCTTAGAGGTTGGAATCGTCGTGTTGCGGTCGATCAGCTTGGTCATAACCCCACCCATGGTTTCAATACCCAGGGAAAGTGGCGTAACGTCAAGCAAAACAACGTCCTTAACGTCACCAGTCAGCACACCACCTTGGATGGCGGCACCCAAAGCAACGGCTTCATCAGGGTTGATGGAGTGGTTTGGTTCCTTGCCAGTCAGGTCCTTAACCAGTTCTTGAACGGCTGGAATCCGCGTTGAACCACCGTTTAAGATAACTTCATCAATGTCGCTGAATTCCAGGCCAGCATCGTGTAGCGCGTTCATAACTGGCTGCTTGGTCTTTTCAACCAGGTCGTTGGTCAGTTGGTTGAACTTAGCCCGCGTCAGCGTTTGGTCCAGGTGCACTGGTTGACCATCTTTTTGAGCGATAAATGGCAGGTTGATTTCAGCAGATTGTGAGCTGGAAAGTTCCTTCTTGGCCTTTTCAGCAGCATCCTTCAGCCGTTGCAGAGCCATCTTGTCTTGGGACAGGTCAATGCCTTGGTCTGCCTTAAAGCCATCGATCAGCCAATCCATGATCTTTTGGTCAAAGTCGTCACCACCCAGATGCGTGTCACCAGAAGTGGAAAGAACTTGGAAGACGCCATCGCCCAGTTCCAGGATGGAAACGTCAAACGTCCCACCACCAAGGTCATAAACCAGGATCTTTTCGTCTTTGTCCTTCTTGTCCAGGCCATATGCCAGTGAGGAAGCAGTTGGTTCGTTAATGATCCGCTTAACTTCCAGACCAGCAATCTTACCAGCATCCTTGGTAGCTTGACGCTGAGCATCGTTGAAGTAGGCTGGCACCGTGATAACGGCTTGAGTTACCGTGTCGCCAATGTAGTCTTCTGCATACTTCTTGATGTATTGCAGAATCATGGCAGAAATTTCTTGTGGCGTGTATTTCTTACCATCAATGTCAACCGTGTAGCCTGGTTCACCCATGTGGCTCTTGATTGACGTAATCGTGTTGGGGTTGGTGATTGCTTGGCGCTTAGCCGTTTCACCAACTTGAACCTCACCATTCTTGAATGATACGACAGAAGGAGTCGTGCGGCCACCTTCTGGGTTGGTGATAATCTTAGGTTCGTTACCTTCCATAACGGCAACGGCGGAATTAGTGGTACCAAGGTCGATACCGATAATCTTATTGCTTGCCATAAATGTTTTCCCTCTTTTTATATTGGTTTATCTAAATTATTGTGCAACAACGACCATTGAAGGACGCAGCACCCGATCCTTCATTTCATAGCCAGCCTGCAGAACCTGAACAATGGTGTCGGCTTTTTGATCATCCGAAGCTGGCGCGGTTTGAACCGCCTGATGCTTGGTCGGATCAAAAGGCGTGCCTGGCTCAGCTGGAATCTCAACAATCCCATGGTCCTTAAGCGCCTTTTCCAAGTGGTCGTGAACCATTTGAATGCCCTTCTTGAACTCTTGAGCCTGCTTGTCATCCAGTTGAGTTGCCAAGGCCCGCTTCAAGTTGTCCAAAACAGGCAGGATGTCTTTAGCCAGTCCTTGGCCATCATATTTGATCAATTGCGCGCGTTCTTTTTTAAAGTGGTTGTTCATATTCTGAATTTCCGCTTGCGCCCGCAGATACTGGTCGTCTTTTTCATCCAGCTGCTTTTTCAGATCGGCAATCTGCTGCTTGAGAACGGCAGTTGGATCTTCCTTGGCAGCTGACTTGGCATCCTTGGCTTCTTCGGCATTCTTAGCCGCTTGGTCAGCCGCAGTCTGTTCAGCTGCTTGAGCCGCCTTTTCTTCCTTGGCAGCTGCTGATTTCTTTTCAGCCATCGAACCCCTCCTATAAATCGTAATAATTGTGATAGTAGTCGAGCAGTCGTTTAGCCAGCTCGCGTCTGAACGCGTCAACCAGGCCAATCGTCCGCGAATAAGGCATCCGTGTTGGCCCCAGTACGGCGATAATGCCTTTGCCGTACTGGTTGACGTCGTAGGTAGCGGTGATCAGACTGTAGTCGTTGAGCACCTGGTTGTCGGCAATCTCACTGCCAATCTTGACGTTGACCCCATCATTTGGTGAATCGGAATCAATGATGCTTGACAGATTATCGCTTTGATCGAGCAGTCCATACAATGCCCGCAGCGCCTGTGGATTCTGCCGATCAGAATAGCCGAGAATGTTGAGCCGACCGCCAACGAAGTATTTTTCGCGAGCTGCCTGCCCCAATACGCTGTCAAAGATCTGCAGAAAGCCGTCGGGACTGTGCAGATACTGACTAACCTTTAGCGGAATGTCAGTCTGCAGATGCTTGACAACCGTGACCAGCGGCAAGCCTACCAACTGGTCATTGATCAAGCGCACCACGGCCTCCAAAGCCTGCGTATCCAGATTCTTAGGCAAGGTGAATGATTGACTCTCCACCTCACCGCTGTCCGTAACCAGAATGGCAATAACTTTTTGATTGCCCAACGGCACCAAACGAAAACCGCTCAAGTGCACGTCTTTTTGTTCTGGCTTCAACGTAAACGCCGTGTAAGACGTCAACGCTGACAGAATATCAGCTGAATGCGAAACGATCTCATCAATCTTGTGAAAATCGGCACCCAATGAATTTTGGATTACCATCAGATCACTGTCGGTAACGGCTGCCGGATCAAGCAGATGGTCAACGTAATAGCGATAGCCTTGCTTGGAAGGAACGCGACCAGAACTGGAATGCTCTTTTTTCACGAAGCCTTCTCGCTCCAGAACCGCCATTTCGTTGCGGATCGTGGCCGAGCTGACCTTAATTGGGAGCTTGTCAGCCAAGACCTTGCTGCCGACCGGTTGACCAGTCGCCGTATATTGACGTACAATCGCTTGCAGGATTTGCTTTTGACGCTGTGTTAGCATTGGCATCACTTCCTTTTAGCACTCTAACTGCCTAAGTGCTAAACACAATTTATAATATACCAACCCCACCGATAAAAGTCAACAATAGTCAAACTTTTTTTCGATAAAAATGTCAAGATTAGTCAAAAGCTGCTGCCTCTTGATTATCAAGGCAGCGTCCCCAAGCAAAGGAGTTACTTATGAACGAAGAAAACCGCTATGTCCAGCCCCAAAACGCCAAAGAAGCCATGGAACTAATTCAAAAACTGTTCAACCAGTACCGCAACGCGCCATTGACCGCGGAACTGCTTCAGTATCACAATAATCTGATCATGCGGCTGCAGACCGACATCAAACAGGCAGCCGAAACAGAAGGTCAGACCGCGCTTTTAAAGGACCTGCATGAAATGACCGAACTGATGCGCCGTTGGACGACGATTCGGCTCAGCGGGCGTCCGTTTGCCGGTAAGATGCGTCATTTCCGCTTTGCGCCAGTCAACGGGCAGAAATTTAAGCGCCAGGTGCACAAAATTGGCGGCAGCAGTGCACACCGCGCCAGTCGTCATTAATTCGATCATTGGCAATGTCTTGAGTTGCGAGTTGCCAAGCATGATAAACGGCAAGCCGACTCGTTGCCTGCTTCATGACAGTATCCATCAGTTTCAGGATTTCATCGCTTTTTTTAAAATAATAGGTAATGAAAACTTTGATTGGTAGATTATGCAAAAATTTATACAATCCACTCAAGTCATCGCAAGCTTGATTCTAACGACCGCGCTTTCCAATCATTTCTGGCAGACAATTTCTAGATTATAACTTCAGGCAAGTCGAACAATGACCAGCTTCCCAAATCAGCCAGTTTGATGCCGCGTTCAGCTTAGGCTCGCAAAGCAAAAACTTATCAGCCGCGTTCCTTTTCTCTTAGCGAACGCGGTATTTTATTTTCCTGATACGTCTGCCAGACGTTGATGCGGTCTTTTTCATCCAGTTGACGAATTACGCGCGCAGGCACACCGGCTACCAAAGAATTAGCTGGCACGTCTTTGGTTACCACAGCCCCGGCCGCCACGATACTACCCGCACCAATCGTGACCCCACCGACAATCGTTACGCTAGAGCAGATCCAGCAATCAGCGCCAATCGTAACTGATTTGGCGTACTCTAAGTCATGACGGCCGTCTGGATATTCAGTTACCGCACGTTCTTCTTTCAACAGTGGATGACAAGGCGTGGCAATCGTAACCCCACTGCCAATCATGACGCCATCCCCTAAAGTAATCGGTGCATCATCTAGAAAAGTGCAGTTGTAATTAATAAAGCATTCGCGACCAACATGAATATTGCTGCCATATTCACAGTAAAACGGCAAGAAGATTCCCAAATCATTGCCCTTGGCGGAAGGAATCAGCTCTTCTTTCAGCCGCTCAATCGCAGCCTGATCCGTTATCAACGTCTGGTTTAAGCGCTGACACAACGCCATCCGTTCCATATGATAAACGCCAAGCTTTGAATCAAATGCATTATACAGTCGACCACTGATCATTTTTTCAAATTCATCCATTGGAATAAATCCTTTCTTAATTGCTGATTAGGTTCTGCCCCATAACCTGGCTGCTGGCGGTTGACTACATTGATCCCAACATTTTTAACTATGTCTTTGATCCAGCGCTGCCCGTTTTAAGGCCGCCTGCAGCTGCGGATCGACCGCGTGCAGATATAGACCGTGCACGCCCCGCGTCAGCAAAACGTTCAATTCGTTGTGCAGCAGCTGCTCGCCAAACCTTTGCTTGGAATTGTCTTTCATCGTCCGGCGCTGAACGGCTTTTTTATTGGCACTGGCGCTTGGATCAAAAATAACCTTGCCATCGCGATACTTCACCGATGGACCGATGACTACGCCGACATGATTGAGGTCAAACCCCTGGACGGTATAGGTTGAACCGATTTCCTTGATCGTATGCGGCTGTTCGGCCCAGGAAAGCTCATCATAGTTGACGCCGTTTTGCTGCTTTTGGCCACTCTTCAACTGCAGGTTCCAGGGCATTGACCAGGCGCCTTCGCTTACACACCAGTAGTCGCTGCCATCTTTAGGCTTGCGATTGCTGGAGTATTCCCAGTCAAACGTGGCGACCATGCGGCTGATGCCATGGCCATGATCTTCCGCGTTAAACTGGGCAATGGCTTCCTGCATTACTTTAGGATCGTCAAACACCTGCAGATCATATTTATCATCTTGCGGGATCGGGAAAATGCGGCGCTGGTCGATAAAATCGCGAATCCAGCGAATCGTTTCATCAGACGCCGCGATCCGCATTTGATTTTTGAGCCGAATCACCTTATCGCCGGCCAGTCGCTTGATCTGCTGCCAGTCCTCGTTTTCCATGATCTCGTCGGCCGTCAGCACCTGCTTGTGATCATAGACCGCCAAAACCACCTTGGCCCGCTGCAGAATATCAAGCAGCTGATTGTCGCCATGCCCGTGATAGCCTTGGTTCTGCTTCGTCCATAAAAGATGCGCCTCATCGATGAAAGCCACGTCGACTTTATGATTTTCATCGTATTTGTTAATAAAGTGAGTTGGCTTGACGACTGTTTCATCATCACCCACGCCCAGTTTTTTGACGATCTGCCGATAGACCTTGACCTGCTGGGGATGATTGACCATCATTACGGCATTAAGCTGATCTTGTTTGGCCAGCTCGTAAAAAATGTTGCTCATCAGCACCGTTTTGCCGGCTCCTGCCTCGCCAGTCACTAAAACCAGCTGACCGGTCTGATTTTTAGCCAGTGCCTGCTCAACGGTTTTGAGAATCTTTTTCTTGGCTTGATTCTGCTCGTCAGTCAGCTTATTAAACGGCGAGGCCTTAAAGATCGCTGACTTTTCCAGGAGCTGACGCGGCGGAAACAGATTGCGGTACTGCTTATTTTCGCCCAGCTTGTCCCAGATACGGTTGAAGATTGGAATGAACTCCTCGCTCGTGTAGTACTTGCGTTGGGCATTTTCACGGCGATTGTTCAACTTCGAGATCACGTCCACGCTGCTCAAGTACTGCATCATGCGGTTTTCAATATCTAATGCCAGTGACTTGTTAAAATGCTCATGACCAATCACGAACATGTGCGCGTTTTTGGCATTGCGCAGCTCCTCCCAGTCTTCACGCGTTTCCGGATCGGCATCCAAGTGCTCCAGCGTCCGGCGCTGAATATCGATGGTCTCGCCGACATAAACCGTGTAGTCCTCTTTGTAGTCGCTTTGCTTGCCTTGATTGTCGATAATGTAGACCGTTGGATAATCCATTAACAGTTCCTGCTCATGGTATTTACCCGGATAGCGTTTTTCGATCTCCTCATCCAAATGCGCCGCCGTGTCTTTACGATAGGACGTTTCAAATATTAATGGATCCTTGACTTGTTCGCTCATAATCATCCCCGCTTAATCATGATTGGCTGATATTTCATCGTGCCGTTTCTTCAATTATATTATAGTTGATTTACAATTGCGGCCCTGAATTGAATCTTTTGCCCATCACCGTCTTTTGCTTGAATGAAAGACGGTTTTTAATATCATCTTGACATTTGTCGATAATCAGTTTGATAATGTTCTAGTAAATTGCCTTTATTTAGTTATTTTTGTTGTTTAATGTTCGTGTTTTATAAGGGGGTTATGCACTGGTTCGCTGACTTGATCGCTGCACTCGGCGTGGTCTTAAACGGAATTCCCCAAGGTATCATGGCACTAAGCCTTGAATTCGCGGTATTCCCAACCACGTTTTCATTTCTGTTGGTTTGCGCGATCAACTTTATCTTTAATTCGGTCGCCCCGGTTTCTTTTCAGGCTGAGTCGCTGGCCCTGACCGGCAATCTAGGCCGCAATACCAAGGAATACACGTCAATCATCTTTGGCAACTCGATCATCATGGCCATTATCGGTCTGACCGGCACCTTGACCAAGATCGTTGGGATTCTAGGCAACCATATCATTACCGCGCTGGTTGATCCATTCGTGGGCCTGTTGTCTGGTGGATTGCTGAAAGTCGTTTTGCCGCTGTTAGCCGCGCTTTAGGAGGAGTCATTATGAAAAAATATCGTATTACCGTTGGCGACCAGACTCGCGACCTGCCACTGATTCCGATCAGTGACGACACCGCCATTGCCTCATTCGTGTTGCTGGGCGACGACGCCATGTCCAAAACGGCGGCTGAACTGCTTTTGCCCAAGCTTCCCAAAAAGTTTGATTATGTCGTAACCGTTGAAAGTAAGGGAATCACCTTGGCACATGACATCAGTCTTTTGTCCGGTCATCCCCGCTCATTCGTGATCCGCAAGTCAGTCAAGGGCTACATGGAAAACCCATTGACGACTGCGGTTGACTCCATTACGACCAAGGGACAACAGCTGCTTGTGCTTGATGGGGCCGATGCTGCCAAACTTAAGGGAAAATCAGTTGTCTTAGTCGATGACGTGGTCAGTACCGGGGGCTCTTTAAAATCAGCCGAAAAGCTGCTCAACCTGGCTGGCTGCCAAATCGTTGCCAAAGCTACTATTTTAGCAGAGGGCGCTGCTGCTGATCGGGATGACGTGACGTTTTTAGGCAAACTGCCACTGTTCAACCTAGATGGCACGATCAAATAGTCCATTCGTTAATGATAAATAATCGCCGACCCAGATGTCATAAGCATCCAGGCCGGCGATTTTGTTTTGCTGATATATGAGAAACGGCTGCGTGCCCTGCTTTTGAGAAAATATCGCAGGTACGCAACATCGCCAAGATCGCTATAGTCCGTTCCAAAACTTGAATAGGAAAAGGCTAGCTGAATGCTGGATCCGCAGTCGGTGCGATTGTCTTGGCCAATGAATTTAGTGATCGGTTGGGCAAAAGCCGCAGTCAAACGTCATTAGCATGCTTTATACAAGAAATCATGCATAATAACGTATGAAGAATTCATCATTACCTACTTTTTTCGAAAATCGACTGCATAGTAGGTAAAAATCAATGTATATCAAGTTAGGCCGATTGAATATACAGTTACCTACTTCTGATCCGAAATCAGCGAATAGTAGGTATTTTCAAGGCCACCAGCTGATCAAGCCATATTTTTATCACAAAGTCAGCCGCCAAATGGTTGTTATAATTCAACGGTTGTCAATAGGGCAGTTGCAATATCACTTTCGGTTTCGATGGTGAGGAAACTTATCTAAACGTATCAAGAGTATATTTAAGTCTTTTACATAATTATTTAGTTTAGCTTCTAGAAGTAAAACGATTAATTTGTTAAAGTTATAGATGCTGTTTTAACAAATAGTTTCAATAAGTGTATTTGGGAGGATATTTATGGATAAACTATACTTTTCGGGGAAAGATACAGTTGATTTCGCGTTAGCATTATTACTAACTCAAATAATCTTTTGGACTTTAATGAAGTTTATTAAAAGTGATCATATTAAAGCAAAATTGCCAGCATGGTACAACGTGATTCTTTCAGTGATGTTATTTATCACCGGCAATTTTTTCTGGTATGTCAGCGATGTCAGAACTTTAGCAATCTTTCTGTTCATCATCACCCTGACAATCACTTTGCTAGGTTTCAAATTTAAAGCAATTGTCGATAAGAATATCTCTAATTGGGCTGTTGGAATCACTTTAATTATAGCTGGGATCTTAATTATTTATAACTACAGCGTAAACCTATATATCGAATTTATCGTCATTGGTATTTTATGGTTGTTGGCTACCATTAAATGGCCATCATATAAATTAGGAAAATTGTCTTCAAAGTCTATCTTGGGTATTGTTACCTTAGTTCTCGGAATCTTTTGCGCTGTATTAGGCAGCTATTATTATGATGAAACCGCACATATCCAAACAGACAATTATTCAGTTACTTTAGGCAAACAGTCAGCTTGGGTCAGCGGATATGCTACTCCTAATTCAAAGATTCATACCTATTTAGACGGTAAAGAAGAAACACCTGCAGAAAAGTCTGATGCAGATGGCTATTTTGAATTTGAAGTAAATGTTCCTGGTAAATGGACAGTAAAAGTTACCAAGGATGGCAAAACCGTATCAGATTACACGATCGTCAAAAAATCTGCTGCATGGAAAAAGCACCAAGCTAAGATTGAAGCCAAGGAAGCTAAAAATAACTTCATGGATTACTATGCTGATGCATATGAAGCTTTAGACAATGTCGGTGTCGATGAATACAATACTTGGCTCGATGAGAACAGCAATGGAGAAGGAGGATACATTGACGACACCTTGGATGCAGTCCAAAATCAAGATAAAAAGGATGTTCAAGATGCAGTTGCCGATATTATCTTAATCCAAGCTAGCCTTGAAAAAATCAAAAATGCAGATGATTCTGACTATGCTGCTTATCACCAATATTATTCCGATATTAAGAGATTACAATCCGTGGTTATCAACCCGCCAGCCGGTGACATTGACAACTTTGGGAACCTTTTTGAAGAGTACCGCACTAACGTAGACAATAATCTGACCGAAATGGGAAATTAGCCTTGCTTTTATGTAGCCCTGTTACAGCTCAACAGCTTTTGAACTGTAACAGGGCTATTTTAATTGAAACATTTTAAGCGCTCTCATGTGTTAAAATTAAACTTATCATTTACTTCATTAAAAAGTTGGGGATCTTATGAGTTTAAATCATGTCAGTTATTGGGAAAATAGGGACTGGCATCGTATCAGCGCCATGGAAGCTGCTAAAAAATCAAATGGTCATCCTATCAAAGCTAATGAGCAAAAACTGCTATGCGATCTTTGCAGCCACTTTATTAGTCTCTGTGTCGGCAAGAAAATAAGTCCTTATTTCAGGCATAGTAGAGGCGACTTCGATAAACGCTGTCCGGAAAGAACCGTGCCTGACTCTGAAAGTTCACCTTTCAGTATTCCTAAGCATTTTGCTGGTCTCAGGATCGTTATCGATAAGAATCAGCATTTTCACTTTGAACTGTTAATTCCAAAGGCAGCTAATCCTGAGCTGTCTAAAAACAAGCGACTGAACGTTTACCATAACAATCATCATAAAGTTACTCAAGTTAAAGTAGACGCCAATTCTTTTTTAACCAAAGTCAATTTGGGTAACACTATTGATAATAGTTATGCTGTTTATAACGATTCATCAGGCAATGCCAAACAAATCGCCAATTTTCAAATTCCTAAATTAAATTGTCTTATCTTTAGGGAAAGTGACGGCATGCGGATCAGCCTTGGCAGTGAATTAAATCCTAATAATGAATATCTCGTTTTAACCAGAGGCGATTTTAAGTATTTCGGAATCCAAAAACAAAGGTTGGCCCGCTCCAACGGTTGGAATTTATATCGAATCGGTTTTAGTACTAACGTTAATTTAGAGACAGTCAATGATTTTTTTCATATGGAAACCATTGACAATGAACCAGTTGGCTATCGTATCACTAGAAATACTGCTGGTATTGATTTAATCTGGCCGGAGCATTTTAAAACCAAAGAAGGCATTAACTATCTGGGCAATACTCTTTACCTTTATAAACATGGTCAGGGTTGGCTTGACCATGCTCCAAAAACTGAATCGCACCAATCTTTTGATGCCGAAGCGTTCTTGCAGTCATTCGAAGATTCACAGCTGCTTGCTTTAAAAGCGGGAGACGATGGGATGGTCGTTGCTTATGGTCGCAGTCTTATCGATATTGCAAACTATAAGCAGTTTATTCCCAGCTCAACAGTTGCTGATGATGAAGATCGCAAGCTATTACTCAAGCCCTATACAAAAAATAATCATCTTTACGTCAAACCCGCATATAACGCTACTTTAAAACAATATGTCGACAAATTTGAAATCAAGACTAGTTTTCTTGCAGCCAACAAGGAATATCCTCTGCCTGAATTACAAGCTGGTACCAGTCTTAAAATCTACTATGGTGCCGATTGCGTATTTTCAAAGCATGCCAGTATTCCTAATCATGAATCGCCAAAACTGGCATCATCATCCAATATTAAAAATAAATATGATGATGCAGGCCTACTCAATTTATTACGGCAACAAACTGGTGATAGCAGACCTTTCGTCATTGTCGCTAACCAACTAAAACAAGCATTAAAGCATTATCCAAACACTTATGCCTGGGTATGCGCACAAGCCCGGCAAAAAGCCATCAACATTAAGGCTTTCAATATTTTAAACAAAATCGTTAATGGAGAAGATTACTAATGGGAATTGAAACTCTTGGAACATCATTATTTTTGATCGATTATTCAGATAAGAACAAATTATTTGCCTATCGTAAAGCTGATTTAAATGAAGATTCTGGCAGATTTGAAGTAGCTGATAACACCGATCCTACAGCGATTGATCTTAACATCAATCCAAAAATTGCCGCTAATTTTAAAAAATACAGCAAAACTTATATTTTGTGTGAGCTGGACTTATACAACTCTAATTACGAATTGCATAAAGGAACCGAAAAATTACCGGTTGCCATTCAAAAAAGTCGTTTTTCTACCCCGCAAGAAATCATCTATAAACTCAGATCATCTGGTCTCTACATAGTTCAGCCCAACTACAACGTCTTGATTTTAACCAACCCAGCAAAAAATGGATCAGTACAAGGACTATATGTTGATATTAAAAATGATACTTATTTAATAGACAGCCAGCATAATTATCGTCTCAGATCCTATAACTACACACTTAAAAAATATAGTTTTGATTCAATGGATTCACTTTACAAATATTCCTACAAGGTGGCGGAACCTGAAAATGGCCAAAATCCTTTCTATCTAACCAGCCAAGAAAGTCTTGCAAAATATTCAACAGATGTATCATCCATTATATCCGCAGACCTTAATAATGTTGTCCGTGCGGAAATTCTTAAGCGGCTTAAAAATCACACCTCAAAAGCCGACCTCTACTCCCAAAACTTAAAACTGCTACGGTCTTATCTAAATGATCTTGACGAGAATGAATGGACTGATGATTTGGCTAAAAAGTTTCATTGCGACGTTGATAAAATCAATGAAGTCTATGAAGAAATCTTTCAAAATGCGGAGTACCTTGCCGCTGGTAATGACGAGGATATGGCTAACCTCAAGTACACAATTAAAAACAATGAGTCAATTCGTCAAGTAGCCATCAACGAAATTGAAGACGAATGGAAAAAACAAAACGACTCTAAAGCAAAACAACTAGAAAAACTAACAAAAGATATTAGTTCACTCAGCACCAATAAAACTGAGCTTACCAAACAAATTGAGGAGCTGACGGCTAAAAAAGAAAAGCTCGAGTCACAACAGCAATTAGCTGACGATGTTGAAGCAAAAGTCAAGGAACGAATTGAAAAAGCTCGTAAAAATGCTGCCGACTTTATTGCTGAAATGGCCTTTAATCAAGCAGCGACTCCAAAGATCAATTCTGTCAGCCATCCCTATCATTTGGCAATCTCGCCATTTAGTCCCATTAAGTTTAATGTTGACCCACAAACGGCACCTGTTGAGACTACCAATGCAAAAGATGTATATAATGCACTTAAAAACACCTTAGAGCCAATGATCAACAATCATAGCCTTCTCAGCGAACTAACCGCGTATCTCTATGTACTTCACAATCAAAATCGTCCTCTTTTATTAATTGGTGACGATGCACTTGATATCGCTCAACTAGCTGCATTACTTTTAACGGGTCAACCAGCAACGCAGATTGAATGCACCGGTAATTTTTCCGCAGCCGTCTGTCAAGAACTGCAAAACATTGAATCACCAGTCATTGTTTTAAATAATCTAATCGGCAGTGCCTGGCTTTCGCATATCAACTCATTAGTACACTTGCCAAACAAATGGCTCATACTAACAGAAAGTTTTACTGATGATTTGAATTTAGCGCCACTAGGACTATATAATTTTGCCGCGCCGATTTTCACCGATGTTTTTGAGCTGCAGTCATCCAAGTTGTCAGTGACCCCCGCAATTGATCAAAGCGCCCATTTTTACCAATTTAACTATCCTCCCCTTGCCGATCTCAAAGGCATCAACAAATCGATGCGAAATCATATCGAAGAAGAAACTGCCTGGATAACCAAAGTTCTAAACGGGCGTGATGCTTACCTGCCGCTATTTGGATATATCTATGCAAGCGGTAAAAAACATTTGCTTAGCAAGCTGTTGAATAAAATTGATACGCCAACTGCCCATCACTTAATTAAATTCCAGGAGCTTGACTGATGGCTGAAATTTCAAAAAAATCCCTGCTGCAACATATTGAAACCGATCTGAACATTCGCGCGCTTAATAATACTAATTCACAAGTCAGACGCCCCGGTTTATATCAAGCAATGGTCGTTTTTAGTGCTACGGCTCGCCAGATGCTTTTTATCCTATCCCAAAGTCAGCAAGGTATTCTTAAGGAAGATTTAATTGATGCAACCGTTAAATTCATCAAGTCTTTTGAAAGCATCAATCAAAACTTTGATCGGCCATCATATAATAAAATCTTCGCAACTACTCCAGTCAAGATTGCCAATTATATTTTCAATCGATTCCTCAATAATGGATTCTTTTTAAGCAACACCAGAAATGGTAGTACTTCCTATTTTCCGGCGCCTACAAGAACAGCTGTGTTTAAGCAGAGACTTTTTATTCGTTCCTCGTGCTTAGCTAGCTTTCATCCATCAATATCGGGAGCAGGCATTTATCAAAAATCTAAAAATCCTAATACGGGTAATGCAAGAACCATCTTCGGCCTGCCAAACTACACCGTGCAGGATTTTGCTACAGTGATTAATTCAAAAAACGATCAATGGATTCGCAATACTTGGGATTCAAATCATAATTCAGCTTTACCAATCATAAATGACGAACTATCAAAACAAATCGACATTATCGTCGAGCAAGGTGAAAATCGGCTACGGGTCTATCCACAAGATGCTTCCAATCCAATCATTGCCTACAATCTTGACTATGTTTGCTGGGCGTTATCTACGGCACTTAACTCGAAAAATTATGAATTAAAACAGAAGAAACTCTCTAATAAAAGCAAATTACACAAGCTTTTAAACAGGAAAATGATGATTTTTGAGTTGCCCAACCAGCTTCCCGACCAAGAACAAGAACTGCTCAAATTATATTCATGGCCAATGTTTTTAATAAATGATGCTGTCCAGCAAAACATCTACATGATCGATTTGGCAATTTATCACCAGCTGCATGATTTAATTTATGGCACCGCCCAAACAGAAGCCAGCCAAGCTGCTGTCAAATCTTCAAAATCCAGTCAGCTTAAATCAGCCAAGAGCACCACTGCTCGGCCAGTTGCAAAATCCAATCAAAAACCATCTGACACAACACCAAAATCAGTCCAAGCAGCAAAACTTCCTACAGATATGGAAAAAAGAGACTTGCAAAAATTACGAGATCGGCTGGATTCAGAATATCTCCGTTTCGTACAATCATTTTCAAAAGCTAAAAAAGATGCCTTTGATATGGTCATTCCGCACCTTTGCACACTAAACGCTCCTGCTATGAAAAAGGTTTTTGAGCAATCAGACTATCACTTTATCGGGTTTGATATCGGTCGTGCCGGCGCCAGCAATTCTAAACAATATTGCCTATGCAACACTAACTACACTTGGGGAGTTGTCATTGCTAAAGATAAGACCCAACAGTATGTGAATATCGAGCATCTTAGTACCCATGGCATTCTTTCCTTTGAAAACTATGTAAAAGCTGAAAAAATCGTCAACAAAATGAAGAGCGGTCTGATTGAAATTGCCCAAAAATCTGGCACCAATGATTATTGGACACGCCCCTACACAAACGCAATGCTTGCCTACGAGAAAACGCAGCCGGCCCTATATCAATACCTACAGTCGTTAAGAGCAAACCAGCTGCCAGCCCCGGTTGAAATTGACAATGAACTTAAAAATATGTATAAAAAATCTAATTATTGATTTTGTTAATCGCAGAGCCCAAAAAAGAAGTGCCTTTATGAAGTCACCTCTTTTTTGGGCTTTAGACCTTTTATAGGCAGCAAGAACTGTTAAAATAGTTATGATACGCGTTTACAAACAACGCATCCATACTAGAAATATATTAAAAGAGGACAGAGATATGACTCAACTCAACTCAACTCAACTCAACTCAACTCAACTCAACTCAACTCAACTCA